>Ga0207937_1000313_pt1 | contig 17221 bp, 12 predicted proteins | sample LakMenEpi04Sep11_FD_150668 | JGI IMG/M metagenome (GOLD analysis project Ga0207937, IMG submission 150668) | Freshwater microbial communities from Lake Mendota, WI - 04SEP2011 deep hole epilimnion (SPAdes) | ecosystem: Environmental > Aquatic > Freshwater > Lentic | place: Lake Mendota, Madison...
TTAGTGGCTTCGCCACAGCCGGCAACCGGGGCTAGCGCCCGACGGCTCACCAAGAACCAACAAGCCGGGCCTAAATCAGCAGCCTCTTTCAGAGCAAAAAGGGGAGGGGGCAAGATGTAATGGAGAAAGCGAATTGCAAGAGTCGTCGTTGACTCGCTTGGAGAGCAATCTGCAAGTGCCTTGTTCGTTCTGGAATAGTTTAGGTCAGTGGAACCATTTACTCGCGTGTTGCTGTCGTCACACAAAGCCCGAGCCGGACTTTCGAGTCGCCCAGTTCGCAATCGTCTAACTCCAGATTCGCTGGCGGATTTTCGAAGTGAATCGAGACACCAAGTGTTTCGGTACAAATGAACTCTTGGTTTTCTTCAATGGCTTCTCGCATCGCGACTGGTGTATCCAAAATCCAAATCTCAATCCGATCTGTAAAATTGCAATCGCGTTTCTTGCGCAAGTCCTGAACCAAACGTATTGCGTCTTTTGCAATTCCGCGTCGGATCAGCGAATCGGTCAGTTCCGTATTCAATGCGACAACGCATAGCTTTCCTTGTGCAGCCGCCCAGCCAGCTTTAGCTTGCATTCGAACTTGAATGTCTTCGCCATCTAACTCGAGCGACTTTCCGTCTAGGACCAAGGTGATCTTGCCCTTTGCGGTCAACTCTTCGAGCAGCGTCGCACCGGAAACAGAACCGAGTTCTTGCTTTAATTTCGGCAGCAATGGTCCGACTTTGGGACCGAGGCGGCGAAAGTTCGGTTGCACTTGGTATTCGACAAAAGGACTAGCGCCGCTAGCGTAATGAATCTCGTCGACATTCAACTCTTCACGCACGATGTCGTCGTGTTTGCGAAGCCACTGGATCTGCGAATCGTCCGCCAAGGAAACTTCGACGCGTTGCAAAGGTTGCCGCACCTTGAGTTTGGAATCCATTCGCGCGGATCGTCCTAGCGAAGCGATCTCGCGGAGCAAACTCATTCTCGCGTTTAATTCTGCGTCTGGAGCGATTGCACCACCGTCAGGGAAATCGCATAAATGAACGCTGTCTCGTACGCCCTTTAGATCTCCCTTCAGGAGTTTCCAAAGGGATTCCGCGAGAAACGGCGTGAACGGAGCGATCAGTTTGGCAACGACCACAAAGCTCTCGTAAAGCGTCCAATAAGCATCCAATTTGTCAGCGGACTGTTTGTCGGCCGCCCAGTAGCGAGAACGACTTCGGCGAATGTACCAATTGCTCATTGCGTCTACGAACGCATGGAGTGTTTGGCATGCTCCGTAGCTATCGTATCGATCCATTCTCTCCACGACATCTCGACATGTCGCAGCAAGCTCGCTCATCATCCATCGATCCAGCTCGCTTCGTTGCTCGATGGGTCGATAGGTTTTAGCCCGACTCAGCTCCTCGCTCGTGAGTTGATCCAATCCAGAGGCGATTTCGGACGGGCCTGCAAAGCCGTCGATTTCTGCGTAGATGGAGAAGAAGCTAACGGAATTCCATAATCGGAGGATGAACTCCGAGATGCTGTCTCGAATGGCTCGTTCGCTGTAGAGAATAGAATTCCAAGGCGCTTGGTTATAGAATAAGTACCAACGTAGTGCGTCCGCCCCGTACTTGTCAAAGATCTCTTGCGGGCTTCGATAGTTGCGAAGCTGCTTGGACATCTTTCCCGTCTTCACAACATAGTCTGTGCCGCACGCTGTTTTGGCTTCCTCTTCGGTGAGAAAGCGTTGCTTACCATCTTTGCTCTCATACCATTCTGCAAGCATGAGTCCGAGAACGATACAATTTTTGAACGGATGCGGATACGACCGTCCTGCCGTTTTTCCGCTCTTCGTATCTTCATCCGAAGCACCGAATAGCATCGTGCTAATCGCCAATTGGCTATAGAACCATCCACGGGTTTGGTCGATGGCTTCGCTGATAAAGTCCGCAGGAAATTGCGAGTTAAACGACTCCGCATTCTTGTGAGGATAACCCCATTGAGCAAACGGCATGGCTCCGCTGTCATACCAGCAATCGATAACTTCGGTGACTCGTCGCATGCGTGCACCCGTTGCGTACGGTGAGTCATAAGTCACCGCGTCGATGTACGGCTTGTGAACTCGCAAATCATCTTCGAGTTCTGGATTGGCTTTCTTCGCATTCGCCCATACTTCGGTACCTTGAACACCAGGCTTCGCGAGTAGTTCTTGGTAGCAACCGATCGCCTCCATTTGGGACGTTTGATCACAAACCCAAATCGGGAGTGGCGTTCCCCAATAGCGTTCGCGGGAGAGAGCCCAATCGACATTCGATTCTAGGAAATTCCCGAATCGACCTGGTCCGATGTGTTCCGGCAACCAGCCGATCGTTTTGTTGTTCTCAAGCATCGAGTCACGGAATTTGGTCGTACGAATAAACCAACTTTCGCGAGGGTACTGAATGAGTGGATCTTCGCTAGCCCGCCAGCAGAACGGGTAATCGTGAAGGTATTGCTCTTGGTGCCATAGTTTGCCCGCATCCTTGAGGACGCGCTGCAACGTTTTGTCCGCATCTTTGACCCAAACACCTTCGTGCGAAGGAAAGTCAGAAGTGAATTTGCCGTTCGGCGCGACTGCGCACAATAGCGGAGGAACGCTCGGCTCGACGAATCGCACTCGTTCTTCGGCAAGGACTTCGTAATCGACCTCACCGAATGCGGGTGCCAAGTGCACTAGCCCGGTTCCTGAGTCTATCGTCACGAAGTTTGCCGCGACCACTCGCCAGCAGGGTCGTTGTGATCCGCCGCTCTTCAGTTCTGCTTCGGCATGTCCTAGTTGTTTCGTGTAGCAATCAAACGGTGGGAGATAGAATTTGCCGACGAGCTCACTTCCAGCGACGACCCTTACTACGGCAAGTTTTCGTTTTGTTTTTTCTGCCAAGCTCTCGACGAGCGCTTTGGCAATAACAATTGTCTCACCGGACGTTTCATCTAAACAGTATGCGTATTCGAGTTCTGGATTCACCGCTGCAAACTGATTGCTTGGCAATGTCCACGGAGTTGTTGTCCAGACAACGAGTGACGTGTTTGTTTCACCTTCCAGAGGGAAACGAACATAAACGCTAGGGTCCGCAACTTGACGATACCCTTGGCCGACTTCACCGGAGCTCAATGCGGTTCCGCCCTGAGCCCACCACCAAACGATTTTGTGACCGCGGTATAGCAGTCCCTTGTCAAATAAAGTCTTTAGAGACCACCAAACGCTTTCGATGTAGCTCTGATGGTATGTAACGTACGCTTGGGAAAGATCGATCCAGAAGCCGAGTCGTTCGGTAACTCGCTCCCACTCTTGCATATATCTCCAAACGCTTTGTTGGCATTTTTGGACGAAACCCTCGATGCCGTAGCTTTCGATCTCTTCTTTGCCGTGGATTCCGAGTTCTTTACAGACTTCCACTTCGACGGGTAATCCGTGTGTATCCCAACCCGCCTTGCGTTCGCAGAGGTAGCCCCGCATGGTTCGATAGCGCGGGAATAGATCTTTGATCGCTCGTGTAAGACAGTGGCCAGGGTGCGGAAGTCCGTTGGCCGTTGGCGGTCCTTCAAAGAAAACGAACGGCTTACCGTTCTTTCTTAGATCGAGGCTTCGATCGTAGACATGGTTTTGCTTCCAGAACGTGAGAACTTGTTCTTCGAGTTGTGGGAACTTCGTATCTTGCTTGACTGCATGAAACATCGTGAGATCAGTCAATATCCTCTTCGTCTGGTTCTAGATCAGGGTCATCCGTACCGATGACAAATCCATCGTCTTTCGGTTCGATTTCGTACTCGTCATCGAGTTCTTCTTCAAAGTCATCATCAAAATCGTCGTCGAAGTCCTCTTCATCAAAATCATCGAAGGGATCTGGTTCCTCATCGTCTGCCGGAACGACCTCTTCGTCTGGAATCTCTTCTTCGACATCTTCATCGTCGTCGCCCCAAGAATTGCGAACCGGTCGGGTTGGCAATTCTGCCTGCAACGCCATTTCGAACCAATCATTTGCTGCGATTGTCGTGTCCGGTTTTTCTAGAGGACGGCGGATGATCAGCGGTTCACTATCTGTTTTGGCGAAAAAGAGCTCCCTTTCGGTCTGAGGCAAGGACTCCAGCGATTCCGCTGGCCAATCCAAAGGCGGAGCAATCATGGATTCGGTGTCTGCTTCGAGGGATTCGATTAACAAATTCACTGGAGTTGCCGCCGATTTCGAGGACCGTACATAAGAGAAAACGCATTAGCGTGTTCTGATTAAGCCATAATGTCAACCGCACTTGTTCGGGTTGTTTCCTGCATCTAGGGGATGTGGTAGCATACTCCATGTCGGAAGCTACTTCCGACGTGTCACTTTTCGGAAAAATGAGTCCCCAAGCAAACTGAACTGCTCTGGTAGAATTCAAGTCAATTCTCCTAGTCAATTCTCCGCTGGCTCGCTCCTAGTGCGCTAAAATGTTATGACCCTATTTTCACTTCTCTTCCTAGCTTCCTGGCTGTTGTTCTCTGCGTTCGTTGGATTGCGTTCGTTGGATTGTTGCGTAAATTTTCAATTTCCAGCAATCAAATACGTCGTTCGTTCGGGAACTGGCTGTGCTTTGGAACAAAATCTGGTGCCGCTTGCGACCTTTTTGTCGAGGTCTCATGGTTCGGTTATGCCGGGGTTCGTTCATCGCAATTGGTTGCCTGGGGGAAGTCTCCAGACTCGTAAAGCCCAGGCTTTGTTGATGGTGAACGATCGGCTGTAACCATCCTTGGTTGGTGCCTGTTGGAGAGATGGGAAATATTCAGCGTTAGGGCTGCTGTGGCGAATTTCGCAAGCGATTCAGTTGCTTTACCATAGAAAGCAACTTCGTGTCTTCTTTAGCTCTCGAACTCCCATTGCTCTTTGCAGCCGGCGAGTCATCCCCTTGGATTATCCTTGGCGTCGGTCTGATTGTCGGTGCTGTCGTAGCTTACGTCGTCAATATGCTCCAAGGTCGGGATGCGAAATCACAATCGAAACGTCTCACGGATCAAGCGAAAGTGGATTGCGAGAACATGATCAAGGCGGCTGAACTGGAAAAGAAAGAAAAGCTTCTTCAGCTCCAGAGCAAATTTGACAGCGAGATTCAAAAAGCCAAGGATGAAGTCCGAAAACGCGAAAGCGAGTTGGACAAACGGGAAGCCTCTATCAAGCAATCATCCGATGATCTTCGCAAGCAAGAGAAGTTCGTTGAAAGCAATCAGCGAAAGCTTGCCGAGAGAACGGAAGACGTGCAACGAAAGAGTGAGCAGTTCAGCAAGTTGATCCAACAGCAGCAGGTGGATCTTCAGCGAGTTACGGGGATGTCGAGCGAAGAGGCCAAGAAACAATTACTCAACGTTCTCGAGCGAGAGCTACAGGGAGAAATGGGGTCGGTTATCCTCAAGCACGAGAAGCGATTGAACGAGATTGTTCAACAAAAGTCGCAAGATATCTTGTTGACAGCTATGCAGCGTTACGCCTCTTCCCATACGTCCGAAAGCACCACAAGTACGGTCGATATTCCCAACGATGAAATGAAGGGTCGAATCATTGGGCGAGAGGGCCGCAATATCCGAGCCTTCGAGAAAGCGTGCGGTTGCGACTTGATCATCGACGATACCCCAGGTGTGGTAATCGTGAGCGGATTCGATCCCGTTCGAAGAGAGATCGCTCGATCTGCGATGGAAAAATTGGTAGCGGATGGACGTATTCACCCGACTCGAATCGAGGAGATCGTCGCTGCGTGCGAAAAGCAAATGGAAGGCTTTATTCGACGAAAAGGAGAAGAAGCCGCTCAGGAAGTCAATATTCAAGGGTTGCATGATCGTACGCTTGATATGCTCGGACGATTGCATTTTCGGACAAGTTACTCTCAGAATGTTTTGCGACACAGTGTCGAAGTTGCATTCCTGTCTGGCTTGATGGCAGAAATGATCGGACTTGATCCTCGACTCGCTCGGCGGGCTGGATTATTGCACGATATTGGAAAAGCGGCCGATCATGAATTGGAAGGCGGGCACCCGAAGATCGGTGCGGATATCCTCAAACGCAATGGCGAAAACGAAATCGTCGTTCATGCCGCATTGGGGCACCATGATCAATTGACGACCGAGTATCCCTACACATTGTTAGTTGCTACGTCGGATGCATGCAGCGCGTCGAGACCTGGAGCTCGCCGCGAATCCCTAGAAAGATACATCAAGCGAATGGAAGAACTGGAAACGATCGCCAAGGGATTTCAAGGAGTCGAGCAAGCGTTTGCCATCCAGGCGGGGCGAGAGCTTCGCGTTATTGTTGCTTCGAAAAATACGGATGACACGATTGCAGCGAAGATATGTAGAGATATTGCAACTGCTTTCGAGCAACAGTTAACCTACCCAGGCGAGATTAAAGTTACTGTCGTACGGGAATCACGATTCGTCGAGACAGCAAGGTAGTTGAAAACGAAAGTAGAACGAACTTGATAAGGCAGGGCGCATACGCTTGTTAGCCTAAGCTCAAGCAGCTTTACTCAGCCATGGTTTTGGGATTGTCGGCAGCAGGGATTATATTTTCTTTGCGAGGTAGCTCGATGATGAAAGTCGTTCCCAATCCGATTTCCGATTCGACCTTTATCGTTCCGCCGTGCTCTTGAGCGATTTTCAGACTAACAGGGAGCCCGAGACCCGTTCCTCGGCTCCCTTTGTTCGATTCAAACATAGAAAAAATCCGTTCAAGGTCAGATTTCGCAATTCCAGTACCATTGTCTGCGATGAGGATACGGGCTGATTCTTTCGACATGGCCAGAGTGATATTGACAGTGCCCTGCTCTTTTTCTTTGCAGGCGTCGATAGCGTTTTCGACCAGGTTCAAAATCGCGCGATGGAGTGCTTCACCATCCAATTGCAGGATATCCTCTGCGCTCGGACGAGACCAAACGAGGTTGACGCCTGTTTCCGATGCTCGTTGGTTTTCCAATTCAATAACGTCTTCAATCAAGTCTCTCAGGTCAATGGACTGACGAACTGGCGTTCGATCTTTGCTCATCGTGAGCATGTCAAGAACCAGTGCTTCTATTCTTTCCTGGTTCTTGAGGCAGATGCGCCAACCTTTGCTCACCGTGGATAGATCATCGCGTTTGAGCCCTTCATCGACAAGATAACCGCCACCTTTGAGCCCTTGAACGATGTTCTTGATATGATGCGATAAAGTTGCAATTGTTTGGCCCATGATGGCTAATCGTTCTGCTTGGACCATGGTTTGATAGAAGCTCGTATCCTCGATGGCCAAGGCTGCTTGGTGTCCTATGGCTACCAAGAGTTTCAAATGTTCTTCGTGAAAGACTCGATCTGATCTGGAAGCATACTTGCCTGGGGAAGTCGTGGTGTCGATGTAAATGGCTCCGACGATACCGTATCGACCTTTCATTGGGACACAGATTGCTTCTCGAATTCCGCCAGCGGAGATGCTGGCGCTGGTGCTCCATCGATCGTCTTCGCATGCGTCGCTGGTCAAAACACCTTCACCCTGTTTCGTTACATAGTCGAGAATCGTTCGACTGATCGCCATTCGATGCATAGCTTGTGATTTTCGATTCTTTCGACAGCTCGGGTACAGTTCTCCCGTGGTCGAGTCTAGCAACATAATGCATCCGCGATCACAAAGAACCCATTGAAAAATGAGATCCATGATTTGGTTCAGGAGCTGATCGATATCCATCGTTCGACTCACGGCTAATGCCGTCCGGTACATGACCTCCCAGTGGCTTCTGAATCGAGACTCAATCATCGTGCTAGGAGGGCCAGGAATAAAGTCCAGCGTTTGTTTGCCGTGCCAATCCTCAGTTTTGTCCGACAACGGAGTCTTGGCCAGCAATCTGCCCACGATCTGTGATGCATCTTCGCCTGAGGCTGGAACGATAGCAACTTCGCCATCCAACGTTTTTCCCAAGTTTGGTTTCTCGGCAAACAGTAAGAGTTGTCGCCCTATTTGCAATCGATCTCCGCCCTCAAGGACTTGTTCCGTGATGGGAGCCTCATTGACGAACGTACCGTTGCTGCTACCCAGGTCGCGTACCCAATACCTTCCATCGCGAAAAGAGAACTCCGCATGGTTACGAGATGTTTCGGAGTCTCGGAAGTGAATGTTGCAATGGCTCTCGCGACCAACCTTGATCTTTTCGCTTTCGGACAACATGAAGCGTTGTCCTGCAAGCACTCCTCGAAGAACTGTAAGCATTGCCATCAGAACACCATTGCGAATAACGCTATCCGAGAAGTCCCATGGTCGGTTCGAGCCCAAACATGCAATTCATGTTTTGTTGTGCAGCTCCCGCAGCGCCCTTCACAAGATTATCCATGGCGGCAAACAAAACAATTCTTGGTCCATTTTCACGAATAGCAATATCGATATAGTTTGAATTCGATACGTATCGAGTAGAAGGTAAGTGTGAAACGACCCGAACAAACGGAGTCGAGCTGTAGTACGAGTTTAGACACTCCCGAATTTGATTCGGGGTCGTGCCATACGTCGACTTAAGGTAAATCGTGGAGAAAATCCCACGCCCCATGGGTACCCAATGGGGAGTGAACGACATTTGGACTTCCGTATTGCTATATCGATGAAGAATGTCGACGATCTCAGGCTGATGGCGACAACTGCCGACAGAATATGCAGTAACCGATTCATTGGATTCGCAATACATATTGCTCATCTTCAAAGCGCGGCCATCCACGCTGATACCCGATTTGCAGTCGATGACGATATCCTCAGGCGACACTAGCTTTTCTTTCAGGAGCGGTGCCAATGGCAAAATCACCGTTGTCGCATGGCAACCTGGGTTCGCAACCAATTCGCTTTCTCGTATCGAGTCTGAAAATAGTTCAGGTAAACCGTAAGGGACATTTCCGAGTCTTTGGGGATCGGGATGTTTCTCTCCAAACCACTTCTCGTAGATTGTGGGGGAACTCAATCGATAGTCTGGAGATAGGTCGATGACTCGACAGCCCGCTTTCAATATTTCCAAAATACGATGAGAAGAAGCTCCGTGCGGCAGACAGGAGAATACAACATCACACCTCTCAGCGATCCTGTCGGGTGTTAGGTCTTCTACCGGCAATCGAAGCCTCTGAATCAACTCAGGGTGAACCTCGTCAATCATGTTGCCTTTCGCTTGCCTGCTGGTCGCCGCGACGATTTGAGCTCCTGGATGCTTGAGCAACCAGTGAATACACTCTGCAGCTGTGTACCCTGACACTCCTAGGATTCCAACGCGAATCATGATAATCCACCGCAACTCATAGTGCGCCTCCCGGCTTCAGAGTATCACTCCAACAGTAGAGAGATCGTATTTGACAACCTCTCTAAATCTTGTCCCAAAAACATAAATGCAGAAACGCCAATCAACAATCCCATTCCGATGCAAACGATTCCTCTATTGCTTCGCTGAACTTCCTGAGAGCTGATTCGATCGCAGACGCTTCGTTCGAGTTTTATCCACTCTATCAGATTTTGTCGTCCGCCGATGGCATAAAAGCCAACAATATCATGAGTGCCGGCTTCACGTATCTCGCCATGTACCGGCAGTGAGTCCACTCGCACCGTTTCTCCCAAAAAGGAATAGCAAAGCGATTGCTCTTGAAGTACCGCTTCAAGCTCTTTCTTGAATCGTTCACTACGAATACCGTAGACCAGAATACCTGGCGGCATATTGAACGCGATCAACAATAGAATCAAAACGTAGAGACTCAAAAGAACCAACCACACCCAATGCCCAACAACAGAATAAGCCGCTCGTGGAAAAAACAACTCCAATGGGCCAATAGCAACCAATCCGACACACGCGAACCCCAACATGATGATGTCGAGTGAGCGGCTGATGACGGTCGGATGAGAGCGATATCGCAGCAATCCGATCACAATCAAATAAGCTGCAATCGGTATCATCGCGATTGCAAATCGAAGTGGGTCATACATGGGAACGAACGAAATACAATTTAAAGGGATGCGTGCGTCGGTTTGTTAGCAAGTGCAGTTCGGGCTGCATGCAGTACTCGCATCTGAAGATCGGTAAAGTCTGCTTCAACGAATGCACCTGCAGCAGCCCGGTGGCCGCCTCCGCCAAACGATCTCGCCAACTCATTGCAATCCACATGGCAACGCGAGCGAAAACTTACTTTGAATCCTCCTTTAAGTTGCTCGATAAGAATGACAGCAACCTTGGTACCTTCGATCGCCAGCGTCATATTAATCGCATCCTCGGTATCGCTCGCGAGGGCTCCGGATTCGATAAAATCCTCTTTGCGAACAAAGGTATGTACCAGCTGACCATTTGACTCTACTTGGGCCCTCGCCAAAATTCTGCCACGTAATCGAACTCGACCAATGGTGTCGCGTTCGTACAGATCACCATAGATTGCTGAAGGCGAAGCTCCTGCGTCGACGAGTTCTGCGATCACTCGATATGTCTCGCTCGTTGTGGACTGGAATCGGAACCAACCCGTATCCGTTGCGATAGCCGCGTACAGTGCATTGGCCATGTTCCGTGTGATTGGCAGCTGGAGATACTTAGCCAATTTTGCTACCAAATGACCTGTCGCTTCTGCACTCGTGTCTTTGAAGAATATCGCTCCTAAATCATCTTCGCCGACATGGTGATCGATCACGATCTTCGGGCCGGCAAACTTTCTCAAAACGTCGGCCATCGGGCCGAGTTGTGCCCAAGCGCTCGTATCGAGAACGATTAGGCAGTCACCGGTAACTTCGGATGCAGAAATAGTATCCCCGACCACCAGTATCGTTTGAGCTGGATCCAAAAAGGTCAATATGGGTGGGGTCGGATGCCCGTTTACAATGATGACTTCCTTCCCCATCGCCTGAAGCAATCCGGCCATTCCTAGTTCGCTTCCGAGCGCGTCACAATCAGGGCGGATGTGGCTCGTCAGAACGAACCGTTGGTGTTTTTCCAATAATTTTTGAAGCGATTCCCAATCCAAACTCATGGAGATATTTTCTGCTCATTGTGAACTTTTGTTTCCAACATCGATAACATTGTAGCCAATCTGACGAACTTCTGTCAGTCGATCGAAAAAGAGGGTGTTGGAGCCATGGGCGAATGTGATCTACAATACGCCGATGAATGCATTGAAATGTCATCCTTTTGTGCTACCTCTTCCCGGCGAGTTAAGCCCGCTTTCTGTGTTTCAGCGATTGAAATCGCAACCTTACTGCTGTTGGCTTGACAGCGCTTTAACGCATGAAAAGCGCGGCAGCTTTTCGTTTTTGTGCGCCGATCCACTAGACACACTCGAAATCCAAAGAGCTGTCGCTGATCCGTTGGCGAAACTAGAACGATGGATGCAGACTTTTCAGTCCCTGACGGTACCTGATCTTCCGCCGTTCCAAGGGGGAGTTGCTGGCTATTTTGGGTATGAGTTCGGAAGATGTTACGAGCGTGTACCGTTAGCTAGACACGATGAGTTCGCGCTGCCCGTGGCCGTACTCGGTTTGTACGATGTGGTTTTCGCCTGGGATCACTCCTCGGGAAGAGGCTGGATCATCTCGCAAGGTTTTTCCGAGTCGAATTCGATAACCCGCCGAATGGAAAGAGCGGAATCGCGCGCGCTGAAGTTTCTACAAATCGCTACCGGCGGTTTGAAGCCCGATTCTTCATCTACCAGCGCATACTCGAGCCGCGTTAGTGTGCATGCAACTGCTCACGGACTCACGGCGCCTCAATTCGAAACGAGACTAGGCGGTGGCTGGCTGGGAAACTTCGATTCCGAAGGCTATCGAAAGGCTGTTGCCCGCGCTCGCGAATACATTCACGCAGGTGATATCTTTCAAGTGAACCTATCTCAGCGTTTACTTTGCCCGGCGCGGTGCGAGTCGAGTGAGCTATACGAGAACCTAAGGTCCGTCAATTCTGCTCCGTTCGCAGCCTACTTCGATTTCGGGCAAGGGCAAATTGTGAGCGCCTCCCCCGAGCGGCTGCTCAAGGTCAAGCAACGTTGGGTTGAGACTCGCCCCATCAAAGGCACCCGCAAACGAACAGGTGACGAAAGCTTGGACGGTCAAGTCGCTGATGAACTCTACCATAGTGAAAAGGATCGCTCGGAAAACATTATGATCGTTGACCTGCTTCGAAACGACCTTTCTCGAGTCTGCGAAAGCGAGTCGCTGTTAGTGACCCAGTTGTGCCAAATCGAAGAGTATCCTTATGTGATGCATCTCGTGAGCGCACTCAAGGCACGATTGCGAGAAGAAGTGACTGTGTCCGATTTGTTTGCTGCTGTCTTTCCCGGCGGAAGTATTACAGGAGCTCCGAAAGTTCGAGCGATGGAAATCATAGCCGAACTAGAACCAACTGTACGTGGGCCCTATTGTGGCTCGATAGGATATTGTAGCGCGGATGGTGCGATGGATTGGAACATTCTCATTCGAACTCTAACGTCGTCGCGAGGGTGGTGGCAATTTCAGGTAGGGGGGGGAATTGTTGCGGACAGTGTCCCATCCCAGGAAGAAGAAGAAACATGGACGAAAGCGGCTGGACTTATTGCGGCTATCGATTCGGTGACGACCCACAACACGAAGTAGCACGGACACAGAGAGATCTAATTGTCACCTTGGATGTTTCCCAAGTATTGCGCGCGCACTTCGGGGTGGTTCTTGACCTCCGCGGGCGTTCCTTCGCAAAGCACTGCTCCTTTGCTGATAACGTAACAACGATCAACAGCTCCCAATATCTCCAACGCCGCATGGTCGGTGATCAAGATGGAAATTCCATTGTCGCGAAGTGCGAAGATGGTCTCTTGAATGCTCTGTACCGTTACGGGGTCAATGCCCGCAAACGGCTCGTCCAGCATGATGATCTTTGGATTGGAGACGAGACACCGCGCGATCTCCAGGCGACGACGCTCGCCCCCCGACAGTTTTGAAGCCTTCGAATAGCGAATGTGTGTGATTTTGAACTGTTCCAGCAGTTGGTTGGTTCTTTCACGACGTTCCTTTCGGCCCACACCCAGCAACTCGAGCATTGCAGAAATGTTTTGCTCCACGGTGAGCTTGCGAAACACGCTCGATTCCTGCGCCAAATAGCCCATACCGCCATCCCGTGCGCGACGGAACATTGGCCAGAAAGTTACATCTTCGCCACCTAAGATCACGCGGCCACGATCCGGTAGAATGAGCCCACATGTCATGCGAAAGCTCGTTGATTTTCCTGCTCCATTAGGCCCCAAGAGGCCGACAATCTCTCGTTCCGCAACTCGCATGCTTACGCCACTGACTACTTTGCGGCGACCATACGTTTTTTCAAGTCCGACAACGCTGAGAACATCCATGTTCTGATCCATCTGTTGTTTTATCGAATCAATCCCATACGTTGAACGTTGGGTAAAAAGGGAACAGGTGCGTTCCAGCAATGCGGCCAAAAGACGATGACAGCTCGACCTATCAACAACCTTTCCGGGGTATGCCACAATGCCCAGGATCTCGCGTCGGAACTCGCTGCGGAATTGTCACCCATGGGGAAATACTGTTTGCTCTGCAAGGGAAAATCTCTTGTGCGTCTGGATTGAGATATCTCACCTTGTCCCCAAGCACTGGGTAGCATTGCTAAAGCGTTTCGGTTCAATTCATCCGGATGAAGGTTTTGCAATCGATTCGGAGTTTCGTTATGAACTTTCCTGGCGTATTCCTCAACAGCCCCTGCTGGAAGCGAACGCCGAATCGCTTCGCTTGTGTTTGGGTAGTCCGTTAAGTCTCCTCCCTTAGCAGCGATGTAGTAGATGTCGCGGAATACCCGAGCGCGATGCACTGTCCCGTTCCCTCCCGAAACGGCTATACCAACGGGCGCACCATCCAACGGATCTGTCTGAGAATGGCGTGGCCCACGTTGTTTTTGAGGCGAAGGGACTCCCCAATAAAGACGATTGGAGGGTGTCCACTGGGCTAGTTTTCCATCCACCCATAGTATTAGTTGGTCATCCACATTGGCAAAGCGAATCCTATGTTTCTTTCCTGCCCTAATTTCTGTATCGGCACTTGCCTTGTCAACTTTCTTATCTCCATCCTCGATCACAGCAACTGGCTGATCATCCACGTAAACAGAAGCGTTAGCAACTCCGCTGGAAAGATCGATGTCGAGTTGATGCTTGGCACCTGCCTCGACGAGCAATAGCGACAACTGCTTCGATCCGGCTGTCGTTTCGATGTCGAATTCGCATGCAAGATCTCCAACCCAGTGTATTCCGTCGTTTCCTCTGGCCACCAAATTTCGAAGCGTGTTCTCTGCCGCTTCTCGATACTTGTCCTTTGGTTCCCTCGAGGGTTGTATCGGGGCTGCGTATGCCGAGTTGTATGCAGTAAAGTCAGTGATCAAACGAGGTTGCCTCGGATCCATCGGTGCAGGGAGAGCACCGGTGCTTGCGATTGTTCTCCACGCTGATGTATCAACGATCTTTGGAAAGAATCGCAACCAACTCAAGCTTGGTAACCTGTTTTCGACAGTTGCCTTCCATTCGCTCTCGGAATTGACAACACTCCAAGAGGAATCGCTCGCGTTGAGCGCTTGCCATGCGGATGGCATACCAGCCTTGATTAATTCAGTGGGAGGGAATTTTGTGTCATGCACAGGTTGTAACATGGAGTTGACGACATGAGGCGGTTTCCGAGCAATAGTGAAAGCAGAGTCTTCCTTCAAAGTCGAACGAGTGTAGATATCACCACCTTGAACACGAACCACTTCGTTTGGGAGACCGACACACCGTTTGATATAGTTCTGTCTAGCTTCCTCTATAAACTTGAAAACAATCACGTCCCAACGATTGGGTGTTTTCCAAACGTACGCGAGTTTGCTAACCAAGATACGATCGCCGGAAAAAGTCGCATGGTTTCTCGATCGAAACGGGTCGATGATTTGGGGCTTGCGACACAATGGACATATCGCGCCAACCACAGAACGGTTGATGCGTTTGCCGGTCTCCCGGTCAAATTCTTCACTTGCTCCACATTGAAACTGATGACCGCAGCATTCGCAGGCGATATCCTTGTGGGCTCCCATCAACGTGGGGGCCATCGACCCTGTAGGAATCACAAATGCTTCTGCGATAAAAGCTTTGAAAAGTAACGCCAGAATAAAGGCTACCGCTAGGCTTTCCACGGTCTCTCGAACGACTAGCCCTCGAGGGGGTGGCTCTTGCGACGTTGGTGAGCTCGACTCTGCTTTGGATTGCTTGATCGGTTCAGTGGAACCGACTTCTGCTGTCGTTTCTGTGGCCATATACGAAAAGATCACTTGGGTTGGAAAGTCTCAAGCGAAATAGTATAGCTGGAAAAGCACACGAAACGCTGCGCGAGATCTGCTGTAAACAAGAAACTTATCGAGAGCCGACTCAAGATTGCTGGCTTTCTCAAATGACCAGCGATTTCATTGACAATAAGGAATCTACTCGGCCTTGAGACTCGGAATATTATTGTTGATGATAGGTTCGGGCCGAAACTTGACGAGGCTGAAGGATGGAATTGCATCGTTTTGAACAGTCTCAAAGTCGTTCACGACTGCAACAATACTCGGTTGTAGATCGCTCAAAACATCGGCCAGGTAGCTCATGATCTCGTATGTTTCAGTACTTTGGTGTTTTCCGACCATTTCCAATCGCCCAAGAATTCGACCGTCGGATTCAATGGGTAAGCGAACCATCCAGCGCTCCGCAATTTCAGGCATTCTGTTGACATGCCAATTCGCATGGAAACCTTCATGAAGCCAGGGCATGTTGAGGTCCAATGAAACTTTTGACATTCCATGCTTCTCTGCAAACTCTACCAACGTTGTCCAGACCAATTCCCACTCCCTAGAGCCCTGCAATCGAACTTTTTGGACTCGAACGTTGCTATCGCCAACGCCGTGTCGTGAAATCAGGGAGGCAATGAACGAGCCCCCTTTTTTTGATAGAAGCTCCAGTTCAGCAAATCCAAAGGCTCTCGTCGCAACTAACAATCCCAACGAGAGACACATCGAAATGATCGCAAAGATCTCGTTCGAGAAAGCAACACTCAAAACGGCACCGGTCGACGTAACCAAAGCGAGTACCGTGACTGCTCCCACCAATGAACCGTTCTTGATTCCCAATCGAATAAGGTTGTGGTGCAAATGCCCACGATCTACCGTAAAGACACTGCGGCCGGTAAGCTTACGACGGATAATCGCCATGGACGAATCAAAGAATGGTATCGCCATCAAGCACACAGGAATCAGAACAGGCAGTGCATCCCCGGACTTTGATGTGCATCGCATTGTGAGAACACCTAACACCAGCCCAACAAGCATACTTCCAGCATCGCCCAGAAACACTTTGGCAGGTGGCAAATTAAAGAATAAGAATCCAAGCAACGCGCCGGCCATCGCGGCAGCCACCATCGACTCGATGTAGTTTCCCGTGATCCAAGCCGTCGCAGACAACGCTGCACAAGCGATCCACCCTACGGTTGAGCAGAGTCCGTCAGCGCCGTCTATCAAGTTGATCGAATTCACTGTTAGCAGTAACCACCCGAGAGTGACCGGAATCGCCAATAGTCCTAGTTCGATTTCCCATCCAAAAAGGCTAAGTTTTGGAAGTGTAAAACCCATGATCATCAACGAACAGCAAATCAAGACTTGTCCAAGTAGCTTTTGCCTACCCCGCATGCCAAATCGATCATCGATCACTCCCAAATTCACGATCGCAATCGAAGCGATTGCCAAAGCGAGCGTCTCTCGCATATTCGAAAATGAGGCTGCCGCGAAATCCGATCGAATGCCAATCATCAAAGCAACACTGATGATCAAGCTCACCAAGACCGCAATCCCGCCGCAGAGCGCTATTGGCTCTTTATGAAGCTTCCGATGGGTGTCCGGGTGATCGATCAAACCGATACGTACAGCGAACCGTCGCGCAAGGGGTGTTGTCACGAGGGATACGAAAAGTGCTACCGTAAGTGCAACAACAGGAAAATACATAGACCCCTACCGCACGATGAGTTTCTTGGATTGCGGTTCTTCAGACCGGAGAGTTGTACACCGCAATGTTTCCATGATCGTCAGAAAACTCACTGCCGTCTAGGTCTCGCTGAGCGAAGACTTCGTTAAAGTCTCTATTACAATCGGAACGGTCGATCCAATCGACAAAGATTCCCCCGACCAAAACCGGATCGACCAGAAAATCATCCCAAGCAGAACAATTGTAAGCTAATGGACAGACAAAAGTACCAAGAACTCG
>Ga0207937_1000314_pt1 | contig 17162 bp, 10 predicted proteins | sample LakMenEpi04Sep11_FD_150668 | JGI IMG/M metagenome (GOLD analysis project Ga0207937, IMG submission 150668) | Freshwater microbial communities from Lake Mendota, WI - 04SEP2011 deep hole epilimnion (SPAdes) | ecosystem: Environmental > Aquatic > Freshwater > Lentic | place: Lake Mendota, Madison...
TCGATACTTCTTCATTCGTCGATTGATATGAAATCCAACTTCCAGTGCTTGTCGACAGAATGACGATACTTCCTAAGCCCAGAAGCAACGCAATGGCAGCAGCTAAACTCGCCAAACGTGGCCAATTCTTTGTCCAAGCCGAATGACTTGAATCCAATGTTGTTGGGCTTACGATCGTCGTTGAGTTGTTCGATTCCCATGGTCCGGAAATTATTTTTGACTCAGACTCCAATGGGATATTGCATGCCGCTACCAAGTTTCGGATCTGCGAAAGCTCCGCAAACAATGTTCGGAGCTCCGGTGATTTATCAAGTTCCCGCTCTACCTTGAGACGTTCCGACGGCTCCAGCTCTTGATCCAAATACGCCGAAAGCAAAACTTCATCAAAAGGTTCATCGGCTGCAGAGCTCATACTTCACCTTTACGCGATTCACTAGTGGTTGTATCGCAGTGCAGAGCCGCTGTCGCGACCGGTGCAATCCCCATACGTTCCAATGTCGCTTTTAGCTCGAGTCTTGCACGATGCAACCGGCTACGCACAGTACCGATAGGAATCGAAAGCAATTCTGCGATCTCGCTATAGTCTAAATCTTGAAGGTCTCGGAGAACGATCACGACTCGTTGTTCATCTGGTAGCGAGTTGATCGCGCGACGAACAGTGGAAACCGTTTCCTTTGTAATCAATGTGTCTGCAGCTGAGGACTCCTTTGCAGATACAATTTCTTCGGCGACCGCTACCTGTGTCATCGAGGCTCTCGATTTCCGTCTTCGTCGTAAGTCAATCGCGAGGTTGAAAGCGATGCGTCGTAACCAAGTTAAAAAGGTGGATCTTCCTTCAAAGGTTTCTAGCTTCCGAAACGCAGTGACGAACGCTTCTTGTGTCACGTCTTCAGCATCTTGTTTATTCCCAAGCATTCCGAAAACGGTCGAAAAAATCGATCGCTGGTGTCTGTTCACCAATATTGAAAACTGTTTACCGTCGCCAGCCAAGATTTGCTGAATCAATTCTCCGTCCTCCCATTTCGAATCCATGATCAATGACGGACCTGCGAGGATCTCAGTTCCCAAATAAGCGGTGAGCAAAAACAGATGGTGATTTCACAAAAGGTGAGTTCGTCGTCATTTTAGGGCGACCCCAGCTCAAGGAACAAAGGCCGTGATTACCAACTCGGCGCGGTAGCCAGGGGCTGCCAACGCGGGATGCGAGCACGCTCTGGAGGGTGCAAAACCGTCGGGGATCCATGCATCCCACAGCGCGTTAAACGTCCCCAAATCCTCTGGGTATGGAAGATAAATTAGCACTTGGACCAAATTTTTGCGATTCGTCCCCAACATTTCGCAACGCAGGTCGACCTGTTCGAATAGCATTTTAAACTGCTCCTCGGGCGGCAATTCTGCGTTGTCGGGTACCTCGACGAAGTAAGCTAGATTGCCAACAACCACTGCATCTGACCAGCGTTTTGTGACTCCATATCGTTTCGGTGTTTCCATAAGCCCTGTTCTTTGGTTCTTCAATCTTGTGCGGAGTCGTAAACGGTGTCGCTACCCATCCATGAATTGTCTCCATCGACTCCGAGGCCGCAATGATGACATCTGCCTCATTTTCGAGAAAATGCTAGAATCTGACCTACGCTAAGCGGTTCGCAGACAAGGAAATCGGAATGAAACAAGTGTCGAAGAAGCTCTCGCTATTGGTGGTTCTCGCCGCCAGTTGGCTCTCTGTCGGTAGCCTGGCTATTGCGCAACTCAACGCGTTCGGCGGTGGCGGATTCGATGTTGGCTCCGGTGCTCCTATCTCCGCGGAGGCTGTGATCGTCGCAGCCGAAGGTGATCAACCCGCCATACTTGTGGTGACCGCTAAAATTGAGGATGGCTACAAAACCTATTCGATTACTCAACCGCCCGGCGGACCCGTCCAGACCAAAATCAAAATCACGCCATCCGACAAATTCGTCGTCGGCGCATTCAAGTCAGTCGAAGAACCGAAAGTCCATCCTGAACCTGTCTTTGATAATCTGCTTGTTGAAGAGCACTCAATCTCGGTTTCATGGTATGCCCCATTAAGCCTGGGCAAAGACGTCGATGCCGCAAGTTTGGAAATCAAAGGAAAGGTCAACGCCCAAGCGTGCAATGACACGGGGTGCCTACCTCCCAAAGATCATCCCTTCACAGCCAAACTGGGAAAATCGCCAGTCAAATTGCCTAAGGTGACGCCGATCAATCCCGTAAAGACGGATCTTCCAACGGTCGATCCTCCGAAGGTCGATGACACAACAATTCAAACATCGGAAGACAGCCAAGCACCTCCCGTGCCGACGGGAATCCCAAGAACTGACTATGATGTGAAAAAGTTATCCCCGCTTTCGCAAAGTTCAACTTCTTCCTCGTTGCCATTGATGATTGGGGCCGCAATCCTGGCGGGATTTATCTTGAACTTCATGCCCTGTGTGTTGCCTGTGATCGGATTGAAACTGCTTTCCTTTCTGGAACAAGGTGGCAGGAATCCGCACCGTGTGCTGATGCTAAACGTGTGGTATTCGCTCGGGATTTTGAGCGTCTTCTGGATTCTGGCAGGTATCGCAATCGTTTTGCGTCTATGGTTCGGGCAAACGTTTGGTTGGGGACAACAATTTAGGTACGACGGTTTCAACATCGCGCTGATCTCGATCGTTTTCGTGATGGCTTTGAGCTTTTTGGGTGTCTGGGAGATACCGATTCCAGGTTTCGCTGGCAGTCGCAATGCTCAACAACTCGCCGCCAAAGAAGGGGCGCTCGGCGCGTTTATCAAAGGGATGATCACTACCCTCTTGGCGACTCCATGCAGCGGGCCGTTCTTGGGTACAGCTGTTGGATTCGCCTTGGGTTCTAGCCCTATGATCACGTTTACGATCTTTACGTTTATGGGATTGGGAATGGCCTCTCCGTATATTCTTATCGGGCTTCAACCCAAGCTCATGCGATTCCTACCAAAGCCTGGCCCATGGATGGATACTTTCAAACAGGTCATGGGCTTCGTCCTCATCGGAACCGTTCTATGGCTGATGCTCCCTGTCGATGCCCCTTTGCTCATGCCTACGTTGATTTTACTCGCGGGACTATCAGCGGCCTGTTGGTGGATCGGTCGAACGCCTGCATATGCAGAGCGAAGCCAGAAACTAATGGCTTGGGGACAAGCGTCTTTGTTCACTGCGTTTATCGGATGGTTTGCTTTTGCGATGCCACAAGTGACGGATCCATTGCCTTGGCGAAAATTCACGATGGCTCAATTCGTGAACGACGTGAATGGGAATAAAACGGTGCTGGTCGAATTCACAGCGGAATGGTGTGCAACATGCAAAGTGCTCAAGGCCGCCAATCTAGATCGATCGAAAACAAAGGCCACGATCACATCCAACAACGTGGTCGTATACGAGGTAGACATCGATCGTATTTCCGAAGAGGAACGGGAGTTCTTCACGAAGATGCAACCGAGTGGTGGTGTTCCTCTCGTGGCAATTTTCCCGGCAGGCAAAAAGTATGAACCCTACAACTTTGGTAATGGTTACACCCAATCGCAAATCCTCGAAGCCTTGAAGCAAGCGGGACCATCCAAGCCCAACTAAATTGAGTTTGGCACTCATGCGGAAAAGGCAATTAGCCTAAGGGATTTACACTTCGGTACGAATTGACTCACTAGGAAAAGAATGCACGAAAAGCACTTTGGTTACCTGCGTGCAATCAGTGCATACACGCTTTGGGGAGTTTTTCCGCTTTACTGGAAATTGATGCCAGAAGTCGGATCTGTCGAAGTGATTTGCCACCGTATTGTGTTCTCCCTCATCACACTCGTCGCCTGCATTACGTTTGTTCGGCAATGGGATAGTATTGCTGAAGTGTTGAAAGATCGGAATCGACTCTTGCTCTGCACACTCGCCGCCGTTTTGATCAGCATCAATTGGCTTGTCTTTATCTGGTCGGTTCAAAATGGCTACGTCATCGAGGGAAGCCTCGGATACTTTATCAACCCGCTGTTGACCGTGTTGTTGGCGGTCGTGTTGTTTCGGGAGCGGATCAGTCGTTTGCAATGGATCTCGATTGCATTGGCATTTCTTGGTGTGGCCATTATGACTGTGGAAGCAGGACGATTTCCATGGATTGCATTCTTGCTTTCAACTTCATTCGCTTCCTACGCGGCTGTAAAGAAGAAGACAACACTTCCAGCCATCGCTGGTCTGGGTATGGAAACTGCGATCCTGGCTCCAATCGCAATCGGTCTGTTGTTTTACTTCTTGAGTATTCAGCACACAGCCGCGAGTCGATCGACCACTACCTGGAGTCTGTTGGCATTGGGAGGGCCAATTACTACGCTACCGCTCGTCTTATTTGCATCAGCCGCCCAAAAGGTCCCCTTGGTTGCAATGGGGATGCTGCAGTATGTCGGGCCATCTTTACAGTTCCTACTGGGATTGTTTTGGTTTCGAGAAGAGGTATCCACGGTTCGCTTTGCTGGATTTGTTTTCGTTTGGCTAGCCCTGGCATTGTTCACATGGGGAACGATTCTTCTCGAACGAGAAAAACGTTTAGCAAAGTAAATAGAGTATTGTGCAGACTATTGGTCTACAACATCCCGATCCATTTGCGTCCAATCCAAAATGCAGTCAGCAGAACGGCCAACACGGTCATCATCCAAGGATGAGCCCAGAGCTGCCAACGCTTTACCATGGATGGCGGATCGGGCACTTGCCCTACAAGCTGGACGAGAGTTGACAGTCGATCGACGGCCACAGTTTCTCCTCGACTGACCTTGGATATTTCTTCGAGGATCTTTGGCTTTGCAGCAAGTCCTACACGCTCCTGGCTTGTTCCCTGAACAAAGAAGGTTGCCTCCAACTTTGCACCTGTATCGCGACTCGCGATGAGTACTTTGTGAAGCCCTGGTTCTTTGGTCGGATACCTTCCTTCAAACAATCCCCAGCTTTCCGTGCCTGCACTCTGCAATCGAACGACTTCTGCTTTGCCGCTCGGCGCCTCAATTTTTGCCGTGACCTCGCCGGTTACCAAGGGTTCGCCGGTGTCGCTCATGACGTTTGCCTTTAGCGAGATGGCTTGCCCTACATTAGGCTGATCAGGCGAATAGTAAAATCGAATGGACTCCCCCTTTGCCATATTGCGTTGATAAGCCATCCAACGCACCACTTGGCCCCAGAATCGGTAATGATACTTGTCTTCAACACCCTTTCGCCAACGCCATGCGCCATCGGTGGCCATGAATAATACCTTGCCTGCACCAAACGTCTTGGTCACGATCATCGGTAGCCGGCCGAACTCGTTCGAGGTTTCTTGATGGACGCTCAGTGTTTCCGTTCCTGCCTTGGCTCGAATCACCGGTGCATGCCATTGAAAACCGGGTAGAGTCGACCAGACACTGAGGTTCTCGTCTTCGGTATCAGCTAATTTGGTGAGCAAGCTCCGACGTCCTGATTCTGTAAGTTCAAAATGCATCGCATCCCGTTGACCGTATCCTGCAGGCGAATTCGGATCCACTACCACAGGGATCAACGACTCCAGTTTCGTATCCGCCAGGGACAACTGGTTTCCTTGTGGGCCAGGCAAAAAAACCAACCCGCTCGCTTGGAACTCTACTAACCCCTGGAGCAATTTGCATTGCTCCTCTGTAAGTTGATTGTTACCAACTCCGATGTCCCCGAGGAATACAACGTCATACTTGGAGAGCTCTTCTTGAGTGTTTGGAAACTCCTTCAAGTAATCTCGGTTGCCACCTCCCACTTTACTAAGTTCCGGATGCAACAACAGGCAAGACACTTCAACGCCAGGGTCGCGTGACAAAGCGTTTCGCAAATAGCGATACTCCCAGCGCGGATAGGTCTCGATCACCAACACTTGGAGCTTTTCTTGCCGAATGGCGATCGGAGCCGAAAGAGAATTGTTGGAGTTGAGTAACTCCTCAGGATGTTGGGGTAAATCGACTTGGATCGTGTAATCCCCCGCTTCTTTTGGAAGCCAAACGACGGAGGCTGAAGTTCTCCCCATCGCCGCGATTCGAACCTCCTGAGTCATCTTCTCTCCGTCTGACGCGATCACCGTTACGTTGGCCACATGATCTCGAGGAAAAGAAGACTCGATCGTAAATGGAATTCGAAGCGATTTGCCGGCTATCCCGAACGTAGGTACCTCCAAACTCAGCATCTCCAAATCGGGCAAGCGCTTTGGCGAACCGATCGGAACCGTGAAGATTGGAATGCCCATCGAGCGATACTTCATCGCGGCATTGATCGGCGCACTCCCTGTCGTCCAATCTCCATCGGAAGCCAGCACCACAGCTTGCGTTCTATTGGTAGCGTCAATGGCCCCATCAAGTGCTGCATGCAGGTCTGTGCCAGGAACCGCTTCACCATCGGCAGGAAATTGTCGAATATCTATTTGGAATCGTTGCGAGATGGATTTCCATGTGTCTGTCAGCAACAAAGGCTGTGTCGCTTCCGATCGAGATACTACGCGGTTGCCATCTTCGCTCTTTGCAGTCGTCGCACTAGCAACATCCTGCGTTTCCATGCTTCGAGATCGATCGACGAGGACCACTAGTCTAGGTTTTTCCGTGGGGCGAAACTCTTGAGTCCATTCGGGCTGATTCAACAAGACGATGATCGCGCCGATAACAAAGCAGCGAAGCGTTTCTAACCCGAGAACATCCGATCGGTATTTACTGCGTCGCCAGTTCCAATAGCTGAGAGTAATCGCAATCAACAACGTGCAGCAACTTACTGCCACAAGCCAAGGTGCCGAAGAAAAGGTCAAGAAGTTTTGTTGCGAGCTGTCCATCGGCCAACATCATACCTCAAAAACATGCCGGCTTGAACATTCGCAATTCAACAATTGCTATCCCCAATCTTACTTGGGCAAAATACTAACCAGTGCGTTAGTCAAGCCCGTCGCCATGTCGTTTTGGCCGTCCCACGCCCACATGTTGCGTGCTAAGTCGGTCATGAGAACACCGCCGAGGCACATCAACAACAGGATTCCCAACAGCAACATCACGTCAACCGTGGTGTAGGGCGTTTCAGGAATTGCTCGGAATCCTGATGCTGCCGCCATTCCGGCTGCTTCTTCGCCACCAAAGCCATCGAATCCGCCTCCTTCTTGAACTGGATCGAATCCGCCACCGCCGAACTCACCCGGCATGCCACCAAATTCACTAGAATCTTCTAACTCGATGACTTGCGATCCACTATCTTCGTCGGCTTCGATTCCACCGGAGGGAGTCAATTGAAACTCTTCACCTTGCGAGAAATCGACCAATGCACCGCTGCCTAGACCATTCACTCCACTAGCCGATCCGACATTGGAACCAACGCCACTTCCGACTTCCCCACCGAGATCGAGACCCGATATACCAGTTCCTGCCAAATCCAATGGTTCGTCTTCTAAAGATAAACCGCTATCGGACGGGCTCATGAGATTGATACCGCTTTCCGAGGCAAGACCGACTCCTGAATCGGATCCGAGCACCAAATCATCTTCGTCGTCTTCTGATAGTTCTAATTCCGATCCAAGACCGCTTCCAATGGGAGAAGAACCCGGACCCATCTTGACTTTCGAGTCCAAAACTCCAGATCCTAACGACGGTTTCACTCCGCTCGAAACGGCTTCATCATCGATAAGCTTTAGGTCGCTACCAAGGTCGAGATCGGAGCCCTGATTGCTTTGCTTTGCCAAATTCAGATCGCTATTGGCAGATGGCTTTTGAACAAGTCGAACTCCGCTGCCACTCTTTGGATCAGCAACCAATTTTACGTCGCTTCCGACGCGGCTGCCGTCCCCCATCAGCTTGAGATCACTGCCAAGTCCAATCTCGCTGGAGCTGGCATCTTTACCAGAAGGTCCAACTTGTCGTTCCGAAACAAGAATCGAAGATCCGCCTGCTTCTTCATCGAGCGCGTCACCTTGCAACTCCGCTTGAACCCGTTCGATTTCTTCTTCCTTGAATTTCCAAGAAGTACCATCGCGGTAACCAAATATTTCACCGCGGGAACGCATTTCGACGAGTTCTTCGGTAGAGATCCCGAGAATCTTAGCGGCTTGCTCAATCGATACGTAGTTTGCCATGCCTTGGTAACTTCACTGAAGAAATTGGTGGGAAAAGGGTCCTATTAAATTAATCTACGCTCCTCGTGGATTCTAGACTGGCAAAAAAGATAAAACAGGGAAAAAGGACCGTTGATGCGGGTTATTCCACTAAAGTCCCAGCAGACCCTTAGCTTTCTTGATCAAGCCAATTGCCTGTTCAGCTGTAGGAGCTTCTGCAATCAACCTCACAATCGGTTCGGTATTGCTTGCCCGAAGCAATATCCACTGGTCATCCCAATCGAGTCGAACGCCATCGAGCTGACTGATATTCTTGGCTCCCATCCCGTTTTCCAGGACTTTCAAGGATTCCATCAAGACATCTTTCGACATCGTCATCTTGTCCTTGATCATGGTCATTGGAGGAAATGATGAAACGATTTGCTCCACAGTTTTCTTGGATTTGGCCATGAGCTCCAAAATTTGAGCCATCCCCACAAAACTGTCCCGAATCAAACCAACTTTTGGATCGATGGGGCCTCCGCTGCCTTCACCACCGTAGATCGCATTATTTGCCAAAATGCCATCCGCCACATTGGCTTCACCGACAGCGGTCTGAACAAACGGAACATTGTGCTTTTCCGCAAGCCAACGGGTCAAATTGCTAGAGGCACAATTGGTTACCAACGGGCCTTTCTCCTTCGAAAGCCGACCGAGCGAGCAGAGGACGGCTGTGTATTCTTCTCCAATAAAATGGCCGTTGGCATCGATGACGGCCAGTCGATCTGCGTCTGGATCTTGGCAGAATCCTATGTCAAAGGGCCCTTGGGCAACGATACTGCAGACGGAACCCAGGTTTTCCGCAATTGGCTCGGGTGGGTGGTCAAATAATCCTGTTGCAGCGTCCCCTAGCACCGTCACTTCGCAACCAAGTTCACGAAGTAAGACCGCTCCTAAAATCCCCCCAGCACCATGGTTGGAATCCAAGAGAACTTTGAACTTTGCCTTTCGAATCATGGGAACATCAACGGTTGCCAGAACCGCATTTCCATGAATTTCGTGCGGATTACCGACACGTATTCGCTTGCCTAACGATTCAACTCCGACCCAATTCGTGGAATTGGCGTTGTACGATTCGAGCACTTTTTTGCCTGGACCGGCGGACAAAACACGCCCATCCGGGCCAAACAACTTCATCCCGTTGTAAGGGGGCGGATTGTGGCTGGCAGACACCTGGACTCCTCCGGCGGCTCGCAAATGCCTGACGTTGAGGCCGGCGGTTGGCGTGCTGGCAACGTCCAAATCCAAGCAATCGCGACCATGAGCTACAATGGCAGAGGCGATGGCGTCGACCAGCATTGGGCCGCTGACCCGCCCATCCCGAGCGAGAACAACAGGGCCTTTTTCCAGGGAGCAGCAGAGGGCTGATGCAAATCGCACCGCGATATTCGGGGTGAGTTCGGATCCGATGATCCCCCGGAGACCACTAATGCTGATAATGGGATCGGCCATGATGGAATGGAGAGGCTAAGAGTAAGTGGAAAAATCGATACAGTTGGTAGGTCTTGCACTCCGGAGCACCGGCAATTGCTTGACACTGGAATTTAGTCAACTTAACATCAATTTGCCGAAAGATTTGTCAGGATTTCGGAGTTTTGCCAACTAAGATATGGCGAAGCGTCGTTTGCAACATTCAGGACGACTTGGCGTACTTTTCATCTCAACCTCGTTCCACCTTAGGCTGGCTTCATGGAAATGTATCTAGTGTGGGGAGTTATTCTCCTTTCCTTGATTGCCTTTATCGTGTTTTTGGTAAAGGGTTTTAAGGGCTGGGGAGTTTGGATGACGATTGGGTTCGTCGTACTATTCCTTGAATGTTGGGCATTCATCATCTTTTCCGCAGGCGTGAATGCCAAACGTATTGCTGCCGTGAAGACGCACGACACGCTGTACAACGAACTCAAGAAATTGACCGTCCAACGCGACGAAGAACTGTTTGGCAAGGCTTTTGATCCGGCTCCAGATATGCAACGTTTTGTTCCGCTTTCGAACGAATTGCATCGTTTGATCTTGGAACGAGGTCGAGCATGGAGAGGTGCCAGAGTAACGGCCGCGACGCCTGCATCAGCAACGGTCATTTTCCCAACAGAACTTGCGAATAATCCGCCTGATGCGCCTGCTCCCGAAGCCGCCGCCGCGGTACCTGCTCCAGCCGCCGCGCCCGGCCAAGAGCTAATCGCACCAAATAGCGTCGTCTATGTTTTCGGCGAAGATCAACAGATGGTCCCTCGCGTGTATCTCGGCGAGTATAAAGTCACCACCGTCGCCAACGCGTTGGTTACGATCGTTCCTACTTCGCCCCTTTCGCAAGCCCAGCTTGGTGCATTGAATCAAAGCCCAACGTGGGCAATTTATGAAATGATGCCTCTCGACTCGCACACTGCATTCGCAAAGGCAGGCGTACAGGCAACCAAAGAAGAGATCTTCGGCAATATGAACCCCGAAGAACTTTCGAATCTACTCCGCATCCCACTCGAATTAGCAAAACAAGAACCGAATACTCTCGACATCAATCGAGGAATCAAAGCTCGTGTCTTGCAATCCTATCTTCGCGACGGAATCCAAGCCCCAGAAGGTACCGCTCTCGAGTCGTCAGTCTACGAAGTGACCTTTTTAAAAGATTACACAGAAGTCGTCGATTCAACCGACAAACGGAAAGCAACCGAAGGTGGCTATTTCGATACGAGCGGAAGATCGGTGGATGCGCGGCTCATGCGTGAAGAAGGAGTCGAAGCGTATACCTTCAAAGAAGGCGATGAGTTTCGACTCGATGGTCTAAAAGCGAAAGAGCTCGAAAAAGAAGGGGTTGTAAAGCTGGGGGCGCAGATATTCGTTCGACCACTAAACGATTACGAGTTCAGCTTCCGCGATCTACGTCGTTTGACCATCGCTGCCATGCAAAATGCGATTTTGGTGAATCGTGAAATCGAGGTGGTCAACCGCACCGAAAAGATCTCCCGCGAGGAACTGATCAAGGGTGAAGAGAATGGACGCAAATTTCTTCTCGACAAAGGTATGTACGACAAAGAGATGGCCGTTATTCAGTCAGAACAACAGCGACTCCAGAATGAAGTGAACGCGAAAAAAGCGGAACTCAGTCAGCTTTATGCAAAATTAGTGGAGTACCACGCGAAGTTGGTTAGCAGTCAGGCCGGTTTATCCAAGCCGATCAACGGAACGCCTGTTTTGGTTTCTCCGTAGACGACCGCGTTTCCACGCCACTTTCGCAAAACACTTCATCGGACTATTCGACGCTAAAGGTGACTCGAATATCCTCGGCGCAAACCGAGCCGTTTTTGAAAATCTCTCCCGCAAGTTCGCGATCAATTTGTCAACATTCTTGACTTAGCGTCAGGATAATTGCATCCTACGGGTACTTTGTTCGAGTACCGAGTTTGTTTGGGAGATTTCGATCGGAAGCCTATGACTTTTTTGCAACCATTGCTTTTGATCGCGTTGCCTCTGATCGCAATGCCGATCGTCATTCATTTGATGAATCAAAGAAGGCATTTGGTTGTTCCCTGGGCTGCCATGCAGTTTCTGCGACGAGCGAAACGACTCAATACGGGAGTTGCCAAGCTACGGTATTGGCTCATCATGGCGATGCGAATGGCCGCAGTCGCTGGAGTGATTCTTGGGTTAAGCCGACCGCTTTCTACAGGTTGGATCGGAGGCCTAGGCTCGAATGATCGCGTTACCTTGATCGTGTTGGATCGATCACCGAGCATGGAGCTTCAGGACACAACGACGCAAATGTCGAAACGCACATCGGCTCTTGAACGCCTCGATACGTTGTTCGCTACAACCGGGAGTCTTGGGAGGCGGTTCCTATTGACCTCAGGGCTCGAAAAACCCTTTGAGATTACGTCGCCGACCACACTGACTGGGCTGTCCGAAACATCGTCGGTAGCTGCGAGCTCCGACATTCCAGGGCTCCTCGAAAAGGCTATCGCTTTCGCTGACGATAACAAGCTTGGAGCGGCGGACATCTGGGTTGCGTCGGACCTACAGTCTGGCGATTGGCAGCCATCAAGCGATCGTTGGCGTGCGATCCGAGAACAGTTGAGCAAACGTCCAGCCACTCGATTGTTATTGCTTAACTTCACAAACAACGGGGATACCAACTTTTCGGTTTCCGCAACCAATATCAAACCCATTGAAATAGACGGAAAAATAGAAACGAGTTTCGATATCCACTTGCACCAAAACTCTGGCCCCTTGGTCCGACGTACCGTTCCCGTAATTGTTCGAATGGGTGATATGCAGAGCACCGTGGAGGTCACGATGCAAGGGGAGGACGGCTCTGTCACAGGGGTGCGGGTACCGATGGAGGAAGCTTCACCATCGCAGGCGGGGCTGCTTGAGATTCCTCCCGATGCTAATCTTTCGGATAACCAATTTCATTTTGTGTCGCAAAAGAATCGCTCAAGGTCGGCTGTGGTTGTGGGGCAAGCTAGCGAAGAAGTCGATCTTCTCGCTCTAGCCCTTTCGACCCAAAACGACAACTCCCCCCAGATTAACCTGCAATCGATTGACTCAACGATGCTACCTACTATCGATTGGAAGAGCCTAAAGCTCTTGGCTTGGAATCAAGGTAACATCAACGCGGCGACAGCAAAACAGCTCGAGACTTTCATTGAGAGTGGTGGGACTGTAGTGCTGTTCCCTCCTGTCGTTGAAGCAGCTACTTCATCCGATTTTGTTTTACCATTTGGATTGCAATGGAGTCCGATGGAGCAATTAGCGACCGCAGAACGCGTCGAGTCATGGCGCACCGATTCCGACCTGCTGCGAAATACGGAGGGTGGCGACGCGCTCCCGCTTGGAGAAATAAAGTGGAACCAACATTGGCCCATGAACTCCAAGGGTTTGATCGCATTAGCAAAATCTGAAAGCGGAAAACCACTGCTATCGAAGTTCCCCACCTCCAATGGACAACTTTTCGTTTGTCACACAACCGTATCGGAGTCAGCCTCCAATCTAAAGGAAGATGGTGTATGCCTCTACATCATACTTCAACGCGCTCTTTACGATTCCTCGAGTCTATCCGATCAATCTCTTTGGACTGCAGGAATGCCGATCCCATTCACGCTGCAAGAGTGGACGCCAGCGAATGATGCGTCACAGCAAGTCATTCCATGGGAACGCAGTATTCAGCCCGGGGCTTATTCCTTTGAAGACAATATGCTTGCCGTGAATCGTGCCATCACAGAAGATACGTTGGCGTCGTTGCCCGAAGAAACTTTGGGAAACATGCTTCAAGGAGTGACGTATCAATCGATCGTGGACGATGCCGGCAAGCCCAACTCGTTAGCTCGAGAAATCTGGAGAATCTTCATTGTGGGTATGATTCTGTTCTTAATCATGGAAGCATGGCTCTCGATGCCCAATCGAGTGTCTCGTGCTTCCGTGCGAGAGAATGCGATCGCACGACGAGGGCTAGCAGCATGACATTGGAACTGACGACATTCTCGATCCTTGTCTCATGCATCGGTGTCGCCGTTACGATCGTCTTGGGTTGGACTGCATGGAAAAGAAACGACTACCATTGGAAGAGTGGAGTCCTCGAGATATTGCGGTTCGGATTGGTTTGCTTAGCCATCATCACTTTATTGAAGCCTGAATACGTGACGGTGGAGCGTCCGACGACTGAGGGGACAGTGCTCTTCCTTCATGATGCATCGGCAAGCATGCAGACGGAAGATGAAAGCGATGCTACTGGTTACCATTCGAGACAAACGCAACTGGAACCGTGGTTAGATAAAGACAAATGGACTGGTGTACCTTTATCCACAACGATTGCAAAGGAGCCCTTTGATTCCAGCGAGTATGCTTCGAAAGGGACCGATATCCAAGAAGCATTGATGCGAGCCGTAAAACGCTATCCCGATTTGCAGTCGATCGTACTAGCGTCGGATGGCGATTGGAACCTAGGTGGAAATCCTATCGAGGCTGCGAAAGTGCTTCGTCAACGCGAGATTCCTGTCCATGCGGTTTTGGTTGGGTCGGAACAACGCATGCCTGACCTCGCAATCCAAAGCTTTGAATTGCCAACATTCGCAGTCGTCGGAAAACCTCTGCGTGTACCCTTTTCGATCTCTAGTTCTTTGGCCCAAGACACGGATGCAACCATTCAGCTAGAAATTCCCGGGGGGACAAAACTTAGTCAGACCATTCGTGTGCCCGCTATGGCGATTGCCAAAGGCACTTTCGAGTGGCGGCCTGACAAAGTCGGTGAAGAGAGTATCACGATTCAGATACAACACGACCCACGCGACCGAATCGCTTCGAACGACTCCAAACGCGTTGCCATCTCGTTTCGCAGTGAATCACTCAAGGTGTTGATGCTTGAGTCCTTTCCTCGATGGGAGTACCGATACACGAGAAACGCATTAGAGCGAGATCCCGGAGTAGAGGTCCACTGCTATCTGCTTCACCCTGATATCAAAGAGTTGGGAGATGGTCGCGGATACCTGCAATCATTTCCTCAAGATGACGCTCTTTTCGCGTACGATGTCGTCTTTCTTGGCGACATCGGCATGGGGCCCGAAGAACTCACAGAATCGCAATGCCAACAATTGCGAAGGCTAGTCCAATCGCAAGCGAGCGGTCTTGTCTTCATGCCAGGCATGCGGGGCCGACAATCTTCATTGCTCAACTCGCCTCTGGAAGAACTTTTCCCTGTCGATCTAGAGACGGCTCGCCCGCGTGGTGTTGGGGCCTCCAAGCCTGGACAATTTCAATTGACAGAACAAGGGCACCAAAGTCTGCTCACTCGATTTGAGTCTAACGAAAAAGAGAATGAACAGGTGTGGCGGAGTCTTCCTGGCTTTTATTGGTATGCTTCGGTCGAACGAGCTCGAGCCGGTAGTCAAATCTTGGCAACTCACGAACGCGATTCCAACCGATTCGGACGCATCCCCTTGATCGTCACCAAGACCTTTGGCAATGGCAAGGTGTTGTTCATGGGCTCCGATGGTGCCTGGAGATGGCGCAAAGGTGTTGAAGACAAGTACCATTATCGCTTCTGGGGCCAAGTTGTTCGATGGATGGCCTACCAAAGATCCATGGCTACAGGTGAATCGATGCGATTGTTTCACGCTCCCGATCGCCCTAACGAAGGTGACGTGGTTACGCTCCAAGCCAACATCATGGGCAGCAATGGCGAACCCCTGCAAGACGGCACGGTCACCACATCCGTGGTCGATCCCAATGGCAAGATGGAGATTGTAAGCTTGAAACGAGACGATCCTCAAGCTTGGGGACTGTTTCGCGGAGAGTTCAAACCGAAAATGGGTGGCGAATTCAAATTGACCACTCAATGTAAACAGACAGGAAAAACGCTTGACTCCACACTTTACATTCAAAGTACCGAACGAGAACAGATTGGGAAACCTGCTCGGCCGGATGTGTTGCGTGACATCGCCAATGCTACACGAGGAAAGTTTACGTCGATCAGTGACATCGAAGATGTCCTTAAGGTCGCGACGATAGCTCGAGAACCACAGCCCGTAGAGCGACGACTTCAATTATGGAGCCACCCGCTTTGGGGAGCCGCTATACTGTTCCTGTTGGGTTTGTTTTGGGCCGGTCGTAAATGGATGGGGTTTGTATGATCGTTCTTCAGAGCTTAATCGCCAAGATTAGGAATGCAGTCCCCGCATTCGTATGCTTTGCTGTCATGTGCATGGCTTGCGTCCATCTGCCACCCATGTGCCGAGCAGAGGATCAGACCGAGCCGAGTCATTCGATGGATTCTCTTCGAGACATCGAAAAGAAGATCTTGCAGGTTTTGCCAAAAATAAAACCCAGTGTTGTCTGCGTTCAGGCGGGAGGAGGATCTGGCTCGGGGGTCATTGTGTCCGCGGATGGTCTTGTATTGACAGCCGCTCACGTGATTGACAAAGCAAAGGAGCTTACCATCGTCTACCCAGATGGACGCAAATTCAAAGGGGAGGCCTTGGGTACCTACGGACCCGCCGACGCTGGCATGGCGAGAATTCTGGAAGGTGCCCCCCACCCTTTTGTGGAGGTTCACACTGGTATTGGCCTGGAATTGCATGAAACCGTCATCGCTTTGGGGCATCCCAGCGGATTCGATCTTCAACGCGGGCCTCCCTTGCGAATCGGACATATTACTGCGCTCGATGAAAACTACATAACGACGGATACCTCACTTATTGGTGGAGACTCAGGCGGCCCATCCTTCGATCTTGACGGAAAAGTCATGGGAATTCACTCCCACATCGCTGGTGAGATTCAAACCAATCGCGATTCGCATATTGCTAAATTCCATGCGAATTGGGAGGCGATGAAAACCGGAGTGCATCATGCACAACACTACAGCAAATCGATAGGGAGTGGAAAACCCCAGCCCGGACCGGATCAAGACGACAAGCGAGAGCCAGTCCCACCCCGAGATCCCAACGAGAAATCTCGATTGCAAGAACTTGCCCAAAAAGCAAAAGAGAGCGGCGGAAAGTTAAAGCTTAGTCGAGAGGAATTGCGCGATTTAAGAAAGACGCTTGCGATGCGAACGGAAGCCCTAGCGCCTGCCGGTGGTACGAGGTTGCTCGATACGTGGGCGACGAAATGGATAACAGGATTCCAGTCGCTACTTCCCTTCGAGAAAGCATCAGTCGACCATCCGTCGGTCGTCAAAGTGCAAGTGGATGGACGGAATGTTGCGTTGGCAACGTGTGTACATCGAGAAGGTTGGTTCGTTACCAAGGCTTCGGAAGTCAAGAACCGTTCTGTAAAGCTGGAGCTTTCTTCCCAAGAGTCTCTTTCGGCTGAAGTAAAGAGCGTCGACGATGCATTGGATCTTGCGCTTCTCTATGCCAAGACAGATCGTTGTAGCCCCATCCAGCTTGTATCGAATGTCCACAGTACTTCTACTGCGAAACAGCCGATGGGCAGTTTGTGTTTTGCGGTAGGCGCTTCGGACAAGCCCGCAGGTTTTGGTGTCGTGAGCGTTTCGGCTCGTCCACTGAACGGAAAGTCTGGGGCATTTCTGGGCGTGGGAGTCAAACCTGAAAAGG
>Ga0207937_1000315_pt1 | contig 17158 bp, 14 predicted proteins | sample LakMenEpi04Sep11_FD_150668 | JGI IMG/M metagenome (GOLD analysis project Ga0207937, IMG submission 150668) | Freshwater microbial communities from Lake Mendota, WI - 04SEP2011 deep hole epilimnion (SPAdes) | ecosystem: Environmental > Aquatic > Freshwater > Lentic | place: Lake Mendota, Madison...
CCCGACGGCTCACCAAGAACCAACAGCCGGGACTAAATCAGCAGCCTTTGAAAAGGGTGAGGGGTGCCGCAGGCGGGGTGAGGGTTCTTTTGCCTTACATCACATCATTCGACGCTATTCTAATGAACTAAAGCTTGCGACACGGTGACGGGTGTTCCTACAAAGCCTCCACAACTTCTAAGGCCTTCTAGTTGGCAAGACGAGGAATGCAGAAAGCCAACACTAGAACGCCAAAAGTTGCGGACGGTAGGGGCAAGCCCTAACCGTCCTGGAATTTGATCCTGATAAGGCACGTACAGCAGCATCAGCAAAGGGTCGAAAACACAACATGCTGTGCATGTCCTATTTTCGTGCCGGTCTGATTCAGCTATTGCCAATGATTAAGACCGTCGTTGTCGTCATATCGCGATGTGTCGCTGTTGATATGTATTCGTGTCACTATCGAGATTGGGGACGATCGTGGCAGTGGGCATCAGATGCGTGTCAACTTTCAATTTGAGCCCACGTCGAACAAACTGGTACAACATCCCGACAATGACAGCAACACAAACACAGGGTGGACCCAAAAAGACAGTAACCGTTAGAAAGGTTTTTACGAAGAGGTCAAAGAAAATGCCATCTTCGAAAAAAGGCTGATTTCCTGCATGACGCGAATACTTAATCACGATTTGACCTATGACTATGGTCCATTCGCACAGCAGCAAGCAAACTATTGCGTAAACGGAGAAACGAATTGGTTGCTTTCGTTTACTATCTCCCAACTGAGCCCCCATGAGTGCTGTGATAACAACAATGGTTGCAAAACCAATCAAGGTAATGTGGGAGAGAAGGGCAAAAAACATCGAGAAAATCACTAGAATGCGAAAAAGCGAGCTCATGCTCAATTGAAATCCTGGAGGTTTCATACACCCCAGCCAATCGAAATCCACCAAGGCTCCGGAGGGATAAATTGTCCCGGAGCCACAGGTGAGAGAGGTATCGGAGGAGCTACCAAAGCCATTATCAAGAGTTTCCTCCTCGGTGCACCCGAGGGATTTATGAAACAGTGTCCATGAGTCGGTCCCATGATCTTATACCAAAGGTCGTCTACGAGAAGCGTAACGCATGGAGTATCCAGAATCAACTCGCCCGGAAGTTTGTCTTCTTTCCTGCTTTCCGTGGATGGATGTAGAGGCCGCAACCACTTGTCGTGGCCGTAGTCGACGGGAATGTTTCTCGGTGGCAATGGACTATCTAACAGAGTATCAACGTAATAGAGAGATCGGCACAAAGAAGATGGTAATCGTCAATGCACTACGGCTTTGTGCCTCGATGAGATTCTGATTGAAATCGATCAAGCCAGTTTGCGGTGATCGCGGCACCGATGTCGTTTGGTTTGCTCTCTCGAAGTTCCTTCGACGTTTTTCCCCAATAGAAACTAATCCAACCGTCAACGTATCCACTGGATCCCTCGACGAACTCCACCAGCTCCTCTGGAGTGCATGCCAGGGGAAACATCTCTTCAACCACAAGCGGCTTGCCAACTTCGTAGGCTTTCAATGCCACGTGAGCTTTCTCGACTTCGCCCTTCTTGGGATAGAAATGCACAGAGTTGAAATCGAGCCGGTCGCCAACAGGTGAGCCACCGAAGAGCGGTTTGCCTCCACCGAATACAAACACCCAAGGGATCTCGCCGACGGTAATGAGATGTAATGGGTCTTCGGACTTGATGGCGGTCACCATTTTATTGACCCATTGCGTTGCAACTTCTTCGCGCGTTCGCCCTTTCAAGTCGAGTGTTAGTCGTTGAACGAAATGCTTGCCCGCGAGTTCTCCTGCTAGCCATTCTTTCTCGGGTTCTTTTCCAGCTAAGATCGGTTCGTTCATGAGGTCGTAGCAAAACACAGCGTTACTCTCTTTGCATGTTTTCGCGATCGCGCTCCAGAATGTCGCTTGGACATTCCAGCGTTCTTGTTCGTCGAGCGCGTCGAACCATGCGGGCACGTTTGCTTTGTGGTAGCACGCCAGTCCTGTGATGTCGAGATAAAGTCCAAACTCTTCGGCTAACACGAGCAACTTTCGAAGGTGTTCGAGATATGAGGCTCGAACGGACTTGTCTTCGTTGATTGCCAGCCCGAGCTGGAGGTGGATCCGCACACAATTCGCACCGAGTGCCTTGATCTCGGCAAAATCTTCGCGGACCGTGTCCCATTCCTCTTCCCAATACTCATCGAGCAGTCGTCCGCGATCGTCGTGATCGTAGTTCACGCCCCACACAACGAATTTTGTTCCGGAATTTGCTTTCACGAAATGATGCCCATCGTCGCTAACGCGAATCCGTTCCATGGCATTCACTGGTGCGATGGAGGAAAAACAGCCGCTGGTTGCGAAAAAGAACAACACAATACGAGCCATACGGCGAACCAAGCTGGTGGTCATCAAATTTATCTCTCTTCATGCTCAAGCGAAATGCGGTCGAGCGAACGCTTGAAGTTTGGCGATATCCAAGCTGTTTCGATCCATCGCGTTCATCCACACAATTGCGATGCGGTTTGAGTATAATCGATTTCCTTAACTGACCACCCAGGGTGACGATCGCCGCCTGGATGGAGCTCGTCGCCTTCCAATCTTCCCTTACCTCTCCTTGCCACTGCTGTCATGAAAAACAAATTGATGCTACTAGGCCTCCTCTTCCTGGGTTGGTTGCCCATGTTGCAGGCGGCCGACACGTTAGTGTTTGAACCTGCCAACAAATCGAACAATGCCAAACACGTTGTTTTGATCGCTGGCGACGAAGAGTATCGGACGGAAGAGTCGATGCCGATGTTGGGCAAGATTCTCAGTCAAAAGCACAACTTCAAATGCACCGTCGTATTCTCCCTCGGGCCGGACGGTGCGGACTACATCGACGCCAACAATCAGCAAGGGCTCCGTGGCTTGAGCGCGTTGTCTAGTGCAGACCTCATGATCATCGGCACTCGGTTTCGGCAGCCTGTCGCGGAAGAAGCCAAGCATATCGCGAGCTATTTGAATGCAGGCAAGCCCGTGATTGGAATCCGTACAGCAACGCACGCCTTTCGCGGCAATGGCACTTTCGATGCGTTGAAGTTTGATGACTTTGGACTCAAGATCTTGGGTGAAACCTGGGTAAGCCATCATGGAAAACACAAAGTACAAGGCGCACGGGGTGTAGCTGTCGCCGACAAACAATCCCATCCTATCTTGAAAGGCGTTAAGGATGTGTTTTGTCCCTCGGACGTTTACGGCGTGATTCACCTCGCGGATTCTGACGAGATCTTGTTGCGAGCTGCTGTTACCGAGTCGATGGACCCATCGTCCGCGAACGTCGTTGGCAAACTCAATGAGCCGATGCAACCCTTTGCATGGATTCGCGAGTACAAGACGCCGAATGGCAGTGGCAAAGGCAAAGCGTTCTGCACCACAGGCGGAGCTTCCGTCGATTTTATGAGCGAAGGGTTGAGACGCATGGTCGTGAACGCGGCTCTTCATTTGACTGGTCAATCTGTACCAGAGAACGCAGATGTGTCATTCGTGGATCCGTTTTATCCAAGCTTCTTTGGCTTTATCAACGACAAGACTTATTGGAAAACACAAAACAAGAAGCCAGAAGACTTTGGTTTAGGCAAGACACCGAGCATGCCAGATCCGCAGGGAACACCGGTTTGGAATTTCCGCCCGAAACCAGTGTCGACAACGAGCGTTGTTGCACCGATGGAGTTCCGTCAAGGGGAACGAATCGTATTCATGGGTAGCTCACTTGCTGAGCGAATGAACTTGTTTGGTTACTTTGAAACGCTATTGCACACGCGTTTCCCGAACAAACAGTTAGTTGTCAGGAACTTTGGTTGGCCTGCAGACGAAGTTGGCAACCAACAACGACCGGACAACTACACGAAGATCGATGACCCCTTGGAGGTATTCGGACCAGAAACGTTCATCTGTTTCTTTGGATTCAATGAGCACTTTGCCGGAGACTCACCAGAGCAACTCAAAGCGTTTCGAGATCAATACGCCAAATGGATCGAGACCAAGAAGGCCAAGTTCTCGAAAGAAGGACGCGAAGCGCGATTCGTTCTGGTATCGCCGGTCGCTATGGAATCGGCAAACAATCGACATCTTCCTGACGGCGCAAAGAGCAATGCGACACTTGCCAAGTATGTGAATGCGATTCAAGGATTAGCAGGGGAGCTTCGCGTTCCGTTTGTTGACCTGTTTGCTCCGACAGCGAAAGCTTTTGCAACCGATAGCAAATTGCAATTCACGATCAATGGCATTCATTTGAATGAACCAGGCGATCGAATGGTATCGATCGAACTCGATCGACAATTGTTCCAATCGAAACATCCGACCGGTACCGATGTCTCGACGTTTCACAACACACGCCAGTGGGTAAACGATAAGTCCTGGTTGCATTTGCAAGATTACCGCATGCTCAACGGCTGGTACGTCTACGGTGGGCGTCGAACTTGGGACACAGAGACGTTCCCTGGTGAGTATCAAAAGATTCGGAAAATGGTTGCCGTACGTGATCAATACATATGGGACATCGTTGTTGGGAAGAAGGTTGCCGAGAAACCCGACGATTCCAAGACGGGTGAGGTCTTCATTCCAGAGACGATGTTCGGTACGCGAGATGAAGCCTTTCGACGTGGGCGCGAGCCAAAGACGCTGGTCTACCCAACACCTGCGGAATCGATTGCGCAGATGAAGGTCCCAGAGGGCTTTGAAGTACAACTCTTTGCTTCCGAGAAAGATTTTCCGGAACTAGCAAATCCGACGCAGATGGCTTTCGACAAGAAGGGCCGACTGTGGGTTTCTTGTATGATCAACTATCCGCAGTGGCTTCCAGGAGCTGCAAAGCCTGGAGATAAGTTGTTGATTTTCGAAGATACCAATAACGATGGAAAAGCGGATGTCTGCAAAACGTTCTATGACAAATTGATTTGTCCGACCGGTTTTGAATTTCATGAAGATGGAGTGCTCGTGGTGGATGAGCCTCGCATTCTGTTCTTGAAGGACAACGACGGAAATGATGTCGCGGATGAAGTCATTCACATGATCGATGGGATCGCTACCGATGATACGCATCATACAATGGGTGCATGGGAATGGTCGCATGGTGGATCGCTTTACATGCTCGAAGGCGTTTCCATGTCGACAACGCTCGAAACTCCGTGGGGGCCGTTCCGAAGCAACGGACCTTCTGGCTGTTACGTGTTCGACCCGAAGACATGGAAATTTCGACACTTTAGGACTCCAGGCTATGGTAATCCGTGGTGCATGGTCTTTGACAAGTGGGGGATGGGAATCATTGGTGATGGTACCAATGCGCAGCAGCATTGGACCAGTCCGTTGGCAGGGTATGCGGTATCCACCAGAAAAACACTGCGTCCGAACTTTGATAATCAAGGGATGCGACCTGCGATCGGAAACGACTTTCTGTATAGTCGCCAATTCCCAGACAGTGTGCAGGGGCAGTTCGTCTATGCGTGCGTGATCAACATGCACGGCATGCCTCGCTTTACCCTGAAAGACGAACCAGGCACAGCAGGCTTTGCAGGCGAGCGAATCGAAGATCTTCTCAGTTCGACGGATAATTTCTTCCGCCCCATCGATCCTCAAATTGGTCCAGATGGTGCGTTGTGGTTTGGCGATTGGTGCAATGCACTGATTGGCCATATGCAATACTCGCAACGAGATCCGAATCGGGATCACGAGCACGGCAGATTGTATCGGTTGGTCTACAAAGACAAGCCTTTGCTAAAGCCAGTGCTTCAGGCCGATGCGACGATCGAACAACTGCTTGCCCAACTGGAAGAGTATGAGCCGAGGACGCGATACCGTGCACGCCGTGAGTTGAGAGCTCGCGATGAGGCTCAGGTTCTTGCAGCCGTTGAAAAGTGGATCGCTGGTGATGTTGCTGAAACGCGGCTTTGCGAAGCATTGTGGTTGCAAGAAAGTTTTGGCCTAGTAAATCCAGCGTTGGTCAAACGATTGATGTCAGCCAAAGATTTTCATGCACGAGCAGCCGTCGTTCACACGATAGGGAACGAAGTCGAACGCTATCCAGACGCGTTCGCCATTTTCAAAACTGCCATCAACGACGAGCACCCACGCATTCGGCTAGAGGCCGTGCGAGGATTGAGTTACATCCGCACTCCCGAGGCCGCCGAAGTGGTGTTGCAAGTCGCGTTGAAGCCGATGGATTATTGGATCGAGTACACGTTGGAACACACGTTGCATGCTCTTCAACCAATCGTCGATCCTGCTATTCAAGCAGGTAAGTTCCTTGCGAATACGAACGATGGACGAATGAAGTATTACGAAGACTACAAGATTGCTTCTGGTCCTGGAGGAAGGGTGCTCAAGCCGCTCAAGGATGCCGAGAACACGGAGCTCCCACTACGAAAACGGGAAGAAGCATTGCGCACATTAGCAGGCATCCAAGGAGGAAACGCCAATAAAGGTAATGTTGTTTATAGTCGCGTCTGCTCCGCGTGTCATCAAATCGGAAGCGAAGGAAAAGCCTTTGGACCGCGATTGGATGACGTGGGTAGTCGGTACTCGAAAGAGAACATCATTCGTCACATCCTGTGGCCCAATGATACGATTGCCAAGGGGTATGAGACGTTGCAGATTGTGACGACAGACGATGAGGTGGTTACGGGCTTTGTGCTTAAGGAAACAGCCGACGCAGTTACGCTCGGGGTTGCTACCAACGATGGCAAAGGGAAAGAGCGGATGATCGCCAAGTCCGATATCGAGCTACGCAAAGAAATGAAAGCTAGTTCGATGCCGGAAGGTCTAGCGAAAACGATCGGGCCAGGTGAGTTTCTTGATTTGATCGAGTATCTCGCGAAGCAGAATCTTTTTGTGATTCGAGAAGATGGTTGGATCGAGACCGGACTAGCCTCGGAGGGGGCCATCCGAAAGCACGGAGAATTCGCGGAAATCTCGCGTGATGCTCAATTGCAAATACCTTCAAGTTTTCCAACGAATTGGTCTGAACAAGCAAACTTGGTTTTGAGCGCGGTTGATCCTACACAACGTGAGTTTGCATTCCATTCACCCGATGGAGGCAGTGCGTCACCAGCGGTCGGAGTTCGATTGGCATCAGAATCGGAGATCCGACATGTTTACTTGCAAAACCGTCGCAACGATCAGTTTTATGATCGAGCGAAGAACTTAGCGGTTTGGGTTTCTATGGATGGAAAAGATTGGAAGCAAGTTTGGAAGTCCGAAAAGCCAGCCGCAGATTACAAGATTGATTTGCCCGCTGGTACACGTGGTCGCTATCTCAAGATTGGGATCGATGGCAGCGGAATCCTTCACCTCAACCAGGTTGTGGTGTACGGCAATCGCAAGTAGATTCGATCGGTTTGGTAATTGACGTTGAATCGAAGGTTTTTATTTGCTTTCGATTCAACATCCTGTCGCTGATGTCTGAACTCCGTGTTTCCAGGCAGCCTTCTCCTTTTTCCTCTCCCTCCATCCAGGAATCCGTTAGGTAAACCTATGTCTAAAGCGCAATCCAGTTCGCAATTGATGTCACAAACTTCGCGTCGTCGTTTTCTATGTACTGTGGGTGCGACTTCTGCATGCATCGCGGGAGCTCCGAGTATTTTGACTGCGAGTAGAACCAATAACGAGATCGTCGTAGGAACAGCTCCCTACACGTTTCGTGTCGTTCATAACTGTGTCGAGTTGCCCTCGCAGTACACATGGCAGACAACACACAATGTGGCCGTCGACTCGGATAACAACCTGTACGTGATTCACGAGGGGTTGAGAGACAAGAAGGATCACCCTTCTATCTTTGTTTTTGACGACAAAGGGAAGTTTATACGAGCTTTCGGTCAGCAGTTTCAGGGAGGAGGGCACGGCATCGAGGTTCGGAAAGAAGGAAGCGAACAGTTCTTGTATGTGGCTGGGTATCAGCAAGTGAAAACCTTTGCCAAGATGACTTTGAAGGGAGATGTGTTGTGGGAACGACGCGCGCCGAAGGAGTCTGGAGTCTATCACCCAGATGAAGCAGAGAATCCCAAGGGTGATTGGGGCCGCGATCGATTTATGCCCACCAATTTTGCCTTCCTTCCTGACGGCGGCTTTTTCTTAGCAGACGGTTACGGGGCTTTTCATATTCACCGCTATGACAAAGATGGAAAGTGGCTCAAGTCGTTTGGCGGAGCAGGAAAAGGAGAAGGAACCTTTAACACGCCACACGGTTTATGGATCGACGATCGAAACTCGGCCGCTCCAAAATTGGTAGTGACCGATCGTGCACACAACACTCTACAGATCTTCGATCTCGAGGGTAAATATGAGAAAACGATCGCCGGATTCGGCTTGCCAGCAAACGTGGATCGACAAGGCGATTTGCTCCTCGTACCCGAACTCAAGGCGCGAGTTTCCTTATTGGACAAAGATTACAAGACAGTCAGTCAGTTGGGTAGCGATGTCGAGCGTATCACCGCTGATAGCAAGAATACGATTCGGCAAGACGAATCCAAGTGGCTAGATGGCAAATTCGTGCACCCTCACGATGCCTGTTTTGATCTTAGGGGAAACATCTACGTTGCAGAATGGGTGAAAACAGGCCGAATTACCAAACTTGTAAAGGTTTAGAATTGATTTAGACTTGGGTCTCCAACTTTGGTAGTTCATTTTTCGCAACGATAGGTTTTTAGAATGAGTGCGGCAACAATGGCAGCAACCGCGGCTGCGGCTGCTGCGATGCAAGCGTTAAAGGCTAGCGGTGTGATCGTACACGTCGAGCCACAAGAGATTTTGCGAGTCGTTTTGCAGCAATCCGGTGCATTGGTTGTACGATCTACGTTTGGGATACTGAGCACGCACTATAGCTATATCACGAGCTACAAGGGGCTGGCATTTTATGCGACGAGCCCTACGCCTCTCGAGTTTCCGGCTGGGACCGAATTGATCGATGCGAAATCTATCTGGGTACCTGGGTAGCATCCGATTGTATTCGTTTGAACGATTCCTGTGCTCTTTACCGGTAGATAACTATTCCATCCACGAACACCGGCTCTACGATAGCACTAGAACCATGTTTGGTGCCAAAGCCTAGTGTGGTGCCACCTACGAACTGGTGCGCCAGAGGCATTTTGTTCATTTGCACAACCTTGGTGGGCTTGGCGTGGATTCCGATGTTCGGATCAATGTTTAGTTCGTGGCATGCGGTCTTCGATCTTTTTTGTCACACGTCTTGGCACTGCTTTTTTGGTCTGACCGCGATTGGAACGGTCATCGTTCTAGGAAAAGTTCTGAATACCAGCATGGCAGGGCGTTGGATGGTCCGACTTTGGCTGTGCGCTGTGCCATGGACTTACTTTCTTGTTGTGGTCCAACCGTGGGCTACCCTTCCTTTGCTCCGAAATGACCCTTCGGCCAATGGGTTGAAAATCTACTCCTGGAACTTCCTGATCAGCAACGACGATTTGGAAGACGTGGTCCGTCATGTGAGGAAGCAAAACGCAGATGTCGTTGCTCTCCTTGAAATTGGAGAGCACCAAGTAGACGCTTTGAAGGGGCTCACTGAGGACTATGCTTTCCATGTATGGATACCAGACGGTGCAGCAGGGGTGGCCGTGCTGAGCAAAGTTCAAAATACATCATTCGAAATTCTCGATCTAGGAGGTGCAGGGATGCCTGCTGTCGAGGTAAATCTGCCGGCGAATGATCGGTCCAAAGCGATGCATCTCCTTGCCGTGCATACCCGATCGCCTCGAGTGCATCCGTTGAGAACCAAGCAACGGGATCGACAACTGGCAGCAATTGGCGAGTGGGCTGCTGCTAAGGTTGGGACCTCGTACGCTGTTGTTGGCGATCTCAACATCACCCCGTGGTCTAGACCGTTTCATCAATTGCTTCGATCCGGCAACCTGCGCGACAGTCGATGGTATCGAGGATACTACGGTTCATGGCCAGCTCCGTTCCGGTTTTTTGGCATTCCGATTGATCACTTTCTCGCCAGCGATCAGTGTGAGGTTTTGTATCGCGATGTGGACCCTTATTTCGGGCTCTCGGACCATCGCCCTATTGTCGCTATCGTCAAGTAATCATGAAGTTGCGACTGCGAGAACTTGTCTTATTGTGCCAAGTGTGCTTTGACGATCACTCGACTGACACACTACAATTCAGAGGTTATTCGAACTAGGAGATTGTGTGTGATTGTATTGTTGACAAATGATTTGATGTTTCAGTCCCGTATCAGTGGTGCAGTGAAAAGCGCTGGTAAGGTGCTTGTCGTCGATCGGACAGTGGAACGCGTGGTGCAGCGTTCTGAGCAACCGAGTGAAGTCACGTTGGTTCTCATCGATTTGACACTCGACTCCTTGCAACTCGCAGAATCGATCCCGCAATTGAAGCTGGCGTTCGCATCAGCAAAGGTGCTTGCCTTCGGGCCGCACGTCGATGTCGATCGGTTGTCCGAGGCTCATGAGTCGGGCGCGGATGCAGTGCTGACTCGCGGTCAGTTCGATCGCGATCTCGCCAAAATCGTTGGGGAATGAGCCTTATTCATGAGTTGTTCCTCTGGAATCGCATCTGCGAATTCAATTCTTGTGGCGATAAGAACCGCATTCGAGCGAGCTGCTTCAGGACTTTCCTCGCCGGCTGATCTGGCAATCCTATTTGTCAGCGGTGAATCGTTGGCGGATCGTAGTGCCGAGATTCTCGAATTATGGAAAGATCTCGCTCCCGAAGTCCCTTTCTTCGGTGGATCTGCCGAGAGCCTGGTTGGTCTGCGAACCGAAGTGGAAGGTGGTTGTGGCGCATCGATCTTGCTCGTCAGCGGGCTACACGATCGACCCTTCATCCATGAACTAGAGTGTATCAAGACTCCAGATGGACCGTCGGTGATGGGTGTAACGGAGGAGCTATTGGAGAAAAGCAAACTGGGTTTGATGCTAGTCGCATGTCCCGTTTCATTTTCGATGGAACTCTTGGCCGACGTGCTGGATTTAGAGCGTAGTAATCCAAAAGACCCGATTTGTCCGATCATGGGCGGATACACGAGCAGTCAAAACTGGAGTTCTCCCAATCTAATTTTTTGTGGTGATCGTATTCTTGAGAAGGGGGCCTCAGCGCTCGTGCTTCCCGAAGGGTGGGAATGGAAGACCATTGTGAGCCAGGGTTGTCGGCCGATCGGCGAACCGATGGTCATCACGCAAATGGATGATCAAGCGATTATCGGTTTGGGAGGCAAACCTGCGATGCAACAGCTTCGCGAACTGTTCGCATCCTTACCAACCAACGAGCAGCAGATGATGTCCAACAGCCTCATGGTAGGCCGAGCGATTAACGAATACAGCGAGACCTTTTCTCATGGCGAATTTTTGATTCGCGCCGTCCAAGGGATCGATTCATCGACGCAGGGTTTGCTCGTTACCGATCGATTTCAGGTTGGGCAAACCATTCGCTTTCATTTGCGCGATGCAGGAGCGGCATCGGCAGATCTTCAAAATCTTTTGTCGCGATCTCAGTCGGCAGTCTCCCTAGCGCAAGGCGGGTTGCTATTCACCTGCAACGGTCGGGGGACTCGAATGTTTGACAAACCGAATCACGATGCCAGAACCATCGATCACTATTATCCCAATCTTCCGATAACAGGCATATTCGCAGCGGGTGAGTTTGGTCCCGTCGCAAATCAGAATCTTGTTCATGGATTTACAGCAATCTTGCACTTGCTGGTTCAGTCGAATTCCAGCGACTAAACAAATTCATTGTGTTCTGTCGAGTATATTTCATGAGCTCGCTGACAGGAATCGATTTAGTATCCGCCAAGACGCGCGCTGTATGCACCACCCAAGCTGGTTCGTTCGGGCGTTTCGATCGATGCGGTTCCGGAGACAAATAGGGGCAATCGGTCTCTACCAACAATCGTTCCAACGGTATCTGCTTGGCAACCTCGCGCAGTTCCGTCGATTTTTTATAAGTCAGCATGCCCGCAAAGCTGATGTACATTCCAAACTCGAGACACCGTAGTGCCGTTTCGAGACTGCCTGAGAAAGAATGCATGACTCCGCGCAAAGTGCCATGTGCGAATTCTTGTTGGAGTGCATTTAGCATTTCAGCTTCGCACTCTCGCATGTGTACGATCACCGGTAAATTTGTTGTGCGACTCAGGGTCCAATGCTTGCGAAAGAACTCAAGCTGTAGTTCGAAGGGACAATCGTCCCAATACTTATCCAGCCCAGTCTCTCCCAACGCAACCACTCGCGGATGTTCGGCGAGTTCTTCAACGGTTCGCCATGCGTGAGGGGAAGCCAACTGACCATAATTTGGATGAATACCTACCGAAGCGCGAAGCATTTCGGATCGCGATGTAAGCTCGACACACTGCTGAGAGGTCTCTTCATCGACCGCGACGCATAGCACTCCGTCCAGGTTGGCAGATCGTGCGCGAACCAAGACGTCGTCCAACTGGATCTCCAAATGCGGGTCGGCTAGATGTGCATGTGTATCGATCCACCCCATGTCTACCAACTCACCTATACATCAAGCGACGAAAAAGAACCGAGTCAGGTGGTAGAAGATCGGCGCAGAAAAGCAAATCGTATCGATTCGGTCCAATACACCAGCATGCCCAACCACCAGCGAGCCGTAATCGTGGACACCGCGATCCCGTTTAATCGCGCTCATCGTCATGCTGCCTGCAAAGCCTAAGAACGCGACCACCACCGACATCCCGGCTGCTTCCCACGGTTGAAATGGGGTTACCCAATACAGCAACGCACCGACGATCCCTGTCGTCAACGCACCGCCAATCAGTCCTTCCCACGTTCGCGAGCTACTGACATCCTTGGCAATAATGCGACGTCCCTTGATGCGACTCCAAACCCAATGCAGCACGTCGGATACTTGCGATATCACGACAAAGAAAAAGAGCAGACCAGAGTTACTACCTGTCCATAAGCTTCCGTCGAATCGATGCAGTTCGAGATCGAGGAGGGCAGGAGCGTGGGACAAGCAATACACGCAAACGAGCAACCCCGATTGAATCTGAGCAGAGCGCTCCAAGAATCGCTTGTGGTCACCTGCCATTGCGATACGCGCAGGGATAAACAACGACGCATAAACAGGAATCATGATGCTGTAGAACGTATAGAAATCGATCAGCTCGCCGCTCGGGTACTTGAGCCCCCATTGCGACATGGCGATGAGCAAGTACTGCAAAGGAGTGAAGACCACCAAGCTCCAAAACAAAGCGCGATGGTCTCCTCGCCGTGTGGGAGTCATCGTGATGAATTCGCGAAATGCCCAAAAAGAAACCAGTCCAAAGAGGACGATGGTCCCGATCCGATGGAAAAAAATTCCAGCGGTAAGAATGCCGAACATCAACCACCAGGCCCACAATCGATGAACGAATCGTTGAACCAATGCAGGGTTGACGGCCGGATTGGGCGTTTTGGTCAAATAGTGCGCAACCGATGATGCGATACCAAGGGTGATGAGAACGACCGTTGCAAGCATAATCGTAGGGAAGTCGAACCCCTGTGCTTTGACAGCTTTCGCAGCCTGGTCAGCGAGCGGAGCCACCATGTCTGCGGCAGCTTTCGCGATCTCATCGGTCTGGGCGAAGAGCAAGAAAGGAATTTGCATCGATCTCCAACGGGTCTAAAAGAGGAACATTCTGCTATATTAACAGGAATTTCCTGACTGCCGAGTCATAATGCAACTTTCTGTCAGCAAAGCACTTGCGATTGGACGCAACCTGGAAGCACCCTTCGCAAATGAAACAAAAACGAGCGTTGCAATTTGGAATTGGTCATTTGCTCATGGCCATGGTTCTCGCCGCCGCGTTGACACAAACCGTTAGCAAGAGTGTTTTTGAAACGCGAGTTCTATGTCTTGCGTCAGGATTGTTTTGTCTTTTGTGCAATGGTTGCTCAATCATCCTGTTCTTCCTGCTGAAGCGATCCAAGCGGTCGTCCGTCATCTCGACATTCTTCGCCAGCCTGATCACGATGGTGGTTGCATGGCTTGTGCTTTGCTGGCAGTCCCCCGCGTGGAATGGATGGCTAACCCCGGACCGAATTCTCGGAGTATTGCTTCTAGTTCCGATCGCAGCCTGTGGTGCAGTCACATCGGCTGTAACGTTGCTGATTTTGGATCGCGAAGCGATAGAGTCTTGATTCGAGAAGTCCTGCGTGAGCGAGTGGTGGAATATCGATGCTTTTCTACTGCCTTCTTTCTCCTGCCAGTTCCTCGACCGAGAAAGAACGTACCCGCTGAACCACATGCTATCGGACGCGAACTCTCCGGGTTCAAATCAGGCTGGCGACGAAACATTGGATCGCTTGTCGGTGTTCGGCGACATCGTGAATGCGAAGGACTTGGATGCGTTGCAACGCCAACGCCATCGATACACCAACGGTTCCCATCGTTCGTGGCAAGTCTTTGTTTCCAAGGATCTTTGCGATGAAACCTTTACGCGAATGGCCAATCAAAATAGGAGACTCCGTTTCGTGGAATCGGACGGCATGTTGTAGCAACTGCAAGTTGTGTTCGTGCGTTTTGCCAAACCCGATTCCCGGATCCAAGCAAATTTTTTCTGGCAAAATTCCACATTCGATCAATCGTGTCTTTGTCGATCGAAGATAAGACAAAATCTCTTCGACAACATCGTCATAGTGCGGATTGTCCTGCATGGTTTGCGGAGTCCCCTTTCGGTGCATTGCGCAAACGCCTGCACCGAAGCGGACCGCAACCTCCACCATTTGAGGATCGGCTTCCAGCCCAGATACGTCGTTGATGATCGACGCTCCCAACTCGAGTGCAGCAGTCGCGACCTCACTTTTCGTTGTATCGATCGATATCGGTATCGCGATCTTCCCTTGTAGTTTCTCTAGGATAGGAACCACCCTTTTCAGTTCTTCCTCGGTGTCGACAGGTAGGCTGTAGGGACGCGTACTTTCTCCACCGAGGTCGAGTATGCCGGCTCCTTCGTCCTCGATCTGTTTTGCACGATCGACGGCAGACTGCACGGTATAGAAATTACCACCGTCGGAAAAGCTGTCCGGCGTTACATTCAGAATTCCCATCAATAGAGGCTCTTTGCCAAACGAAAGCGTACGGTCTCGAAGCGACCACGTTGTGGACGGCTCACAAATGGCAGACGGTTTGTTCGACGAGAGAATACTCATGGATCTTGGTAGGATGGAGAACGGAAAACGCGTTGCAGCAATACAATGTCCCATCTTCGCGAGACACAACCTTGTAAATCGTATCCTAACCTAAAATGGAAGCGAGGGACCAATCCGTAGTTTTCAACGACAGGGTCGCTTACTAACCGCAGGGTCGCTTACAATGGTGCTTGTTCTGCACGTTCAGCCAACCCTCTGCACGCTCTGTCGCGAAAAGAGAATCATCATGCTCCGTTTTGGATTGTTCCTCTTGGCCCTCGCCGTTCTTTCGACAAGGGCATCCGCCGACACCGACGGTCTGAAGAAATCGCTGGTTCAGCAGTTGAATCAGTTGGCGGAAAAGAAAGTGTCTCTTCGTGGTGGTATCGAGTCCGAAGAGACCCCAAGTAACGAAGGTGGGATACTCGGCGGGATCCAAGCAGGACTCGTGAAGCAAGCTACATCCTCCGTCTTGAACCAAGGGCAAGAGTACTTCGGTGAGTTCGAAATTCATATCACGCCCAACAAGGATATTGCGTTCGTTTCGGAGCAAGGTGAAACGTCGTTGGAGTTCTATTCGACGGAGACCAAGTTTACTTGTACGCAAACTCATGGAGACACACCCTTTACTCCGAATATGCTGGTGTTTCAATTGGCGAAGCTCCTCGACTGGAAAGCCCTGGCGAAGGGTGTTGAAGAATCGACTAAAGTTCGCGACTCTTCGAAAGGGGAATCGACCGACCTGAGAGTGGTGATGGATCGAGATGATCTTGCTCCGCCAGGATTGCAGAGCATGGTAGGAAACGCGATGCTCGGAATCGGGGGCAGGCAACGAATCAACGTGAGCGTGAATCCACTCGCACCCAGTGTGGTTGATTTCACGGCCATCTTCACGATGAACTCGAAACAAGAGTTGGTAGGGATCACCTACGAATTGCAAATGGATGACCCTATGAAGGAGATGATGAATCGCGGGAACAAACAACAGCCTTTCGTCCCACGAGCACTTAGACGCGGAAAGCAAGACAAAGAAAACGATGAGGATATCGTGCTAGGCAAGTTGGTGAGATATGAGTTCGATCTCGTCAAGGATTCCTCGGAACGACTGGCCAAGTACGTCGAAGACGCAAAGTCCAGAGTTGAAGCGAAGAGTAAGAAAAAGTCGAAGAAGGAAGAGTAGTCTACACGAGATCGAGCAACTGCGGTAACCACATGGTAATGGCTGGCCAATACGTAGTCATCAACAATGCGACAAGCATGGCAAGGAAAAATGGAATCATGCTTCTGGTGACTGCTGCGATCGAAGTTTTACCCACGCTGCACCCCACGAATAGACATGTACCCACTGGCGGCGTGCACAACCCGATACATAGATTGGCAACCATCATGACACCGAATTGAACGGGATGCATACCCAGTTTCTCCACCACCGGTAGGAATATTGGCGTGAAGATCAATACCGCCGGAGTCATGTCCATAAACGTCCCAACGAAAAGCAATGCAATATTGATCAATAATAGGATAACGATCGGATTGTCGGAGATTCCGAGCATCGAACTGGCCAACGTTTGCGGAATCTGCTGGGATGCTAGTGCCCAACTCATCGCTTGGCTTGTACTAATCAACAAGAATACAACCGAGGTCATCACCCCTGTTCGCAAACAGATCGATGGCAGACTGCTAAGCTTGACTTCGCGATAGAAAAGGACCGACATCACAAAGGCATAGAGAACTGCGATCGCCGATGCCTCCGTCGCAGAAAAAAGGCCACCAAGGATTCCCGAAAGCACGATCACAATCAGTAGCATGCTCGGTAGTGCCCCCAAGACAATTTGTAGTGGCGATGCACTGTTCGCTTGCGCGGTACTCTTGTTTTGGTTCGCAGTTTCGACTGTAGAAGATGGTGCACTGGTTCCCGCCGAAGGCGAATGTTCGGTAGAGTCAGAAACTCCAGGCCTTAAAGCACCTCGAATAGTCAGCCAGCATGCAACCATGATCAACACCCCAACGAG
>Ga0207937_1000318_pt1 | contig 17097 bp, 13 predicted proteins | sample LakMenEpi04Sep11_FD_150668 | JGI IMG/M metagenome (GOLD analysis project Ga0207937, IMG submission 150668) | Freshwater microbial communities from Lake Mendota, WI - 04SEP2011 deep hole epilimnion (SPAdes) | ecosystem: Environmental > Aquatic > Freshwater > Lentic | place: Lake Mendota, Madison...
TGGCTGTATCCGCTGGAACAGAGATTTCGCTCCAGGGGGCGTCACGCATGTCGAAGAACTCGCCTGCGCTGGTGAGCTTCCAGCGGGCGTCTCGTACGTAACGATCATTTCTCAATTGCACATAGACCCAGTCGCGTGGCTTGCCCGTCTGCCCCAAAGCTTGTGGCGCGATGCTGTGACCGTCGATCGTTACGCCGGCGGGCAAAGTGCCACCTGCCAACTCAGTGAATGTCGGAAAGAAGTCGGTGATACTCACCAGATCTTTGGAAACTTTTCCGGCAGGCGTCGTGCCAGGCCAGTTGAGGATCAACGGCACACGGCAGCCGCCTTCGTTGAGTTCGCCCTTTTTACCGTGAATGGGGCGACCATGAACCGTGTGCGCCCCTTTCGTCGAACCGTTGTCGCCGACAAACACGATGAGCGTCTTCTCGCGCAGCTTCAAGCTCTCCAACTCCGCCACAAGCTTGCCGACAAGTTTGTCGAGGTAGGCAATGTTGTCCGCGTGCAAGTCAGGTTTCTTGCCTACGCTGTCGGGCGTGGGTTGCAGCTTGTAGTGAATGAGTGGTGAGGGGTAATACAGAAAGAACGGCTGCACTTTGTGCTGCCGGATAAAGCCTACAGCGAACTCGTGGAGCAAATCAGGACCAAAGGTCTTCTTGTTGCCGTCGATGATCTTGCCGTTGTGATTGTAATCAGGTCCCCAGTAGCGAGAGCGTCCGCTCCCTTCCTCCCAACGCTCGCCCCAGATCATGAACTCATCGAAGCCCCACTTCGCACCATCCTCAGGCGTAACAAGGTATTCGAGGTCCGACCACTTCCCGGCCACCGCTGTTTTATAACCAGTCTGCTTAAGCACCTTGGCGATACACACTTCGCTTTGCGGCGTGGCCGCAGCTCCAAGCCCATTGTCGGTCACACCTGTGCGAAAACCGTAGCGTCCAAACATGCCCATCGCACGCGTCGGAGCACACAACGGTGCCGCAAAACAATATTCAAAGCGTGTTCCTCGAGCTGCCAGCGCGTCGAGATTCGGAGTCCTGTAATCGCCGCCATAGCATCCGATATCTGGCAAACCAAAATCATCCGCAAGGATGTAGATGATGTTGGGTTTGGTCGCCACAGAAGATGAACCGCCTGCCGCAAAGAGCTCGGGGCATGGTACCAGCAGTAAGACCGTGATCAACAAACGGGTAAGCGATACAGTCATGATCTTCTCATTCGTCATTTTCTAGCCGCTTCTTCTTTTTCTTGTTTGGTTCGACAGCCGTAGGCTCGCGGCCAAAGAAATAGTCAGGATAACCCCAGTGGTAATCGCTGGCGGCATCCTTCTTCTTGATCGATCGCACTTCGGTACTCAGACGTTGCAAGTGCTCGGGGACTAATAGCGGATCATGGGTCTCCTGTCGCCACTGCTTCAGAGCGACCTGAAGCTCTTGCAAAACTTTGGCATGTTCGGGCAACTCTGCCAAGTTGGTGAATTCGAAGGGGTCAGCTTGTAAATCGTAGAGTTCAAATTGCGGTGGCTGACGCATGCAAGCATATGCGGCGCGGACTTCGGGGGTAGCTTGCGCAATGACGTTCGACAGATTTAGCCCGTCAGCTATCTCGCGACGCTTGGCTTCTTTTTCAAGCTTGGAAACCGTATTGTCGAAGTCAGGGTGCACCTCGCCAGGCAGCAGATTCTCAATCAACTTGTAACGATCTGTGCGAACGCACCGCTGCGGAAAGTAGTTCGGAGCCGCAGCATGCGTGTGATACTCGGCATAGTAATGTGTTCGCCACTCGGCTTTACCAGGAGCGAATAACGGTTGCAATTCTCTGCCGGGTAGGCCTTGAGGCAACTTGACAGCAGCAGCGGCTAGCAGCGTTGGCATCAAGTCGATTGTCGATACCAGCTCGTGACGCACCTGAGCAGCAATTTTCTCCGGCCAGCGAATCAGTAGCGGAATGCGCAAGCCACCTTCATAGCACGTCCGTTTGCCACGTAGCATGTCGGCACCGTGATCACCGAGATAAACAACAATGGTGTTTTTAGCTTTGCCACTCTTCTCTAGTTCCGCCAACAAATCTCCGACCAGTGAATCTAGCCGGCTGATACAGTTGTAATAATCGGCTACCATCTCGCGCATGCCAGGTGGATCGATACCCATGTAACTCATGGCTTTGACCTCGTCGGCAGTTTGTGGCTGTGCAGGCAGACCGTTCACTTGTCGCAGCCAAGTATCGTGAGCGTCAGGGTAATTGACGCTTAGAAAGAACGGTTGGTCACTTGCGTTGATAAAAGTAGCTGCATGCTGGCTGTACTGGAGTAAATCCTTGCGAGCAAAATTGCCTGACTTGATTTCATGAAAATCAAAGGGAAAAGCGGACTCGGGATTGATGTGCAGTTTGCCGACGATACCAGTGCGGTAGCCAGCTTCTTTTAAGCTACGTGGTAGGTTGGGTGTGTCGTCTCGATATAGACGAAATCCCCATGTCGCAAGTCCGATTTGTCCGTGCTGATGAGGGTAAAGTCCGGTAAGAATGCTGGCTCGCGACTGACTACATCCGGCCTGAGGAACAAAGGCCCGCTCAAAACGTAAACCTTCGTTGGCAAGGCGATTCAGATTGGGAGTCTTGGCATACACATCACCATAACAACCAAGCTCTGGCCCATTGTCTTCCGAAACGATGAGCAAGATGTTTGGCCTACCGGCCAACAGCGGTGCGGCTAACAAGCCCCAAAGAGCCAACACTAGCAATAATCGATGTAGCAGCATAGTCTAGGATTTCTTTCTCTTCTTCTTGGGCTGCGGCACTTCAAGGGGGTCTGTTGAAGCTGGCGGAATCGACGATTGCTTCATGGACCTTACTCGCTGTTTCAACATCTCTTCGAGCCTTCCACTTAATTGCTCAAGTTGAGCCTTCTGTTCTGGTTGGTCTGCGATGTTCTTCTGTTCGATTAGGTACGCATTATCACTGCTCGCACAATTGCTGTTGCCATAATCATACAACTCCTCAGCCACCATCTTTCGATCGGCCCAAGAGATCCAACGCGTGTACCGATGCGTGGCTGTGCGTAGCGAATAGCCCATATACTCAGGCGTATTCCGACTGAACGGCCGAGCAAACTGACTAAGCACTTCATTCCGCCCAATCGCGCTGGGGTCATCCAGGATGGGTTGTAGACTGCGACCATCCAAACCGCTCATTGGATCCAGTCCAGCGAACGACGTAAGCGTTGGATACAGGTCTACCAACTCGACCATCGATGTCGTGTTCGCACCAGGCTGTTTTATCGACGGCGTCCGAATGATCAGTGGCACTCGAGTATCACGTTCAAAGTTGGTCCCCTTACACCAGCGGTCTTTTTCACCCAGCGAGTATCCGTGATCGCCCCACAGAACGACAATCGTATTCTCGGCTAATTCGAGTCGATCAAGTTCTTTCAGCAGCTTACCGATCTGAGCATCGACGTAACTGACGCAAGCGTAGTAACCGTGTCGCAACTTGCGAGCCGTAGCAGCATCCAAATGCTCCTCTTCGGGCATATCGCGATAGCCACCCAATTCCCGATGGCTATGATGAGCGTGGATGGATACGTTATTCACCTGTTGACGATCATCGTCGACATCAAACATCTTGGGGTCATACAGATCCCAATAGCGTTTGGGCGCATTGAATGGCAAGTGCGGCTTGAAGAAACCTACGGCCAGAAAAAATGGCTTCCCATTTGCTTTGAGCGATGACAATTTCTCGATAGCGAGAGACGCGAGCTTGCCATCGGAATAACCATCGTCTGGCACATCGGCATCTTCCCAGGCGGCTCCTTTGCCCGATTCTCCAGTTCCACCCTTGACTGAATTTCTCCAGCCGGTTTGCTTCAAGATTTCGGGCTCTGACCAAGAGGCAGGGTCCAGCTCGCGTTCGTCACCGCTGAAGATTTTGCCTAGCGATATAGCCTGATAGCCGTTGTTCTTAAAATGCTGCGGCAAGGTCACCAAATCGGGATGCGTATCTCGGAACATGTTCCGATTGTGCCAAACTCTGGTGTTGTCTGGCAGTCGTCCCGTTAGCAACGAGGTACGCGATGGCCCGCACACGGCTTGCATGCAATAAGCACGCTGAAAAACGCGGCTTTGACTTGCCAGTCGATCGATGTTGGGCGATTGCACCAGCGTATCACCATAACAGCCCAGCGCCGTACGCAAGTCATCGATGGCGATGAACAGTACGTTAGGCTGTTGCGCTTGAAGCCACCCGCCATTTAGCATCGCGTACAAACAAGCAAGTATCAGAAACAATTTTTTCATCAGTCGATCTCGTAGTGGGATTGGCCAGAATTCCTGTTTTTCAACGTGGGATAGGCTTCTAGCCTGTCATGCTGAATTCCGCACGATGTCGCATGCAAAGCATGTGTGCGATCGCAGGCAGGATGCCTACGCCACTTTCATAAATTACTATCACGGAGCAGAGGACTTCTGGCGAGGTCCACTACCTTTCTTTTTCTTGGGCTTCTCTGTCGAGTTTGGATCGAAGTCGGGATTGGGACGCATCATCTCAGCACCTACTTCAGTTCTCCAAGCCTCTAGTTCCTTTCGCAATTCGGCTAACTTCGCTGGATTGGATTCAGCTAAGTTGGTTGTCTCACTTAGATCTTTATCCAGGTTATACAATTCGAATCCGGCAGGATCGAAGGTTTCAATCAACTTCCATGGTCCCTTGCGTATGACGCTGGAGGGAACGCTCGACGGATGTTCGTTGTAATGCGGAAAATGCCAGAACAGCGATTGGCGATCGAGGCTCTTCGCTTTGCCTTGCAAGAGGTTGCTAAGATCCAGCCCATCGACATGTTGATTGGGAAGTGCCGGCAACCCGCAAGCAGTCAAACAAGTTGGATAAAGGTCGTTGCTGATTACGGGCTCGTCCACAACCATTCCAGGCGTCGCCTTGCCTAGCCATTTGATGATCAGCGGAACTCGGATGCCACCTTCGTAGTAGGCTCCCTTGTTGGCACGAAGCGGTGCGTGATTGGTGGCCTTCCAAAATCCACCATTGTCACTGGTGAAAATAATGATCGTGTTGTCTGCTAACTTCAACTTCTCTAAAGTCTCCATCACTCGACCTACACTATCGTCGATGCTCTCGACCATCGCCGCGTACTCAGGCAGGCCTTGCCGTTGCGATTCTGGAATGGTTTCGTACTTGGCGACCACTTCAGGCTTGGCTTGTAGAGGTGTGTGAACTCCGTAATGCGGGAAGTAGAGAAAGAACGGCTTGTCTTTGTTCTGCGTAATAAACTGTACCGCTTCATCGGTCAGCCGATCGGTCAAGTATTCATTATCTTTGCCATCCGGAAGTACATTCCACTTGGCGCGCAACTGAGTTCCTGGAATCAACCAATCGCCATCGTAGGGATAGAAATAATTGCCTGGTGCACCGTGAGCATTGCCGCCGATGTTTACGTCAAAGCCATGGTGTTCGGGTAACGAGAATGGTTCGCTGCCCAAATGCCACTTGCCTATGTTGGCAGTACGATAACCTGCGCTGCGGAGCGCCTCGGCCAACGTGAGTTCTTCGACTGGCAGCCCTCGCAAGAAACGACCGGACAGCAGTTTGGCGTTCGGGTCCCAACGGCCTGATGGTAACCAGTCGGTCAGCATGAGCCGAGCCGGATATTTGCCAGTGAGAATCGCCGCTCGCGTCGGGGAGCACACCGCGCAGGCGGAGTAGGCGTTGGTAAACCTCGCCCCATCGCTGGCCAATTTGTCGATCTGTGGCGTTTGGTAGTAACTGCTGCCTTGGCACCCCAGATCCTTCCAGCCCAAGTCATCGATCAAGAAGAGAACGATGTTGGGTGGCTGCGCAGCCGACACAATGGTTCCGCACAGGGACGCAAAACTCCCGGTCAGCAACGTAAACAGAGTTAGGAAGACAAATCGTTGGCAGGCTCTCATTGACGAGCTTTCATCCTGTTCTTCAAGAGGGAGTGGGGATTACTTACCATCATAGCCAACTCCAAGCGTAAATGCGGAGCACAGAAATGGCCATGGCGAGCATTTCTATGGTCATACTCACTACCGAAGTGACTCTCGATACTCCTGCGGAGTCATGCTACATTGACTACGAAACACTCGGCACAGGTTGTGAGCATTGCGAAGGCCACATCGACGGGCAATCACGGACAGTGGATGGTCAGTGTCTCGAAGCATTGATTTTGCCAGGTCCAAGCGAATATGTCGAAGCTGCTCCATCGGTGCCCGCACGTAGTGTTCGCGAAAGGCTTTCTCCAGTCCGCTGCGCGACATAGGAACCTGATTGACGATATCGCTCATGTCGATGGATTCAGCGGCATGATCGCGGATAAACCGTAGCGCCGTTGCCACATTCGGATGCGATGTGGCCAAACTGTCGGTGCTGGCACGTTCAACAATTCCTCGAGGTGCAACATAGATGGGTGATTCAGGCGCTGGTTCGCCTTGTATCAGTCGATGCAACAACGCAGCGCCTTCGTAGCCGACCAACTCCAAATTGGGATCAATGCTGGAAAGTGAGATATACAAGCAATTGCACATGGTCTCAGTATTATCAATTCCTAAAACAGACACTTCATCGGGAACGTTGATGTTGGCTGCCAAGCAAGCCTCGAGCACTTCCACTGCTTCGTTATCACGAGCCAATACTGCCAGCGGCTTGGGCAAATCGACTAGCCATTTCTCCAACCAAGCCCGTCGCTGCTCGCGCGTATCGGCACGTCGGCCCCGTTCTGCTTCCCAGGAAAGTAGGTGGCAGTCGTAGCCTTTGTCATTTACTGCCTGCTTAAAGTACTTTCTTCGACGCTGGCTTACGCCTAACTCGCGTCGATGCACGAAAGCAAACTCACGGAAGCCCTTATCTAGAAAGTACTGAGCTGCCATGTGTGCGATGGCTTCATTGTCCATCGTGACTCTTGGCAACGCAATTTTTGGTCGACTCTCGGCCAGATCGACGATGGGTATCGCGATTTGCTGCAGATGCTTCCAATGATCGTTGTGGGATCCGAGCAAGGTGATCACTCCATCACCCTTCCATCGCCGCGGAACCGGTTCATCAAAGTCGCTGGTCACATGCCAATGATGTTCACGCGCATAGCGGGCGACACCCATATGCATCTCTTGGTAGTACCAGCCAAGCACCAGTAGGATATCTAAGGCACGTGTCTTACCGATATCCGGGATAACTCTTGTCTTATTCATTTACCAATCCCAAAAGTGCTTCTTCAAGGTTTGAGTCTGGGGTTGTGGACTTCGTCAGAAGTCCCAAGAGCCAAGGTATTGTCGCCAATCCCACTAAGTCATGCTTTTGTTCTACTAAGCGACGGTAGCGAAATCGCCCATAAATTAGTTTTGCTTGCCAATACCCACCACTAATTCAGGTCGTAGAATCTAGTTGGAGATACCCGATTCAACAAGGGTTGATAACAGCGAACAAATGCAGCACTCGAACAGCCTGTTATTCAGCTCGGTGGTTCCATAACCGATGTCAGCCACTTCAGGCTGAGCGAGTTGCAGTAGAAAGAATGAATAAGCACTTGAAAGAAACACTAAGGATGACATTGCGCAGCAATTACAAAGGGTGCGCTGGAGTATTGTCACCGCAGCACTCGCCCACTGGCAGTGGCTCCATCCCCAGAGATAGTCGCGGCATGTTTATGGGAAATACTAGAATACGATTCTCGGACATTGCAGATGGCACAAGCAACACTATGGCGATCGGCGAGGCGGACACCTTAATACGTCGATCTGGTGCTTGGATCGGTATTCGTAGTGGAAATACCTTGGGACACAGCAGCGTCTACTTCGTAGTTTCTTGGGTTGGAGTGAGACTGAATCAACCGGCTGGGGCTCCATTTCCAGCGTCAGGCAATGCAGGAAGTCCCGACGCCAACCCTGGCTTCAGTACAGCTCCAGGTTGTAACCAAGGATTTGGAAGCTTGCACACAGGAGGAGCGAATTTTGCACTTGCAGATGGTTCAGTACGGTTCATTAGCGACACGATTGAACATCGCCCCGTCTACAGCGCACTTGATGTTGGACCAGTTGACCAATTCGGCTTGTACCAGCGCCTGATGTGTCGCAACGACGGAACAGTCCTTAATGGTGAATTCTAGAAAGTACGACCCATTTACCGACATTGAGACGTTTCGATTCATTATATCCACGGCACTCAAGCGTAATGGATTTCACCAGAAATACCGGTCGCCAGGCATTCTGGCGAATCCCATTACAGTACACTAGCGATTCGCTTTAGCTTCCATCCGCTGCGCACCGACGTCTGCTTGCCAACGATGAAGGGCTTGCTGGAGTTCGGCGACTTTTCGAGGCTCGGAATCCGACAAGTCATGCTGCTCGCCAATGTCGTCTTTCAGATTGAATAGCTGCACTGTTTCGTTTTCGAAATACTCCAGCAACTTGTAGTCTCCGGATCGAATCGCCGCGCCAGGGCTCTGCATGCCGTGATTGCTGTAATGCGGAAAGTGCCAGTAGAGCGCATCGCGATCCAGTGTTTGTTTCGTCCCGTTCAGCAGCCCAGCGAGACTGACTCCATCGCAATGCTGCTCGGGACGTGCAGGTAGTCCCGCCAGTTCCAGGATGGTTGGATAAAGATCGTTGCTAATGACGGGTTCGTGACAATCAAAATCTTTCACCGATGCCTTAGGCAACTTGACAATCATCGGTACGCGAATGCCTCCTTCGTACAGCCAACCCTTGGCACCTCGCAAGGGAAGATTCGAAGTCGAATAAGCTGTATCAAGCTGATTCTTTCCAACAACACGGTTAGGGTTCCCAAAGTTGGCAGCCGACATTCCTCCATTGTCGGAAAAGAAAACGATGATCGTATTCTCATCCAATTGCATAGATTTGAGTTTCGCCACAATTCGCCCAAGGCTTTCATCCATGGCGCTGACCATCGCAGCAAACTCTACGTTGTCTTGTTGCTGCTTGATTTTGACCGTGCGTTGGGGGAGCACTTTGTACCCAGACCACTCCGGCTGGTTCAGCTTCTCAGTCAGTTCACTGCGGGTCAAGGGGGACGGATCATCAGGGTTGCCCTCTAATACATACTTCGCACCATCTGAGGATTCCATCGACTTTAAATTCGCTTCGTAATGTTTCACCCAATCTTCGCGACCATGAATCGGATCATGTACGGCGAAGTGTGACAAATAGAGAAAGATTGGTTTGTCTCGATTGGCCTCGATAAATTCCTCTGCCTCATCGGTTAAACGATCGGTCAGATAATACCCAGGTTTGTCTTCCAGCCCATCCAGACCAAACGGTGAGTGAAAGCCTGTCTTTGGCCAACCTTTGTTCCAACGGGGAATTTGGATATCAAATCCTTGCGAGGTTGGTCCGAATGGCTCTTCGCCTAGATGCCATTTGCCGACATGCGCCGTGCGATATCCGTGTTCCTTCAACGCTTCTGCCAGCGTGATCTCTTTATGCGGTAGTTGTTGCTCGAACGTTGGGGCGAGCAACTTGTGAATCGGATGATCCTTTCGGCCCGGCAACCAATCGGTCAAGTGCAAGCGTGCTGGATACTTGCCAGTAAGGATGCTAGCTCGCGTCGGAGAACACACATGGCAAGCAGCGTAGGCTTGAGTGAATCGAACACCATTTTTCGCCAGGTCATCGATGTAGGGTGTTTCATAAAAACGGCTACCGTAACAATGCAAGTCGCTCCACCCTAGATCATCGACCAGAAACAAGACGATATTGGGTGGCTGTTGTGCAGCGCAGAGTGATGTGATATTGCCGCAGAAAAGCAAAGTGACGATAAGGCTCGTCCAGATAAAGACCAGCGGATCGCGATCAGTCGTAGTGGATTTCGCCAGAAATCCCGGTCGCAAGGAATTCTGGCGAATCCCACTACAAAGATGGATGCTTGTCTTTTGCTGGATGCTTGATGAGCGAAGTTCATAGTTGGTCATTCAGTGTTTCCTGTCTTCTTGCCGACGGTCCAATCTTTATTCATCCGAATCCCAAAGTACGGTTAGAAAACGTTGCATGAATTCAGGAGGTAGACCTGCGATCCTACTGCGGCACGTATTTGTGTTATCAGGCTCCACCGGCTCTCCCGGTTGATGAGGATGCGGAAGTGAATCTCTTAAGGAAAAACAACCGTCGCGACAGCGATCGAGTTGCCATCCCAAGTTTGCCGCGCTGCTGCACCATAGTAGAGCTTGGTCGTATTGCCATCCAAATGTAAGCATGGGGTCACGTGTCCGAAGGCATCGCTCGCTTCGCCACTTAGCTTGAGTAACATCCCCTGGTCCTGCCAGTCGAAAGGATTGATACTGCTTGCCCACCGCGTACCACGTCCCGATTCGAAGACCAGTATATAACGCTGATGGTGCTTCGCTACTTGGACCGCCCCTGCACCGTGATGAAAAACAGGAGCGACCTGTCTTACCCAATTCAAGCCATCCTCCGACTTAGCATAGCCAACAGCTCGACCTTCGCTGTTCACTCGGCGGCTTAGCTCGTCGCCCGATGCGACTGCAACGGATGAGGCCTGGCCGTCGTACCACATATGAAACTTGCCACCGTCATAGATCACTGCCGGACGACCGACTTTCCCTGAATCCCACGTGTTCCCCTGCCCCACGCCCAGAACCACTCCGTGTAGCGTCCAATTCTTGCCATCCTGAGAGGAGGCAGCCGCGATTTCGTCTTGTTCACCTCTTGCGGCCACGGTGTAAAACATCCACCAGAGATTACTCACGCGTACGACGCTCGGATCGTTGACATGATTTGCGGAGCCGTTGTCGATGACCACGCCTTGCTTGTGCCAAGCCTCACCGTCTTTCGACTCGGCAAGATGAATTCGATCATGCCCATCCTCTCCTTGCCCACCATACCACATCCACAGCTTTCCTCCGTGACGATGGACCTCTGGCGCATAAACATTGCCCAGGCGATGGGGCGCCAGTTCGGTCGGTCGTTCGCCTCGCAACAGAACCATGGGCTGATCGGCCAGCGTTACGTTCGAGTAAAGCGGTAGCGTGAGAACAAATAGGATTAGCTTCATGTATGACGCACTCCAACAATGGGATTCGCTAGAATTCCGGACATGAGGATTCCAGTCAGGCTGATTCATCGAAGTCCTACTAACCATTCTGCTACATTAAGCCAAAACTGGTTGTAATGTTCCCAAAACACAAAATTGCAACCCCAGTGCGGAGCCGGGTCAGATGTATACGCGACAGAGCGCCCCTTTCCAATTTGAGACACGGCCAGCAACGGATCACTGGTTCCCTTCCACAGCGCAAGAACCTCACCCTCCGGTCGGGACTTCACTTGATTGTATCCAAGGATGGGCGGCAGTTTGGAGAAATCCAGTCCACGCAATATCGGGTGATTGGGAACGATGACATCCGCTTCATATCCTTCAGTGCTCTCGATCAGGTCCTCGAAATCAAGGCATGTCACGGGAAGTAATTCGCGTAGACGACAACGTCCCCAGCCTCCCATGCCATGGTCGCCATTAAAGCTTTGCCAGCCACCTAGAAACATGACTCCAAGTCCCCCTTGAACCGCTTCGATGGTCAAACGAATGCGATCGGGAAACGTAAGATACTGTTTTCCAAATTGCTCTCGTTTGAAAAACGCGGGAGCCAGCTGAAAATTACGAGCCTCTAGATCTGAAAAGATCACTGCGTCATAAGTGGCCAGTATCGTCTCGTATTCTCCAGGCTTCAGCATATAGAAGTCCCAGCTTGGAACACTCGTGACTTCGTGTTGTCCATTCGACTCAAGAGCCTCCTTGAGCCACTTTCCGTAGTTGAAGATTTCGGTGCCTTTCACGGAATGGTGAAAGGCAGATTCGGCATAGACAGGCCCAAGTTGAACGGCCCAGTCCCCGGCAGAATATATCTTGGCCATGGTGTTTCCTAAAACTCTTAGCTTAAACTTCTGTTCCGTAGAATTCGTTGTTTCAAAATTTTTTCTAACCTGGAGAATCGTCGCCAGGCGGTGCGGAAATCGGTGATGCGCCTTTACCGAGGCTACTAAGCATGTACCGAATATCGGCAAAGCCTTTGATGGCCACATAGACCGTAACAAGTCCGCACCAGGCAAATGTTCAGAATGTCAGTATGCCCCAAATCCAACGATACGCTTCCATAGCTTCTTAATTCTTATCATGAAGGAATTTGTGGCGAGTCCCACTACGATGTTGAACGCTTCGGCTTCAGCATGGAAAACACTACCATGAATACCGCAGCCAGTGCAAACGATACTATCTTGGCTCGATCCTGTGTGAAATAGTAATTGTCATTCAGGACTTGTGCACCACCGTCAATTGTCTTTTCCAGAATCAGATAGCCAATCGGAAACGCCGCTCCAATAACTATAGCAGCCGTTGCTCCCCAGCTATTAGCACCTTTCCAGTAGCAGCAGGCGATCAGCAGCACGGACATACTGGACAGATACACCGTCCCTGTAGTCGTGAGGTAGTCCCAAAGTCCACCTTCAATCTTATAGAACAAGCCGTAGAAGAAGAGAAAAATACCGATCAGCGCCACAATCATTCGATTGATCAGTAGCCCCATTTTTTCGCTCGGCTTTCGCTTGCGAAACGGTCCTAAAATATCATTGTAAATCACGGACGACCAAGTGATCATGTAGGAGGAATCGGTCGACATGTCCGCAGCCAACATCGCAGCCACTAGCAATCCCATCATTCCAATTGGAACAATAGTCCCGAGGTAGACTGGCATCGCTTCAAGTGTGGGTTTCATAGTCGCATCTACGGATGCTCCCGGTATCGCATCACCGAACATTCCTGCAGGCATCATCGCTAGAGCTGCGATCCCCCAGATTCCCGGAATCTAAAAATGGCCGGCGAAAAAAAGACTTGACCCCATATAAATCCTTCTGCCAGTCTTGGTATCTTTGGCCGCCAGCAGTCGAGAAATGGTAGTCTGCCATGTCAAAGTTGCGGCAATCTGGACGAACGCTTGGGCTAGCACATACTCCCATCCAAGCTTCGCATGAAGAAACGGTTAAAGCCTCCAACACCATGTTGCTGTTCCACTGTATCGACAAGTCTTGTCCAGCCGACTTGCCACAGTATTAGCGTGGTTACGACAAGCAGTCCGATGCTCATCATAACCCCTGAATCTCGCAGTGGCTTAACGCAAAAACCTGTTATCCCGATGCTCAACATTGCTCTACGATCCACGAAAATTGGGGCATAGTCACGTCTTTGGGAATGGTAATTTGAGGCAAGAAAATGCGGCACATATTATCTTAAAGTAGTGGGATTCGCCAGAAATCCATTGCTACCTCGGGAATTCTGGCGAATCCCCCTACATTGCCTAGAGCTTTAAGAAGATCTTCTTCTTCTCCAGTGAGCGAAGCATCATCCAACAGAGCAAGAAGTACACACCGAAACCAATCCACATACCCAATCGACTGATATCGCGAGGCAAGAAACTCTTGACCGTCCCCTCGACGATTGAATGTAAGAAATAGCCGATCAAGGCGTTCACGCCCAACGTCCGGAAAAGACCAATTTCCCACCCCCAAAGATCACAGACCAGGAAGAAGACGAGGTAGATGGCAATACTAATGCCGGAGCAAAACAAGAGATAAGACGGCGAGCCGACTTGCTGACTCATCATCCAATAGTTCCATGGCCGATATCGCGAACTATTGTCAACAGTGCGACCGTGCGGGTCGTTGTCGCGTGGATCACGTGCATGTGGGGGACTGACGAAAGGCGCCTCAGCCAGGACCTTGTCCCATTGTCCCGAAGTCAAGTCATTCCAGTACTTCGAAAGCGCGTCTCGCGGAGGCAATACCGGGTCCGAGGACAACACAGGAGTTTTAGTGGGCTGTAAAGCAAGTTGCTCGGGCGCGACATCATACCATCGAGTGCCACAGGAAAGTGCCCATCCGATCAAGCACAATACTGCAGACCATACCAGCATTCGTTGGGACACTTTGCTCGCGGTGGTTTCACCATTGCGATAAGCCTGAACCGAATCATAAGTCAATGTTCCGCATAGGAGCGGAACCGACCAGGTGAGGAATCCTAGAGGCCCGCCATCAATTCCTTTTGGAGCCCCATTATTCCAGGCGAAATAAAACCAGTAGCTCAAGACTGCATGCAGTACTACCGAGAAAACTAAGTACGCTAACCGGAGTCTCATCGAGGCGCGAATGACTGGCAGTACCCAAACGGATGCTACTGCGATGTGCAGCAAGGTCTGGAACCAATCGACTTTCAACTGCTTCCATACAGCACCCCAAAGACCGATCGACTTAAACGAATCCCATTCGAATGTGATACCTGTCGGCAGAAACGGCGAGCCTTTATACCAAAGGATGGCTATAATGGCTAAAGCGAAAGAACGTTGAATTGCATGAAAGTAGGCCTTCGCTAAACCTTCGTCTCGACTCCGGCGACTCCAGCTCAAACGCATCGAAAAACCAACCGCGAAGAAAAACTGCGGCATAATCGTATCTGCGTAACTGCAAAAAACCAGATGATGACCCAATAAATATGGGGCAGCATAGAAAGACCCGATGAAGTTCACCAAGAACATCCCAGCAATCGTATAACCGCGAAACTGATCCAATGATCCCAGTCTCGCTGGTGCTGGAGATCGTCCTGACTCATTTTTAGTGCTCATCATTGGCTGGGTAATGCTATTGGCTGGGAAATGCGAAGGACAATCATGAGGATGCCCGATGCCAGTATACTTTCGTACAAATACTGGCACTACAATACTTGACGCGCAAAACAGAGAAGCTGACGAAACAGTCTGCTGGAGCATCCTTGGCGCATCTCAAGGGCGATCGTCGGCTCAGAGTATACAAACCAATTCCATTGTCAACACTTCGGAGTATCCACTCGTGATTCGCAGTTTTATTTGTTGTTGGATGTGCTTGCCTCTTCTTGGTTGGTCGCTTACTGAATGCGTTCAAGGAAAAGACAATCCCAGGCCGAACATTCTGTTAATCTTCGCTGACGATCATTCCGCTAAAACGCTCAGTTGTTATGAGCGAGCCTACCCGCTGGCATCCACGCCGAACATCGATCGACTGGCTGCCCAGGGTGTGCGATTCTCAGCCGGATACATGGGGTCTTGGTGTATGCCCTCGCGTGCTAGTTTGCTGACAGGATTGCATCCTCACGGGATACAGTCAATGCGCAAGGAAGGTACCTATCCAGGTAGTACATATGACCCCATGCTGTGCCCTTTCTGGCCCTCGACTTTTCGACAACACGGCTATCGCACGGCTCAAGTAGGCAAGTGGCATACAGGAGTAGACGCCGGTTGGGGACGAGATTGGGATGACCAATATGTTTGGAATCGTCCTGACAATCCCGACAACGCTGATAGTTACTATAAAGACCAAGTGGTTGATATAAATGGCAAGCATCAAACGGTGACGGGCTATCCCACGGACAACTATACTCGGTGGGCTTGTGACTACATTCGCAATCATGCACAACAGTCGGATAAGCCCTGGTATCTGTGGCTTTGCTATGGAGCCATTCATGGTCCAACCACGCCTGCACAAAGACATCAAGGACAATTGTCAGGCAAACCATCACCGTTACCGATCGACATCCTCGGTCCCAGACCCGGCAAGCCTAGCTATTTGGCTGATCGTCAAGCTTGGGAAAAGAACGATCGCGGCGAGGTAGTTATGTCCAAAACGGGTCAGCCTCATTCTCAGTGGATGCAGCAGGTCAACGAGTGCATGATGTCCGTCGATGAGGGAGTAGGACAATTGATCGAAGCGCTCAAAGAATCTGGCCAGTGGGAGAATACACTGATTATCTACACCTCGGATCAAGGGTTTGCCAACGGCGAACACGGTCTGAGGCAAAAGGTAGCGCCGTACGAAGCGACTTATGCATCTCCCTTAATCGCCAGTTTTCCAGGGAAGATCCCAGCGGGCCGGTATTGTCCTCACTCTGTGAATAGCCCCGATCTAGTGGTAACCCTGTTTGCCTGGGCAGGAATTGAATTGCCATGGAAAATGCATGGACGCGATTTCAGTCGATTGATGCGCGATCCAGATAACTCAACCTGGAATCATCCAACGCTATTCGAGCATACTGGTGATGACTTCGGATCGAACGTAACCCGTTCTGTTTTGTCAGAGCCTATCGCTGAACATGCAGGCGTGCCGTACTACGTGGCCATTCGACAGGGGCAGTGGAAATACATTTTCTACTTGCAACGCTCGGAACCTGATGAATTGTATGACATACAACAAGACCCGGATGAACAAAATAATCTAGCGAACTCACCCGATTTTCAAAAACGTCGAGCTGAAATGCACCAGACGCTTGTTGCTGAGCTAGAACGATCTGACGCGAAGTTTGTCTCGTTGCTAGAGCAACGTCACAAAAGCTCTGGGCAATGAATTAACCTAGTGGGATTCGCGAGAATTCCTTGGCATACATGACTTCTGGCGAAGTCCACTACGATCCTTGGCACATGGGACTTCTGGCGAAGTCCACTACAAAAAGAACAAAATGAGTATCTCAATGATACAAACGCTGCTACTGACTCTAATAATCCTAGGCGGTCAGGTCGTCATTTGCGTTACATTCGCTACGCCGATGGCAGCGAAGAACTTTACGATCATTCTAACGACGAGTACGAATGGAAGAACTTGGCTGGAATTGCTGACTATTCCTCGGTTAAATTCGAGTTGGCAAGACATCTCCCCTAACTGCGGCGTGAAGAGCTATGGAGTACTGCCTCGGCAGACTTGGCAGTTTTCGTTGGCATGCGCATTACGAAACTTTTGTAAAGGTGCGCTAGCCTGAAATTCGACTGGTCGTATCTCTCACCTTTCGACCGACATGACTGCGACGAAACTCGGCGGGTGGTTGGCCAACGATGGAGCTGAAAACTCGAGTCAGGTATTGTACGTTTTTAAATCCTGCTCGCATTGCCACTTGCTTGATCGGCAGATCCGTGTCGGCAAGAAGTGCTCGGGCCGTGTCAATCTGTACTTTGCGAATTTCCTGGTGCAACGATCGCCCCAGTATGTTCCGACAGCGTGACTCGAGTGATGATCTTGAAATATCGACGTGCTGAACAAC
>Ga0207937_1000320_pt1 | contig 17029 bp, 11 predicted proteins | sample LakMenEpi04Sep11_FD_150668 | JGI IMG/M metagenome (GOLD analysis project Ga0207937, IMG submission 150668) | Freshwater microbial communities from Lake Mendota, WI - 04SEP2011 deep hole epilimnion (SPAdes) | ecosystem: Environmental > Aquatic > Freshwater > Lentic | place: Lake Mendota, Madison...
CCTTGGGCGGCATGTTGCCTTCCCTGAGTTGATCCAAAACCGCTAACCACTTCTCGCGGTTCTGCCTGTCATTGAAATCATCCGTCAGACTTGCAACTGTAAAGTCCCCGTCTGCTTTTGCGCCCGAATGACACTTTATGCAGTGAGGAGTGAACAAATGCTTGGTGGGAACATCCGTCTCAGCAGCCATGATATTCGAAGTGACGTATGCCATGACTGCGCAGATCATGGGCATCCACATCGATCGCGCAGCAACCTGACTCCAGAGCGCCGTGGAGGATACTGATGCAGACATGGATACTGATGCAGACATGGATACTGATGCAGACATAGTGAGCGATTCCGCGATGACAACGGAAAGGGAAGTAAATCGACCGCCCGGTTCTAAGGGAACTACTGTGGTTTGTTTGTGTTCTGCTTGAGCTCTCGAATCTCGGCTCTCAAACGCTCGTTCTCTTCTTTCAGCTTCGCGATATCATTTTTCCTATCGGCATCATGGTGCTCCGAGTCTCCGTGCATTTCGGCGGCCAATCGCTTTTTGGCCTCATGCACGTCGCGCTCGATGTCTTCTGCTTTTGTCATCAGTTTGTGAGCCAAATCATGCTCCTCGGCTAACTTGAGGTGTTCGGCCGCAACTCGAAGATGATGCAAACGTTGACCGACCTTTTCGAGCTTTTCGATTTGAGCTCGGAATTCAGGTCGATGTTCGGTTCTCCCCGCGTGTTGAGCCTTGAATTTATGGAGTGCTCGTTCGACCTCGGCGATCTCTCCTCGAACTTTTGCCAACTCCGAATCAGCTGCATGTGCGTCGCGCATGATTCGCTCTTTGTTTAGCAAATCTTGCAGCCGGTCCTTGAGCTGGAAGACTTCTCTATCGATGCTGAGACCAATTTCTTTTTCTCGCCTGCCGCCCGAGTTCTTTTCCAATCGCTCCGCCATTTCTAGTAGTTCTCCAGCTTCCTCCTTCACACGCTGGGCTTGATCCTTTTTCCCTTGTTCTGCCAAAAGGGCTGCTTTGGTTCGCATGGCTATGGCCCGTTCCCGTAACTCGTCGACTTCCGAAGCGAAGATTGATCCACCGCTGCTGACAAGCAAGAGTCCAAAAATCACTTTTGTAAACGCTGTGAACTTCATGAATGTGTCCTTCCGTACATTTCTTAAGGTAATCATCGAGGCGAGACTATTGAGCAATAGCATGGCAAACACGTTGGATGAGTTTGGCAACTTGAGACAGTGAGCACTCACTACCTGAAGGCTATTCAAACCATATTCTAACAGATCAAGTCGTGGAAAGGTCTGCTACGATTGCTTTCGTTGAAGATAGCCACCAAATCGGGCCTACGAAACCAAAAGAATCAAAGTAGCCCCGCGCCCCCCCTGTCAAGATGTGGTTGCACGGACGCTCACGCTGAGTAAACAGTTCTTCAGCGATAGCGGAAATAGCCTCTTTCCCGTTTGGGTGCTGCAGGCACATCGGTCCCGTTATCATTTCGAATTGTACGAATCAATTCGATCGCTTCGGTTCGGTCGCCAATACGCAGTTTCTCGTATAAGTTTGATTGCTCGCACAACGTCGGGGACTTCCAAAAACGAGAGGTAGAGGATGACTTTAACGAGTTTATTCCGAAAGGTAATTTGCTTGTAAAGCTCAGAAACTTCATGCTTCGACGGCAGTATCGTCACGTTGAGAATTTATGGTGAATGTAGCAACTGATTTTTGACTAAGGGCATCCCTTTGTGCTTTTCCCAACATCGCTTCGCCTCACTGACAGGGAGGTGACATGGAGTGGTGTTCCTACCTTAACGATCTGTCGCTATGCTGGCGAAGTCCAATCGGTAGGGACATTTCATGAGTCGCCAGGGTCATTTGCCAATCTGCGACGAGTCAGTTTCGCTTTATGAAAAGGTATTGCATTTGCGCATATTGAGTATTGAGGACGATTTGAGTCAGAGCAAATTAGTGGAACGCAGCTTGGAAAACGCTGGCTTTCTTGTTAGTTCGTGCACATCTATATCCGAGGCAAGAGATCTGCTTGGCCAGTTTGAATTTTATGTTGCCATCGTAGATTTAGGCCTCGTCAATGAAGATGGAATGACTCTTGTCTTTGAAATAGCACGTAGTAGCCCCAAAACAAAGATCATCATTCACACGGCGAACGCTTCTTTTGAATCGGCGCGGGATGGTCTTGAATTGGGGATCTACGGCTATGTTGAAAAATCTCGCGGCATTGCTTATTTGGTTGGGCAGGTAGGGAGGGCGGCATCAGCGCATTTATTGGATTCCTTGCTTGCAGTAAAGCGCGAGAGTGCGCTGCAGATTCGCATGTTGGATGCAATACAAGTAGGAGCGATTGCGACGGATGCTGAGTTCAAGATCATTTATTTGAATTCTGTCGGGAGAAAGCTATTTGATTTCACGGAGCTGGATGCTTTGGGGCTGAACGCGTTAGGATTGTTTTCTCGAATGATTCATTCAGAAGCCGTGAATCTGATGGAAAAGCGATCGCTGCTGATGAGTCTGGCGCACGAAACCAAATGGGAGGGGGAAGTGCAGTTGGTATCGCACCCTGGTTCGCCTGGTACCCGTGATTCTTTGGAGTCAGACGCCACTTTTCGTCTGTCGATTTCGCCGATTGTCGAGACCCCCGAGACGAGTCGTGGGTATATCTTTGTCTTTGCGGATGTCAGCGAGCAAATGCATGCTGCGCTTGAACTAGAGAGATCAAGACAAGTCTTGAGTCACGCGCAGAGGATCGCAACGATTGGACAGATCGCAAACGCCTTGGCTCACGAGATCAATCAACCCCTGGGGGCCATTAGCAATTACGCAGGCGGAATGTTGCTGGGATTGAAAAACGATTCCATTTCCGCTGACACTCTGATCGAGAAACTCGGTCGAATTCAAGAGCATGCCTTGCGCGCCGGTGAGATTACTAGCCGGTTGCGAACCTTTGTTTCTCGCCGTCGCGGATACGTCCAAATGTTTGATATGAATGAGCTCATACGTGAAACATTGCGGCTTGTGGAACCCGTGCTCCGAGAGCATCGGATTGTTACGGAACTGGCGTTGTCTAGCGAACCAGTATATGTCGAAGGGGATCGAGTGCAGCTTTCGCAAGTTCTGGTCAATGTGCTGAAGAACGCCGCGGAGGCGATCGACTCGGTTCCAACGGCGAATCGAGTTTGCAGCATTGCGACGAATTCAACGAAAACGTGCGTTGAAGTTCGTATCGAAGACCACGGACCAGGACTCACCGAGCAAGAAATAGAATCCTCGTTCCAGCCGATGATCTCGAGCAAAGAAGGTGGAATGGGACTGGGGCTCTGTATTAGCCATTCCATTATGGAGGAACATGGAGGAAATATCGTTCTTGAAAAGAGTGTAGATGGCGGACTCGTGGTTTTCCTACGACTCCCATCCGTTGCCGATAGATCATCTTCGCCGCGGACAATTCGATAAAGGCGGTACAACCGTTACCGCAAAAACTGCAATCGCTTAGGTCGCGGCTGGATTCATGGTGCGAAGCCCATTGCGTATGCAAGCATTCAGTAGTTCGCGGTGATGGCGGGCTACGAATACGGGTGAATACTTTTGAGTTCTTGCCGACGATTGATGAGCCGCTATTAACGGAGATTGGATTACCTTCACTATGAATTCTTCAGCGCTAGTGCTACATGTTGATGATGACCCAAGTATCTTGGCTCTCGTAGCGAGAAAACTCGAGATGCATGGCGTTAACGTTGTGTCTACAACTGACCCAACGGAAGCGATCAAGAAGCTTTTGGCAACTGGGGCAAGGGTTGTTCTACTTGACATCGATATGCCAAAGAAAGACGGACTTACTCTTTTGCGTGAGATCAAAAAGCACGATGCAGGAATTCAGGTGATCATGTGCACAGGGATGGTTTCTATCAATACTGTCCTCTGTGCGACCGCATTGGGAGCTGAAACGTGTATTTTTAAGCCGATTGTGAATCTCAACGAGATCACGGATGCCGTTGATCGGGCATTCGAGAAAATCGACCGATGGTGGATCGCCCTCAAGGACTGGATAGATCGAAAGAAGGCGATGGACGATGCAGCCCAAGCTATTTGTGTCGAATCGCAACTTCTGTCTGACATTCCAAGTGTTTTCGGCTGCTATCGATATGAGAGTCCCTCAGATTCTTCCAATCTTCTTCCGACACTTCAGCAGGAGTGCGGATAGCTATTGTCGGGAAAGTTGAACTTTCGATAGACAGCTTGAGACGGTGGTCCTACCAAGAACTTCTCGACGCCATGTTCTAAAGCCTGTTTGTAGACGGCCAACGCTCCGTCGATGGCATCCAACGTTCGATCAACATCTTCGTCGCTATGGGTATAGCTGACGACCAGGGATGTCATCAGTATTCCGCGTCGAATCGTCTCCTGAAGGAGGAGGGTTCGCATCGACTGACATCGTTCCAACTTTTGGTTCAACGTTTTTACAACCATACAACAAGGCTTGCCTTCAATCTCGACATAATCGCTCAATCCATGCTTGGCTATAATCTGGGTTCCCTCCTCCTTGAGTCGGGCTCCGATTCGATAGAGTGTTTCGATCACTGGTTCGTTCTTGTAGGTGTTGATGGTTGCTATCGCTGCGGCCAGAGCATGTGTCTCGCCACCATGCGTGGTGGAGAGCACAAAGACCCGTTCCGATCGATGTTGAATGCCACCTAATTCCATATACTCTCTTTTCCCTGCAAGTGCTGAGACGGAAAAGCCATTTGCAAGAGCTTTGCCCCAGCAAGACAAGTCCGGGTCGACGCCATAGTAAGCCTGCCCCCCGCCGTTGTGCCATCGAAATCCCGTGATCATTTCGTCCATGATAAACAGTGCTCCATTTGCATGGCACAAGTCGAGAGCCGCTTGAAGGAAACCAGGTGTGGGATCCACGTACTTCGCTGCTTCCATGATGACGCAAGCGATTTTGTTCGGATACAAATCAAAAAGTGTTTGAAGGCTCGCGATATCATCGTAGCGAAATCCCAACGAAAGCGACTTTTCAGAATCGGGAATACCTGCGTCGATAGCCGTCGTACCAATAAACCAATCGTTGGTCGCAAAAAAAGGTTGATCGCGACAATAGGCTATGTGGTCTCGGCCGGTAAAAGCTCGCGCAATCTTCAATGCTGCTGTGGTCGCGTCTGATCCATCTTTACAAAACTTGACCATATCCGCATTTGGCACCAAGCTTAATAGTGCCTCTGCGGCTTCGACTTCAATCATTGATGGACGAGAAAAGTTTGCCCCGCGTAAAAGCTCTCGTTGAGCGGCTTGCACGACCGCTGGGAACGCGTGCCCAAGTCCAACGCTACGATTCCCCTGCCCAAACTCGATGAACTCATTGCCATCAATGTCCCAGACTCGACCGCCGAGGCCATGGCTAACAAAGCCAGGGGAAAGCAGTGGATACTGGTCGTCCCCTTTGGCATAGGAGTGGCAACCGCCGGGAATCAATGCGTGAGCTCTGACTCTTTGCTTCTTGGAATGTTGAAAGTCCATATTCCTCGCTCACCGGCTTGGTGATTTAGTCGTCGCTTGCGTTAGCATCGTTTAACACGTAGGAGAAGATCTGCGGATCCTCCCTCGCCACCGGCTACAGGTAAACGAGGTTGCACAATTAAATCAACAATCCCGCGTGTTTCTGGTTGTGATAAGTCATTTGCTATGCGGCAAATCCATGAGATTCTCAGCCCCTTGCTTATCCGTCTTCAAAGTTTTCCGAATCTCACTGAGTGAATACAGTTTTCCGTGGTTGCATCCAGGGCAACTTTTGGCCGCTTCTCCCCAAGCTTTCGGGGTTACGACATTCGAGTCCCAAAAAGGCCATGTCCGACATTGGACCGGTCTAGCCTCGTAAACCGAGCAATTCCTCGATTTCGGATCCAAGAAGATGCAGTCCCCGTCCGAATACTCCACTAGACTCACTCGGACGCCGATACGGCGGGTGAATTTCCTTTCAAAGCCGTCAATGTCATTCTCCATGCCTATCCGCGCGGCGATGGCAGCAATTTCTGATTCGGAAACCCAGACAAATCCTGTTCCAGGACCGCTACAACAGTTCCCGCATTGCGTGCATTCGAAAGCCAAACCGTTCGCATACCACGGATCTCGGTCCTCGTTTTCCTCTTTTTCCTGGTCGTTGCTCTTTGAATTCATTGGGTTTCAGAATGCTTGAATTGACGCAAGATCCATGAATCGATACGCTCCCCGCGACCAAATCAAGAAAATCCGTAGAATAGTCCTATTCGGGCGTCGACGTGTCCTCGATTCTGGGGACTCATTCGTATCCATCCTCCAATAGTTGTCCAAAAATGCAATTGCTAGAGAAATTTTGGGAAGGCACAACCAACGCAGTGAACGGCGTTTTGGGTGGTTTAGATCGAGGCCTTACCGTATTCTTCGGTTCTGCGAATTCGCGGCAGATCAAACGATTTACCGAACTCGCCCGACAAATTGGCGAACTCGAGCCGAAAATGATGGCTCTAAGTGATAGCGATTTGCGAGGGCTGACAGAAACGTTTCGAAAGCGAATTGCGAAGGGCGAAACTATCAACGACTTGTTGGTGGAAGCATTCGCAACATGCCGTGAAGCCGGACGACGCTTTTTGCGGATGCGACATTACGATGTTCAGCTCATCGGTGGTATGGTTCTCCATGGCGGCAATATCGCAGAAATGATCACCGGAGAAGGCAAAACGCTTGTCGCTACGCTGCCGACTTACCTGAATGCTCTCGAAGGCAAAGGGGTTCACGTGGTTACCGTGAACGATTACTTGGCACGTCGCGATATGGAATGGATGGCCCCGCTCTATACCGGGCTTGGAATGACCATCGGCAATATTCAAAGCGGAATGTCGAATGACGAACGTCAAAGATCGTACGCATGCGATATCACCTATGCGACGAATAACGAACTTGGGTTTGACTACTTGCGTGACAACATGCGCATGGCCGCGCGAGGTGATAACCGATTCCCTCCTGAGCAACAGCAAGTCCAAGGTCCGCTTCACTACGCTGTCATCGACGAAGTGGACAATATCCTGGTCGATGAGGCCCGAACTCCACTCATCATTTCCGGCAGCGCAGCCCGCGATCTTGGCAAGTATAGCGAGGCAGACAAAGTCGCTCGTGCACTGAAAAAGGAAGAGCACTTCGTCGTCAACGAGAAGGACCATACCGTCAATTTGACCGACGAAGGGATTCGCCAAGCAGAGAAGCTTGCGGGCGTCGAAAGCTTCTACACCGTAGGCAACATGGAATGGCCTCACTTGCTGGACAACGCTTTGAAAGCGCACTACCTCTACAAGCGTGACGTCAACTACGTGGTCAAAGAAGGTGCGATCATCATCGTGGATGAGTTCACCGGTCGTCTCATGGAAGGACGCCAATGGAGCGATGGGTTGCATCAATCGGTGGAAGCGAAAGAAGGAGTGCGTATCAAAGAAGAAACGCAAACGCTCGCGACTATCACGCTGCAAAACTTCTTCAAACTCTACAAAAAGATTTCGGGCATGACCGGTACGGCCATGACCGAAGCCAATGAGTTCAACAAGATCTACAAACTCGGTGTTATCGCAATCCCTTCGAACAAAGTCTTAAGACGAATCGAGTATCCAGACTCGATTTATTTGAGCGAAGAAGAGAAGTTCGATGCTGTCGCTCAAGAAGTCGAACGTGTCAATAAATACGACACAATCGCATTCAAGGGTGGCAAGCGACTCTCTCTCGTCGGCACGATCCAATCCGAAGATGACAACCAAATCGTCGTCAAGAAATCGGATTCCAAAGAGACAGAGACGATCTCCAGATCCGACATCGAATCGATCGAGCGCGCAGGCCGGCCAATTTTGGTCGGTACTGTGTCTATCGAAAAGAGTGAACGACTCGCGAAGCTTCTGGATCGGCGAGGCGTAAAGGCCGAAGTGCTCAATGCCAAACAGCATCGTCGCGAAGCGGACATCGTTGCACAAGCAGGCCGTTCGGGAGCCATCACCATTGCTACCAACATGGCTGGTCGTGGTACCGACATTATCTTGGGTGGCAATCCAGAAACAATGGCTTGGGCTCAACTCCAAGATCGATACCCTACACGTCTTGAAGTTCCAAAGGAAGAGTGGGATGCCCTGGTCCACGAGATCGAACAACGCGAAGGGATGAAGGCGCAGGGTGAGGTCGTTCGCCAAAAAGGCGGTCTCTACGTCATTGGTACCGAACGCCATGAATCGCGACGTATCGATTTGCAACTTCGCGGACGATGCGGTCGACAAGGTGATCCTGGTTCCAGCCGTTTTTATCTGTCTCTCGAAGATGACTTGATGCGAATCTTTGCAGGAGATTGGGTTCGCAATTGGATGAAGCAGATGGGGATGGGCAATGGCGAGGCCATTGAAAGCCCCTATGTCTCCAAGCGAATCTCGGGCGCCCAACGAAAAGTGGAAGAACGAAACTTCGAAGCTCGCAAGAGCTTGCTTGAGTACGACGAAGTCATGGACTTTCAGAGGAAAAAAGTCTACGGCTATCGACAAGAAATCCTCGACGGTACCAGTTGCCGTGACTTGGTCATGAAGCAACTCTCGGAACAGATTCATTCGAATGTAGTTCAGTATTGCGATCCTTTGTTCGGCGCAGAATCCTACGCAAAATGGGCAGGGGCTCGTCTAGGTGTGCAACTGGATCCGAAAGATTTTCGCGGTGTGGAAGCGGCCACTGCTGTCCTATACGCAAAGGATCAAGCGGAGAGAGCTGCCGAGACGCAGATTTTGGATGCGATCGATGAGAACTTGCCACAAGAGACCGAGCAATCGGAGTGGAATTGGGAAGCGATGACCAAATGGGTCAACTCCCGTTTCAGTATGGACTATACCATCAGCTCATTGAAGAAGATCGATCGAGATCGCATGGACGAAGAGCTGATTGAAAAGGCAACGAAGCACATCGACGATATCGACCTGAGCGAAGGTGATATCTACCTCAGCGACAACTTTGGCATCAACTCGCTCGTCGGATGGATGGCAAACAAATTCGGTATTCGAGTAGATCCAAGCGAGCTGAAAGGACTCGAAGTCGAGCCGATTGTGGCAAAGCTATTGAAGAAAGCGGAAGACACCTACACAGAACGCGAATGCCAATTTCCGATCTTGGTCGCTTTCCGACGTTTTAGTCAGATGACTGGCCCCGAGCAGATGACCATTGATGGGGAATCCCTCGCAAACTGGGCTACGACCCGTTTTGATGATAATACCGTCGTCGAAGTCCTGAGCGAGGATCCCAACAAAGCGTTTGAGAATCTCGTTGAGATCGCTCGTAAATCGATCAAGAAGGGCTTTGATCTTCGACAAATCGTTGAAGCAAAAGCGCAGGAGCTTTTCGGTCGAAACGAAACATCGACGATCAATGACCTTACCATTCGCAACGAAGAAAAACTGGAGAGTATCGCTCAATGGGCACGCACCTCGGTACCGTGGTCTGGACAATCGTCTGATCTTGGGCCTTGGACAAAGCATGTTTTTGTCACCAAGCTTGTGCAGGCCATCGAGGATCGTTTCTTCCCTGAAATTCGCAGGATGGAACGAACCGTATTGTTGACGCAACTGGACTCCGCTTGGAAAGATCATTTGCTGGCCATGGACCATGTCCGCGCAGGGGTAAACTTCCGAAGCATGGGGCAAATGGATCCCAAGGTCGAATACAAGCGTGAAGGCATGCGTCTGTTCGACCAAATGTGGCTCTCCATCGGTGAGCGAATGACGGACGTAATCTTCCGCATGGAAGCGATCGATTCTGATATCGTCGCCGACTCCTGGGTGGAGACTAGTGCACGCCATGATGAGTTCGATTTGCGATCGACATTACAAGCAGAATCGTCAGCGCTGCTTGCTGAAAAGCAACGTGATCTCGAAGCTGCGGAGAAAGCTGGAACCTCCGAGGAGGCTATCCCCACGATCCGAAACCGTGGAGACAAACTCGGTCGCAACGATCCATGCACGTGCGGGTCAGGCAAGAAATTCAAGAACTGCTGCATGCGCAAACAGGTGTAGATTCATCGGACAATCGATACATTCGCTATAGTTCGATGGTCGAGTCGAGAACCGCCTCAGATTGCTTTCATTCGTTCATCGGACGCGAAGTATCGTCCGATGAAAGTTTGTCTGTGGAGTTTCTCTTTGATAACATGACATTCGAACGAACATGTTTCGGCTTTGGAAGCGTTACTTACTTTTAGCAGGAGCTGCCGGCGGATTGGCGTACGGCTCTCAACATTATCAATTGGATGGCTGGCAGCATCTTCGATTGCAGCCAGTAACGCAAACTCCAGCGGACGAACCTCCCGTCGGTTGGGATTTGGGCACAAACCGCGTTCCCAATTCCTCCCACGCGATGAGTCCTTCGGAAGTCGTGGGGAATGCAAAGCAATTGATTCCTGTCTGGAATAACAGCTCGCTCCGGACCATATCGGCTAGCAAACCGTCTTCTTCGACGAAGAATGGAGCCGATCCTCGCATCCGAATCGCCAGTTTCAATCTGCACGCATTCAATGAAACGAAACTCCGCAAAGCGCCCGTCACGGAGACACTTGCACGTATCATTCGTCAATTCGATGTTGTCGCGATACAGCACGTGACGTCTCGACAAAACGATATCTTGCCCGTCCTCGTGGATCGAATCAACATGAGCGATCGCCGCTTCGAGTATATGATTGGACCGCGCGTCGGCGCTGATGGCCAAAAGCAACAATTCGCATTCCTGTTTGATACCGATCGTATTGAAACCGATCGCGATCAGCTTTACACGTTGGATGATCCGCAGTCTTTGATGGATTACGATCCACTCGTAGGTTGGTTTCGAGCCAAGCAAGTGAATCCTGAGCGTGCTTTCACATTCACCCTGGTCAACGTTCGATTTGATCCGATCTATTCCGCCAGGCAACGTGAGTTATTGCCACAATTGGTGAGAAGTATTCGGCAGGACGGTCGAGTCGAAGACGATGTTGTGGTGCTTGGAGATTTCGGATGCTCCTCGAAAGACCTTCAAAACGTTGCAGGGCTTTCGATGGTGCAAGCGATTGATGACCTCGCGACGACGGTGTCGGGCGAATCGATGCTCGACAATATCTTGATCCCGACGCGATCGACAGATGAGTTTACTGGTCGAGCAGGCGTCATTGATTTCCTTCGTCAACTCAACTTGAGCTATGATCAAGCGATGCAGGTGAGTTCCCATCTCCCCGTCTGGGCCGAGTTCTCTGCCTACGAAGGCGGATTTCCCAAGTAGTGCGATTGGCTGAGCAAGCCTTTTCTCTCACTCCCTAGGAGACAAATAGCGAAGCTGCCCGTCCACGCCCCCAACAAGCAAGCCATTGTTTGAGTCAGCAGCAATGCAATATGCAATTCCATCCAGCGCATCGATGGTTTTCACCACTTGCGCTGTATCCGCTGCAACATAGCGAACGCGTCCATCCTGACACGCGACGGCCAACTGGCTTCCATCGGACAGCCAACAGAAATCTAGTGGTACGCTTTCGAGCCTAACGAATCGCATCATTCGCCCGATCGTAGGTTGCCAAAACCGAACGGTTCGATCCTGACTGATCGATGCTGCAACAGGCATTGTATCGAGAGAGTGCCGGCGAATTCCCATCGCAAACACTTCTTTCGTATGATTGATCAGCGTACGTACAGGCTGCGGGTTTTGTTGTAACTCTTTCAAATCCCAGTATCGAATGCTCGTGTCGACACCTGCGGTAAGTAGCCCTAATTCGTTTGGCAAATAATCGACAGCCATGACCGCGCGCGAATGACCTTGGAGCGTACCACGGTTCTGGCAGTCTAAATCAAAGATCTGCACCGATTTATCAGCACTTGCGGTTGCGAAAGAAGTGGAGTCGCGACTCCACGCGACTGCGTAAATCACATCGTGATGCGGTGAGACGCGTTTGATTTGGTTACCAGACGGCCATTCGTACAATTCGATGCTACCAGATTCCCCTGGAGTGCCACCCACAGCAACAAGTCGTCTCCCATCAGGTGAAATTGCGACATCATGAATTGACGAAAGCATCGTTGGTAATTCTTGAAGCACTTTCAAGTCCGGCAAAGAACGCACCGTCAAACCAGTCTGCGAACCAACCACAGCCACGGGGCGTTCTTTGTCGATGACTGCCGCTGTGATCGGTACATTTGATTCGACTTCAGTGGCTGTCTGCACTTGGCATAAGTGCTGAAAAGGAGAATAAATCGAAGCGGCACAAACCAAGAACGCGACAACGAACTTCATCATGAAAGCAATTCTTTAATGAGTTCGCCACCTTGGTTGATCTGCACAGGTCGACCATCCTCCGTTTGCAACTCTTGCGATGGCTCCACACCTAACAGCGAGTAGATCGTGTAGGCCAAATCGCTAGGCGAGACGGGCCGTTCCGCAGGACTTTCACCGATCGCGTCGCTCTTGCCGACGACGACACCGCCGCGCACACCACCACCGGCCAACGCAATACTAAATACACGAGGCCAATGGTCGCGCCCACCACGCGTATTGATTTTCGGAGTTCGACCAAACTCTCCCATCGCTATCACCAACGTCTCATCGAGCATCCCCCGCTCGTCTAAATCTTCGACAAGCGTCGCAAATCCTTGATCAAACGTCGGGACCAATCCCACGCCCACTTTGGCACCCGCGAAGCCTTCCTTCAAACGCAAGACGAGCGATTCGTGCGTGTCCCAACCGTTGTAATCGACTGTCACGAACGGAACTCCGTTCTCCACGAGCCTTCTCGCCATCAAACAACTTTGGCCGAAAGATCCTAACCCGTACTTACTTCGGATGTCCTCTTTCTCAAGAGACAAATCGAACGCACGTTTCGTCTTCTCCGATGTTACCATGCGATACGCTTGTTCAAACCGCGGGTCGGGATCGGCATTGCCCTCTTCTTGGTGGCGTTGAAACTTTTCTAATTGATCCACAAACGCGCGACGCCGATTCATCCGCTCAGAATCTACTCCCGGATAAAAATCTAAATCCTTGACACGAAAGTTTGCTTTGGATGGATCTCCACCGATCGAAAATGGATCAAATCCAGTCCCCAAAAATCCAGCGCCCGCAGGACCTCGTACACTTGGGATGGCGATGTAGGGAGGCAGTACGTTCTGTCCGCCTCGCACTTTGCTCAAAACCGATCCATAACTGGGGTAATCAATGACTGGACTCGGTTTGTACCCCGAGAGCATGTACTGATTCGCTATCCCATGTTCACCGAGGGGAGAAGTCATTGAACGAATAATCGCAATCTTGTCGGTCACCTTGGCCGTTCGCGTCAGCAACTCCGAGATGTAGGTTCCTGTCACATTCGTCGCAATTGGTTGAAACGGACCGCGAACTTCCGCGGGGGCGTCCGGCTTTACATCAAAGGTTTCTAAATGACTCGGTCCACCATCCAACCATAGCAGGATACAAGACTTGGCTTTTTTCCGAACATCGGTCGATGCGAAAGTGGATGAGCGGCCGAAAAGTGAAAGGCCAAACGCGCTCACGATTCCCAATCGGAGTGCATCCCGTCGAGCCAAACCGTCGCATCGTTCATTCATGAATTGCATACATTTACCATTCTTCACGAATCATTCTTTAGTGATTGGACGCGAACTCGCTACAGTGGAGCAGGCTCCAAAGGAAATCCTCAAGCGCTTGTCTCTTCTTTCCATCGTTCAACTCACTTAATTGTCTTATCCAATAATCGCGTTCGGCATGGGACGGTTTTCTGCTCAAGGCTCGCCAATAGAAATCCTCGAAGATATCGACATCGTTCGCTTTCGATCGGATCCATTGTTCAAGTGCTCCTTCGATGGAAGTAACTTTACGATTGATAAGGTCCCCATTGAGTTGATGCAACTTGGCTGGCAACGCACTGGATGCGGCGACACCTTCGCACGATGCACGTCGCGAGCATCTGCCTAAGAGATCGAGCGGCTCCGAAGGAATGGTTGGATCGACCAAGTGAATCGCTCGTGTCCCATGAGCTTCATCACCATACCTGTCCGCAACGCCGGTGACATCGAATAACGCATCCACATAAACTTCGGGCTCGAGAGGTCTTTGCAGAGCATGGGAGTAAAATCGATCATCGGCTTGATTTCTTGTGGTGGGTACGCTGCTTCGTCCATAGGTCTTACTCGTTGCAATCCTGCGAAGAGCATGTCTCAGACTGTATTTGTGTTCAACGAAATCTAAAGCGAATCGATCCAATAGTTCCGGATGTGTGGCTGGATTCGTGTCTCGGATGTCGTCGGCTGGCTCGATCAACCCGCGACCCAACATCCCTCTCCAAAGTCGATTGACAAATGCTTTGGCGAAGTATGGATTGTCGGGAGAGACTAGCCAATCCGTAAACGCTTGCCGCGAATCTACTTCGTTGCCCAAATTCCGAACGCCTGGGATTCTAGGTATCGCAGGTTCTCCGGTGCGAACGTTGGTGACATCCCCACGAGCTGTAATCTTAATGATCTGCCCCCGTTCGATGCGAGCGAAGACCGCAGCCAAACCATGATAGTCCTCTTGGGTCCAGCGATCGAGTGGATGGTTATGACAATTTGCACACTGAAGTCGAGTTCCCATGAAGACTTGACTTACGAACTCAGCATGAGAACGCGCGTCGCTCGAAGCACGCGAGAAATTCGCGGCTCCTATTTGATGCGTATCTCCAACTGCCAAAAGTAAAGTTCTGGCCATTGCATCGATCGGCGTATCGTCTCTTAATTGCTGTCGAATCCATCGATGATAAGTGATTGAGCCTACTTTGTCGTTCGGCTGGGGGAAGACGCGAAGCAACATCGAGAATCGATATGTCCAATAATCGACAAATGCTTCGCTTTGCAATAGTCGATCGATGAGTACCTCGCGTTTGTCCGTTGAAACGTCCGACACAAAACCCTCTGCTTCAACTCGACTCGGCAATCTCCCGACCAGGTCCAAATGCACCCTCCGGACCCATGTCGAGTCGTCGGCTTCAGGCGAGACTGGCAATCGCAATCGTTGGAGAGTGTTGTTGATGTGCTCGTCAATAAAGTTCGCAGAGGGTTCTGCGGAAAGGTCAATCGCATCCTCCGTCATCGGAACCGAGATACGAAGTGGAATCACGCGATCCAGGTAGCGAGCGATGATCGTGTGTTGCCCGCGACGATGAACGGTAGCAACCGAACGGGACAAATCGATGCTTGTGGCAAATGCATCGCTCGGCGTGATGACAGTCCAACGCGTCACATCTCGATGCGTATCATCGTTGAAGTGAGCTACGACTCTCAGAGGCGATTCCTCGCCAACCGACGACAATAGGACGTCGCGAGGCTCGGCATCGATCGACACGAGTTGACGCAATTGTGAACGCTTGGCTCCTTGTCGAATCCAATGGGTGAGGATCTTCGCCCCTTCCGGATCGAGAGCATCGCCACCCTCGTGATCCAACTCCAGGGTCGGCTTGCGCAGGATAAGGCTCTTTGCTGGTTGACTCTGATGAATCCTCCGGCCTTCGTATTGCTGCACGATAGCAGCGTAGTCTGCCGCAGCATCCCCACCAAGCAAAGAAAGTTGCAATCCACCACGTCCCGCAGCCGCTCCATGACAGGCGCCCGAGTTGCATCCCGATCGAGTCAGGATGGGGATAACTTCAGTATCGAAATCGATCTCCGGTTCACTCCATGCGAATGCGATAGCGAGCAATGTTGCAAAAACGCCCATCATACGTTCATGATTCCGTGGTCTTCCAGCGAGAAACTACATTCTACCATTGCCTTAGTATACCCTAACGAGAGGATCGAAGTGGCGATCGCTAGAGGAACAGCTTTTTACCAAATGGTTTTGTTCGCTATAGGTTAAAACATAGTCTGCTTATGTAACCGATTTCCGCCCCCTCTCGCTTTTGGCTTTGAAAAAGGGAGAGGGTTGCCGCAGGCAGGGTAAGGGTTCTACCTCGGCGCAGCGCATTGTCACTTACCAACCTCTTCGGCAACAACGCGTTGCACCAGCCTTGCGAGACATCCTAAGCGACCACGTTGCCGCGACCTCTGCCGTCAGGACGGTCAAATCCTGGGTAACCTGGCAACCTTCGGTTTACGTTGCCGATCGAAATTCCAGCACCGGGCAGTGCGCCGACCAAGTCGGAGTGGTACAATCTAGAACCTGAATCGAGTACGAGTACCGTCCTGTCGGACTGAGTACGAGTACGAGGAGAGGCCAGAACAAGGCGATGCACCGAATATTTCGGCCGGTTTGGTTTGTTCGACGTGACGAGATCTCCAGGCCCTCAGGGATCGTTTTCGTTACGCATCGCGACTCGACGACTTCAACGAAAGAGCCATTCATGCAAGGCGGGATACTGATCATTGATGGACATCCGGACCCGGAGAGTTATTGCGCCGCGCTCTCAAATGCCTATTTGGAAGGTGCTAAGGATCGCAAGATCGATATCCTTAGAATTCGGGACTTGAAGTTTGATCCCAATCTGAAGTTCGGCTATCGAAAGCGCACGGAGCTTGAACCCGACCTTATCATGTGCCAGGATCTCATCCGGAATGCTTCTCACCTCGTATGGGTTTATCCTGTCTGGTGGGGGTCTGTACCCGCTATCATGAAAGGTTTTCTGGACAGGGTATTGCTTCCAGGATTCGCGTTCAAGAAGCGGGAACGATCGTTGTTCTGGGATAAATACCTGTCGGGAAAATCTGCGAGACTAATTTGCACGATGGATCAACCGACGTGGTACTACCGTCTTATCTATGGTTGTCCAAGTCACCGGGCAATGAAGAACTTAACCATGCAATTTATCGGTATTGGGCGAGTTCGAATCACTGCAATCGGACCAATTCGCATGTCAACAGATGCGTTCCGCGAATCCTGGCTTAACAAAGTTAGAGAACTGGGTGCCCTAGGAATCTGATAGGGAATGAAAGACGAAAAAGCGTACGGTGCTCGTACTCGATGGCTGCGGGTCCGTGGCAGGGTTGCAATTGCCCGACA
>Ga0207937_1000321_pt1 | contig 16990 bp, 17 predicted proteins | sample LakMenEpi04Sep11_FD_150668 | JGI IMG/M metagenome (GOLD analysis project Ga0207937, IMG submission 150668) | Freshwater microbial communities from Lake Mendota, WI - 04SEP2011 deep hole epilimnion (SPAdes) | ecosystem: Environmental > Aquatic > Freshwater > Lentic | place: Lake Mendota, Madison...
TGGTGCCTTTGGGGAACTGGCGCCATTGGCCATCGATTTGCACGTTGATCATGGTGGTGCCGTTGGCCGGTGCTGCGTCGCTCATGGTTTTCAGAAAATTCGCCATACCATGAACGGATTGCGTGCGAGGGAAAAGATCAAAGCGCGGCGGGATGTTTGACTCGCAGGCGGCGGACTGATTTGCTGCGTGGATGGAAAAGCTGATGTGGCTGCTGTTGCCAGTGGTGGGGATGGGGTTTTTCACAGGCTGTGCGTCGAAGCCGCCACTCAAGGCGGTGGATTACGTCGATCTGCCGCGGTTCATGGGTGACTGGTGGGTGATCGCGCACATTCCGTATTGGCTGGAGCGCGACACGTATGATTCGAAGGACACTTACCGGATGCGTGCGGACGGGAAGATGGACAATATTTTCAGCTACCGAAAGGGCGGGTTCGACGGGCCGGAGAAGGTGATGAACGGGAGCGCGTGGGTGGTGGACAAGAAATCCAACGCTGAGTGGCGCGTGCAGTTTCTGTGGCCGATCGCGCTACCTTACTACGTGCTCTATCTCGACCCGGATTACCGCTTCATGGCGGTGGGGCATCCGTCGCGGGATTACGGCTGGGTGATGGCGCGAGATAAGAAGATGAGCGACGCGGACTACGCGGCCGTGATGAAGGCGCTCGCGGCGCAGGGGTATGACGCGGCGCGCTTCCGGATGGTGCCGCAGTCGGTGAAATGATCGCGTATTGGGTTCACAATCTCGATCCGTTTGCCGTGCAGTTTGGCAGCGGGTTCGGGGTGCGGTGGTATGGGTTGGCTTATCTGGCGGCGTTTGCGACGGCGTATTTTGTTTATGTGCAGTTGGCCAAACGCGGGTTTTCGGTGATTGCGGCCGATAAGGTGGCCGACTTCATCACGGGATGCGCGGTGTTTGGCGTGCTCATTGGAGGGCGGCTGGGCTACATGCTTTTTTATAATTTCGGGGGATTCGTGCGGGATCCGTTGGTCTTTTTCCGCGTTTGGGATGGCGGCATGTCGGCGCACGGGGGCATCGTGGGCGTGGTGCTTTACACGCTGTGGTATGCGTGGCGGCACAAGGTGAATTGGCCCGGACTCGGGGACAACTTGGTGGTGGGCGCGCCGCTCGGGCTTTTTTTCGGACGCGTGGCGAACTTCATCAATGGCGAGCTCTACGGACGTCCGGCTACGGTTCCTTGGGCGGTGAAGTTTCCCAAGGAGGCTTACGATTTGCCGGTCGAGACCCAGCGCGAGGTGTTGGCCAAGGCGCAGGAAATGGCGGGAGGTCCGGTCGGAATCGATCAAGTCGTCAATGCCGTGCCGGAGATGCCGGCGTGGCAGCAAATGTTGGGGGAGTTTTTGACGCCGCGGCACCCTTCGCAAATTTATGAAGCGCTTCTTGAGGGGCTCGTGTTGTTTGCCGTTCTGTTTGTTTTGCGCATCAAGGTCCGCCTTCCCAATGGCATTATCACCGGCACGTTTTTTGTCGGTTACGCGGGGCTGCGGATTATCGGGGAGTTTTTCCGCGAGCCGGATGCGGGGTTGGTCTGGGGAATGAGCCGGGGACAGTTTTTGTCTATCTTTCTGATTCTGATAGGTTTGGGGTTTTGGATCGGTGCCAGGTTCAGGCCGTCATATCCGCCGGTTTGGGCGAGAAGTGGTCAAAATTCACCACCAAAGCCCTAGGGTGTCTAAGATTGGACATTTTTCGGGTGGGGGCTCTGATAAAATTGCCTTCTTTCACAGATTCCCGCATGTTCGCAGTCATTGGCATGCTTCATGCTTCTCGAACAAACAACGGTTTTTTTGCCCGCTTGGCGGATGAAAAAAACCGACATCATCCCGAACCATTAACCCAACCAATCAATCATGAGTAACATGTCTGCCCGTGCCGCCGCTGTCGCGGCTATCGCCGCCCGCAAATCCGAGGGTGCATCCGTCAACTTCATCGAGGAAACGCCGGAAACGGTCTTCGGATCGAACACCTTCAGTCTTGCCTTGATGAAGGAGACGCTCAAGCCGGCGACCTACAAGGCCGTTCTTGAAACGATCAATGAAGGCACCAAGTTGCCCGAAGGTGTGGCGGACGAAGTGGCTGAGGCCATGAAAAATTGGGCGGTCAGCCGCGGGGCCACGCACTTCGCGCACGTGTTTTATCCCCTGACCGGCACCTCCGCCGAGAAGCACGATTCTTTCTATGATCCGGGTTCGGACGGGCGCACAACCATCTCGAAATTCAAAGGCAAAACCCTCATCCAAGGTGAACCCGACGCCTCGTCGTTCCCGTCTGGCGGCATCCGTGCAACGCACTCCGCTCGTGGTTACACAGCATGGGATGTGACGAGCCCTGCGTTCCTGATGGAAAACGCCAACGGCACGACACTTTGCATCCCGACATCCTTCGTGTCATGGACCGGCGAGTCGCTCGACACCAAAACGCCTTTGCTCAAGTCGATGCAAGCCGTCGACAAACAGGCGCGTCGCATTCTCAAGCTTTTCGGCCACAAAGAGATTGCCCGCGTGGCGGCCACGGCCGGCCCCGAGCAGGAATACTTCCTCATCGACAAGATGTTCTATTATGCGCGCCCCGACCTGTTGTCGGCCGGCCGCTCGCTCTTCGGGGCCCCTTCACCCAAGGGGCAAGAATTTGAGGATCACTACTTCGGGCTGATTCCCGATCGCGTCATGGCTTTCATGTATGAAGTCGATCGCGAACTTTTCAAACTCGGGATTCCGGCCAAGACGCGCCACAACGAAGTGGCGCCCGGACAGTTCGAGATCGCGCCCCTTTTCGAATCGGCCAACCTCGCCGCCGACCACCAGCAACTCGTTATGACAGTGCTCAAGAAGACCGCTGACAAACACGGTCTGGCCTGCCTGTTGCACGAGAAGCCTTTCGCCGGCATCAACGGCTCGGGCAAACACGTCAACTGGTCCCTCGGCAACGCCACACAGGGCAATCTGCTCGATCCCGGCGACACGCCGCATGAAAACGCGCAATTCCTTGTCTTCGCCGGTGCAGTCATCCGTGCGGTGGATAAATTTGGCCCTCTGCTCCGCGCGAGCATTGCCTCCGCGGGCAACGACCATCGTCTCGGCGCCAACGAAGCGCCTCCGGCCATCATATCGATCTACCTCGGCGACCAGCTCGCCGATGTGTTCGAGCAGATCAAAGCCGGCGGAGCGACCACGTCCAAGCAGAAGGGCACGCTCAAGATCGGTGTCGACGTCCTGCCGGAATTGCCGAAAGACGCCGGCGATCGAAATCGCACCTCGCCGTTCGCCTTCACCGGTAACCGCTTCGAGTTCCGCGCCGTCGGATCGAATATGTCGATCTCCGGTCCGCTCATCGCGATGAACACGATTCTGGCCGACTCGCTGGATTACGTCGCCGGCAAGCTCGAAGGCGCCCCGGATCTCAACAAAGCGATCCAATCGGTGCTCAAAGAAATCATGGATCAGCACGGCCGCGTTATCTTCAATGGCAACGGCTACTCCGAGGAATGGCACGCGGAAGCGGCCGAGCGCGGTTTGCCGAACCTCAAGACGGCTGCCGACGCTCTCCCTGCGCTCACCGGCTCCGAGGTCATCGAAGTCTTCGAAAAATACGGCGTTCTTTCCGAGACCGAATTGAAGAGTCGATACATCATTCTGTGCGAGCAATACGAGAAAGTCGTCAACGTCGAGGCCAAGCTGGTGGCTGAAATCGCGCAGACGAAAATCTTTCCCGCAGCGTCCGCCTACGCCGCCAGCTTGGCGGAAGGTGTGGCCAAGATGAAAGCGGCGGGAGTTGCCGTCAGCACGGCCACGCTCGAGAAAGTCGCGGCTCTGGTTTCGCAGTTGGAAAGCGATCTGGCCATGCTCAGTGCGGTTCACTCGGCGGCGCACGAGGTGGGCGATTGGACCTTCAAGGTGCTGCCTGCCATGCTCAAGGTTCGTGCGACCGTGGACGAGTTGGAAGGTCTCCTGCCGGACGATGTTTGGCCGCTACCGACTTACCAAGAGATGCTCTTCATCAAATAACCCTTTGGGGGATTACCATAGCAGTAGCACGCCGTCGGGTGATGATGCCCGGCGGCGTTGCTTTTTTTAGGGCTGGGAGGAGGAGGCGCCGGCAAAGAGAAGGCCGAAGAGAGCCCCGAAGATGGCGCCGCGCCACCACGTGGCGGTAAGGGGGCAGGCTCCCGACGTGCATTGCCCGAAATAGCCCATCGCCCCGCCGATCACTGCGCCTACGATCACTGGAAGAATAAATTTCGTCATGCGGGCAATTTAACCACCGCGAAAAAGCCGTGTCCAAGCACAAGAGCCTTGCGCGTCGGCCGGGTGGGGAGTTTGCTTTGTCTTGGCATGGACAAATCACTCGCCCTGCGCCCGAAAGGCCGGCATCCGCTGCACGTGCTGCGGGAGTTCGAGGTGTGGCCGCTCGACCAAACCGGGAACGCCCAACCCGACGAGCTGCGCCACCGTGTGCTCAAAGGGTTGCCGCGCATGGAGCGCGCCGAGACATCTTGGGCGTCCGTGGGATTACGGGGTGATGCGGTCCTGCAGGAAATCTTCCATACCGAGGAGCGCCTTACCCCGGCTGACGTTCCGCGCTTGTGCTGCGGGCTACCGGGCATCGAAGGCTGCCTGTTGGTGCGCCGTCACGAAGTTCTGGCCTCGTGGAATATGCCGCTGGATTTGCAGTATGAGCGCTTGTTGGTGTCTGCTTCCGGAGCACTCGACCGGGCGATGGATTCTCGCGAGGCCGGCTGGGGAGAGCCGCGCGGTCTGACCCTGCATCTGGAAGTCGGCAGCGCCAGCCTGCTGCGCTGCGGCGCGATGCAATTGCTCGTGCTGCACGAGAAACGGGGATTCGCACCCGGGGTGCGTGAAAAGTTGACGATGGCCTTGGGCGCCGTGGCCCGCGCCTTGAAGACGGCGGCTTGAGGAGCAATAGGTTTTTATACTTGCCAAAAAACCGCATGATTGTGGATTTATCGCTTGTGAAACGAGTTCTGCTTCTCGCGTGTCTTGTTGCGATAGGGGGTTATTTCTGGTTGGAGAACCAACAAGCCAAACAAACTTCAGCTCCGGTTATATCGGAGGAAAAAGAGATGCAGAGGGTTCGCTTAGACATCAAAAAGTCTGTCAGGAGTCTCTTTGAGGAGTGGAAGAATCGCAAACTGACATTCAAGGGAAAAAATACAACAAGCATAGTGCCTGAGCGTGAATTGGCTGAGATACGAAAGGCACTTTTTTCAGAAGGAATATACTCTGAGCAAGCTTTCCAAGATGCTGTGGCAAGAGCACTTTTTGAGTTGGGTGTTGCTCAAGACGAGGTAAGTGTGATTGCAAATGAGCTTATAAATTTGCGGTCTTCTGAAACTAGTGAACCGAATCAGAGCAAGTCTAGAAAAAGCTTGTCGTCGATGTTTTAAGCACCACTAGAGGCGATGGCAAAACGTAGCATCTGCCAGATCAAGTTAGGTTAAACCACTCCTCCGGCAGGCGCTCGGCTTTGGCGCCGGGCATGCGGATGAGAGCGAGGGATTGGCGGCAGTTCACGAGGACTTGGTTGTCTTCGGTGCGGATGATCTCGAAGTTTACCCAGAACCGCACGCGGCCGAGTTCGCTCACGCCGCCGCGCACGACCAGGCGGTCGCCGAGTTTTCCGGGGGACCGGTAATCGATCTCGGTGCGGAGGACGACGGGGTAGAGTCCTGTTTCGACCATGTGACGGAGTGGCATGCCCATTTTTTCCGCCATGAGGGTGCGGGCCGTTTCGATGAAACGGAGATAGGCGATGTTGTGGATGACGCCCGCACAATCGGTGTCGAAGAACATCACGGTCACTTCGTGTTCGATGCGCGGGAGGACTTTTGTGCTCACGGGCGGAGTTTGCCCGCGGGGAAAAATTGGCCAAAGCAAATTCTTGCGGATTGCAGTTGATATTGAGGCGCCGCGGGCCTATTAGCGCGCTCGCAATAATGAAAGACTGGGACGTTTCTTCCGCTTTGGCGCTCTACAATGTGGAGCGTTGGGGATCACCTTATTTTACCATCAACCCGCGCGGTCATGTGTCGGTGCGGCCGGACGGCCGGCCGGGGCACGAGATCGACATGATGGAGCTGGTGGGGGAGGCGCGCGATCGCGGGCTTTCGTTTCCGCTGACTTTGCGATTCCAGGATTTGCTGCGCCATCGCGTGCAGACGGTGAACAAAGCCTTCGGCGAGGCAATCGCCGGCGCGGGTTACCAAAACGTCTATCGCGGTGTCTTTCCGATCAAAGTGAACCAGCTGCGCGAGGTCGTGGAAGAAATCGTGGATGCCGGAGAAGAATTTCATTTCGGTCTCGAGGCGGGCAGCAAGCCGGAGTTGCTCGCGGCGTTGTCCGTCCACACGGATCTGGAAAGTCTCATCATTTGCAACGGTTACAAGGATGCCGATTACATCCGCAACGCCATGCTCGGTCGCAAGCTGGGCAAGCGCTTGGTGATGGTCGTCGAGAAAATCGAGGAACTGACGCAGGTCATGACCATTGCCAAATCACTCGGGGTCGAACCGTGGATCGGTGTGCGGGTGCGACTGGCGACCAAGGGGGCCGGCAAATGGGCCACCAGCGGAGGTGAAGATGCCAAGTTCGGCCTTTCCACCGCGGAATTGGTCGAGGCAAGCGAGTTGCTCCGTCGCGAGGGGATGGCGCATTGCCTCAAGCTGGTTCATTTCCACGTCGGTTCGCAGATACCCGATATCGGGACAATCAAGCGCGCCGTGCGCGAGGCGGCGCGTTTCTACGCCAAGCTGCACAAGCTCGGGCATGAGCTGGGATATCTGGACGTCGGGGGCGGGTTGGGCATCGACTACGACGGCTCACGCACCACGTTCGACAGTTCGGCCAATTACACTCTCTACGAGTATGCGCGGGACGTCGTCTCCGCCGTGCAGGAAGTCTGCGATGAGGAAAAAGTCGCGCATCCCGTGCTGGTCAGCGAAAGCGGTCGCGCCATCGCCGCGCATCACTCCGTCCTCGTGGTCGAGGCCTTTGGCTCGATCGAGAAAGTCTCGCGGGGTCCGGAGGTGACCGCGGCCAAGGATGATCCGTCGATCGTGCAGGACATGATGGATATTTACGCAAAGCTGGGCACAAAGCACCGGCTGGAAAGTCTGCACGATGCGCAGGAGATCCGCGAAAAAGCCGATTCCATGTTCGGTCTGGGCCTGCTTGATCTTCCGGCCAAGGCGAAGATCGAAACGGTTTACTGGAGGATCGCGGCCAAAGTGGTCGAGTTGTTCCGGGGGGTGCGCTACGTGCCGGAGGAGGTCAAGGAGCTTGAGATTTCGCTCGGTGACCAAGTGCTCTGCAATTTCTCCGTGTTCCAATCTTTGCTCGACCACTGGGCCTTGGGCCAACTTTTCCCGGTGATGCCGCTGCACCGTCTTGATGAGGCGCCGGATCGCCAAGCCACGCTGGTTGACATCACGTGCGACTCGGACGGCAAGGTGGCCCGCTTTATCGACCTGCAGGATGTCAAATCGACCCTGCCGCTGCACCGCACCGAGGAGGGTCAGCCTTATTACATCGGGTTTTTCCTCGCCGGGGCTTATCAGGACATCATGGGCGACATGCACAACCTCTTCGGCCGTGTGAACGAGATGCATATCTTCCTCGATGAGGATGAGGACCACGGCTACTACATCGAGGAAATCATCGGTGGCAACACGATCGGGAATGTTTTGGCTCTGACACAGTGGGAAAAAAGTGAACTGGCCCGCCGGATCAAAGTGCAGGTGGACGCGGCCATTAAACAGGATCGTTTGAAACCCAACGAGGCCATGCGCCTCCTCGATGAATACGAGAAAGCCCTCGAAGGTTACACTTACTTGAACTGCTTCACGGCCAAGAGTTAACCACTCGCGCCCGGGCGGATGGTCGCCCGCAGATCCGCGTCCTGGCGGAGCGCATCAACAACCGATGGGTAGCGAGGGCTCCATCCGGTCGAGCGGAGCTTGACGTTGCTAACCCTTTTGCCGGTCGCGGGACGCAGAGTGTCGGGATGCTGCAGCAGTCCCACCGACTCTAGACGGATGGCTTCTGCCAAGTCGCATCGCCGTGCCGAAGAGTCATCCACCGCATTGAAAGTGCCCGGCAGGCCTTTTCGACCCACGTGAAAAAGGGCAGAGGCCGCATCGTCACGGTGAATATGATTGGAAAAGGCATCGGGAGAACCATGGGGCAGAGGTTGTCCGGCCAGTGCGGCTTGGATGAAGCGCACCCGCCCCGGCCCGTAGATGCCGCCCAATCGGATGACGGCTCCGCCTGCGGTCAAGGCCAGGTGTTCGGCCTCCAACAGCACGTCTCCGGTGGGTGTGCCGCCGGTGGGTGACTCTTCGGTGACGACCGACCCGTCATTTTGCGGGTAAACCGAGGTGCTGCTGGTGAAGATGCAAAATCCCGGCTGCAGGACCTTTTGCAGGTTCTTGAGGGTTTCCACATACGTGAGCCGATAGGCGGCGGCATCGCGTCCGCCATGCCCGCTCAGGCAGTGAACGAGAACGTCCGGTTGTCCGTAACCGGAGAATTTGGTCCGGAGTTCAGCGAGCCACGAGGCATCAGCGGCCAGCACCGCGTAAGGTTTGGCGGAAAGACGTGCGGCCGAATCTGCTGACGATACGAGTGCCGTGACCTCCGCGCCGGATTCATAAAAAAAATCCGCGCATCTTTCACCGGTATAACCGCAACCGGCGAGGAAGATGCGCGGACGTTGGCAAGAACTTCTCAGGACAGACTGAAGCGATGCTTCATTTTGGCGCGTTTGGCGTTGGCTTTCGCTTTGCGACGCGACTTTTGGGTCGGTGTTTCGAAAGCGCGCAGGCGGCGCACTTCATCCATGATTCCTTCGGTGTCCAATTTGGCTTTCAACCGCTTGATGGCGCGGTCGATGGACTCTCCTTTGCGTACGATGACTTCTGGCATTATTGCTCACATCCTTTCTAGTAATAGCCGATGGGAGGAAAGCGTAGGGGGCGCAGCTGGAGAACGTCAAATAATTCTTTTATTCATTGATCAACAACGACTTATAAATTTTTTGGCCGTCCATAACGATGATTTTTTGGTCAAACGCCTGCCGTTTCGGGGTCCCCCAAGACCTCACGTTTGATGTTTTTCCCGGTGCGTTTCGACCACCAGAGAACAATCGGCGAAGCCACAAAGATCGATGAGTAGGTGCCGACCAGCACACCGATGATGATGGCGAGGGCGAAGTCGCTCAGCACGGGACCGCCGAGGAAAAACAATGCCGCCGTCGCCAGCAGCGTCGTTCCACCCGTCAGAATGGTGCGGCCGAGTGTTTCGTTGATGCAGGCATTCATGATCGAGGCCACCGATCCGCGGCGTCCGGACCGCAAGCCTTCGCGCACGCGGTCGAAGACGACAATAGTGTCGTTGATCGAATAACCGGCAATGGTCAGGACCGCGCCGACCATGACGAGTGAAATTTCCCGACCGAGCATGGAAAAAACACCGATGGTGATGATCACGTCGTGCAAAAGAGCCACAATGGCGCCCAGCGCGAAGGAAAATTCAAAGCGGATCGTGACGTAAATCAGGATGCCGATCAGCCCAAGAGTGAGAGCAAAAAGAGAGCGCCCGGCCAATTCGCGGCCCACGCGCGGGCCCACGGTGTCGTTCTGCTCGATCGTCCAACCCGCCTCGGGCATGTCTTGCTGGAGGCGTTCGAGAATGGTGTCCGCGGTATTGAAGCGGCTTTGCACGGTGATGAGTTCGCGGCCTTCCTCCATAGCGCTTTGCAGGGTGCTTTCACCCACACCGGCGCCATCCACGATGCGTCGCACCTCGGCCAAGGTCACCGGTTGCGATGTTCCCAACACGAGCAAATCACCGCCGGTGAAATCGACGCCGAAGTTTTTCTGTCCGCGCCAGGCAAAGAAACCGATCGATCCGAGGATCACTACCAGCGAGAGGGCGAGGGCGAGGCCTCGTTTGCCGAGGAAGTCGATACTGCGGGCCGGAATCCAGTTGAGCATGCGGAGCTTTTTCAACCCGAAGTTTTCCAGCATGAAACCGAAAGTGGTGCGCGTGAACAGCAGGGCCGAGAACATCGAGGCCATGATGCCCAGCGTCAGTGTGATGGCGAAGCCCTTGACCGGGCCGGTGGCTTGCCAGAAAAGAATCGCCGAGGTGATGAGCGTGGTGACGTTGGCGTCGAAAATTGCCGAAAAGGCTTTGTCGTAGGCCGAGCCGACCGCGGCGGCAAGCGACTTGCCGGCCGCCATTTCTTCGCGCAAGCGTTCGAAAATCAGCACGTTGGCATCGATGGCCATGCCGATCGTGAGGATGATGCCGGCAATACCCGGCAACGTCAGGACGAAGCCGAACATGCACATCGCCCCGAAAAGCAGGATGAGGTTCACGCCCAGGGCCAAGCAGGCGATGAGGCCGGCCAGACGGTAATAAAGCATAACAAAAATCAGCGTCAGAACCAGACCGAGCAGGCCGGCGCCGATGCCGCTCTTGATCGAGTCCGCGCCGAGCGATGACGAAACGCTGCGGGTTTCCTCGATCTCGACCGGTGTGCGCAGCGGGTTTTCCAGCACGCTGGCGAGATTGCGCGCCTCCTGGTCGGTGAACCGTCCGGTGATGACGGCTTGGCCGCCGTAGATTGGCTGACGGATGCTCGGCGCGCTTTGCACGTCGCCATCGAGCATAATGGCCAAGCGCTGGCCGACATGGGCGGCGGTGATATCACCGAACATTTTGGCTCCCTCGCTGTCGAGGTTCATGGTCACCCCGTAGCCTTGCACATCATAGAATGCATTGGCCGACGTGACATTCTCCCCCGTGAGGTCGGGCCGTTGTTTGACGAGCAGGCGGAATGTCTGTTCCTTGCCCTCGACAGTGTCCATGTATTCCTTGACCAGGTAACCTGGCGGCAGCACGCCTTGGCCGGCGTCCACTTGGGCGAGGATCGCATCGCTTTGAGGGTGCACGAGAGCGAACTCAAGTTTGGCGACGCGTTGCAGTTGCTCCTTCGTTTGCGCCAGCTGCTTGGTGTCGAGACCGGGGATCTGCACAAGAATGCGGTCGCGGCCCTGGGAGGCAATGATCGGCTCGCTCACGCCGAATTGATCCACGCGTTTGCGGATGACCTCGATCGCCTGATCCAAAGTCGTCGGGGTAATTTCCTCGCCATCCTCCCCGACCAAGCGCAGCAGGAAGGAAGTGCCGCCCTGCAAATCGAGACCAAGGCGGATTTTCTGTGCGGGCGGGATGACGGCTTCGATGCACATGGCAAGAAGCAGCACCGTGAGAACCAAGCCGATGGTGCGCTTGCGCAGCGAGTCGTCGCTGAAGAAATACCAGATAAACAGCGCGAGGAGCAGCAGTCCGGCGAAGAAGGTCAGGGTCGGGCTCATGGGCGGGTGGAGATGCCGGTGGCGCGCGCCACCGGGAATCGGATCAGGCGTTTTCTGCGGACTTCACCACCGACACGACGGCCGCTTTATCCATTTCGATCTTCACGTTGTCCGCCACCTTGAGGAGCAGGGTGGTTTCTTTGACGTTGGACACGATACCGTGGATGCCGGCGCTGGTGACGATTTTGTCCCCGGTTTTGATGCCGGTGACGAGTTTTTGGTGCTCCTTTTGCTTTTTCTGCTGGGGGCGGATGAGCAGGAAGTAGAACAGCACCGCAATGATGATGAGCGGCAGGAATTGGAACAAAACGGGTGGTTGCTCGGGCGCACCCGGTGCGGCTTGGGCCAGTAAAATCAAGGTTTGCATAGAGCCGCACAAAGTAGGCGAGCCGCTGCCTTGTTCCAAGGAATTTGCGGCGACTGTCTTTGGGCTTTGCCGGACTGCAGTGTCCCGATATTAAAACTTTCTGATGTCGTCGCTCCAAATTCCGGGTTGGGAACTGCTCCGTCGCGGCAAAGTCCGTGAAGTTTATGCCTCGGGTGACCAGGTGTTGTTGGTCGCCTCGGACCGCTTGTCGGCCTTCGACTGCATCTTGCCCGATCCCATCCCCGGCAAAGGAGAGGTCCTCACCGCGCTCTCCGCCTTCTGGTTCCAGCGACTGGACTTCGTGCCCAATCACTTCATCGCGGCCGACTTCGCGCTTTTTCCGGACGAATTGAAACCCTTTGCCGCACAACTGGCCGGGCGCACCACCTTGGCCCGCCGCACGAAACCCCTGCCGGTCGAATGCATCGTGCGCGGCTATCTGGCCGGCGCCGCGTGGGAGGAATACCGCCGCGACGGCAAGGTCTTCGGCCATGCCATGCCGGGCGGATTGCAAGACGCCTCGAAATTGCCCGAGCCGATTTTCACGCCCACGACCAAAGCCGCCTCGGGGCACGACGAACCGATCACTTGGGAGAAATGCCGCCGTTTGCTCGGCGACGATTTGGCCCATGCGGTGCGCGAGGCCAGCTTCGAGGTCTACGATTACGGTCGCATCCAGGCCGAGCGGTCCGGCGTGATCATTGCCGATACCAAGCTGGAATTCGGCCTGCTCGACGACTCCATCATTCTCATCGACGAATGCCTCACCCCGGATTCCTCGCGCTTCTGGCCGGCCGATCAATGGAAACCGGGCCAACATCCGCCCAGCTTCGACAAGCAATTCGTGCGTGACTACCTCATCAACTCGGGGTGGAACCGTCAACCGCCTGCCCCGACCTTGCCCCCGGACATCATCGCGCAGACCGCCGCGAAATACCGCGAGGCCTACGAGCGTCTCGCGCTGGGGCGGCGCCCGGTGTGAACAGCGCGATCGACCAGTTCATCCTTTATCTCGCGACCGAGCGGGGTTTGTCGGTCAATTACCAGCTGAGCACCCGGTCATCGCTGGAACTTTTCGCCAAGTGGCTGTCCGACCACGGCCCGGTATCGACCTGTGAAGAGGTGACGCCGGAGCACATCGGTGAATTTCTAGGGTGGCGCAAGCGCGGAGGGTGCGCGGCCGCCACGATCAAACTCCATGCCGTGGCCCTGCGCATTTTCTTCCGGCATCTGCTCCAGCGACACCGCCTGGCCAAAGATCCGACGGAATTTCTCGGTGTTCCGAAAATCGAACGGTATCTGCCCGAGACGCTCTCCGCCCCGGAGGTGGAGCGTCTCATGACCGCCGCGGCGGGAGAAACTCCGCTGGAGTTGCGCGACCGCGCCATCGTCGAGCTGCTCTATGCAAGCGGGCTGCGCGTGTCCGAACTGTGCCATGCGCGCTTGGAAAATCTCGATCTTGAAAAAGGGTTCATCCGTGTCGTCGGCAAAGGCAACAAGCAACGTCTCGTGCCGGTCGGCTCCGGTGCGCGCGAGGCGGTGGATCATTATCTCCGCCGCGGCCGGCCGGAACTGGTGGGCCCGCGCACCGGGGGTGAGATTTTCCTGTCGGTGCGCGGCCGAAAACTCACGAACCAGCGGATCTGGCAACTGCTCGTCGCGTTGGGCCAGCGTGCCGGGCTCGAGAAGGAGATTCATCCGCACATGTTGAGACATTCTTTCGCCACGCATTTGCTCGAAGGCGGCGCCGACCTGCGCATCATCCAGGAAATGCTCGGCCATGCCGACATCGCCACCACACAAATTTATACCCACGTCGATTCCCGTGGACTGCACAAAGCCCACCGACAATTCCATCCGCGGGCGCGGCGGGTTTGACAACGCGGCCGCCCCGGTTGCAACGTTCCGCCCATGCGCAGGTTGATTGTTTTGCTTTCCTCGGCGACGACGCTCGTGGCGATCGGCGCCGGAGTTTGGTTCTACTTCAGTCTCGACGGCATTGTGCGCCGGGCCATCGTCAGCCAGGTCGCCGCGGCCACCGGCGTTGATGTGCAGCTTGCCGCCGTGCGCCTGCAAGCCAAGAAGCAGTCCGGAGAGTTGAAAAAATTCCAGCTCGGCAATCCTGCCGGCTATTCGAGCCGCGAGCCGCTGTTCGCCTTCGAGCGCGCGAATGTTGCGCTGAACGTGGCTTCGCTGCGCGAACCGGTCGTTCGCATCCGCGAGGTCGAAATAGAACGGGTGACAATTTTATATTCCGGAGGAGCCTCAAGCAACAATCTCGAGACGTTGGCCGCGCAGATTGCCGAGCGCGGAAAACGGTCAAAGTCCGCACCCGACAAAGCACCGCGCAGGCTCGTTATCGACTCTTTGGTCATCGACGATGCGCGGGTCCGGCTGGATTTGCCCGGGGTCGGCCACACATCGGAGTTGCGCCTCGGCACCCTCCGCTTTGCCAATCTTGGCGGAAAAGACGGCGACACGATCGGACAAATCATCCAGCGCATTTCGCCCGCTATCACCGACCGCGCGACGGCCGCCGTGGCCAAGTCGCTTCCCCGTATGGCAGTCGAACTGGGGCTGTCCCCGGAGAAACTGGCGGAAATGCTCGGTCTCCCTGTGCCGGGGCCGTTGCGCGAGGCGGCCGATTTTTTGCGCGGAATTTTCGGCGGTTGAAACTTTCAGCCGAGAGCAACTTTGCGCGGAAACCGGCGTGAGATCGCATCTTCGTGGTGCTGCAGCAATTCGAAATCCACCATCGTGTAAACGGTCCGCCCGTGGCGTTGCAGCAGACGTCCGCCCGGCCATGGGCGCACAATGAGGTGGCGTGGTTTGTTGTCGAGGACGCGGTAGCCGAGACGCGCCAGGTTGAGGTTGGATTCACGGGTCAATGCGACCAACTCCTCATGATCGAGCAGCCCGCGCCCGAAGGCTTCCTCCGCATCGATGCCGTCCACCCAAGCGAAAATCTCCAGGTAATCGCGCTCGATATCGAGGGTGATCGTGGTCAGTCCGTTTTCGAATTGTTCCTGCTCCATGGCGCGAAGGTGCGCCCGGAAAATATCCGTGTGCCGCCCCGTTTGCCAGAGGGGGTATTTCACGGGTGGGGAGTAAACCGCCAACGGAACCTTGGTGCGCAACTTCCGTTCGCCTTGGTTGAAAAGGCTTCCGCGCAATTCGTTGACCAGTCCAAACTCCGCAAAAGGCCCCAAAAACCGCGCCTTCGCCACTTCCTCTCCGGGGATGGAGTCGAGAAATTCGTCGGGGATGAACAGCGGCACATCCTGCGCCACGCGGGAATATTTCACGACCAGATCGCGCGGCGGCAGACCCGGCGGCGCACTTTTCGCGCGGTAAACCGTGCCGGTGCTGCCCGCGAGACGTTCACCGCGGACGCCCTTTTGATCGGCATCCCACCATCGTGACGGGTGGAGGTAATCCAGCCAATGCCATGCCTGCCGGCTGATGTAGAGCATGCCGCCGTCGGGCTGCGGACACAGCGCGTAATCCACGCCGAACACATGGGCGCGACGCTCTGCGGGCAGGATCTGGAAAGGCGGGCGCTCGGACAAATGCGTCAGCGAATGTTCATCATCCCCGGAGGAGCCTCGGTGTATCCGTAGGGACCCACCGGCATGCCGACGTAGTAGAGACGGTTGCTGGCGACTTTGCCGGTGGCGGTATCGAAAATCATGACCGGACGTCCCCCGCCGGTCGGGCGCGCCGAGACGGTATCCACGAGGATGTAGCGCGGAATATTTCTCGCGCCGCGCTGGCGGGCTTGCTCGACGAGAGTTTGGCCGCGTTGCTCGGCAATGAGGCGCTGGTCGCGGCCGACCTGCATGTTGGTTGCCGCCACGCCCAGAGCACCGGCCCCGGCGGCGGCGCCCAAGGCAATCGGAACAGCCGAGCTGGCGGGGACACCGGTCGTTCCCAAGGCGATGCCGGTGGCGGCGCCGGCCAAGCCCGCGGCGATCAGTCCGGCTTCAGTGCTGTTGAGATTCTCGCAACCGCTGATGCCGAGAGAACCGGCGGCTGCGGCGGTGGTGCAAAGACGTGCGATGTTCTTCATGACATTTTCCTTAGTCCATGCGGGGAAATGTGCAAGTCCCGAGAGATGGCGGCGCTCTTTTCAGGCGGCCTCAAAGCCGTTAGGTTTCCCCTCATGAATTTGACCGAAGAACATAAAAAACTTGTCGCATCATGGATTGCCGCCGGCGCTTCTCTCTCCGATGTGCAGCGCCGCCTCAAAGAAGAGTGCCAGATCGGGCTGACTTACATGGATGTGCGTTTTCTTGTCGATGACCTGAACCTGCAACTCAAAGAGCAACCGAAACAAAGCGAGGCGGTCGAGCGCCTGGCCGAGGCCAAGCAACAGGGCGAGCAAGAACGCGAAACCACCGCACCTGCCCCGACCGGCGGCGTGCAAGTCACGTTGGACACCATCACGAAACCGCAGGCGCTGGTCAGTGGTAAAGTGACTTTCTCCGACGGCGAGACCGCCGAATGGATGCTCGATCAGACGGGTCGTCTCGGCCTCAACCCCTCCAAGCCGGGCTACCGGCCGAGCCAGCAGGACGTCATGTCCTTCCAGCAGGAACTGCAGCGCGTGGTGCAGGGTTTCTGAGGAGCACCACCGGCGTTATACCGATATCCCGAGCTCTTGAACTTATGATCTTTTGTGGGACGGCTTCCTCTTAGCGGGTCTGCCGGTCTCGGGGAGCACGGCCGCCCCGGCCGTATTCATCGGCGCCCTCGCCGATGAACCTGCAACAGCCTAAGCGCCGCGCGAGGCGCACGGCGCAACGCGCGAGGGCGCGCGTGGTCCCCGGGGCCTATTCCATCACTGCGTTGAACCAAGATTGGTAGCGCTCGTCGCGCGCTTGGTTGCGCAGGTATTGGCGGTCCATGGCATTGTCCCACTTTTGGTTACGGTGGCGGAGGTCGCGTTGCAGCGTATACATCGGGTCCTGATACGGATCGTTGTTGGCGCAACCGAACGAACCGGCGGCCAGGAGGGCAAGGAGGAGAAGTTTCATGGCGGGAGCGTAGGCGCGTCAGCCGGCCTTTGTGAAGTCCAGCGAAGCCAGACGTTTGGCCGCTTCCTGCGCCCGCTCGCGGCTGTTGAAGGCCGAAATGCGGAAGTAGCCTTCGCCGGCCGCGCCGAATCCGCTGCCCGGGGTGGTCACGATGTTCGCCTCGCGCAGG
>Ga0207937_1000323_pt1 | contig 16895 bp, 12 predicted proteins | sample LakMenEpi04Sep11_FD_150668 | JGI IMG/M metagenome (GOLD analysis project Ga0207937, IMG submission 150668) | Freshwater microbial communities from Lake Mendota, WI - 04SEP2011 deep hole epilimnion (SPAdes) | ecosystem: Environmental > Aquatic > Freshwater > Lentic | place: Lake Mendota, Madison...
GTCGCGATACGTTAGCTGCTAGCGGATATGAACCTGCTTATGGGGCACGCCCATTAAAGCGGGAGTTGGAACGACATGTCGCAATCCCGATTGCAGACACGATGCACCTTGCCAATGAGCTTGCGGTTCCGCATGTTGTGTTTGATGCTTCGCCGGATCGATCGCGTGTTGAGATGAACGTAAGGATGGAGCGATTAAGCAAACGCGATTCGTTTCAATCTCCTCAACATCGAGCCATTGAAGAGGTTCGAGACCTCGGATATCGAGCGCGGCTATTGAGGCATTCTTCTCAATTTTATTCGATTCAAAATGATTTGGAACGTATTCGACGTCAGATTGATCGAAGTAAACGTAGACTCAAACAACTGACCTCGGCGAGACGGAAGCAGGGAGTAAATTACCAAATTCAGTTGCTGCGTCGTGAAGAAGGAGAAACCGCCAAATCGATTGCGGATTTTATGTCCATCGTCGAACAAGTCGAACAATTGCAGAGCCGTGTCTTAAGCAGTTGGTATCAGAATCAATCGTTAGAAGTTGACTACACGATGGATGAAGCCCGCAAACTCGCTGGCGCATTAAAGACCTATTTGATCTCGATGCAACGCCATGATGTCACCGTGAAGGAAATGTATTCCGTCATCATTCTTTGCAATCCGATTGCTGCCGCGAAACCTCTATGGGAAGCTTATCGACGGATGGCCGACTTGAATGGTTGGCGCGTGCTTCCATTCCGTTTCACGAACTACAATTCGATGCACGATCCTCTGTCGAGAGAGTTCTTGGAGAAACAGGCTGCGAGCCGAAAAAACATCGAAATTCCAGACCAATTTTCTCCTGCGTTTCGTCTGCTGCGAACGGTGGAAAGCAGTTCATCGGAGAACATGCTTCCACTGGAAATGGAGATTCGGAATCGGGTCAAAGAAATCGATGTTTTCCGCGTGACGGCGTGGAGCGAACTCGACCAATTGCCCAAGAATACGATGGGTATCGCATTGCAAATGGACAATGGCCGGATCGGCAATTGGCTTGGCGAAGAGCATGGAGTGCATCATTTCGTTGGGACTGGCCCCGAGGGGAATCGGAGGGTGCGAGCGCGCGTCCTGATGCATCCAGGACGGTTGTTCGATTGGGATCCCCCCTCGGGATGGAATGAAACCCCCTCCTTGCCGCTGCGCGATCCGAGGCGAACGTATCATGCTGGCGAGCGACGCCTGGAAAGTCATTTGACGTCGCACGAAGTGGTCGAGGGGACGTCCGATCCCATCGCAGCGTGGGTGGATATGATACAACACGAAAGCGATACGCGACTTTGGCAATCGGTTGGTTACCGCACCATACCTTCATCTGCTACGATGGATGCACCGCTTTATGGATTTACGATCGTCAATTGATCGAGCGGGGGTAGATCGATCGAACTTGGAACATCATCAATCATGAAACTTTTTCTCGAACGCTACCTGCTCCTGTTCTCGTGCGTCGTTCTGTATTGTCTTGATGGTCCAGCCTGCGCGCAAGAAGCATCCAATGCCACGCTCCCTGCCAATCGTGCTGTTCAAAAACTGATTTCCGAAGTGAAAGGCAATCGCGGGCAAGGGACGTACTACTCCATTCCGATCGAACGATATTCGACTCCGACGAATGATCTTCCGATCGGAGTGTTCGACTCGGGTATTGGCGGGTTAACGGTACTCGAAACGATTCTGAGCTTGGACGAGCATAACAATCGCACGGGGCAACCTGGCAAAGACGGAGTGCCAGACTTTCAGAACGAGCGATTTGTTTATTTGGGTGATCAAGCGAATATGCCGTATGGAAACTATGCGGCAGTCGGGAAAGAGGATTTGCTGCGAGAATTTATTCTCCGCGACGCCATATTTCTTCTCGGGAATCGATACTGGGAGGATAAGCAATCGGCTGCACCGAAGCTGACAAAACTCCCCGTAAAGGCAATTGTCATTGCATGCAATACGGCGACAGCCTACGGTCTAGAAGACATTCGGGCCGCATTGCGAGATTGGAATATATCGATACCTGTGATTGGAGTGGTAGAAGCAGGGGCGAATGCGGTCGTCCAGGAGCTACCATCAAATCGGCCTTCCGGGGCCGTTGCGGTAATGGCGACGTTGGGGACATGTAGTAGTGGTGCTTACCCCAGAGCGATCGCCAAGTCGGCTGGCCAAGCTGGAAAACGGCAGCCGGTTGTTTGGCAACAAGGAAGCCTAGGTTTGGCAGGTGCAATCGAGGGGAATCGTTCCTTTATTCGCAACGATGCCACATCCAAGGATCAGGCTAACGACTACCAAGGTCCCTCTTTGACCAACACCAAAGCACCTATTCAAGCAGGACTCATGTCCCTCTATGCTTTTGATGCAAATGGGTTGAGTGGGGGTTCTGCGGATGATGCTGCAAATTTCAAAGATGTTCGTCTCAATTCGGTAGAGAATTATGTCAAGTACGATGTTGTATCGATGGTCGAGAGCTATCGTCAGTCCGGCGCAACGGCTCCGATCGAGCGCGTGATTTTGGGTTGTACTCACTTCCCTTTCGAGTCCGAGCGAATCGCGGAGAATCTTCAGAGGCTTCGGCAGTACCGAGCAGAGGATGGTTCTTCCCCTTTTGAGAATCTTATCAGTCATGATGTTCAATTAGTGGACCCAGGCGTGTTGACGGCCAAGCAACTCTTCCGAACATTGACTTTGAGTAAGCTTCGATCGAGCAATGCGAACGATGTGCCGCCGCGAGTCGACGGAATGTTCTTATCCGTTCCTAATCCTCGGCATGACGCAGAGAAATCCGCTGAGAACGGATTCACGAGTCAATACAAATACGGCCGTACGGCAGGCGAGGCGCGAGGCGAAGACTTCTTGGTTGTGCCGTTAACCAAGGAGACGATGCCCGAAAGCCTGGTTCGATTGGTTTCTATGAACTGCAAATCCATTTGGAAAGAGCTTCCATGAGAGTCTTTTTTGTTGTAACCGTTTTAATGTTGGCTCTCGCTTCGCCAATGCGAGCGCAAGATGTTCAGCCTGTTTTGCAGAGTCGAGTCGCGGTAGATCCGGATGTAGCTGGGTTGGATACCAACGCAAAACTCTTTTCGTTTGTTCTGGCAAAAGATCGGCTCTCGATTTCACTCGGGAAACAAGCTATTGCCGATTTCGTTTTTCAAGATCCGAAGGTACTTCGACCCTATTTCTCCAATCTGAAAACGAGCGATGGACAACAAGTGACTCGCAACCATCCGCCGCGCGAAGGCAAGGATGCAATGGACCACGACACGATGCATCCGGGCATTTGGTTGGCCTTTGGTGACATAAGCGGCAACGACTTTTGGCGAAACAAAGCAAGTGTAGCGCATCGGGTTTTTACTGAGAAACCAGTCGTGTCAGGTAATGAGCTGAGATTCACGACCGAGTCGGACATGCTTGGAACGGACGGACGCATATTGAGTGTCATGACGAATCGCATTCGATTGCTCGCTCGACCTTCGGGGTGGATGATCGTTTGGGCCACAACTTTTCGAGCAGAAAGGGCTATTGTCTTTGGCGATCAGGAAGAGATGGGATTCGGTGCCCGAGTTGCAACCGCAATAACAGAGAAGAGCGGTGGGATAACTATCAACTCCACAGGATTAACTTCGGCAGCCAAGACATGGGGGCAGCCTGCGGTTTGGTGTGACTATTATGGCACTGTGACAGATCGTGAAATGGGAGTGATGTTGATGGCGAGTTCTTCGAACTTTCGCGAGTCTTGGTGGCACAATCGAAATTATGGGCTCATGGTCGCCAATCCTTTCGGACGGAAGGCGATGAAGCAGGGAGAGCTGAGTGAAGTTCATATCAATCGGGGAGAAAGTCTCCAACTGACCTTTGGTGCGTTGATCCATTCAGGACCAGGGGTGGATAGAGACGCGGAGTATGCGCATTTTGCGGAGGCGATTCGCAAGCCACAAGTTTCCCCTTCGACTCCGATCAAGTAAGGTCGCTTATGAATTCTGCGTTGCAAGAATCGGCGTATGAGTTGAAGGTTGGCCTTATTGGGATGGGATTGGTTGGTCAAGCATTGATAGAGAGGCTTCTTGCGGCAGGTCATCAGGTGATTGGTTTTGATGTTGACCAGGCATCAAGAAACAGTGCGGCAGGGAAGGGAGTTGAAATAGCTCCAAACGCGCAAGCGGTCGCGATGGAATGTGAGGTCATTTTCCTTTCCTTGCCCAATCATGACATTGTTCAATCGGTGATGGAGCAGCTTACGCCAGTACTCCGGCCAGGAATGATTGTTGTCGATACAACGACTGGTTCTCCATCGATTGTCGAAGCGATTGCCGCAAGACTCGATGCAAAGGGTGTTTATTGGGTGGACGCGACCATTTCTGGAAGCAGCGATCAGTTGTATCGCGGTGAAGTGACGATCCTGGCAGGAGGCACTTCGATTGCCATCCAGCGATGTGAACCTCTGTTTCGGGCCATTGCCAACGATTGGATGCATGTTGGTCCCTGCGGGAGTGGGCTGCGAATGAAGCTTGTTTCGAATCTGGTACTGGGCTTGAATCGAGCCGCGTTAGCGGAGGGCTTGGCGTTTGCTGACGCATTGCAATTGGACGCGAAGTTAACCTTGGAAGCACTTCGGCGAAGCATGGCCTACTCTCGCATGATGGACACCAAGGGAGACAAGATGATTGACAAAGATTTTCGTCCGCAGGGTCGTCTTTCTCAGCATCTCAAGGATGTACGCTTGATGCAATCAGAGAGCACGATTCGATTGCCGTTGACTGATGCGCATCAACAGCTATTGGAGAAGGCTGAGGGACTTGGACACGGGGACTTGGACAATAGTGCCGTCATCTTGGCCTATGACGAAAGGCCGCAGAAATGACGGACTTAGGAATGACACCGAATCAACGTCGATTCGTACTGTTGGCAGCTTTCTTGGCACTCGTCTTTGATGGAGTCGAGCTAGGATTGATGCCAATCGCATCGATGTCCGTTTCGAAAGATCTGCTCGGGGATGCGTATACCGATAAGCTCGGTGGAGTATGGTTTGCGCGGTTCACCGCGGCATTGATGTTAGGTGCGGCGATTGGTGGCATTGCATTGGGGAATCTTGGAGATCGAATTGGAAGAACGCGCGCGATGGGCGTTTGTATATTGATCTATTCCGTATTCGCAGCGCTGGGGTCGTTTGTCGAGACACAACAACAGATGCTCGTCTTGCGATTTTTGGTTGGGCTCGGAGTGGGAGGACTGTGGCCCAATGGTGTTGCGCTCGTTGCAGAGTGTTGGCCGAAAAGTTCGCGACCGTTTGTTTCGGGCGCAACGATGGCAGGATTGAATTTTGGAATCTTGCTCCTGTCCCAGTTCGCACAACGATGGCCCATCACTACCGATTCGTGGCGATGGCTGTTTCAGATCGCCGGCCTACCTGCTATGCTCGGAGTCGTCGTTCTGCTTTTTCTACCAGAATCCCCGAAATGGTTAGAGTCGCGTGGAAGTTCGAAGAAGAAGTCGTCTCCACTATTCGATTTGTTTCAGCCGAGTTTGATACGTTGCACGTTGGTGGGAGTTGCCGTGAGCGCGATCCCAATGATTGGTGCTTGGTCAGCTAGCAAGTGGATGATACCTTGGGCAGACACGGTCGCTGGGGCTACCAATCTCACGTACAAGGCGGCAACGCAAGGGTGGTGGGCATTGGGGGCAACATTGGGGAGTTTTGTCGGGGCTCAAGTTGCTGGATGGTTTGGAAAGCGAATCAGTTACTTTGCGATCTCGCTCGCGACCTTGATTATCACCATCGCGATGTTTCAATGGACTGCGCCATTGCAACCGTCGTTTCATCCGGTGGTTTTTGCCCAAGGGTTCATCGCAACGCTGTTTTTCGGATGGTTGGCATTGTTTCTTCCTGAGTTATTTCCGGTGCGGGTTCGGGCGACCGGCAGTGGGTTGGCTTACAACTCTGGGCGGTTTGCGACTGCAGCGGGAGTTCTGGCTTCGGGAGCAATTTTTACTTGGTTTGGTGGTAGTTTTCCGCGTGTTGGAGCGATCTGCGCCTCGATTTATTCCTTGGGAATGGTCGTGATTTGGCTGGCCCCGGAGGCGACAGAGTCCCAGGAGAGTTAGAGTCCCAGGAGAGAATAGAGAGTCCCTTCCAAAAAGCGGTCTCCTTTTGTGTCGCGATGGATTTCGAATACAATGCAGATTCTTCTTTTTTCATTCCGCTATTCTAGTTTCATTATGAATCGATATCTTCGAAGCTTGCTCTTCGCATCGGCCCTCGCTGTCAACGGTAGTGTTGTTGGATTTGCAGGAGACAAATGGACGGACAGCAGCGGGACGAAAACGATCGAAGCTGATTTTGTGAAGCTTGACGGAATCCAGCTAACGGTCAAAAAGAGCGATGGCAAAGAAATTATCATTCCACTTTACAAATTGGATAACACCAGCCGCTTGCTCGCACGAAAACTGGCGAAGACGCCGCGAAGCACAGCATCGGCTGGCGCCACCGGTTCGGATACTGAGGCAGTAACTACAACATCATCGAGCGGGGATGATATCTTCCCGCCGAATGCAACGGCAAGAGAGTTCTTCGACATCATCATTCGAGAACTAGAGAAGAAGAACTTCGCTATCTCGTGGGATTCCATGCCGGCGTCGCAACAGGCGGATGTCGAGCAATTGATACAAGCAGCACTAACCAAAATTGACCAGAAGACATTGGATGAGATTGGCAAATTTAAAAAAGATGTATTGGCAACACTTCGAGCAAAAAAAACATTTATCTTGAACAGTAAAGCAGTGCCGATTGATAACAACATGCGACCGATCGTTGGACAAGTTTACGATCCTGCTCTGGAATTCTTGGACGTTGTGCTTACTGATGAATTGCTCACACTTGATAAATTAAAAACGTCAAAACCCAGAGCATTCATTCAAGACTACTCAGCACGTGTCATCGCTAGATTAGAATCTTTGCTAAAGATCTTGCCGTTTCCAGGGGATCCGATGGCGACCATTACTGGTCCAGCGATGGCTCCACTTAAAGGGATGCAGATCAAAGCCGTATCGGATAGCGAAGCGCTCGTTACCGTTGCTACGCCCAACGGGTCCGTCGAAGAGAGTTATGTGAAAGTGGAGAATCGATGGGTTAGCAAGAAGCAATGGGATACTTGGAAGACAATGAAAGCTCAGGCGGAGCAAACCATCAACGCAATGGAGTCGAAGACCATCAGCCTACAAGTCAAGCAAGCGCTTGCCGTAGTACGTATACCCATTGGAGTATTGGCCGAGGCGGAATCACAGCAGGACGTTGACGATATTTTGGGTGACATTGTGAAACAAGTCCAAGGGGCTGCAGCTGGGTTCGGTGCCGGGTTTATGAACGGAATTGCTCCACAGAGATGATCATCAGAAGTTGTACTAGGGTTTAGAGGCAATTTGTCCGTCGGCTTCTAAGTTCATCTAATTCATCTACCTAAAGCCGAGTTGCCAAGACATCCTCCGAATTTCATTTAAATAGCATGATGCAGAAAACACTCACGGGATTGGATGTGTTGATTTCGCAAGGGTTCGATTCTTTGCGAGGGAAAAGGATTGGTATCGTTACCCATTCTGCGGCTGTGGACTCCCGTTTTAGGAATTCCGTGGATCTCTTCCACGATGCACGGCTTGATCTGGTAACGGTTTTCGGGCCGGAGCATGGGCTTCATGGTCAAGCGCAAGATCTCATCGGAGTCTCCGAAGAAGAATCCAAGTCGGCAACTCAGGTCGTGAGTTTGTATGGATCGACTGAAGCAAGTCTTCATCCTACGAAGGAGCAACTCGCCGGTCTCGACATCTTGGTCATCGACATGCAGGATGTGGGAGCTCGATTCTATACATTCCAGGCTACCATGCTTTATTGCATGCAAGTTGCGTTGCCGATGGGCATCTCAGTGATGATCTTGGATCGTCCGAATCCGTTGGGTGGACAACGAATCGAAGGGCCGATGCTCTGTCCCGGCTTTCATAGTTTCGTCGGGGCTTATCCACTTGCTGTTCGACATGGCATGACGATGGGTGAGTTAGCCTTGATGTATCGAGATCATCTTCAATTAGGGCCAGGAGAGCTCATGGTAGTTCGATGCCAAGGTTTGCGCGAAAGCGACTATTTCGAAGCGACAGGAGCTCCGTGGGTGTTGCCATCGCCAAACATGCCGACGGTCGACACGGCGGTAGTTTATCCCGGTCAGTGTCTTTTCGAAGGTACGAACCTCAGCGAAGGTCGTGGCACGACGCGCCCCTTTGAGATTTGCGGAGCACCGTGGATCGATGCGAATCGACTTGCGAAGCAAATGAATGAACAGCAAATTGCAGGTGCCGTGTTCCGACCCGTTTGGTTTCGGCCTACCTTTCAAAAGCATGCGGGACAGGATTGCGGAGGTGTACAGATCCATGTCCTCGATCGAGACGCCTACCGACCGGTGAGAGCCAGTCTGGCGTTGTTGATGGCGATGCGAGCTCAGAACGTCGAACGATTTGCATGGCGAACCGAAGTCTATGAATTCGTCGAGAATCCTATCGCCATCGATCTTTTGTTCGGTTCGTCGCGCGAACGAATCGCGATCGAGAATGGCGTTCCCTGGCAGACCATCGCCCAGGAATGGGAAGCCGAAGAGTCAGCGTTCCAGCAACTTAGGAAGCCCTACAAGTATCCTCACGATTTTGACTCGTGCTAGGAGCACAGCTTACCCACCAACCCTGGGCGTTCTCTAGATCACAGGCTATTGGCGCTATCGGCCCGTGATTGCGTGTGCCCTTACGATGGATAGCTTTGCAGAACCACTTACTTTTCGACCCATTCGATGGGTGTCGGTTCAATTGTCTCAGCCAGCGGAGAGCCGCAGTCTTTTCGACCGCTCCCTTCCAATCGGCTGATCAGTCGTACTTTCATGTCGTGATCACACAGGATTTGGCAACTTAAACGCGAACCCGTCACACCACGATCGGCCAGGATAGTCTTTTCTGCTAGCGTCATGTTTGTTGGCTCGCCTTCGATGAACTCAACTCGACACGTCGTGCACCGAGCCTTTCCACCACATGCATGCAACTGATCCGTACCGACCTCTCGCAACGCAGTCGCGAGCCTCTTTGCATCGTCGACAACGAATTCACCAATACCGTCTACCGTTAGCTTTGCCATTCCATACTTTCCAAAAAGAACTGAACGTCATCATTTTTAAGCCCGCAAACCAAAGTTTTGTTTGCGAGGGAGGGATGGTCCCTCGCTCACGCTCTCACGCCTCGAGTTGGGATTGAAGCAACAAGCAGGTGGTCTTCACACCAAAAATCCATTATTTATCGAGTGGAATTTCTTCATTCCCTTTGCGCAAGAAAGGCTTTCTGATTTGGGTGCCGACAACCGGTTGCCACTCCCTTACCCAAATGTTTTTGAATCGAACTGGATTGCCGTGATCTTGCAACGAGATGGGCCCCTTCTCTGCATGCTTCTTGTACTGCGGAGGGCGATTGAATGGTGTATCCCCCTTTAACTCAAAATGATTCAAAATCAAGACACCGTTATGAAGGGCAGTGATGTAGGCTGGAGATTTGAGAGTACCATCTTCGTTGAAGCGGGGTGCTGTCCAGAAGATATCGTAAGTGTTCCATTCCCCAGGCTTGCGCATTACGTTAGCCATAGGAGGCGTCTGTTTGTAAATTGCGCCCGCTTGGCCATCAAAGTAGGTTTTGTTCTGATAGGAATCGAGTACTTGGAGCTCATACATTCCCATCAAGAAAACGCCGCTGTTCCCACGCCCTTGTCCGTCTCCTTTGACGACCGTCGGAGCAGACCATTCCATGTGCACTTGGCAATCACCAAACGTATCCACGCTGGTAACCATCCCTTTCCCGGAAACCAACGCACCGTCCACGATGGACCATTTGTCACCATTCTTCCATCGGGACAGATCTTTTCCATCGAATAGAACAACTGCGTCGGATGGAGGTGCATCGTTCGTCACTCCTGGAGTAACGATCGCCGGTTCCTTCCATTCGATTCCGTTCAAGTACTCTTGGGCTTGGGTAGAATCGGCACCAATACATGATGCCAGGGCCATTCCCAGGGCGACACAACGGCCAGAAACGATAACGGGACGGAAACTCGACATGCTGTTTTCCTTGAGGCGGGAGAGGTGATAATGCGGTTATGAAAAATAGGGTGCGCCCGAAAGCCGGACTCACCATCCAATCGTTAATCCGTATTGTCATCCAATCCAAGCGGATTGTCCACTTGGGCAGTTGGCAAACCGATCCATTCCGCAGGTCGCAAGGATGCAAAATTGGACTGCCCCCGATCTATGGCGACAAGCAAACCTAGCTTACAGCCAGCTCGCCTGGTGATCTGCTTTGTCGTTTACGATCACTTTCGCGCAAGTAGACTTTTCGAAGTCGAATCACATTCGGCGTTACCTCGACCAATTCATCGTCCTCGACGTACTCGAGTGCCGCTTCGAGGAAAAGCTGTCGCGGTGGTTTGAGAATGATGTTTTCATCGCTACCTGCGGCCCGAACGTTTGTCAGCTTCTTTTCCTTGGTCGGGTTAACCACGAGGTCGTTGTCGCGAGCATTCTCACCTACGATCATCCCTTCGTAGACGTCATCACCTGGCGAAACGAACAGTTCCGCCCTATCTTGCAATGCGAACAACGAATAAGGGATAGCTCGGCCAGGAACCATGCAGACCAGCACGCCGTTTTGTCGTCGCGGCAAATCGGCTTCCATAGGCTGATAGCCAGAGAAGCGATGGTGGATGATCGCTGTTCCTTGGGTCGCGTTGAGCATTCTTGTTCGAAGACCAATAAGTCCGCGTGCTGGAATCGAGAATCGAAGCAGTGTGTACTCGCCTCGCGGTGTCATCTCATCGATTTTGCCACGTCGGTTTCCAACCATTTCCATGACTGGTCCCATACGATCCGTTGGAACTTCGACATTAAGCACTTCATACGGCTCATGCACTACACCGTCGATTTCTTTCAGAACGACTCGCGGCTTGCTGATACTCATTTCAAAACCTTCACGCCGCATCGTCTCGATCAAGACCGAAAGGTGGAGAACGCCTCGACCACGAACGGCAAACGCTTCGCTTCCCTCGATAGGGCGCACGCGTAGTGCCACGTTTCGCTCTAGTTCCTTTTCGAGACGCATCTTCAACTGCCGCGTCGTCACGTACTTGCCATCTTTCCCTGCGAGAGGCGAAGTGTTGATGCTGAAATTCATTTCCAATGTTGGTTCGTCAACTCGGAGACGTGGCAATGGATTGACTTCCCCACGGTTGCAGATGGTGTCACCGATTTCGATATTGCTAAGTCCAATAACGGCGACGATGTCTCCAGCTTTCGCGTTATCAATATCGACGCGGCCGAGTTTGTCGAATGCCTGCAGATTCGCAACAGTTGAGGGAACCACGGAGTCTTCTTTGGCGATATCGACCGTTTGGTTCTTTCGAAGCGATCCGGACTGGATTCGCCCGATCGCGATGCGCCCAACATAATCGGACCAATCGAGGTTGGTTACCAGTAATTGAAGTGGGGCTTCAGGCTCGACGTCTGGCCCAGGGATCTTCTCCAGCATCATATCCAACAATGGGATCATGCTATCGCCAGGCGTTTTCCAGTCGTGCGTCGCATATCCACTTCGTCCAGAAGCAAAGATCACGTCGAAATGATCCATGTAGTGCTCACCACCGAGGTCGCACAGGAGCATCAATGCTTCTTCGACCACTTGTTCGCATCGAGCATCGGGACGGTCGATTTTGTTAATGACAACGATTGGCTTTACGCCCACTTCCAATGCCTTGGACAGCACGAATCGAGTTTGAGGCATCGGCCCTTCGGCTGCGTCCATCAAGACGAGAGCACCGTCCGCCATTCGAACAACTCGTTCTACTTCTCCACCAAAATCCGCGTGGCCAGGAGTGTCGATCAAGTTGATCTTCACACCTTTGTAGTCGATCGCAATGTTTTTGGAGAGGATCGTGATTCCCCGCTCGCGCTCCAAATCATTGCTATCGAGTATTCGCTCTCCCTGAAGTTGGGAATCGCGATACTGACCACTTTGCTTGAGCAAGCAATCGACCATCGTGGTCTTACCATGATCGACGTGAGCAATAATAACAATGTTGCGGATATCGTTTCGACGCATGGAAATCAATGTTTGTTAAGGCCAAACTCCCGAGAGAATGTCCCGGGAGTCAATTAGGAAATTATCAATAGGTTGTTTTTGAACGTTCGAAACTAGGTTTCGTCGCTCGCTCGGAAGCTACCGACGAGCGTTGGTGTGTAGCTGCAGATCTCCGACGCTTGGAAATAAAGCGTCAGTTCGCGTGTGGCAGATTCTTCACTATCGGACGCATGAACCAGGTTCATTTGGCGGGAGCTAGAAAAATCACCTCGAATCGTGCCAGGGGCCGCCTTCAATCCGTTGGTCGCGCCCAACATCTCGCGTACGACGCGAATGGCTTCGAGCCCCTCGATGGCCATCGCAACGATCGGTGAAGATGTGATGAATTCTTCTAGATTCTTGTAAAAGGGCTTGGATACGTGCTCTGCGTAATGCTGCTTCGAAAGTTCTGGCGTCACGTTGAGCATTTTCATCGCGACAACATTGAGACCCTTCTTTTCGAATCGGCCGATGATCTCTCCAATCAATCGGCGTTGAACGCAATCAGGTTTCAGCAGTACCAGTGTCTTTTGCATAGTCTTAAGGAAGGTGGGTTGGAGAGGTTTATCGTTCACTCCGATCGTTGGCGCCAGAATCGCCTGATCAGATCCAAGAGAAAGCTACAGTCTTCTGGAACTATTCAAGTATTGTGCCGATTTCCTTGTTTGTGGCTAGATCAAAACCCTTGCCGAGCTTCGCAGTGCAACCTATCCATCCTCATCCCGGCCAACAAAACCTCGGATCGTTAAGCCATAAGGCGAAACTCCGTAAGGGGTCTTTTGCGGAGCCTTAAGTGCCATTAAGGCTCAGGCTTCATGCCGCTTTTCTGGATTTACCCTCTGTGGAATTGCACTGCACTGCCGGTTTTCTACAGTGTTGGTACGATCTAGCGTCTGTGAACGCGGCGCATCCGACGGTCACTCTTTCTTCGAGTCAGATTCGCTATCCTCTTTGTGCAATGATGGATCAACGCAAACAGCTACTTGTCGATGCCGATGTTTGGATCGTGAAGGTCGGTTCAAGATCTCTAACAGGAGACGACGGGCTCCTCGATCGAGAACAAGTTGCCAATCTAGCTCGGCAACTCGTGAAACTCGTCGAGCTCGGGAAACGTGTTGTTTTAGTTTCCAGCGGCGCGGTGGCCAGCGGCGTTGGTCGATTGGGTTTACCAAACCGTCCAACAGACCTAGCGACCCTTCAGGCTGTCGCAGCGATCGGTCAGACGCATCTAATCCAAGTGTACGAGCAAACCTTCTCGCAATTCAACCGATTCGCAGCGCAGGTGCTCCTGACCGCTTCAGAACTCGACGACCGAGTTGCCTATCTGAATGTTCGGAACACGCTGAATCGACTTCTCGAAATGGGATGCATCCCCATCATCAACGAGAACGATACCGTTGCCGTGGATGAACTGAAGACAACCTTTGGTGACAATGATCGATTGGCAGGCATGGTCGCTGGTTTATTGGAAGGGAGCCTACTCGTCATTCTCTCGGATGTGAGAGGACTTTATGATCGTGATCCAAGTGATGCAAATGCCAATGTGATCACTTCAGTTCCAAAGATCGATGAGTCCGTTGAGGAGCTGGTCCGAGATCGCAAAACTGGCGTTAGCAAAGGTGGTATGGCAAGCAAATTGTCTACCGCCAAGTTCGTTACGATGAGTGGTCAAAGCGTCGTCATCGCTTGGGGACGTGAACCCGATGTACTGTTGCGACTTTCGCGTGGAGAAGAGATTGGGACCGTATTCTTGCCTCAATCAAAAACACTTCCACCGAGGAAAAGATGGATCGGTTTCTCGGCGCAAACTGCAGGTCGATTGATTGTGGATCAAGGAGCAGTGACAGCCATGCTGACCAATGGACGTAGTTTGTTGCCGATTGGGATCCAATCCGTGGAGGGGGAATTTGGCAAAGGTGATGTCGTCTCGGTCCATGCGATCGACGGCACAGAAATCGCGCGCGGTCTGGTGAATTATAGCGCGGATCAATTGCTTCGCATCCGAGGTTGTCGGTCGGATCGTATTGAACAGATCTTGGGCCAGTGTCCCTATGAGGAAGTAATCCATCGCGACAATCTAACAGTCCATTCGTAATCGCTCATCTAGGAAGGCTACTATGAAGTCTGTAGATCTTCTCATCATCGGTTGTGGATTGGCAGGTTCCGCGATCGCTTGGCAGGCGCATCGAAGAGGGATGTCGATCGCGATTGCAGATCGCAATGAACGGCAATCTTGCTCGATGGTGGCGGCCGGCTTGGTCACTCCGATCACCGGTTCACGTGCCGCGGCTAGTTGGGAATGGGATCTGTTCTACAGCGAAGCGAGTCAGTTTTATCCATGGATCGAAGATCAGGTTCAAGGACGCTGCTGGTATCTCGAGCCGGCCACTCGGGTCTTTCTATCAGAAATGGAGCGAACACAGTTTGAAACGAAGTGGTTTTCGAAGAGTTCGCCGGGACCCACAACTCCGACAGCATTGCCAATGGAAAACGCAAACTTCAGAGGTATCCACGCTCCGTGGGGTGGCTGCAGCATGTCACCAGCCGCGCGACTTGATACGTCGGACTATCTGTCAATGACGCGAGAGTTTTTCAAGAATCGTGAAGCTTACTACGAGTGCGATGTGGACTGCGATTCCATCGTGGACAATGGCTCACATATCCAACTGGCTTCTGTCGGAATCAGCGCGAACTCCGTTATCCTTTGCCAGGGGGTAGAGTCTCGAAAAAATCGATGGTTTGCTGAATTGCCATTACACCCCGCTCGAGGAGACATTCTCACTTTGGAGAAGCCTTCCTATGTTGAAATCGAACGTGTCCTTCATCACGATGTTTGGGTGGTACCAACAATCGATGGCAAACTAAAGATCGGTGCAACTTACGATCGGCATACGCTCGATGGAATCGTCGACAACCGCCCACAAGTTCTATCGTGGAAAGCAGAACTAATTCGTCGATGGGATGGGGTATTCTCGGGTGCGATTCAAAAGACTCCGGTCGTACTGGACCATCAAGCGGCCGTCCGGCCGGCAAGCTATGATAGACATCCGCTGATTGGCAGACATATTGCATCCTCGAGGGTTTTTTGTTTGAACGGTTTAGGTTCGAAAGGGACCCTCATGGCTCCAGCCTTGGCGCGTATTTTGTTGAGTATGATCCTGGACGGTGATGCACTTCCTCTACAGCTTGATTGGCAACGACCACTGCGAAAGAACTTGCAACGATTCGAGGGAACACAGCAAAAGGGTTGAAGCAACTCGCTAACGCTCAGGCTGAATTAACCAAGGCTCGTGTTGCGGACACCATGGACCCGAACCAAAGGAAGCCTAAGTCCAATGGCAAAGGAAAGTAGCTCACGCTTTGAAATGCCCGATGTATTCATGCAGACCTCATCTTTGAAACTGGTCTGCGTCGCTTTGTGATTAGAGAGCCTGATAATCCTGTTCGACGATCTCTGTCCGTCGACATCGACTTAGAATGCGTTAAGCTACTTCGTCCGATGAATGTACCTCTATCCTCATTGCGAGAGACTCTATGGATTCGAATAACTCTGCTTCTATGACTTCGGCGGTTGATGATGGTTGGTTGCTCGATTCTCCTGAACGCACGTTGTCTTGGAAACGTCAACCGCATCGAGATACCAAAGCTGCGAATCTGCTTCGACAATACATCTACATGCAGATGGCTGCTACCGATTTGGTATTAGACGACGAAGCGAAGCAAAGAGTCGAATTGCCTGATGGATTGCTTGCTAATTTGGAAGAAAAGAATCGCTTGCTGACGCAACTCAAGGCACCGATCGACCTGCGTATCAATTCTTTTTTGGAGTCGCATTTTGCAGAATTGAAAATGGAGCGGCACCTCCAAGTTCCATTGCATACGATGGTGCTCGATCGTCATGGGATGGCACGGCAACTCAGTTTGCCCGATGGAGGCGAACGATTTGAGAATGAAATGCTAACCTCAGTACGTGTGGAAAATGGTGTACTCCACAACCCACGTACGGATCGAAGAACTACCAAGGGGACGTTTCATGTGACCGAAGGTGGACTTCCAATCGCTGGCGACAAACGCATCGTTTCGAAGCTAGTCTTTGCGAATCTATTTCAAAGGGCTCTGACGCCTCCGGAAGGAATGATGGAACTACCATTCACGCAAGGGGCAACGCAACCCGCGCGCACCTTTGCTTCATTAGCCATTCGGCCTCTGGTTTGTCCGCCGGTTCCTGGTTATTGCGAGCAACGTACGATGGAGATTCGTTTCTTCGCTCCGGGGGGTCTGGTTAGCAATCTGGACTTCGTCGAATCGATCTTTGGCAACGCGGGCGACCCATTGGTTCCAGAAAACGATGCGGCCCTGGATTGTTTGCATTGGACTGGACACACAGGTTGCGTTATTCTCGCGCCGCATCTGACTCAATACACGAAGAAAGAACTTGGACTGCCCCACTACGATCAAGCAACTGCGCGACAGCGATCGGACAGTATGTGCTGGAAGTCTCCGGACGAGTTGTACAACGATGGAGTTGCGTTCAAGATCACGTGTCGTAACCACGAAGGAGTGATCGTTACGCTGATTGCAGACAACTACTACGGCTACTGCAAGAAAGAAGTAAAGACTCAAATTTCCTATGCTTCTAACCTTCTCGGCAACGCAGAAGAAGAGCACGCTGGTGGAACGCTCGCTTTCATTGCGCACAGCTTGGGT
>Ga0207937_1000324_pt1 | contig 16859 bp, 19 predicted proteins | sample LakMenEpi04Sep11_FD_150668 | JGI IMG/M metagenome (GOLD analysis project Ga0207937, IMG submission 150668) | Freshwater microbial communities from Lake Mendota, WI - 04SEP2011 deep hole epilimnion (SPAdes) | ecosystem: Environmental > Aquatic > Freshwater > Lentic | place: Lake Mendota, Madison...
GTCCAGGAGGTCATCCAACAAGCTAAATCTGGAGACTGGAAAGTTTCCGATGGCAAGGTTTTGGTAGGAGCTGTCCAACTTGAAGAGGGCGAGTACGAGTTGACTTTGCAAGCTTCCTCATCCGACTCGACAGCTGTCGGTGTCACGAGCGGTGGCTTTGTGCTGCTTGATCTCAATGTCACGGAAGAGCTGGAGCAAGAGGGAATTGCAAGGGATGCCATTCGCCACATCCAGCAGGCCAGGAAAGACAAGGGCCTGGATGTTTCTGACCGCATTACTTTAAATCTCTACGCCAATCCTCAAACCATTTCAGCCATTCAAAAGCACCAGCAGTTCGTTTGTGAGGAAACTCTGGCTACTGAGTTCAGTATCGCTGAGGGCGAGGGAGATCTCTCAGTGGGAGAGAGCGGACTAATCCGAATCGAGCTTGCCAAAAGGTGAGTAGCGAAGCGATGCTGGCAGCTCTCGAAGAGCTTTATGCCAGAAAGCCCGAGCATCAAATGCGTCCAAGGCTTGAGCCGACGAGACTAGCCTGCGAGATTCTCGGGAATCCTCAAAACAATTACCCAATCATCCACATCACTGGAACAAACGGCAAAACTTCTACCGCTCGCATAATTGAACGTATTTTGAGAGAGCTTGGTCTCAAGACTGGAAGGCTGACCTCACCTCACCTGGTGAGGTTCAATGAGCGCATTTCCCTGGATGGTAATCCCATTGATGATGAGCGTTTTCTTGAAACCTATGCCGAAACCAAGCCACTCTTAGAACTAATCGATGCTCGACTTGCCGAGCAGGGTGAGCAGCCTCTGACTTTCTTTGAAGCGATGACGGCTATTGCCTTTCAAATCTTTTCTGATGCACCAGTTGATGTCTTGGTGCTGGAGGTGGGGATTGGTGGCGAATGGGATTCGACCAATGTTGCGGATGGTGACGTTGCAGTCTTCACGGCGATTGATCTCGACCACACCAAGGTTCTGGGCGACACAGTTGAAGAGATAGCTGTCACAAAATCGGGAATCATCAAGGAGAAGTCCTTGGTTGTCTCCTCACCTCAGAAATCCTCTGTGATTGAGATTTTGCGCAAGAAGTCGTCGCAGGATGTTTTCTTGGCTGGTGAAAACTTTTTTCTTGAGTCAGTGTCTTCCGAAGGAATGGGAACGCGATTTTCCGTCAGAGGAAGTGCTGGAAATTACCCCGATCTTTGGATGCCAATAATTGGAAGTCATCAGGCTGAGAATGCGGCGACTGCAATCGTGGCAGTTGAACAGTTCCTCGGGGGAAGAGCTATCGCGGATGAATACCTTCGAGTGGCAATGGCGGATGTTGTGAGCCCCGGAAGATTGCAGGTAGTAGGTAAAGATCCTCTAATTGTCCTTGACGGGGCTCATAATCCAGCTGGACTGCGAAGCCTGCAATCAGCGATATCGCAACACTTTGGTGATGTGGAGCGAATCGGACTGGTTGCGATGCTCTCGGATAAGGACGTTGACACTGCGGCTAGGCAATTCGCCCAGATGTTTCCTGCAATCGTCGTGACCGAAGTAATTGGACCAAGGGCCCTTTCGGCCTCAGAGCTAGCGGACAAGATAACTAGCCAGGGCGGCAATGTTGTCGGCAGTTTCGGGAGGGTGTCAGAGGCCTTCGAGGAGGCTAGGTTTATCGCAGAACAAGCCGATTCCGCCTTATTTGTTACCGGATCGCTTTACCTAATCGGCGAGGTACTGGAAGAATTGCAGAAGGATGACGATGAAGAACAAGTCGACTAAGCGACTACTTGCCTCAATAGTTTTGAGTTTTCAGTCAGTCGTCATTTTCTTTGCAACCCTTACAGCTTTCGGTTTGAAAGCTGCAGAGCAGTCAGCGGCCTTACCAGCAGTAGAGGTTATCTGGGGGATTGGCCTGACATTTGCCCTTTTGGCAATCATTACCCCGGCACTTCTGCGCTCCAGTTTTGGCTACTGGATTGGCTGGGTCATTCAGGCAGCCCTACTTGTCAGCGGCTTCTGGCTCTGGGGAATGTTCGTTATCGGGACAATTCTTGTCGGACTTTGGATTTGGGCCCTGATTGCAGGGGGAACAATTGACAAAGCACGAGAGAATTACAACAAGTTGATGGGAGAGCAAATTGAACGCGACCCTAGTACTCATTAAGCCCGATGGCGTTAGACGCAATCTGGTAGGGGAAATTATTTCGCGCTGCGAAGCCAAGGGCTACAAAGTTGCTGATCTGAAGTTTGTGCAGCCTAACCGAGAATTACTTGCCAAACACTACGCAGAACACGAGGGCAAGCCCTTCTACGAACCCCTCATGGAGTTCATGCTCTCAGGCCCCACGGTGGCAATTCGACTTGAAGGAGAAAGAGTCATCGAAGGTTTTCGATCACTGGCGGGTGTAACCGACCCAACTGTTGCAGCTCCAGGAACAATACGAGGCGATCTTGGTAGAGATTGGGGCACCAAAGTTATTCAGAATCTTGTTCATGGCTCAGACTCAGAGGAGAGCGCTAAGCGCGAGTTAGCAATCTGGTTCTAGAACAAAGTTGGCCAGAAGTCCCAGAAGTGAATCACGGTCAGCGTAATTAGCACTGTATACGTGATCACCGTTAGCACCCAGGCCCACTCATAGGCGAAGGTTCCAACCCGAACCATCTTTGATCCCAGATGGCCTTCTTTACCGGCGAAACCAAAGATTGCCCAGAAGAGCGGGATGGTTGCAGTCCAGGCAACCATGCAATAGATGCAAAGCGACCCAATGACATAGACGCTTTGACTAAAGAGCCAGAAGACGAAGGCCATGGCAAGCACGTGTCCAAAAAGAAATGCTTGCCAGAACCAACTGGCAAATTTAGCTCCTGCCAAGATTGCAAAGCCGACAACAATAGGCGCAAAAAAAGCAGCGAGGCCAATTAGAGGATTTGGAAAACCAAACAGTGCCGCCTGTTCTGACAGCATTACCGACTTACAGCTGATGAAAGGTGAGATGTCGCAGGCGGTTGCCGCTCCTGGGTCCCCGGCAACCTTGATTCTTTCGAGCGTCAATCCGAAGCTGGCAATCCAGCCAACAGCACCGAAAATGATTAGAAATACGGGGAACACAGGGGAATTATCCCATTTTTAGGCCATGCGTGGCATACTTCTAGCTAGATGCGATCACACGCGCATCGAAGGTTTCGTCAAAGCAACGTGTTTTGACGCATTAGGTTTCGATTCAGGTCGCGGCTTGAATCACAAGAGGGCCCTCAAGGGTGTGAACTAAAGGCCATTTAGGCACAAGTGGCAAAGAAAAAAGAAGAACCAGCAAAGCCAGTTGCAACGCAGCTGATATTTCAAGCACCCTCACTACCAACGCCAGCTGTCGATAGACCGGCTAAGAAAAAAGCTGAACCAAAGCCAGAGCGCAAGGAGCGCAAGAAGAAGGAAGCTCCTAAGGAAAAGCTAAAGCCGCAGAAGGAAAAAAAGAAGGAAGAGGACGGCTCAACCAGAGTCGAAGCTAAGCGTCAAAGACGCAGGGACTCCAGAGATACCGGGCGCCGCCGATCAACGGTTACGGAGAGCGAATTCCTGGCACGTCGCGAGTCTGTAGATCGCAAGATGGTGGTCAGGGAAGACGATGGCCGATTCCAGATTGGCGTTTTAGAAGATGGACTGCTGGTTGAGCACTATGTGACCCAGTCGCAAAGCGTCTCCATTATCGGCAACGTCTATCTGGGTAAGGTTCAGAACGTCTTGCCTTCGATGGAAGCAGCCTTCGTTGATATTGGCCGAGGCCGCAACGCCGTTCTTTATTCGGGTGAGGTGGATTGGGATGCCGCCGAGACTGGAAACCAACCAAGACGAATTGAGCTCGCTTTAAAAACTGGTGACCAGGTGCTAGTGCAGGTCACAAAAGATCCAGTTGGTCAAAAGGGAGCACGTCTGACATCGCAGATTTCTCTGCCTGGAAGATTCCTGGTTTACGTTCCCGCGGGCAACATGTCAGGTATTTCTCGCAAACTACCCGAGGGTGAGCGTGCACGTCTAAAGCAAATCTTGAAAGGTGCATTACCAGACGAAGCGGGAGTGATTGTCAGAACCGCAGCAGAGGGCGCTACCGAGGAGCAGCTCAAGCTTGATATTGAGAGACTGCAGATGCAGTGGGAAGAAATCACTCGCCAAGCCGAAAGCGGCAAAGCACCGATGCAGCTCCACTCAGAGCCAGAACTTCTAGTAAAAATCATTCGTGACGTATTTAACGAGGACTTCCAACAGCTTGTGGTGAGTGGCAAGACAGCCAATTCCACAATCCGAAGCTACCTCGCAAATGTTGCTCCAGATCTTGTGGAGCGACTGGTTGAGTACTCGGACTCTGAAGATATTTTTGATCACTTCCGAATTGGCGACCAGATTGTCAAGGCATTAGAGCGCAAGGTCTACCTCCCTTCCGGCGGTTCACTTGTCATCGACAGAACCGAGGCAATGACCGTTGTCGATGTGAACACCGGTAAGTTCATCGGCTCAGGTGGAAATCTCGAAGAGACTGTCACCAAGAACAATCTGGAGGCTGCGGAGGAGCTGGTTCGCCAACTTCGCCTGAGGGACATCGGTGGAATCATCGTCATTGACTTCATTGACATGATTCAGCAATCAAACCAGGAAGCTGTAAGGCGAAGGCTCCTAGAGTGCCTCAGCCGTGACCGAACCAAGAACCAGGTCAGTGAAATTACCTCACTGGGTCTAGTCCAGATGACTAGGAAGAAGATTGGCATCGGACTTCTCGAGACTTACTCCGAGACCTGCGAGTGCTGTGGCGGCAGGGGACTGGTAATCCACGACGAGCCTCGCTTCAAGGCTGCCGAGGTTCAGGTTGGCAAAAAGGGTAAAAAGAAGGACAAGCCCGAGGTCAAAAAGGTAGTGACCGGCGAGGCCGCCGACGCCCTAAAGTCCGTGGTGAACAAGATCGCCTCAGCTGCTCAGTCCGAGCCGGCCAAGCCCCAGGAGAGCAAGACTGAGATGCTAAATGCCGTTTTGGATGCTTTGCCAGAGCCTGATGCTAAGCCAAAAAAGCCCAGAAGAGCCAGCAGCATTCTGGCCAAGGCAAGGGGCAAGAAGTAGCGCTTTGGTTGACCCTGGCCCCTGGCCACGCTAGACTTTTGCGCTGTTGCCCGCTCCGTAGAGCGGAAAATCCCAGAAAGACAGGTTTCAAGTGGTTTACGCAGTAGTACGTGCCGGTGGTCGCCAGGAAAAGGTCGAGGTCGGCACAATCGTCACCATGAACCGCATCGAGCAGAGCTCGGGCAAGGTTGAGTTGCCTGCTCTTCTAGTCGTCGACGGTGACAAAGTCACCTCTGACCCACAGGCTCTTTCCAAGGTAAAGGTTGTCGCAGAGGTCATCGACCAGACTCGTGGACCAAAGATTGTTATTCAGAAGTACAAGAACAAGACCGGTTACAAAAAGCGTCAGGGACACCGTCAGGATTTGACCCGCGTAAAAGTAACCGAGATTAAGTAAGAGGAAAGAAATGGCATCCAAAAAGGGAGTTAGCTCAACCCGTAACGGTCGCGATTCCAACGCACAGCGCCTTGGCGTAAAGCGTCACGATGGCCAGGCCGTTAACGCCGGCGAAATTCTTGTTCGTCAAAGAGGAACACACTTTCACCCGGGTAAGAATGTCGGCATTGGAAAAGACGACACTCTGTTCGCACTGGCCGCCGGTGCAGTTCAGTTCGGTTCCAAGTCGGGTCGACAAGTGGTGAACGTAGTCACCCAGTAAAGGTTTTGAAAAACCGAGGCGGACCCCAAGGGTCCGCCTCTTTTTAGTTGAGGAGTCTTATGGTCAGTTTCGTAGATCATGTGACTCTGCATTTGCGCGCAGGGGATGGCGGCGACGGCTGCACCTCAATCCGCAGAGAGAAGTTCAAACCACTCGCTGGACCTGATGGAGGTAATGGTGGTGATGGTGGATCAATTACTTTGGTTAGCGACCACAACGTAACAACTCTGCTTGAGTATCACCACCGTCCACACCGAACTGCAAAGTCGGGGGGTAGCGGCAAGGGCGATTACAACAACGGCGAAAAAGGTGAAGACCTAATCCTTCCGGTTCCCGTTGGCACGGTTGTCAAAGACGCAGACGGTGAGGTTATCGCCGATCTCGCACACTCAGGCATGGAGCTGGTAATTGCACGCGGTGGTGCCGGTGGGCTTGGTAACGCAGCTCTTGCCAGTAGAAGGAGAATTGCTCCTGGCTTCCATCTACTTGGCGTTCCAGGCTGGCAAGGCGACATCCAGTTAGAACTGAAAACAGTAGCGGATATCGCTCTAGTTGGATTTCCAAGTGCTGGAAAGTCATCATTGGTGGCGGCTCTAAGCTCCGCCAGACCAAAGATCGCTGATTATCCATTTACGACTCTGCATCCAAATCTTGGTGTGGTTGCAGCGGGGGACAAGCGCTACACCATTGCCGATGTTCCAGGACTGATAGAGGGAGCATCCGAAGGAAAGGGTTTGGGTCTTGATTTTCTCCGTCACGTCGAAAGATGCAGCGCTCTCTGTCACGTCATTGACTGCGCAACTCTAGAGCCAGGGCGAGACCCAATGACCGATTTCAAGGTCATTCAAGAAGAGCTCAAGAAATATGAAGTCCCAGAGGGCCAGCTCCCGCTGCTTGAAAGACCTCAGGTCGTTGCACTAAATAAGGTCGACATTCCCGAGGCAAGGGAGCTAGCTGAGTTCGTGAAGGCAGATTTCGAAGCGCTAGGTTTCCAGGTGTTCTTGATCTCAACTGCGACCCGGGAGGGTCTAACTCAACTGAGCTACGCTCTGGCAACACTGGCAAGTGCCACACGTGTTCCAACCGAACCGAGCAAGAGATTTTCTCTGCTTGACGAAAAAGAAGATTCCCGGTTCAAGGTTCAGACCGAAGAGCTCGAGGGAGAGGTTGTCTACCGGGTCACCGGGACTAAGCCGGAGCGCTGGGTTGCACAAACTAACTTTGGAAATTCAGAAGCCATCGGATACCTTGCCGAGCGCCTGAACAAACTTGGTGTCGAGGACGCTCTTGCCAAGGCTGGAGCGAAAGCAGGGTCAACCGTCATCATTGGCGGCACCAACGGAGTCGTCTTTGATTGGGACCCCTTTATTTCTTCTGTCATTGAAACCATTGAGAGCCCAAGGGGAACTGACATACGTCTTGATGGAACTGATCGCCGAACAACCAAGGAAAGGCGCGAAGAGTATTACGCAATGATGGATCAGCGCGCCAAGGGACGAGCAGAGCGCGAGGCAATTCGGGAAAAGAGCCTGAGGTCGGAGGAAGAGTGAGCAATACAGCACTTCTAGCCTCGGCCAAGCGAGTGGTGATAAAGGTTGGCTCCAGTTCAATCACTGGAGAAAATGAGGCAAATCTAGATCACATAGTTGATTTAGCAGTCAGACTTATGCATTCAGGTAAAGAGGTAATCCTCGTAAGCTCCGGCGCTATTGCTACCGCAGCTCCACTGATCGGACTCACCGTAAAGAGTGAAGATCTTGCAACCTCACAGGCTCTGGCAGCAATCGGACAGGCCAAGCTCATGAGTCGCTATGAGCGCTCACTCTCTCGCCACAATCTGATGCCAGGTCAAATTCTTCTGACGGTTGACAACTTGGATGAAGAAAACACGAGCGAGAATGCTCTCCGCGCACTGGAGAGACTGCTTGAAATTGGAGTTCTTCCGGTAATCAACGAAAATGATTCCGTTGCTACCCATGAGATTCGATTCGGAGACAACGACCAGCTAGCTGCGAGAGTTGCGCTGCTTGCCAAAGCGGATCTCCTGGTCTTACTGAGCGACATAGACGCGCTCTACACCAGGCCTCCGAGTGAGGAGGGAGCCGAACCAATCACTGTGGTTACGGATGAAAGACAGCTTGAAAACATCCAGGTTTCAGGAACCTCAACGGGATATGGCACTGGAGGGGCTTTGACGAAAGTGGCTGCTGCCCGCATGGCCACTGCCGGAGGCGTCGGCGTGCTCTTGACTTCGGCTAGCAATGTCGATTTTCTTGATTCGCATGACTGCCGTCACACGTGGTTCCAAGCTCAAAAACAGCGAGATTAGGATTTGTCAATGAGCGTAAGCGAGATACTCCAAGCTGCAAAGTCTGCCGCGCCACTGATAGCTCGCGCCAGCACGCTTCAGAAAAACTTGGTGCTCAAGGAGCTTGCAAAACTTCTGTCAGAAAGTTCTGACGCCATCATCAGCGCTAACCAAATTGATATTGAAAATGGCAAGAGCACTCTCTCTCCAGGATTGATTGATCGACTGACCCTAACCGAGGGCAGGATTCAAGCTCTGGCCGATTCACTCCAGAGCATTGTTGATCTTCCAGACCCAGTCGGAGAGTCACTTCAGGGATTCACGTTAGGTAACGGACTTAGGTTGCAGCAGATAAGGGTTCCTCTCGGTGTCGTCGGCTGTATTTATGAAGCGCGACCTAACGTGACAATTGATATTGCCGCTTTGGCAATTAAGAGTGGAAATGCCGCTGTGTTACGCGGTGGCTCTGCGGCTGAGAATACTAATCGCGTTCTTGTCGGTCTAATTCAATCTGCGCTTATGTCTGCCGGTCTACCTAAGGCGGCAGTTCAAACTATCGATCAGTTTGGTCGAGAGGGAGCTAGTGAGGTTATGCAAGCCAGGGGATTGGTCGATGTCTTGATTCCACGAGGCTCTGCGAACCTGATACAGGCGGTTGTTAGAGACTCCAAGGTTCCAGTTATTGAAACCGGAGATGGTGTTGTTCACATCTTTGTTGATCAAAGCGCTGATTTAGACATGGTTGTTCCAATAGTTTTGAATTCCAAGACTCAGCGACCATCGGTCTGCAATGCTCTTGAGACACTCTTGGTGCACAGAGCTGTCGCGTCTGAGGCGATTCCGGTTATTGGAAAAGCACTAAAGGAAGCCGGTGTGACCATCCATGGGTGCAGCGAAACACAAAAGCTTATTGATTGTGTCGCTGCTACAGAAGAAGACTGGTCCACCGAGTACTACAGCTTGGATCTATCGGTAAAGGTGGTTGATGACTTAGATGCAGCTCTTAGTCACATTGCAAGGTATTCAACCCACCACACCGAGTCGATTCTCACCAATGATATGGCGAATGCCGAAAGATTCTTGAACGAGGTGGATTCTGCGGTGGTCATGGTCAATGCTTCCACCAGATTCACCGATGGCGGTGAGTTTGGCTTTGGGGCTGAGGTGGGGATCTCAACCCAGAAGCTGCATGCCCGCGGACCCATGGGGCTCAGGGAGCTAACCAGCTCAAAATGGCTAGTTAGAGGCTCTGGCCAGGTCCGTAGTTAGACTAAAGAGGATTTTAAAGGAGTAAGTGTGACCTTATTTTTTATTGCTGAAGATGCCATTGTTCACCACACCGAACTTCCCATGCCAGCGATTCTCTATGGCGTGATAGCGATGGCCGCATTTATTGCTCTTGCCCTGATTACCTGGTCATATCGAGACGTCTCAAATCGCAATTACCGTCGAGGCGAGCGGACAGGCCACTAGTAGCCGATGACTACCAGGCGTCTAAGAATTGGCGTGATGGGTGGCACCTTCGACCCAATTCACCACGGCCACCTGGTGGCAGCAAGCGAAGCTGCCGACGCCCTTCAACTTGACGAGGTCATATTCGTTCCGACCGGTCAACCTGGAAATAAAAAAGCAATCAGTAGTGCCGAACACCGCTATCTAATGACAGTGATTGCCACCGCTGCTAATCCGCGCTTCACGGTAAGTAGAGCCGACATTGATCGCGACGGAATCACCTACACAATTGATACACTCACCGAGCTTTCCAAAGAGCGACCTGATGCGGATCTTTTCTTTATATCTGGAGCTGACGCCATCGCCCAAATCCTCGCCTGGAAACAGGTGGATGAGCTTTGGGGTCTGGCTCACTTTGTTGCAGTGACGAGACCAGGACATTCCCTGGAGCTACCTAAAGTTCCTAACGCACAAATCTCTCAGCTTGAAGTTCCTGCACTAGCTATTTCTTCGACTGATGTTCGAAATCGTGCAGCCGCCGGAAAACCAATTTGGTATTTGGTTCCCGACGGTGTGGTTCAGTACATTGCCAAGCACCGTCTCTACAGGGGGCAGGGTGACTCAGTACGCAACTAGACGTGAGCTGAGGGAAGCCGAGCGAAAAGGTCTGATTCCGGAGCCTGTCGCTGCTCCGGTGGCAACAGCTCAGCCAACTATTGACATAAAAAATCTGACCAGACGTCAGATGAAGGAAATGGGAATCTTTGATGACCCATCAAAACTCACTTCGCTTACACCGCAGGTTGTAGCAGCGACTCCATTAGCGCTGGTAGTCGAGCAAACTAAGCCAGAGTTAAAACCTGAGGTGGTCCAAGCCGCCACAATTCCAGTTTTCGATGTCCCAGCAACCGAATTCACTGGGCAGAACTACTTAGCGGAGCCGACCACTGCATCAATAGTCCTTGAGCGAGCACCCGAAGCTATTTCGATTCCAATTGATACCGCAGAAATTGCCATTACCGGATCCATAGCCGTCGTTACAGATCCAATAACCTCGCCCAGCACCGCCACCTTTGATGGCGCTGAGCTCGATCAGATTGCTCTTTCGGACGATGCCGTCACAGGCGTTATGTCAGTTGTAGAACCAATTAGTGCTCTGGAACTAATCGAGCAGCGTGCGGATGACGGGGTAGTGCCAACGGCCGTGCTTCGCAAGGGTTGGTGGAAGGCTTGGGCTATCGGAATTGGCTCTGTGCTTCTAGCACTTGGAGCAGCCGTAGCAATATTTTTGATTTTTACCGCCCTGGGAGCTAATTAGTGAGCGTAAGCCCAGAGACACAGAGCCAACTCAAAATCGCAGCCAAGGCAGCCAGCGACAAGCTGGGGGAAAATCTTGTAGCTCTAGATGTATCTGTTCCTTTTGCCCTAGCCGAGGTTTTTCTAATCTGCTCAGCCAAAAACGACCGACAGGTCCTGGCTATTTCAGATGCGGTCGAGGAGTCCCTCAGGGCAGCAGGTTGCAAGCTTCGCTTCGCTGAGGGTAGAGAGGCTGCCCGCTGGGTGCTTCTTGATTTCGGTGATCTGGTGGTGCACATCATGCACGAATCGGAGCGGGAGTTTTACTCGCTGGAGCGATTATGGCGAGACTGCCCTGTCGTGCCAGTGGCCTAAATTCTGTGTAGACTAGCGAGGCTTTGGGCCTGTGGCGCAGCTGGTAGCGCACCTGCATGGCATGCAGGGGGTCAGGGGTTCAAGTCCCCTCAGGTCCACCACCGTTGTTTGCAGGAATTTTCCAGCATTTTCTCTTAAACTCAAGCCAGTAAACCTAACGGAGGAACCTTGTCACACAACCCGATTTTCAATCAGGCTGTCAGAACCGGAATGGCTGCATCCGAAATGAGCCCAACTCAGGTCGATCAGGAATTCGGTCGTATCACCGGCACCAAGATGACCATGGAGGGAACCACTTCCAAGGTAATTGGAATGTTCCTTGCTGTACTGATTGGTGCTGCTGCCACCTGGTTCTTTGGTCTTTATGCCTTTACTCTTCCTGCGATGTTCGTAGGTTTGGGACTGGGTCTCTGGGCTTCTTTCTCAAAGACAGTCCGTCCTGGAGTGATGCTCGCCTACGCACTGGTGCAGGGTGTATTCATCGGCGGACTCAGCGGAATTTTTGAGCAGATGTATCCGGGCATCGTGCAGACTGCGGTGATTGGAACATTTGCCACCGCCGGAGCCATGTTCCTTGCCTACCGTTTCGGCTGGGTAAAGGTTGATGCTCGATTCACTCGCTTCATGACTTTTGCTCTGATTGGCTATTTTGTCTTTGCAATGGTGAATCTTGGCTTTGCACTGTTCGCTGGAGCAAGCATCTACAGCTCACCGTTTGGTTGGTTGGTTGCGCTAGTGGGTGTTGGACTTGCTGCCTTCACGCTGAACCTAGACTTTGAAACCATCCGCCTGGGAATCCAGGAGGGCTGGGCTGAGGATATGGAGTGGAGAGCTGCTTTCGGTCTAACCGCATCGCTGCTTTGGCTCTACGTTGAAATCATCAGACTGCTGTCCATTTTCAACCAGGAGTAACTTCCACTTTCCCAATCGCGCCAGAGTTGCCTGAGATCCCAGGCATTCTCGGCCAGGATCGAGACCCCTCGCACACCAGTGCGGCGGGTCTTTCCTGATATTAGGAGAAGTCGGTTTTGAAAAAGCAGATGAGAACATCTGCGCTGCGCTTCGTCAAAGAATGTGGCGTCTGCGCAGCCGGTCCCATCATCCAGGCTAATGAAGACCACTCGCTTACCGCTTCGCATCGGGGGAGTCTGGGTTGCCACTCTCACCCCAGCCACCATTACCTCCGTGTTGCTTCTCAGGCTCGTCAACTCGTTAGCCCTAACCACCCCTAGCTCATCCAGCATCTGCTGAAACTTCTGAAGTTCATGCTCCGAAATATCCATTCCGGTTATAGCTATCTCCTGGGCCAACACCTCTTCTTTGGTGGGAGCAGTGTTTCCACTTGGAAGATTTTGAATTGCGCCAAGTTCAAAACTGAGCTGATTCTGATCAAGAGGCTTAGGTCTTCGGGCAGTAAGTTGCCTGACATAAACCAGTAGATCGGAACGATTGCTCTGACTGTCTTTGGTGATTCCAGCCAGTTCATCCAGAGCTCCAATCAGAACCAACCTCTCAATGGTTCTTCTCGAGGGTCTGGCTCTGATGTAGAAATCAGAGACATCCACAAAGGGTTGCTCGCAGATTATTCGCTCTATTTCTGGGATAGAAATGCCGGCAATATCAGTCAGTGCCATCCGCACCGCAATTCCCGATTTAGTTTTTTCGACCAAATACTCATTACTTGAGTGATTGACATCAATCGGAAGAATCTGAACACCAATTCTCCTTGCCTCTGCCAGCAGCAGTCTCTTCGGATACATACCCGGATCATGAGTGAGTAGACCGGCTATGAATTCGGTCGGGTAGTGGGTTTTTAGCCAAGCTGTCTGGTAGGTAGGCAGGGCAAACGCTGCTCCGTGAGCTTTACAAAATCCAAAACTGCCAAAGCCTTCGATGATTGACCAGACGCGATCTATTAGTGCTTTGGAGTAGCCCCTGGCAAGCGCAGCTGATCGAAAGTATTTGGCGATTGCCGGAACCTTGGATTCTTTCCCAAGCATTCTTCTTAGCTCATCGGCTCTGGCGAGTGTGCAGCCAGTCATCTTCTGCATGATTCTCATCAGCTGCTCATGAAAGACGACTATTCCGTAGCTTTCTTCCAAGATCGGCCTTAGGTCTGGATGCAGATAGTCGGGCTGGGCAAGACCATGTCTGCCATCGAGATATGGCTTTATCATGTTGCCCTTCATGGGTCCTGGTCTAAAAAGAGAGATCTGCAAGGTCAAATCGTTGAACTGAATTGGCTGATGCTTTCCAGTCAGCTCTCTCTGGCCAGGGGATTCAATCTGAAACATTCCGAGGGTATTGGTGCTTCTGATTAGTTTGTAGACATCGGCATCATCTCTGGGCACTGCATCCAGATCTATTTCTTTTTTGCTAACTCGCTTAGCCTCTCTAACCGCATATGCCATTGCACTTTGCATTCTTACCCCGAGGACATCGAGCTTTAAAAAGCCCATCGGGTCCATATCGTCTTTATCGAATTGGCTCATCGGCAGGCCAATCCCACTCACCTCCGTTGGGGTCAGTGACAAGAGGGAAGAATTACCCAGAATCACTCCGCAGGGATGAACCGAGATATGCCGAGGCAGCCTGTCTAATCGCTCTGTTATATCAACCAGCAGATTGAGATGCCGATTGTCTTTACTGTCACTGGCAAACCTAGAAAGCTCTGGTTTTTCACTCATCGCTCTGCGGATACTGCGTGCAGAAAACCTCCACATGTTCTTAGCAATCTCGTCAATTTCTTCATCGTCTAGACCAAGTGCCAACCCACCATCCCGAATAGCCCCCCTGCCTCGGTAGGTGTTCTGCATCGAAAGTAGCGTTACTCGAGATCCGCCATAGCGGCGGAAAATTGCCCGGTAAATCTCATGCCTTCTCGCAGATTCAACATCAATGTCTATGTCCGGAAGCGTGCTGCGCTCGGTTGATAGAAATCTTTCAAATAGCAGTCCTTCGCTAATCGGATCGACTCCGCTGATCCCAAGCAGGTAGTTCACCAGCGATCCAGCTCCCGAACCCCTGGCGGCAATTCGTATTTTCATATCTCGAATCATCTGAGCAACATCGGCAACGGTTAGAAAATAGGTCGCAAAGCCAAGCTGATTAATCGCAATCAGTTCCTTGGAAAGCCGATGCTGAATCTTGGCAAGCTCGCTAGCTTTTGCCCCCGGATAGCGCCAGGAGATGGCGGCGTGAGATTTTTGCCAAAGAACCTCAAAGGGATTTTCGGTTATGCCTAAGGTTTCTTGCTCTGGGGTTTTAGGAACACCCCATCCGCAGTCAGTTACTGGATCTAATCGACACAGATCGGCAAGCGCGAGGGTGCTAGAAATTAGCCTTCTGGCACTAACGGTGTCCTCTGTTATCTCAAGTGCGAGTTTGGCCATTTCCTTCGCAGGCTTGAGCCAGGCCTGAGCGTTTGGTTGCAATCTGAATAGACCCAATGGTTCAAGGTGTCTTGCCGAATCTAGAACGTCTGCGGTCAGTGCATCATCGGCCTGCAGGTATCTGACACTGTTGGTCAATACAGCCGGAACTCTCTGGCTGATTGCCAGCTCCAGCATTTTTCTACTGTGGTCTTCGGAGAAAATTGAACCCGGTTCGGTTAGAAGATTGGTTATCTCCACAATCAAGATATTTGGCTTTGGAAAAAGCTCTTTCCACTTACCTAGTTCTCTAGCCGCTTGCGCAGGGCTTGTCAGTAACTGTTTTGCAAAAAAGGAATCGCCGCCGAGCAGAATTGAGCAGGCAGGCTCCTCTCCTAGCAAAAAAGCAAGATCTGATATTTCTATCTGTGGGTTTTTACTTTTATGCTGGTGAGCCTTTGAGATTATTCGACAAAGCTGTGACCAGCCCCTGCCTCGATTATTTCCGTGAGCAAGAATTACAACTCTGCTGACTATTTCTTCGCTCACTACGCTTAGGTTTACCCCGACTATGGGGGATAGGCCGCTAGCAATGCAGCTGCCTATATGTTTTACCGCCCCATAGAGGCCATCTCGATCCGTTATTGCCAGAGCGTCAAAACCAGCGGCAGCGGCAGCCTGAACCAAATGCTCTGGTCTGTTTACTCCGTAGTGAGAAGAGTAGGCACTTGCAACATTGAGGTGGACAAAGCTCATCAGTAACCGATTTTGTTTATCTCCCAAAGCTCATCAGGCATTAGGTGTCTAAGCTCTAGAAAAATTCGATCAAAGTCGCTAACCGCCCACAGTCTCCACATCTCCACTTCCATCACCGCGCTGCCGGTGCCCTTGGGAACCCCCTCGGCCTCTTGCCACCAAAGCCTTCGGGTATACCAGCGAACAGGCCTGGAGGAGACAAGATAAGTTCGGCCCTGATAGCTGAAGGAGACAGGGGCGCCATCGGGATCTAGGACAACCCCGGTTATCACTGTTTCCACTAATGGCACCCCTATTCGAACATTTGTTCGAATAGTTAGTCTAGGACTGGGTCAGACATTTTCCCAAATCCCTTGTAATTACAGGGGTTTTATCAGCTCTGGGGAGTTGGCAGAGACCTGCCCGACCTTAGAGGAAACCGGGTGGTAGCTAAGCTCACTGGCCACCAAATCCGACTCTTTGCTAAGTGCAGCCAGTAGCTCCGGGGTTGTCTGGTAATCCGGTGCCAACCAAGCGGAGAGATTTTCTTCAGATAGAAAAACAGGGTTTCGATCATGAATGCTGGCCAAAGCTGAAGCTGAGTCCTTGGTCAGAATCGAGCAGGTTAGAACCCAGCGAGTTGGATCATTCGCCGCTTTGGCTGGATCTCGCCACCAGGAATAGATGCCGGCGAACGCGAGCATTCCATCAGCGGGGTGGATATAGAAAGGCTGCTTGCCCGAATCAGTTGCCTGCCACTCGTAGTATCCGGAGGCAGGTATCGCACACCTTTTCTTCTGGGTCGCTTCCTTGAAGCTTGGTTTTTCCAAAGCCGATTCAATTCGGGCATTAAACAGAGGCGTTGAAACTTCCTTGGCCCAGCTTGGAATCAAACCCCAGCGGGCTTGGTGAAGCTGGCGAGAAGGAACAGCATCAATCTCAAGCTCGACAATTATTGGAACCTGCTGAGTTGGGGCGATGTTGTAGCTCAGAGGAGAGTAGTTTTCGGGAACTTCGTCTAATTCGAATAACTCGGTAATGCCCGATAGCTCCTTGGCTATCACAAATCTTCCACACATCAGCTACCAGTATCCATTACTCAAAGGCTACGAAGGTCATTCAGTTCCATTACCGCCTCCGGTGTCGGTAGCGGCTGAGCCAGAAGGGCCAATCTCTTTCTGAAAGGACTGAGCATTGTTAGTGGACCAAGGGCAATCGAATCCCATCTGGTGACACCCCTGATTCCCTGCAGGGCACTTAGCGTCCACACCTCACAGCCCGCTAAATCTTCCGGTTTAGTTTTTACCTCTAACGTCTGATATCCAGCCTGGCTGGCGAGCTCAAAGATCAATTCTCTAGTGACAGAAGGAAGCCAGTTGGTTTGCTCATCTGGTGCACACAGCACATCAGAGCGCCACCAGACCACAGAGCTCAAAGCTCCATCCGCTATGAAACCCTCTGAATCTGTGATGACAGCCTCGTCAGCGCCATGCAGATTTGCAGCTCTTCTCAGTCTTTGGCCATAGGCAAGATCCGGACCTTTGATCTTTGGATTTTGTCTCGGATCTA
>Ga0207937_1000328_pt1 | contig 16796 bp, 13 predicted proteins | sample LakMenEpi04Sep11_FD_150668 | JGI IMG/M metagenome (GOLD analysis project Ga0207937, IMG submission 150668) | Freshwater microbial communities from Lake Mendota, WI - 04SEP2011 deep hole epilimnion (SPAdes) | ecosystem: Environmental > Aquatic > Freshwater > Lentic | place: Lake Mendota, Madison...
CGTCAGCGTCGACTTTGACACCCACCTGCGTTACCAGTTTTCCATCGATCTCCACCCGCCCATCGGTGATGAGTTCGTCGACTTGGCGGCGGGACCCGAAGCCCGCGGCGGCGAGAAGTTTGTTGATACGTTGCTCTCCCGTTAAAAACGAAGGAGTAGCGGCCTTGGGTCGATTTGGCTTTGACATAGAAAATCCTGTTTGCCAGCAATTGCATGGCTATACCAAAATACGAGTCACTGTTCTCACAACAGGAGCTTGTAATGGCTGCGAACGAAACATAGAACTCGACCGACGAGATAGCGGTCGGCAGCGTCTCACGACGCGGCTAAGCCCCATAGATTAGTTCCGTTTCAGAGTTTTGGCAGTCCAAAACGAAAATTTGTTGGAACAATAGAAATGGAGAGCTGGTACGGCATTCACGATCTTTCCGTCGTGGCCTAAACTAACCGGTCTCAACTCGTTCAACACCTGGCGAAAAGTAGGTCGTCGATGACTAGCATGCGTTTTAGACAACTGGATCGAATTTTGGAATTGATTCCAGGCGAGCGAATTCGCGCCTGTCGTACGATGCATGCAGACGAAGATTACCTTCGCGATCATTTTCCCCTCTTTAAGGTGATGCCGGGCGTTCTAATGCTGGAGGGATTGTTCCAAGCGTCCAGTTGGCTTATTCGTGGAACCGACAGTTTTCGCCACTCTTTATTGACGCTAAACGAAGCTCGCAATGTCAAGTTCGCTGACTTCATGGAACCTGGGCAAACGATGGAGATCACCGCCGAAATCCTCAAGAGCGATGACAAAACGGTAACGTTGAAGGCGTCTGGGATGAAGGGTGACGTTGTTGCCTGTTCTGCTCGATTGATTATCGGCAAGTCAAACATGGTTGACAAAAACGCGGACTTGGCCGCTTTGGATGGATTCATGCGTGAAAGTATGCGACAAGAAATGAAGAAGCTTCAATCGAGCTGATCCTTATGTACAAACTTGCAGTCATTGCCTATCGAGAATACGTCGCCATGGTCGGGACCAAGGCGTTTATCTTCAGTTTGGTGATGATGCCAATCTTGATGTTCGGCAGCTTTCTCGTCATGCCGGCGCTGCAGAAACTCGGAGGTGGAAGAAACCTCAAAATTCTCGTGGCGGATGGAACTGGAGTTCTATTCGATGATCTCCGGTCTGCCGTCGATCAACGGAACGAAGCGATCAAGCAGAGCCAGGCAACAACGAACGAAGAATCCGATCTTGGTTTTGGTAGTTCGACCGACTTCTGGAACTTGGAAGCTACCGGATCTGCGACTCTGACCGACGAACAGCGATTGAATATCAGTCAAACGATCAAACAAGGAGATGCTTACGCTCTGTTGGAGATCCCCTCGGATCTTCTCGCCAAGCCACCCGTCGAAGCGATGGTGGCAACCGAAGGCCCCAAGTTCTTTGCCTTTGATTCTTTGATGAGCGAAGCACGCTCGTGGTTCGGCACGATGCTCACCGAGAAAGTAAAACAGACACGCATACAGCAGTTTGGCTTGGAGTCGATCGATCCCAAGATTATCGCCATGCTCAATTCACGAGTGGAGATCGCAGCCAATCGCCCGATCGATGAAGAGAACCAAGGTAAATCTCAATCTATCACGGACGGGCTCAAGGCGATGTTCCTTCCGTTCGGTGTCATGATGCTGATGTTCATGGTCATCCTTATGGCGGCTCAACCTATGCTGGAAAGCGCGATGGAAGAAAAGACATTGCGAATTTCTGAAGTGCTGATTGGTTCGGTGACATCGACTCAATTGTTGGGTGGCAAACTGATCGGTAACGTTGCAGGATCGTTGGTCATCTTTGTACTTTACGGCTGTGGTGGCGTTTATGTACTGCGTCAACAAAACATGCTAAGCAGTCTACCGACGAGCCTTCTCCCGTGGTTTGTGTTGTTTCAATTATTGGGCGTTCTTTTCTTTAGCTCGATCTTTCTAGTTGTCGGCTCATCGGTCAACGAATTGAAAGAAGCTCAATCGCTGCTGCTGCCAGTTTGGATGATGCTGATGGCACCCGTCATGGTTTGGTTTGTCGCCGTTCGCGATCCCAATGGAGTGGTTGCCACGACCCTTAGTTTCTTTCCGCCAAGCTGTCCGATGACAATGATTTTGAGATTGGCGACCGGTACCGCGGTTCCTTGGTGGCATCCCATCTTGGCTGCAGTTATCATGATTGTCTCTACGATTGCAATGGTGAACCTAGCGGGTCGAATCTACCGAGTGGGTTTGCTCAAAACAGATGGCGTTCGATCCATTGTTCAATTGATGCGACGCGCTACTCAGGGTACCTAAGGCGAATCACTATGCTACATGAAAATTCCTCTGCGACGGAAACCGAGTCAGAAGCAACGTCTTCGGCGCGTCGAAGATGGTCGTTTTTGCTTCTTGGGATTTTCACGTCGATCTATGCAGGATTCATTGGATTGTGCGCTTTTGCCTATCAATGGTTTTCTACGTTGACTTATCGTGGGATCCCTGCGCCGGTGTGGTACGGGCTTGGGTTGATCTTCCTTGCATTGGCAATCGCTGGTCTCTATGGGCATTTGACCCGCGCGAGCAAGAGCACTTAGTGCGTCATCGCATAGACGATGATATTGATGCCGAGCGGATAAGAGTACTTTAACGAGTAGTTTAGGAAATATTCAATATCTTCCCCTTCGCGCTCCCATCCGTCTGCGATGTCATTGTTCTGACAGAAGACCGCCATTAATCGTTTCTGGTCGTCAAAGTAACCCCAGAAGTGAGGCGATGTATCCCCATTCTCATAGGGACCATGCCAACTCTCGTAGGTGAGGCCGCGTTGCCACGCACGAATGCTCGGCACTTGTGGAAGTTTTTCAAAGCGGTAAACCAAATGAAATAGTTCGTGATCCAACGTCAGTTCGATCGGCTCTCGATCCGGCAGCACTTCCTTCATGGTTTCACGAAGATGGTTCCATTCCGCGGAAGCCCAAAAATCGTCTGCCATGAGAAAGCCGCCGTTTAACAGATACTTGCGAAGCGCGTTTTTCTCATCGTCGCTTAGCGAAATAGCCCCAGCGTTGGTCATAAAGGCGAACGGAAAATCGAGCAATGCAGGATCGGTGAATCGCATTGTTTTGCCATGGGGATCAGCGACGATAGAGGTCAACTCTTGGAGCCGAGCAGAGAAGTTCCAATCGCAGTCGGGAAAATCATTTCTCCAACCACCGAAACTGCTGCGACGCCCACCGAACGAGTCGTACTCGATACGAACGAAAGTAAAGTGATCTTGAGGGAATGCTGGATCGATCTTCCACATAGGGTAGTCCGACCGATTCGCTTGCGGCAATCCTCTTCCTCCCATGCCCGTTCCTCCGAAGCTAAGATCGCGAGCTCCCCTTGGTTGCATGGCTCCAGAATCGGCTCTGCCAGAATCGATTCTCAGATTGCTGCGAGGCGACTGTGGTGGGATTGCCACATAGCAAACTGCGACAGGCACCAAAAGTGCGAACCATGTCTTGAAGTGGACTAAGGGAGCGACGTATCTCAACGGAATTTACGCAAGATGCGGAGAGGACTTTCATGGAGAACGGTTCCAACATGATAGTCTTATTCCGACCAGCCCGAATGTTAAGTCTCAAGAATATTGACCAATGCCTAGTGAAGCGAGAAAAAAAGACCATGGTTCTGTCGTGCAGTCCGAACGTAATCGCTAGACTGTTTTCAGTTGTTTTGGTTCCCCGCCGCAGTTTCCCCCCGATTTCTTACCCCTCGACTCTCCCTTGGAACTTTTATGAAACGTATCATCCCCCTGGTTCTATGGAGCCTAATTCATCTGTTCATTTTGTTTTCGGTACCCGCACATGTGCTTGCACAATCTAGGGGTAAGCTGCAAGCGGGAGCTGCAACAAGCAACATTACGCCTCCGCTTGGTGAGCTGATAGTAGGAGGCTTTACTCCATTACCCGCCGACGAAGTGCATGATGAATTGCATGCGAGGTCTATCGTACTCGATGATGGTAATACCAAGTTAGCATTCGTACTTTGCGACAATGTGGGTATACCTCGCGAAGTATACGATGCCGCAAAGAAGCAGATTGAGGAGTCCACCGGGATTCCGATCGCGAACCAATTGATGGCAGCAACGCATACCCACTCCGCAACATCCGCGCGAAGCGCTAATGCGATGGTTCATACAACGAACCTCAATGACTATCAACGCTTCTTGGTCAGCCGAATCGTCGATTGTGTACGAATCGCGAACAAGCGATTGGAGCCGGCAAAGATCGGTTGGGGCTCCGTTCAAGAACCCTCGCAATTGTTCAATCGTCGTTGGTATGTTGTCGAGGAAGCGGATCGCCGCAATCCGTTTGGCGGAGTAGACCAAGTGAGGATGAACCCGGGTGCGAGCGGTTTGATTCGGCCTGCCGGACCGATCGATCCACAAGTCTCTTTTGTTTCGGTTCAGTCGACCGATGGGCGGGCTATTGCGGTTCTCGCCAATTACTCATTGCATTACGTGGGAGGTGTACCTGGACGCACTATATCAGCCGATTACTTTGCAGTCTTTGCGAATCATCTTGCCAAGCTTCTCGAAGCAAACGAATCGGAGAAACCGTTTGTTGGAATTCTATCGAATGGCACGAGTGGCGATGTGAACAACATCAACTTTCAGAATCGCGGCAAGCGTTACGAGTTGTTCCAAAAGATGCAGGAGGTAGGTGAGTTGATTGCGACTCGGGTGCATGCATCCATGAAAGATGTCCCCTATCAGGATACTTTGACACTCGCGGCTAAGACGGAAGAACTGACTTTAAAGATTCGCAAACCCGACACAGCGTTGCTAGCTTACGTGAATCAAGTTCTTGCGAAGCCAAAAGACGAGAAGCCCTTTCACGTGCATGAACGAACCTATGCAGAGCGAGTGCTTCAGTTGGCGGAATCGCCAGAGGATGTCAATGTCTTGATTCAGACTTTTCGAATCGGTACCCTAGGAATCGCAGCCATACCCTTTGAAGTCTTCACGGAAATCGGGCTTGAGATCAAAGACAAAAGCCCATTCAAATCAACCTTTACCGTTGAATTGGCCAATGGTTCGTATGGCTATTTGCCAACACCATCTCACCACGCGCTTGGCGGTTACGAAACATGGCTTGGCACCAATAAAGTCGAGCAGGAAGCGTCCGTTAAGATCGTTTCGAAAGTGTTAGAACTTTTCCATCTTTGTTCAGCATCCCCACGTTAGGCCCAGCTGTTGATCGTCTTCATCAATCGATCTGGATTGATGAAGACCTCTGCTTGCCAACCTCTTGCGCACGCAGCGGCAATGTTATCTTCACGATCATCCGTAAAGAACAATTCGTTCGGACTATACCCGGACTGCTGTTCCGCAATCTGATAAATGCCATGATCTGGTTTCATACTTTTTGCTTCGTACGACAGGATGACGGGTGAGAACCAGTCGATCACTTGCGGGTATCGCATCTCGAGAATCCAATTCCAGTGTGCTTCGCAAGTGTTCGAGAGCAAACCCATAGGGATCTTCATCGAGCGGACTCGCTCTAGGACCGGCAGGATATGTGTATTGGCAATGAACATATCAGCCGCTGCTTGGAGCATCGAGGAATGATCGAGAGTGCGTCCAAGATGCTCGCCGATGCGATCGATAAACTCGACTCCGCTGATATGCCCTGTTTCATAATGGATCTGAAGCTCCGTATCCATCACAGCTTGTCGCATCTGTTTCGAGGAAACATCGGCAATTTTCGCCATGCGTCGAAATGCCAAGTCGTGATCAAAAAACAACAATACATTTCCTAGGTCAAAATAGAAAAATTTGGGCTTCATCCTGAAAATTCGTACCTTTTCTAGAACAACGAGATCGGCAATGCGACAGTAGCATAGCAAAACCGATTTGCATGGGAATCGCCGGAATAGGCTGTCGCAAAATGAGACGTTCGATCATAATGATGGCGTCCGATTCACACACACACGGCTATGTCAACTTACGTCATTGTTACACGAGGCAAAGACCTCGACACAAAGTATTCACTCAGCAAGGATCGAGATACGTCGATGGGGCGGGGTTTGGAGTGCCAAATCCAACTTCCGGACCCGTTAGCTTCTCGCGTGCACGTCCGCATTTACCATCGCGCATCGCAGTGGCATGTTGAAGACATGCAGTCTCGCAATGGAACTTTGTTGAATGGGTCCAAGATTGATCGAGCAACGCTTTATCATGGATCCAAGATTCGTATTGGAAATACAGAGCTCGAGTTTTTTGATGACACGATAAGCGAAGACCTGACCGTCGAGCGTATCAATTTATCCCATGATTTTCGTGAATCGCAATCAGGAGTCATCACCGATGGCGTCGCCTCGGGTATGTCTGCCTTTATGTTGCTGCGGAAGGCGAGCCGAACAGAAGATTTATCCGATCTACACCAACTTTCAATTCGTTGTATTTCTTTGGTCACGCCCGAACAAGTCATCGAGCTCGCGACGGATGTACTCCGCGTGCGAACGCAAGCAACCTTGGTCGCATTCCTTTTGGCGGACAAAGATGGAGAATTGATCGATCAAAGACGAGGCCAGGTGGATGCAAACAACCGGATCACGCTTAGTGGGCGACTGACCGATATGGTTTGCAAACAGGCGACTGCCGTATGGGTCAAGAATGAGATACGCAATGTGAGCGACGGGCCGCTACGACATTATGCGGATGCGATTTGTATCCCGTTGTTTCACGAAGGAAAATTGATCGGCGTGATTCATTTGTATCGTGAAAAGGAAGTCTTTGACAAACACGCATTCCACTTTGCCATAGCAGCCGCAAGCTTTCTGGCCCCTTCTTTGGTGCGAGCGCAAAATGAATCAGCCCTACGGATCAATCATGGTCGGCTTCAGAACAAGAATGCAGACTTCGATGAGCTGCTCGGCAACAGTCAGCCGATGCGGGAGTTGAAAGCAAAAATCGTTCGCGTGGCGGGTGCGACTGGTTGCATTTTAATTCGCGGAGAAAGCGGCTCGGGCAAAGAGCTGGTTGCCCGAGCGATCCACAAAGCAAGCTTACGGTCCGACCGGCAAATGTTGAGTGTCAACTGTGCAGCAATACCATCGGAGCTCATGGAGAGTCAACTCTTTGGCCATGCAAAGGGTTCATTCACGGGTGCGGATAAGGAGCACATCGGTTGGTTCGAACAGGCGCACGGTGGGACTCTGTTTCTGGACGAGATCGGTGAGTTAACACTCGAAGGACAAGCGAAGTTGTTGCGCATTCTGGAAGGGCACCCGTTTTTGCCCGTGGGTGGCCGTAAAGAAGTACGGGTCGATGTGCGAGTCTTGGCGGCGACCAATCGCGACTTGAGCGAGTTCGTTGCTGACAAACGATTCCGCGAAGACCTCTACTATCGATTGAGTGTTTTCGAGTTGAAGGTCCCGCCGCTTCGTCAAAGAGCCGAAGATATCGAATTATTGATCAATCATTTTCTTGAACATTTCGGAATGCAACATGGCAGACCTGGCATCGTTCTGAGCCCAGCGGCGAGAAGTCGCATGCTTTCCTATGGCTGGCCTGGCAACGTTCGTCAATTGCGCAATGTGATTGATAGCGCGGTAGTACTGGCAACCACGGATGAAATTCAACCGAGCGACCTGAGTCTGCATGAGCCCAAACCAGAGGTCTTTGATACGCTCAATGTGGAACAGTGGGAGCAACGGCTGATTCATGAAGCCTTGAAACGAACACGCGGCAATATCCCGGAAGCGGCCGAGCTGCTCGGAGTCTCACGCGCAACACTGTACCGGAAACTAGAAACCTATAGCATCAACAAGGACGATTTTCATTGAGGAGAAAGCGATTGCAGGAAAAGGTATGGGGCGAGCAGATTTCTAGATTGTAACTATTTGGGGAGTATCAGAGACGAACTTTGTCGCGTTTGATTTGGCGTACGGCGTGCCTTGATCCGGATATACGGCGGGATGAATTTAGCCCGATGACCTGTCGAGTCCAGTAGAGAGTCCGCTTTGGCATGTTCAGGCTCGGAGAAATCTTCGATCGTCATGCCTGCACGGCAAATGCCACCCAAGATGGTCTCGAGCGAATGAGCAAACTCGCGCGAATTCGGTTCACGAAGAGGGCTGGTTTCACCAGGAGGAACAGGTCGCGCGACGGCTCCAATCTCCGATTCTATCCAATACTTCCCACGCTCTGTAAACAAGGAAGCCTGTAGGTTCGTCGGACTTTTGTGCTGAGAGATATAGAGCCCACCAGGACGAAGCACGCGTGCTACTTCGGTAAACATGGGTTGTAGGTCTGCGATGTAGCAGGAGCTCACAGGATGAATTACCAAATCGAATTCACCCTCGTGGAGCATAGGAACCGCTACCATCGATGCTTGGAACAATCGCACATCGAATTTATAACGATGGCAAACGACACGATCGAGTTCCAACATTCCTGGGCTGATATCCACGACGGTAACCTTAGCACCGGCTGCCGAGTAGAGAGCACTGTGTCTTCCACCGCCGGCCGCTAGGCAGAGAACATTCCAGCCGCGAATATCACCACCGAGCCAACCACGTCCGTCGACGACCTCAAGCGGTTTCTCCAGTTCCTCGGTTTTCACTGGCGTAGCAAGAACATGGCCTTGTTTTGCCATACGGTCATAAGCTTCGCGATTGATTCGCTCGGCTGACATAGTATCGTCGATCAAGGTGAAGTTTTCACTTGTCGTAGTTGCCGAAGAAACGTCTCCATATCTGGAGTGCGTTGGTCCACGTTTGCTTTGATCGCGGACATGATGGCGTTGGCTAGCGTTGTGTCCAGGTCGGGACGTAGGTCAAGGATTTCAATGGGTGGTGCGGTGTCGTGTTGGAGCGCCGCTTTTCCGGTTGTGTCCGTTGTGTTCCACGGTAACTCAAAGGTGATCATGTGGTAACACGTAACACCGAACGAAAATACATCTACACGCTGGTCAGTCGATCGCCGGCGCACAATTTCGGGGGCCATATAGAGTGGTGTGCCCGTGCGATTGCCTGGTAGCATAAACGGGCGAGTGGCTGGCAACGTCAATCCAAAGTCGATCAGCTTGATGGTGTTCAGGTCCAGCGAGCAGATGTAGTTGCGAGGGCAGATGTCGCGGTGAATAAACTCTTTGCGATGGACATAGTTCAGGGCTTCCGCCATTTGTGTTATCAAGCTGAGACGTCTGCCTCGAAGCTTTTCTTCTTCCCTTTCCAGCACCAGTACTTGCAACCCGGGACCATCGACAAACTCCATCACGATGTAGGGTTGGCCTTTGGTCGTCGTCCCGAATTCCAGCGTTTTGGCGATGTTGGGATGAATCATTTGGGCGCTGATCCAACCTTCCTGTGGTTTATTGAGTCCTTTGAATCTGCTTTCAAAGAACTCCACTTTTTCAATATCGCACAGCTTTACTCCAACAATTTTGTTATCGTTTTGTCGATCTTTTGCGACAAAAAAATTGCTCATCGTTCCAGAGATAGCAGAACGAATTCGTTCAAAGCGTACTTCGACATCCACTTTTTTCTTGGACTCGATACCTCCCTCTTTCTTTTGGAACAGTTTGTCAAAGATACCCATGCGAAAGATCTGAGGAGAGAGTGGAGCTATTGAGACATCGCTCATTATAGCTCAGGCAAACCGAATGGCGAATTTTCGCGCCGTGAGGCTAGGGAGAATTGTGAGCAATATCAACCCACTCCCCTGCAATCCATCGCTGTTGGGGGAGAAACCTCGCTTTGTAACTCAAATGTGTGTTGTCTTTGACATACATTCCCAGGTAGACAAACTGACGCCTTGTCTGTAGACAAAACTCAATTTGCTTCAAGATTGCGTAGGTTCCTAGCGATAGTTTTGCATAGTCGGGGTCAAAATAGGTATAAACGGCAGAAACGGAATTTTGCCCGCAATCGATAATGGACACCGCGATCAAATTCTCGGCACTTCGAAATTGAAGCTCCATTGTAAACTGGCAACTTGTTTCGACTAAGAAGCTCTCGTAGTCCTCTGGTTGGTAGTTCGACTCATCGGAATTCAGTCCTCGCTCCATGCGATGCCTATTGAAAAGAGCCAGCTTTTCCTCTGTCATCGAGGTCGGCGCGATCGCTAATTGCAGCTGCCTATCACCACGCTTTAAAATACGTTTCCAAGACTCGGTCCAGCGGAACTGCTGAACGTCGAACCGGGTAGGCTCGCAAGCGTTGCAACCAAGGCATTGGGTGTAGTAGAGAAAAAGTCCAGCACGTCGCATTCCTGCTGCCAATGCCGCATCCATGGCATTCAGTGAAAGTATGTTTGCTGGCAAAATGAGGGGCAAATTTGCAGTTCTCCCAGGCAGGTACGAACAGGGGTGTTCGTTGTTCAAGATGCTCCCGACTGGGATGGTGGTAGGAACGCGATGGAACACATCCCAGGGCTCCTTCTGCATGTGGTTGGACCCGCTAGAGTCAGTCAAGTCAAAGAGTCCTTTTGGCGGGCCAGAAACATCCGAACAATCGACACTATCTTAACCATGGATTCCATCGCTACCAGGCGTTGTCGATTCGCAGATAGGTTCCCCGGTCGACAGAGTCAAAATTTCCAGGGAAATCGTCCGCTCCCCCTATTCCCGGGAGAAGCAATTGCGAACACTTCATGAGTAACTCACTTCGCGGTGCAGGGTTGCATGTTATACTAAAACCAAGTGTGTTGCCGCGAGAACAGAAAAGTTAGGAACCACGATGTTAGATAGCGGAGAATTGGACAATGGATCATTTGGTGATGTTCCACCAGGTGAGTCTTCACCTGAGAATGGAATGTCCGAGCCGCGAGCAAGGTCGGCGAATAATGCCAAGTATCCCGAAAAATTTAGTCTTTCCAAAGTAGCGAGACAGGCCGAGATGGGTTCGTTCATAGGGCTCGATGCCATATTACGGGACTGGGAATTCGACCCGCACTCTCTTGCCGTCAGGCTAGTCAAGGGAGACGATGGACGTGATGTGATCCAAATGCGAGTCGATTTGGGCGTGCTTCAAATGGAAACCAACGGTCGTCCCGACGGACAGACACCGAATGGCTTTCGCACTTTTTTGGACGCGATGCTTGATATCGAAAAGCACGATGCCGATTTTGTGATGGACGAATCACAGTGCTTTGAAGCGGACCGCGAGTTTGTTCAGTTTTACCATAGGCGCATATCCTGGCTCCGTTTGGAACACTACCATCGTGCAGTGGAGGACGCGGAGCACACATTGGCTTTGATGGACGTTTGCCGAGATCACTCGCCTGAAGACGAGTGGACGATGAGCCATGAGCAGTATCGACCCTTTGTACTGTTCCATCGAACACAGGCTGCTGCTTTGGCAGCACTAGATGAATCGACTCCGGAGACTGCCGTTGCAGAAATAAATAATGGGCTCGACGCCATCCGCGCTGTCTTCGAAGAGCACGAAGCCGACGAGGAATTCGAAAACGACGAAATGGCTTTGCAATTGATCAAGCTTCGAGAGTCGATCTCGGATCAATACGAGGTCGGGGATTCTCTTCAGCAACGACTAGCAGACGCAGTGCGTGATGAACAGTATGAACTAGCCGCTCGGTTGCGAGATGAATTAGCCAGGCGACAAGAGCATTAAGAATTTCTTGGGAACTACAGGCTCGAAAGATACGTCTAGTCGGCCATAAAGAGTTTTTCAATCTGTTTCCCAAGGGGTTGGGTCATGTGCTGTTTTTCGGGATCTGTCGAATCGGTTACGAACACACAGATATTCGGCAGGCTTTCAGGCAAAGAGACCCAGTTCGTGGTCTATCAGATGCAATACGAAAGCAAAGGCAAAACTGCAATGATCTTGCCGATACCCACGGCAGCGAATGCAACAGAGGATTCGGTCAAGTTTTTCGACCTGAAGCAATACGATCGATTCTTTGCCGATCTACATCGGGCCTTTCCCCCTCTCACTCCACCTCCAACTATGTCAAGGGCGGTGGACAGCAAGGCGGCTGAACCGGCGATGCTCAAAGTTCAGGAGGTCGGTGATTTCGTTGCATCCGTCGTCCCTTCCGTTGGAGATTTCTCTCGACTCGACCCCATGTTTTCAATCTCACCGGAAACTTGGGCGAAGATCCCGATCTACAACGACTACAGCTTCGTTGTATTCCAGCTCGAAAAACTCGAAGGACGTCCTCATCCAATGGCCTTCGAGTTCAAAACGAGACATTCCGACAAGATTTTTTTTCCTACTGTTCATATTCATGACGGCGAAGTTCATTCGATGGAAGAGTTTGACCATACGTTGCTCTGCCAACACGCAGGATTTGACAACGTTGTTGGTAGCTACACGTCGAAGATGGATCTGCAGACGGGCTGGACCCGTTCCAAGAGTGTCGCTGGCAAAACGGTGGATCTACAGAAAACAGTAGGAATCGTCGCTGGAGATTTGCTTCTGCATCGAAAATACGTGAGAGGAAAACAACCGAATGAAGATGTGTTTGCAAACGTGTTTGGCAATCCACTCACCTTACAACGCAGTTGGCCACGGTATCTAGTTTCTCTTTCCCCGATTGTTGGTGTCGGAGCATTATCCATAGCTTGGATTGTGCATCGCCGTAACCAACGCAATCAACAGTCGCGATCGGCAATTTGAAATGACGATTCGCCGTTCAGATAGACGATTAAGTCCTTCACGGACATCAAAAACGGAATAGCATCTCTTTCGAGTTGAGCAAAGCGTGCGCGAATGATTTCCAAGCTTCGGCTTCGTTCGTGAGGTTGATTTCTGATTGAATGAATCGCACTGCGTTGTCCAAATCGTTGGGCTCTGGATCGCGTCCTCGCGTTGCTCGCAACATGCTCGAAGCCTTCAATCGAATATCCCCTTCCGACAGAAGAATATTCTTCGACCATCGTTCCGCGATCCAGTGGACCAACGGATCGTTCAGCATCGTTAACGCTTGTGCGGGGACGTTCGAGATATTTCTTCGGCCCATGGAACTGAACGGAGTGGGCATATCGAACGCTGTCAGCATGGGGTTTAAGAAATTGCGTCGGACCTCTAAGTAAAGAGATCGACGACTATTGCCGTGCAGCACGCCACTTTTGCCGGGGCGTCCTCGTCCGGTAAGAAAGTCATTCAGAAAAACAGGTTCCGTATTTCCCTCCAGTTGCCAATCCAACTGACCTGAAACGGCAAGCATCCCGTCACGTACTGCTTCGCCTTCCAGTTTCTTGATATTCGCGAAAGCGAGCCATTGGTTGGTGGGATCTTGCTTCAAAAATCCAGCGATGGGGGATTGTTGCCGATAGGTATGCGACGAGCAAATCTCGCGAATGATCTGCTTAAAAGACCAGCCAGATTCACGCAATTGAATGGATAGATAATCCAGAAGCTCTGGATGGGTTGGAGGAAGTCCTTGGACACCGAAATCATCCGTGGTTGGGACGATTCCTCGACCGAGCAGATGGTGCCACCAACGATTGACAAATACTCGAGCAACCAAAGGGTTGTCGCTGCGAAGGAGATCGTTCGCCAGCTCCAGTCGACCGGAACCATTCTTGGGAGCAACCGGGCTTTGCTTGCCTCCCAGCGCCTCGAGAAAGCGACGCGGAACTTCAGCAGCGGGTCGGTCTGCGTTGCCTCGAATCAGAAGAAAATCGTCTTGCCCCGAACCATCTTGCATCGCCATCGCCAATCGGGATACACGTGGAAAGTTGCTCTCAGCCTCTCGTTCCATGTTCACCCATTCGTCGATGAGTCGACGGAATTCGATCGATGCGGGAATGGAGGGCACGGTTGGATCGTTGGTCAGAATCTTTCGCAGTTCGCCTTCAGTCTTCAGACTATCCATAGCAAGGGATCGGTCTGACTCATCAACGTCCGACGCTTCCGGGGGAGCACCCTCGATCACTTGATAAAGATCGAGTGCATGATTGTTGGAAGGTGAGAACTCTAAATGAATTCGTTTCCCGATGTAGCGAGTAAGATTAGGCCCCTTGACCCAACGCATCGAATGCTGGCCGTCTGATTTCGGCTCAAAGACAGTTTCCCCGTGCAATGGCCCTGCGATCAAGCGATGGGAATCGACGGCGATGAATACTCGTAAATCTCCCCGTACCAAGAAGGAAAGATGAGCCGACTGGAGCGTGAAGCTAGGAGTGAGGAACGTCTTTCCAGCGGTATCGATTTGGGGGCGTCGATTCTTGGAATTCACCTTGCGAACTTCGGATTGTTCAGAAAGCCACCGTGGATTGGCTGCGATACTTGGAAAGCTGCTCCAGTGGAGTGAGTACCCAATGGGTTCATTCTTGTCGCCAACAGGATAAACAGAATCCCAGTTTGGTTGAGCAACTCCGTGTCCAAATGTGTAGCCATCCACGTGCCAATCCTCTGGGCGAATTGTTCGGCTATCCAGCAGCACGCGAGGGTTGTTTCTCGGCAGAGGCAACGCAAGAGAATCTGCCTTCGACGTTTCGTTTCGCCCTTCGGCGATCTTCGAAGAGTACGTTTCTTTCGTTAGTTGGCTAAATGCTTCTTTCACGAGAGGTCGATACTTTGCACGGATGCCATCCAGTTCTTGACGAAGGCGTTTGTCTTGTGCATCCGTTTCGAATCGAACCAGTCGGTAGTGGCTGCTCCGAAGATAGCCGTAAAGCGCGTAGTAGTCTTCTGTGCTGATCGCGTCAAACTTGTGATCGTGGCAACGAGCACATGCAACTGTGAGCCCAAGAAAGGTCTTCGAAAAAACATCAACCATATTGTCGAATCGATCGGTCTCATCTTTCCTGGTATCGACTGGCGAATGGACCCATTCCCCTAAGTGCCAGAAACCAGTTCCCAAGACCGACTCATTCCACTCTTTCGTCGGATGTCGTCTTGGCTCAGGCAACAAATCTCCAGCAATATGTTCTGTAAGAAATTGATCAAAGGGCACATCGGCATTGAAGGCTCGCACCACGTAGTCACGGTAGTGCTCGGCGCCTGGTGTATCTTCATCGAACTCGTGCCCACGAGATTGAGCATACCGAACGAGATCGAGCCAATGACGTGCAAATCGGACACCCAACTGCGGATCGGCTAAAAGTGAATCGAGGTAGTTCTCATACCAATCGACTGAGGTACAGTGTGTCCAATATTGAAGAGTATCGTTGCTCGGTGGAACGCCTAGTAGATCCCAGTGAAGCCTTCGAATCGTAGTCGCTCGATCCGCCTGCTCGGACATCGAGAGTTGACGCTCTCGTTGTTTGCTCAGGACAAATGCATCGATCGCACTGTTTCGAAGATCTGTCAATTGCATGCTGGGAAGATCCGGTGCAACAATTTGTTTCCACGCCCAATGCGATTGCTTGCGAAGTTCGATCGAAAAGGGAACGGAAGTTTTTGGAGATTCGGGGACAGGCTCTTCTGGCCAGTAAGCCCCTTTTTGGACCCAATCTGAGAGCGTCTCAACCTCTTCGATTGGCAAACGACCGGACGGAGGCATTTCAAGTCCGTTGTAGCGAATCGCCTGGAGCAACAAACTTTGGCTAAGAGCCTCTTTATCGAGGACAGGCCCAGAATCACCACCTTTGGTAAGAAACGTTGGATGGTCGATGCGAAGGCTTCCCTCGATACGCTTCGCGGAACCGCTGTGGCATTCGTAGCAGCGTTGCACGAGAATCGGCCGGACCTTTTTCTCGAAATGCTCGCGCACGGCTCGCTGCTCGTCGGTTTCGGAAGCCGAGCTATAGGGGTGCCAGCAGAACGCGGGGACAAAAGAAGCGATCGCCCAAGCGAGTATGTTGAACAGCGGAGTTCGTTTTGTCATGGGGATTACGATGCGATTCGTGGTAGGACGGAATCGAGTTCGACAGGTGAAAGGCGGGATAGGCGAGTCAGCATAAGCCGACATCTATTCTAGTCTAGCAGACGATCTAGGGATGATTTCGGCAAGGCATGAAGGATCCTCTGGGGCGGTTGTGAAAAAGGTGACTTTCGAGTAGAATTCGGGTCCGTTTTTCAGTACGAAAAACCTGGAAATACATTGCTTTTTTGAGCGTTTTGGAGCAAAGCTTCGAAATGACTTCAAAATCCACCTGAAGATCGGCCTGCTGAAGTGTCCACTGTTCCACCTGATGACGATTTTGACCAAAACGATCCCTCCAATTTGCCCAACGCGGGTGGAGACGATGTGACTGGTCCAGGCGAGCGAATGATCGAAGAGGCGATCGAAGACGAACTGCGCGATAGCTATTTGACTTACGCGATGAGTGTGATCGTCAGCCGAGCATTGCCGGACGTTCGCGACGGTTTGAAACCTAGTCAGCGTCGGATTCTGGTGGCGATGAATGATTTGAATTTGACTCCGGGAGCCGCCCGAGTCAAATGCGCCAAGATCGCGGGCGATACGTCCGGAAACTATCACCCGCACGGGGAAGCGATCATCTATCCGACGCTCGTACGGATGGCGCAGGAATGGAATATGCGCCATATTCTGATCGACAAGCAAGGTAACTTTGGCTCGATCGCTGGTTTGCCAGCGGCTGCAATGCGATACACGGAAGCTAGGCTCGCCCCGCCTGCCGCCATGCTTCTTGAAGACTTGAAGCTGGACACCGTCGACTTTATCCCGACGTATGACGAGCGGCGTACGGAACCCGTGGTGTTGCCATCCAAGTTCCCGAACTTGCTCGTGAACGGCGCAACTGGAATCGCAGTCGGCATGGCGACGAGTATTCCACCTCACAACTTGCGAGAAATCTGTGCTGGGTTGGTTCGGCTTATCGAGGACCCCGACATTTCGATCAGCGAACTATGCGAAATCGTAC
>Ga0207937_1000337_pt1 | contig 16635 bp, 17 predicted proteins | sample LakMenEpi04Sep11_FD_150668 | JGI IMG/M metagenome (GOLD analysis project Ga0207937, IMG submission 150668) | Freshwater microbial communities from Lake Mendota, WI - 04SEP2011 deep hole epilimnion (SPAdes) | ecosystem: Environmental > Aquatic > Freshwater > Lentic | place: Lake Mendota, Madison...
TCCCTGCGTCCCGGCCTGCTGAAGGCGGTCGCATTCAACGTCTCGCATCGGGCAAGCGACATCAGCTTGTACGAACTCGGTCACGTGTATCGGGCACGTCGCGATGTCGCATCGGCGCCACTTCCGGATGAGACCGAGCAGCTCTGCATCATGGCCGTTGGCTGCGACGCATCCGACGCCGTCGGTTGGTGGTCGCAGATCACGGCAGTGTTCGGTGTTGGCGCTCAATTGGATCAGTCGCGTGTACCGGCTGGATACCACCCCACACGAAGCGCCACGCTGGCGCGAGGTAAGCAGGTGGTCGGCTACGTGGGGGAGATCGACCGCATGGTGTTGGCCAAGTACGGCATCGACGACAGGGTTGCATGTCTTGAGGTTGACGCATCCGTGTTGTTGGGGGAGACCCCCAAAGTGCACATGGCAAAACCCGTCAGCAGATTCCCCTCGAGCGACTTCGACGTGGCGTTCAGCGTTCCTGCCAAGGTCACGGCCGCGGCCCTCCAGCGTGCGTTGAAACAGGCGGTTGGTGCCATCGGCGAAGAGGTGTCGCTCTTCGATGTGTTCCGCAAGGCGCCCACGGACGAGACGCGCAGCTTGGCGTACCGTGTGCGTCTACGAGCCACGGATCGCACGCTGACGGACGCCGAGGTGGCGTCGTCCCGGGTGGCCTGCATAGCTGCCGCCGAGAAGCTCGGCTGCACCCTTCGCGCCTAGTCGCAGGTCTCCGATTCGTGCCTTCGTGGCATGCAGGCAACCGTAGTTCGTTGTCGGGGCTGTCAGGACTTTGGCGCGATGGTGATGGCGTCAGGCAGGTGGAATGAGCGCGCCGGTGAACACCTGCCAAGCCAGCGCCGACTTGGCGACGAAACTCAGCACGATGTAGGTGCGTTCGCCCACCAGATAGTCGGCAAAACGGCCTTTGGCGCGGTATTGCAGCCATTGCACGAGTGCAAAGCAGTTGAAGAACACGAACAACGAAATGACGATGCCGTACACGAAACCCGGAACCTCGGTATTCGGTGGACCATTCGGGGAAAAGAGGTTGATGACGACGGCGATCCATGGCACGATTCCCGCGATACAGCCGAACCAAAAGGGGAGGAGATCGCCGTTGCCGGGCGTGGTGTACTTCTCCTGCAGCCAGCCGAAGAGAATCATCGACACGTTCACTCCGAATACTGCAAGCAGTGCCACATACTCCGAGACACCGTTCAGTTGAAGGATCAACACGATCATGATCGACGAAGAAAGGGAGTATTCCACCCACCGGTAGACGTTGATGTGTCGTGCGAGCCCTGCCACGTAACGAGGGAAACCGAGCGGAGACGCAACCAAGAAATGGAAGAATGCCGACAGCGCCATGAACGCCGCCACCATCCATGAGATGTTCAGGTCGATGAGGGTGGCGGGGTCGGAGAAGTTCCCGGTGCCTGGAGCCTCCGACAAGTAGGTGGCACGTATCGGCAACGTCACGTCGGTGGACAGCGCGAGAATTGCGATGAACGACGCCAGGTGGAGCACACCAGCGGCAACGTTGAGCTTGCGCAATCCCGGAAGGGTAGGACTCATGACGCCAGAGTACGGCACAGACCTACCGAGTTGGGGCGATGCTCCACAACTACATTCATGGAGTGACCCATTTCGACGACCAAGGTCGCCCTGAGCCACCGATTGCCGCCAACGAGCAGGACACCTTGGTTGGTTATCTCGAGTTCCAGCGAGCCACGCTCGAGTGGAAGACACGTGGGCTGGATGCGAACGGATTGGCGCACACCACCGCAGCATCGTCAATGACGTTGGCCGGATTGCTGAAGCACATGGCGTACGTCGAGGACCATTGGTTCAGCGGATTCATGCTCGATCTACCGAAGATGGCGCCGTGGTCGGAAGTGAATTGGAATGAAAATCCCGATTGGGAGTGGGAGTCGGCGGTTCGCGATATGCCAGGTACGGTGCGAGCCCAATGGCAAACGTCGGTCGAACGATCGAGAGAGGTGTTGCAGAAGTTGCTGGATGCAACGAGCCGGGGGACGGCTGTAAGCGACCCACTCGGTGTCCTTGCCCAGCGGGCGTGGCCGAACGGCGAGCGTCCGTCGTTGCGATGGATCCTGGTGCACATGATCGAGGAATACGCCCGTCACAACGGTCATGCCGACCTGTTGCGGGAAGCCGTCGACGGCCAGACTGGTGAGTAATCCTCACGGAGTGACATCACGAGAGAAGCACGCCTTCGACCGCGTGCTTGGTTTGCCGCAAGTCACCATGAGCGGGGTGGCCGTCATCATCGGTGCGGGAATCTTCGTGCTGCTGGGACCGGCAACTCAGGAAGCCGGGGGAGCCGTATGGCTCTCGTTCGTCGTGGCCGCCATACTTTCGGCGTTGACGGCGTTCAGCTACATGGAGCTTGCCTCGATGTTTCCGAAGGCCAGCTCTGAGCACGAATTCACCCGACAAGTGTTTCCGCGTTGGGTGTCGGCGGTCGTTGGTTGGTCGATGGCGACTGCTCTCGTGGTGGCAGCCAGCACCGTATCGCTCGGCTTTGGTCGGTATCTCCGGGAATTCTTCGACGTCGATGAACGCATCACTGCAGGAGTGCTCATCCTCGTGATGGCGTACGTCTCGTATTTGGGCATGGAGCGTGCCGCGTGGATGATCATCGGAATGGCAGGAATCGAGATCGGGGCACTCGTGATCGTGGCGCTCCTTGGTGTGCCCTCGATCGGTGATCACGATCTCTTTTCCGGCTCCCTCTCCGGCGTACTCAGCGCCGCTGGTTTGGTGTTTTTTGCATTCATCGGGTTCGATGAAGTCATCACGCTTGCCGAGGAGACGAGGGATCCCGCCAGGACCGTTCCCCGCGCGCTCCTTGCCGCGTTGGCCATCTCCACCGTGCTGTATGTCGCCGTCGCGATTGCTGCAGTCAGTGTGCTCGGTGTGAGTGGTGTGGTTGGCGCCGAACGCCCGTTGGCACAGGTCGGGCAAGTGGTGGTGGGAAGTTGGGCAGCAGATGCTCTCTCCGTTGCCGCGTTGGTGAGTACGGGCACCACGGTGTTGTTGGTGGTCACCGCCGCATCGCGGATGTTCTACGGAATGGCACGCGTTGCCGACTTTCCCGGTGCGTTGGCGGCCGTGCGGCACCGCCGAGTGCCGCTGAATGCGCTGGTGCTCACCGTAGCCGTGGCATTGGGGTTCTTGTTGCTCGGAAACTTGAAGACGCTGGCGGCCGCCACCGATGCGTTGATCTATCTCATTTTCCTGCTCGTGAACGTCGTTGTCATCGTGCTTCGTTTTACCAAGCCCCATCTCCAGCGTCCCTTCCGCATCCGCGGAACAGTCGGGCGGTTGCCGCTTCTTCCGGTTGCAGCATTCGTGGTGGTGTTGGTGGTGGCGCGAGAGCTGCAGCAAGAGTCGTTCTGGATGGTGGGAGCCGTACTTGTCGTCGGGCTGGTGGTGCACCTTGTATCGCGACGGCCCAACCCGATGCTGTGACCGGTTGGCCCTGCGCTAATTCAGTTGCGCGAGTTTTGCCAAGGAAGTCATGAGGGAGAAGTAGTCCAGCCGTTTTGCATCCGGGCTGAATCTCATGAGCACGATGAATCCGTAGCCGAGCGCCTGCTCCATCGACGAGATTTGAGCGGTGAGTGCGTGCGGAAGTTGCGGGAACATGGCACGCAGGATGGAGTCGGCATTACCGATGAATCCCTGCAACTCCTTGCGGGTGGATGGTCGGTAGCGAGAGGCGATGATGCATTCCATGCGGAAGTCCAGGCGTGCTTTGCGTGACGGCATCATTCCGAAGTACCAACTGTCGGTGAAGCCGAAGTCGCCGCGCGAAGAAGTGAACGCCAGCGATTTCGCGCGCGAATTCTGCCCGTAGTCCATCACCGATACTTCATGGATGGCCTCATCGAGCATGGTTTCTTTGTCGGGCCACAGTTGGTAGATGGCGCTGGTAGAAAATCCTGCACGTCGAGCGATGCGGGTGACGGTTGCTGCACGGAAACCGACCCGCGCGACGACTCGTTTGGCGCTGGTGAGGAGCTCGTCACGAACTGGGTTGCCCGTATTGATGGGCTCGGGCGGAACGTCGGCCGTGTGATGGGTGTGGGAGACGACGGTTGCGCGAGCCGCAGCGGCGCGTAGCGAGCGCAGTGATGACGCCCAGCCTGAATTTGCCGGGGTGATGAACGAGCGGTAGACGGTGCCGAGTCCGGCACATGCGCCCACCATGACGACGGCGCCAGCAAGAGGATCGCAGGAGCCGTTGAGACCAAGATCGTCGAGCGTGGCAACAACGGCCGGTGTGACCACCTCGCTCACGGTGTCGTTGCGCTGTGCAATCACGAGGAACTCCGCACCAAGTTGCAGAAGAGGCCCTGGGCGTTCGACGGCTCGGGTTATCGGGTGGTCGGCAGGGAGGTGCCCTTGCACGTACTGCACCACCTCACGAAGATGCGCGAGGAACGGCGTTCGAACCCGCTCTTGCCACAGGGCTACGAGCATCTCGTCGGCGTTCTCGTAGCGGCTGTACAGCGCACCAGTGGTGAGCCCGGCAGTCTTGGCGACACGGGCCGATTGCAGGTTGTCGAGGCCATGTTGGACGGTCTCTGCCACCATCGCGTCGAGCAATTTCTCTGCGTTGGCTTGTTGGCTCCGCGTACGAGGACGCTTGCGCATCTGGGGCTGGGACGTGGTTCGCTCGACCGCACTCGTTGCACGACGGACAGCAGTCGAGGCTCGTCGCGGCGCTACGGGACGACGTCGGGCAGTCATGGCTACTCCAGCGTGCCGTAACTGCCGAGGTTTCCGCTACCGGACCCCACATGATCCATGACATGGGACAAATCCGCGAGGAACTCTTGGTATGTGTTGGCGTGCACCGCATTGACCGTGAGGTGGATGGACGGCGGGGGAGCCTGGCGGTCCACGTACCAGCCGCGAGCGGACAATCCGTCGGCAACCGCGTAGATGTCGAGGTTCGGGCTGGCGGAGCCAAACGAGACGAGCGTGGCATCCGGCTGAGCACGCACGACGAGGCGAGCATCTGCATTCAGTGCGGCAGTGATGGCCAGCGTGGTGTCTCGTGCTGCTGCGGTGAGTTGGAGGTAGCCGGCATCGCCGATGTGGTGCAACACGGCCCATGCGGCAGCGATGGGCCCGCCCGATTTGGTTCCCAAGACTCCGGAAGAACCGTAGAAGCCACCAAGCCAATTGTCGGTGACGAATCCCTGGTGTGATCGCAACTCTGCGGTTCGGTACATGATGACTGAAGCACCCTTGGCGGTGTAACCGAATTTGTGGAGATCAACGCTCATGGACGTGACTCCATCCACGGAAAAGTTCCAGCGAGGCAGATGCACACCGAGTCGTTCCAGGTAGGGAAGTGTGACGCCACCCATGCAAGCGTCGACGTGACAGTTCACTCCTCGCTCACGCGCGAGGGTGGCTATTTCCTCGACGGGATCCACCACACCTTGCGGGTACTGCGGTGCAGACGCAACGAACATGATCGTGTCGTCGTCCGCAGCATCGGCCATGGCTGCAGAATCTGCCCGCCACGTGTCGGCGCACACCGGCACCAGTCGCAATTCAACATCGAAGTATGCGGCTGCCTTGTGGAAGGCCGCATGTGCCGAGGTGGGAAGCACCACATTGGGTCGGAGAATGGGCCGATTCTTGTCACGACGAAATTGATCGCGTGCAGCCTTCATTGCCATCAGAATGCTCTCGGTTCCACCGCTCGTAAGAAAGCCCCGTGCGCTGCCTGGAGCCGCCAGCCAACGAGCAACAATCGCCACCACGTCGTTCTGCATGGTTCGTAGCGAGGGGAACGCCTCTACGTTGAGGGCGTTCTCGCCGGAGAACCTTCGGTAGGCCTCCGTGGCGAGATCATGAACCTCCGTGCTTGCCAGGTAGGCGAGTGAGAATGCTCGACCCTCCTTCCACCGCACGTCGCGCGAACGAAGTCCCTCAAGTTGCGCCAGAGTGTGGTCGACTGACCACCCAATCGATGGGAGCTCCGGTGAGCCGCTGGAGTGCGCAGGTGGGACCGACGGGAGAGCGCCAGGTGGCGAAGATGCAGTTTGCCCCATGTTTATTGGTCCCTTCGTACTTTACATAACTATGATTATGGGCGGTGACTCGGACGAAGCGGTTCGGCCACCACGGGCTTGGCTGCCTCGAGGAGCCATTTCAAAGCTGCTCGGTAGTCGCGTGTCGTGGGATCCACGTTGGGATCCAAGTCTCGTTCAACGTCGTCTATTGCGCAGCGCAACACGAAGATTTGGTCTCGTAATGCATTGAGCTCACCGCGGGTCATGACCAGTTCATTCTCGTTGAGCTGGAGCTCGCTCGCACGTTGCCGGGCAACCCAGTCCCATTGTCGACAGGCTTGCGAACAGAATCGTCTGGGTCGGCCCACACCGTCACGTGCAGGCAGGGGTGTTCGGCACCACTCGCAACGCGGCCTCTCCTGTTTTCCTGATTTCGTCATGACGAAACCCCCGCCACGAATCTTAGGATGAACGCCATGGCGAGTGCACACGGTTCGCCGGCCCTCGGTGCCTCCGGGATGCCCCAAGCTCCCCTACGGATGTTGGCGTCAGACAACGTGGCTGGTGCCCATCCCCTGGTGCTCGAGGCGTTGGTGGCGGCCAATAGCACACACGTCTTGGCGTACGGCAATGATCCATTTACACGGCGAGCAGAAACTGCGTTCAACGAACTGTTTGGTCGTGAGGTGCGAACTCTCTTCGTGTACGGCGGGACGGGCGCCAACGTGTTAGCCCTCGCATCGATGCTGCAGCCCGCGGAGTGCGTGGTGTGCACCAATTGGTCGCACATCAACATGGACGAGACCGGTGCACCCGAAAAGATTCTCGGGGCTAAGTTGCTCGACCTTCCGTCACCGGATGCCAAGTTGACTCCCGATCAGATTCGCGCTGCGGCCAGTGCTCGTGGAAATCCGCATCATGCACAACCTGCTGTGGTGTCACTCACCCAGCCAACGGAACTTGGCACCTTGTATTCGCCAGCCGAGGTTCGGGCGCTCTGCGATACTGCTCACGAGCTCGGCATGCTCGTGCACATGGATGCAGCCCGCATCGGCAACGCCACTGCCGCGCTTGGTGCTTCGCGTGCCGCGTTGCGGGCGTTCACCGTGGATGCAGGTGTCGACGTGCTGTCGTTCGGGGGCACCAAAGCAGGCATCGTGTTCGGCGAAGCCGTGGTGTGGTTCGATCCGCGACGAGCCGCCCGCGCCGAGTACCTGCGCAAGAACGTCACTCAATTGCATTCCAAGATGCGTTACATCTCGGCTCAGTACGAAGCGCTGCTGGCGAATGATTTGTTCATCGGCCTTGGTCGGGCCGCAAACGCCGCCGCCATGGGGTTGTATGAAGCCACCAAACACCATGCCTCCCTGGGGCTCACCACTCCCCCTGCGGTCAACAGTGTGTTTCCGATCCTGGCCGACCCCGCAAAAAGCCGCCTCCAGGAGTGGTCCTTCTTTTGGGATTGGGACGTGGCTGCCCATCAGGTGCGTTGGATGACCGCGTGGGACGTCACGTTGGACGATGTTGCGCAGTTCGCGGCAGGCGTCGACGCAGTCCTCGCCCGGTAGCGCCACGCCCCCTGCCTCACCCTTACCGCGTGCAGGTTGCCTAATTGACTGGTTGGTTACTTTTGGTCTACGCTCGCCACGTCGCGAGGTTCGCCTCGCCATGGGAGGACACGTGACCAGCCTCGATTTCAAGTTCCGTGAAGAGACCGATGATGCATGGATGGAACTCGGATCATGCCGCGGATTGTCCGACATCTTCTTTGCTCCCCTCGCAGAGCGTCCGCAAACTCGTCTACGTCGCGAAGAGAAGGCTCGTAAAGTGTGTTTGGAATGTCCCGTTCTCGACACGTGTCGCAATTTTGCACGAGCACACCGCGAGTACGGATTCTGGGGCGGCGAAAGTGAAGAAGAACGGCACCAGGCCGGTTTTCGCCTCATTGCGCCCATCGGCGTTCGCGTCTAGTTCCTTCTCGACGTTCGGTACGCCGACGGAGTGCTGGTGAGCGCCGTCGCTCTTCTTGCAGACGCCGAGGACGTCGTTCGTCTGGCATGGGTCGACTATGGCGACGCCCGCAGCGTGGTGTCGATGCAGGAAATGAGCGCCCACGTGAGCACCAACAGGGTGTTTCGCGTGGTACTCAGCGATGCCTCCTCGGTGGTGGCAAAGGTGTCGTCGTACGGTTCGTATTTTCTTTTTGCCGAAGACCACGACCGACTCGCCCGCTGCAGTTCGCTGCTCCGACACGGACGCTGGGCAGGTTTTCTTGCCGACGTCCTCACCGTGGAAAAACGCCCGTACACCTGGTACGACGGTCGTCGTTGGTGTGCGTTCTACACCGAGGTTCAACGTGCAGAATCGCTGCCCAAAGTGCTCGGCAGTTCCGACGTCACGGCGCTTGCGCGTGAAATCGCGCGTTTTCACCACGCATGCACCGACATCGCCCCGGCCCTGCCGCATGTTTCCAATTCCGTGAAGGGTGATGCGATTCACCTGCTCGACCAGCTCACCAATCCGTTCGCATCCCGAAATTTCGAACTACCACCAGAGGACATCGGTGTCCTTGCCCGATTCACGCACGATCTGCTGGCGCAACTCGAAGCAGTGCACTATGACGAATGGGTGAAGATTCCCATTCTGGTCGACTGGAATCTCGGCAACTTCAGCGTCACACGCAACGATGGCGAAGTACGGCTCTTCTCCCGGTGGGATTACGACTGGTTTCGAATCGAGTCACGTCTCTTGGACTTCTACTTCTTGTCACGCGTGTCCTCCAGCACCGGTGACCGCACGTCATTTACGTACTCTCCGCACACACTGACCGAGCCGCGATTCGTGGAGTTCGTCCGCGCCTACCACGAGGTGAATCCGCTCAGTCGTCGGGACATCGAGTTCCTGCCCTTCGCCTATCAGTTCTTCATCCTCAACTACGTGGTTCGTGAGGGCGCGCGGTTCTTCCGCGATGACCTCTGCGCACAGTTTCGTCGCGATGCAGCGCACGGCTATCTGGAGGCCTCTACACGGCTCGATCTGTCTGCGTTGCTCGACGTGGTCGATGCCTGAACCCGACGTCGATGCCTGAACCCGACGCTGAAGTGAGCCGGGTTAGTCGATGCGACGCAGTTCGCGTTGGAACCGTGCGGTGCGCTGCACGTAGTTGGCGGCACCATATGCGACGTCCTGTGAGCGTGCTCGTCCTTCCTTGATCACGGCTGGGCTGCCCACGGCCAATGCACGTGCAGGCACCAAGGTGTCGTTGAGCACGACGGAGTTGGCGCCCACGATGGCGCCGGAGCACACGCGAGCGCGGTGCAGCACGATGGCCCCCGAACTCACTTGTGCACCATCTTCGATGATGCATGCCTCGAGATGTGCGAGGTGCCCGATGAGTGCATCGTTGCCCACGGTCGTCGGCCATTCCAACGTGGTGTGGACCACCGTTCCGTCTTGAATGCTGGTGCGGGCACCGATGCGAATCTCCCCGTCGTCGCCGCGGAGTACCGCCGTCGGCCAGACGCTGGATTGGGGTCCGATGAAGACCGAACCGATGATGACCGCGTCAGGGTGCACGAAAGCACTGGAATCGATGGTGGGCTCCTGGGAGCCGAGCGCGTAGATGGGCACGAAATAGTTCTACTAGCGTGGGTTGCTCATGACGCGGCGGATGGATATCGAAGTCACCAGCACGCGCCCCGACGGCTCGTTCACGTGGCGTCAGGCTGGCGCACGAGCACCGAAGGGCTCAGGTCCGGCCGACCTGTTGCCCAGCGACGCAAAGATCGGCGATGTGCTGCGCGCCGACATCGAAATGGACATGGACGGTCCGGTCATTCTCGGAGTGGCGCCGATCAAGCAACGTGAGCGCAACGTCACGCTCCTCGCAATCACCGGATCCGGAGCAGAGTTCAAGCCGGTCACCGAAGTCTCCACGAATCGTCGCACCAAGCGTGATGGTCGCGGCAAGGACGGCAAGGGCCCTCGTGGTGACAAGCGCGGACCTGGACGTGGTGCACGTCCGGAGGCCGGAGCCCCAGGGGCCCCACGCGCCCCACGCCGCGAATTCACACCTCCCCCACCAGAACTGCCGAAGCGTCCGCGTGCAGCACGCCTGCGTCCGCTCAACGTTCATCGCAAGGCCGTACTCGAGGCGCTGAAGCCCGAAGAACGCGTCCTGGCCGAACAAGCACTCGAAGGTGGCATCGGTGCGGTGCGCCGCGCCGTGAACAAGCAGAACGACCAACTCGTCAAGGCTGGTAAGCCCAAGATCAATGCTGATGCGTTGGTGAACCTCGTAGTGGAGTTGCTCCCACGACTGCGCGTTGCCGAATGGCAGGACAGCGTGGATGCAGTGGAAAAAATCCTCGACACCGTCGATCTGCGCGATCTTCGTGCGGTGGTTGCCAAGTCGAACGATCCCACGTTGTTGAAGGACTCAAGCCTCAATGCAAAACGCGATGCCCTGCGAACTGCGCTCGAGCAACGTCAAGCAACGGAAATGCAGAATTGGTCGGACGATCTTCGGGCGGCCGTCGATGTGGGTCGCATCGTTGCTGCGCTCAAGATTTCGGCGCAGCCTCCCAAGGCGGGTTCACGTCCCCCAGAGGAGGTTCGCGCTCGGCTGATCGCACTCACCCTCGAACAGTTGTCACCAGAGAGCACCCCGGAGCGATGGGTCATCGTGCTCGAAGCGTTGGCGTTTGCTCCCATCCACAACGAAGTCGTTCCGGTCGGTGTGCCCGCTCGGACCACTCCGGAAATCACCGCCACCGTGCAGCGTCTCGCGCCGGCAATTCCGCGCATCGCCGCGCTCTTCGGCATCACCGCGGACCCCAAGGCTCCGATGCCCCGCCCATTGCGCAACGAATGGCGTGACAAGAAAGCCAAGACGGCGGGCGCAAAAGCAAAGCCCTCAGCCAAGCAAGCGGACAAGCCAGCCGACAAGCCAGCCGAGGTCATGTCGGCTGAGGTCATGTCGGCTGAAGCCCCTGCTTCCGCCGAGAACTAGGCTCTCGCGCATGTCAGATGCGCACATCGTCACCTACGAAGTTTCGGGCAAAGTTGCCCTCATCACCTTGAATCGCCCGGATGCCCGCAATGCGGTCAACGGTGATGTCGCTGCAGGACTCGAAGCAGCCATCGATCGAATGGAGGCCGACGACAACGTGTGGGTCGGCGTGCTGAAGGCAAATACCACGGGTCAGGAGCGACCGGTGTTCTGCGCGGGAGCCGATCTGAAAGCCATCAACTCCGGCAAGGCCGCCGACCTCAACACCGCACGGGGTGGTTTCGCGGGTTTCGTCTATCGCGAACGCAAGAAGCCAGTGATCGTCGCCGTGGATGGTCTGGCGACTGCAGGTGGATGCGAGATCGTGCTCGCCGCCGACATGGTGGTGGCAAGCACCCGTTCGGCATTCGGATTGGCTGAAGCGAAACGAAATCTCATCGCTGGTGCCGGCGGTCTGTTCCGCCTTCCCCGAATCCTCGGTCGCAATGTGGCGATGGAGGTCATTCTGACCGGTGAACCGATACCCGCTCAGCGTGCGTACGAGCTCGGTTTGGTGAATCGATTGTGCGAGCCGGGCAAAGCCGACGAGGCTGCGCTCGCTCTTGCGGCACAAGTGTGTGCCTGCGCACCAATCGCGGTGTGGGAGAGCCGAAAGGTGGTGCTCGCCGCCCACACGAACGATGATGCAACGCTGATCAAGATGACCAACGAGGGGTTCGGTCGGGTGCTTCAGAGCGAAGACACCAAAGAGGGTTTGACGGCGTTCATCGAGAAGCGTCCGCCCAATTGGCAGGGCCGCTAAGTCGAGAGACGCAACTAGAGCGGCGCAGCCGCCACGATGAGGCGCGCCGTCACACCGTTTCGTTCGTACAAATTCTTCGTCTCACGATCACCGGGAAGCGACAACGCGTCGATACGCACGCATCCTCGCTCTCGCGCGAACGCCTTTGCGGTCGCCATCAATGCATCGCCCACGCCGACTCGACGGGCAGATGGCACGACGAAGATACGTACGATTCGGGCGACCACGTCCAACTCCACACGCCGAACCTGGATCGTTGCAAAACCCACGATCACCGAATCCACTTCGGCGACCAACGTGAAACCGGCCTCGTCGTCGATGTGGACCGCCGTGGGATATTGGGCGAAAAATGCACTTGCCCCTCGCCCACCACTGTTGCTTGCGCGGACTTCACTCTCCAAGTGGTTGCATGGCTCCGCATCAGCGAGCGTCGCCAACCGAACCGCGGGGGTCACTGACGAAAGCCGCCGAAGCGTTTGCCAAGCTCGCGAGTTCCGAAACGTACGGTCATTTCTCCGAGACTGCGGAGTTGCGCAATTCGCTGTCCGACGGTGACCTCACCACCGAGCTTGATATCCCCGATGTTTTGCACCAGCTGTTGGCTCAGGACGATGGGCACTCCAACGAGGGCTTCTGCCACCGCCTTGGCAGACGCAAGACGCTCGTTGATCGATTCCTGATTCGAGCGCCCTTCGTCGGATGTCATGGCACTAGGCGACGGGAAATCTTGGGCACAAGTCGTGGTCCACCGGACACTTCGGTGCGGATTTTCTCACGAGCAAGAAGCACTGCTGACAGTGTTCCTCGTCCGGACGCCGAGGCTGCAAAAGAGGTGTGCCGTCGGTGGGGTCGTCCACATCAGCCACGGCAACTTCGTCGTCCGGAGCCAACTCGTCGCTACTGCGAAGTTTCTCCGCGAGGATGGTGGCCAGGTCGGCTTCCTCGTCGTCTGCACCGGACAGTTCGTTTTCGTCGATGTCTTCGGAACGCTTGCGCTTTGGCTTCTCGACTTCTTCGTCATCATCGAGGTTCAAACGCTCCTCGTCCGTGATGGCAACTTCATCGGTGGAGTCAGCCGTCGGCGAGTCGGCGTCGATTGCTGCCTCATCACCGCTGATTGCGTCGGGGTCGACCTCTTCGCCTTCGGGAAGTTCGTCGGGGTCGACCTCAAGACCGGCGAGGTCGTCGCCGCCCTCCAGGTCGATGTCGTCTTCGGGGGTGCTGTCGTCGTTACTCATTATCGCGCGCGAACCTTAGCCGATTTCCGCCACAATCGGGCGAATTGTCGGCTAGGGCCGCTGTGAACCCCGTCGCTGCTCGATTCGGCGCTCCGACTCCAGGCGCTCCAGCAACGGTGCCTCGGTGGTCATGTGCGTCATGGCCTCCGCCACCGCCCGATGGCCGGCCTGGGTGGCGATCAGGCGGTGCATCTCCAAGACCACCCGGCGATAGGCGGGATGACCCTGGGGTGCCGAGCGCAATTCCAGCATGTGCATGGCTTCACGGGCATTGAACTGCATGACATAACGCATGCGGTGAGCCATGGCAACGGCATAGCCGGCCTGCTCGGGATAGTCCGGTCGAAGGAGCTCGTACAAGGCCTGTGAGCGCTCCATAGCGGTGTCAAAGACCTCTGCCCCACCCGCTTCGTCCACGAGCTCTGGTCGGGCGTAGCCCAAGTGGGGTGTCAGACGCTGCCATTCGATGGTGAGGAGACGGTGGCGCTGCAAATCGCGGAATGCCCCGTAGTCACCCAGCACGTCGAATCGGTACGACAGACGTTCGAAAGCCCGACCTGGTTTGTGGCGACGGTTCGTACGTTCGCCCACGTAGGCGCGGATCAGTGCAACGCGCTGCTCATGGCTGAGCGAACGAACCCGCTCGAGCAGCTGTGTTTCCGGAAGATGCGAAGACGAATAGCAGATTGCTGCGAGCAGCTTGTCTTCGCCGTCTGGATCAACATCCACCAAGGACACTTCGGGTGCTTGCTTGGGTTCGACGATGCCGAAATACTCGTCCACGAGATCGGCGGTGTTGCTGGCGTTGTCGGAAAGATACTTGCTCCAAGTTCCGCCACGATCCGGCATGTCCACACGTCGAAGGAACGTGGGAATCACCTTGCGAAGTTCTGTGAGCATCATGTCGGCGTAGGCACGCGCCTCGGGTAACGGGTTGGCACGCATCCGAAGCAGCAGAGCTTCGTAGCCCTGGCCGGTGCCATAGATGCCGACGTTGGAAAGCGACGCCGCAGGCAGAATACCGCGAACTGCATCGAGCGCCTTTGCCCGTGTTGCTTGCCGGTAGATGAAATCCGAATCATTCGCTCCGCGCGGCACCGTTGCTCGCACGTGCGTGGTCACCATCTCCACCAACTCGCTGTACGTGTCGAACATGCGATCCATGTCCCCCACGTATCGGGTGCCGAAGGGTCCACTCAGCACATCGGGGTCCCGGTAGTAGCGGTATCTCCCGCCGAGGCGTGCGTCGTACGAGATGTACCTCGTGCTTTGTTCCAGGTACGACATGAGTCGACCCCACTCGAGAATCTTGGTGAGAAGGTTCGAAGCCTGTTCACAGGCCAAATGGACTCCACCAAGTTGCGCAACGGAGTCGTCGCCGTACTCCACGAAGATGCGCTCGTACAGTTCTTCGGCTCGCGCAACCCCAATGGTTGCATCGACGGTCTCGTCACCCTTCAAATCAAGGTCGCTGACGAACTCATCCAAGAACAAGCGTCGCAAGCTCTTGGCGGTTCGGCTGTAGCGCGCAAACAGCGCACCTTTCACCGTTTCGGGCAGATTGACGAGCGCAAAAACCGGAAGATCGAGATTGGTGAAGTAGCGCCGAAGAATTGCCGACTCGTCCGGCGTGAACTGCTCTGGGACGTAGACCGACACGAGAGTCGATACTACGAAAACGGGCCGTGGATTTAGAGCACCCCTGCAGGCACTGCACCGTCGCCGAACGCGGAATTCACGTGTTCCTGCAAGTTGGGCTTGGTCCACAAGTCGATCACGGTCATTGCCATGATCTTTGCTCCGTCCAGGACGGCTTTGTCTGCTTCCTTTGACGCCGTGTACTCGGCGAACTGCGGCGAATGCAACGAGACGCCGCGTGGCGACACCTGCAACATCGGATGAATGGTGGGTGTGAGGTAGCTCACATTGCCCATGTCCGTGGACCCACCACCCGTGCCAGGCATGAACGCAGAGGTGAGCGGCCTACCCAGCGAGGTGGAGTTTTCTGCATAGGCATCGAGCAGGGGTATGTTGTCCACGATGTCGGCATAGGCGTTGATCTCCCAATGCAGCTCAGCCCGACAATCCGTGGCAACGGCTGACGACTCCACACAGGCAGCTACACGTTGTTTGAGCGGCTGCAGGGTTTCGATGGTGTCGGAACGCACGTACCAACTGGTTTCGGCTTCGCGCGGAACGATGTTGGCCTTCTCGCCGGCCTTGGTGAAGATTCCGTGGATGCGTTCGGTGGGGCGAATGTGCTGGCGCAATGCTGCGACGTTCATGTAACCCAAGACGGCAGCATCCAATGCGTTGCGACCCAAATGTGGTGAAACGGCTGCGTGGGCGGCCTGACCGTAGTAACGAACGATGAGCTGTTGGATGGCGATGGCGTTCATGCGCGCCAAGTCCCGATCCGCCGGGTGCACCATCATGGCTGCCGCGAGACCATTGAATGCGCCGGCGCGCGCCATCTCGACCTTGCCTCCACCGCCTTCTTCAGCTGGTGTGCCCATCAGCGTGAGACGGCCGCCAGCGTGGTCGGCGACTTGCGCCAGAGCCAAACCTGCGCCAAGTCCGGCTGCAGCAATGACGTTGTGGCCACACGCATGACCGATACCCGGGAGGGCGTCGTACTCGCACAATACGGCCACATCGAGACCACGTGATCCGATCTTGGTTTCGAACGCGGTGTCCAATCCGTACGCCTTGCGGGTCACGGGCAGTTCGTTCTTTTCGATCATCGAGGTGAGGAGCTCGTGGGCGAAGTGTTCCTCGAAGTTCAGCTCGGGATGTGCGTGAATGTCGTGGCTTGCAGCAATGAGATCCGCGGCGCGACGATCGATATCGGCGACTACTTGGGCCTTCAATTCTGCAATCTGCTTGTCGTCCAGGGCCATGCGGTCAGGCTACCCATCGCCGAAGCGGGAGGCTGCACCGTGGCATGATCACGCGCTGCGTTGCGAGACGCACAGCGTCCATGCATCGGGCCACACCGTGACCCGCACGGAGTTGGCTCGACCGAACGTCTTGCCGTCGATCCGTACCGGTGCCGATCGCCGCATCGTCTTGCCGAGTTGGTTCGATTGGTGCCACTGGACTTGTTGTGCACGATGCATCGTCAGTTGGGGATGCGGCAGGTGGTCGCCGAGCCGCATGCGGTTGCGTATGGACAGCAATTGCCGCATGGAGGGTGCGGAATCGAACTCGAGCGCATCGGCGAGACCGTCGTTGGGATGCGCACGAGGGGCCACGTTCAACGCACCGAAGAAGCCTCCGGCACTCACCCACCAGCGCGGCCGTACTCGAGTTCCAACGATCACGGTGGACACTGCGGTGATGACGCGACTCTCGTGATTCAACGACACCTCGAAGATGTCGCAGGGAAGCTGCAGGGACGGCTCACCCGCTCTCGGTGGTTTCTGATTGCCGGCACCACCCGAGCCAAGTGCCCGCAAGAGATCCCCGTCGGTGAGCGCGACGAATTTTGCTCCTCGCTGCACTGCCCGTGCTGCGGCCTCCTCGGACTCT
>Ga0207937_1000339_pt1 | contig 16560 bp, 9 predicted proteins | sample LakMenEpi04Sep11_FD_150668 | JGI IMG/M metagenome (GOLD analysis project Ga0207937, IMG submission 150668) | Freshwater microbial communities from Lake Mendota, WI - 04SEP2011 deep hole epilimnion (SPAdes) | ecosystem: Environmental > Aquatic > Freshwater > Lentic | place: Lake Mendota, Madison...
TTTGCCGAACGGTTGGTCGTTGTCGCCCGTCGGCAAACAAGTTCCACTTGGCGACTTTCCTGTGAATGTTGCTTTGACTGCCGACGGCAAGTTTGCGGCTGTACTACACTGCGGATACGGTTCGCACGAAGTGCGGATTGTTTCGCTCGAAAAACAAACGATTGTGTCCACCGCACAAGTTGATCAATCCTTCTACGGGATGACCTTCTGCCAAGGTGATAAGTTCCTCGCCATCAGCGGCGGCGAAGATGAGAACGTTTATACATTCCCATTCGAAGACGGATTCCTTGCCAAACCAAAGACGACGACCCTCGCCTCGAAGAAAGAAAAGTTTGTTGTTTCTGGCGTTTCGGCTGTTGACTCTTCCAAAGAATTGATCGTGTGCGGATTGCTCGGCAATGAAGTGCGAGCCATCTCCCAAGAAACGGGTGAAACACGATTCAAGCTCGGCTTGGGCGACGAGAGCTATCCCTACGCGGCATGCATCAACGATAAAGATAAACGCGCCTACATCAGCCTTTGGGGCGCGTCCGCCATCGCGGTTGTCGACATCGCTTCCGGTAAGTTACTTCACACTCTGCCTACGCTGAGCCATCCTACGGAAATGAAGTTGCTCGATGAAGGACGCCATCTGTTGGTCTCGTGCTCGAATCAAAATAGTGTTGTGTTGATCGATGCTCAGTCGATGCAACAACGCGAAGTTATCCGAACGTCTCTTTTTCCAAAAGGATCGAACGGTAGCACACCATCGAGCCTGGCGGTTTCGGCTGACGAAAAAGTGCTATTTGCTGCCAATGCTGATAACAACAACCTCGCGGTTTTCGACATTAGCGATCGAGGCCATAGCAAATCACTTGGGTTCATCCCCGTCGGTTGGTATCCAACGAGCGTTCGCATCGCAAAAGATGGCGCAATTTTGGTTGCCAATGGAAAAGGACTCACCTCGCGATCCAACGTGCATGGCGCGAACCCGAACAATCAACCTCCTGCTACGGTACGCGAATACATCGGTGGTTTGTTTCTTGGAACGCTAAGCATCATCGATCCACCTTCGCCTGCAGAGATGTCCAAGTACACGCGGACAGCATTTGAGTGCTCGCCGCTGAATGAAAAAGAAACACCGAATGCCAAGAATGTTCTTGCTGACAACCCCATTCCAACAGAAGTCGGCAAGCCCAGTCCGATCAAGCATTGCGTCTACATCGTAAAGGAAAATCGAACCTACGATCAAGTCTTCGGCGACATGGCGAAAGGTAATGGCGATCCGAGCCTATGCATTTTCCCGGAACGCGTAACCCCGAACCACCATGCATTGGCTTCCGAGTATGTACTGCTCGATAACTTCTACGTCGAAAGCGAAGTGAGTGCCGACGGACATGAGTGGACGATGGCCGCGTATGCTACCGACTTTGTAGAAAAGACATGGCCTCTAACCTATCGAGGTGGGCGTGGAAAACTGGGATACCCTTCAGAGGGCAAACTCAAGATTGCCGAACCGACGAGCGGTTACATTTGGGATAAATGCCGAGCTCGCGGAATCAGCTACTTTAGTTTCGGTGAGTTCGTAGACAATGGACCGACAATCGATTCGCCAGCAACGACAAAAGTCGAAGCGTTGCAAGGACATTTTGATCCAAAGTTTCGATCGTACGATCTCGATTATTCTGACATCAAGCGCGCGGAACGATTCATTGAGCGATGGAATCAGTTCGAGCAAGAAGGCAATCTTCCTCAGTTTATGGTCATTCGGCTTCCGAACGATCACACGTACGGAACGAAAGTAGGAAAGCCAACACCGACTGCGATGGTGGCTGACAACGATGTCGCCTTGGGGATGGTTGTCGAGGCACTTTCCAAGAGTAAGAAATGGAAAGAGACGGCCATCTTTGTGGTCGAAGACGACGCTCAAAATGGTGCGGACCATGTCGATGCTCACCGCACCGTCGCATTAGCGATTAGTCCTTACACCCGTGGTGCCGGTCTCGATTCGACACTGTACTCCACCTCCAGCATGTTGCGGACGATGGAGTTGATTCTAGGATTGGAACCGATGACGCAATTCGACGCCTCGGCGAACCCTATGTACCGCTCGTTCAAATCGACTCCTGATTTGACCCCTTACAAGAAGCGAGATGTTATGGTCGATCTCTCAGCGAAGAATGATATCGCTGCTTGGGGGGCGAAGCAGTCTGCCGAGATGGATTTGAGCAAAGAGGATGCGGCCGACGATTTGCTCTTCGGCGATATCGTTTGGCGAAGCGTCAAGGGAGCCAATAACCCCATGCCAGCGCCGGTTCGCTCAGCATTCGTTTTCGCCGAAGTCGAGGAGGAGTAAGGGCCTGTTGATTTAAACTCAACCTGAAGAGTAAGCGAGGGATTCTGCGTCCCTCGCTCACGGGCTTGTTGATTTAATCCTAACCCGAAGCGTAAGCGAGGGATTCTGTTGGATTCTCCCGTCCGTCGCTCACCGGCTTGTTGCTTTAATCCCAACCCGACGCGTTAGCGAGGGATTCTGTTTGTTTGTACGTCCCTCGCTCACGCTTCGGGTTGGGATGTTTCCTTTGCCAGCGGCATATCCATTAGATCAACAAGCCGTAATGCTTCGGGTTGGGATGTTCCCTTTGCAATCAGGCAGATCCTTCGATCTCAAAACCTTGGGCGACTAGCGACAGACTGTCTTGTTTCGCACTTGCGAGCATAGTACTTTGGTATAATGCGATCAGGTTGTAGCACGAGCCAAGGAAACGAGAGAGAACTTTGACTACCAGGATACTGTCGAGAGGCCGATTGATTTCCCTATTGGCGGTGGCAGGCTCGATTCTCGTCATCGTCATGGTCTCCCGTTCGATGCGAGAGTCTAACTTGTTGGTGCCTCAAGGTGGCGTTGTGGATAGACAATCTTCATCGCGCGACGCCGTTGCAAACGATGATCCAGAATATCGAGGGACTAGCACGAAGAGTGGCGAAGGGAATATAGCGGGTTCGAACTCTAACCAACAATCCTCTCCGAACCAGCGGCAGTCGATCGACGACAAGTATCCGGTCGGCATATTTTACGTCGATCCCGTGCAATACATGCAGAGCCATACGCAGTATGTTCGAAACCGCGCTGGGAATCCGAAACTCAATACCGTTTTGCTTCCACCAGAACTCCCGCCTGCAACGGGAGTGTCAGATCCTAAGTCGGCGGGTTTTCTAGGGGCCGATTCCTGCAGGGAGTGTCACGCGGACTATTTTGATAGCTACAAAGAAACATCTCATTACCACACCTCAGCGGTCGCTACTACCAAGACGATTCGCGGTTCCTTCTCTGAAAACAAAAAGACTGTCGCTTCAAAAAGCCCGAATATACGATTCGAGATGGAATCCATCGACGGTGTTCCGATGCAGCGTCTTTTGATCGAATCGAAAGGGGAGGAGTTTGGGGCGGATTTTCAATTCGATTTGGTGACTGGCTCCGGAAAACTTGGGCAGACCTATGTCTATTGGAAAGATGAACGACTGTATCAATTGCACGTTTCTTATTTGACTAGTCAAGATAGTTGGGTCAACAGCCCTGGATACGTCGATGGGACAGCAAACTTCGCGCGACCTGTCATGGCTCCTTGTTTGGAATGTCACGCTACCTATTTTGAAACAGTTGGCGGAACGACGAATCACTTTCGTACGAACAATTTTATACTTGGCGTTTCCTGCGAACGCTGCCACGGCCCTGGCGCAGCGCATGTGAATTATCATCGCGATAACCCCAATGAGACGAAAGCTCATGCAATCATCAACCCGAGCGATCTATCTCGCGACCGAGCAATCGATATGTGCCAGGTTTGCCACGGTGGCATGCCGACCGGCTTAAAGAAGCCTGCCTTCACGTATCAAGTGGGTAATGATTTGCGCGAGCATTATGAGTTCCCAGCCAATACACCTTCTGGCCCAGCAAATATCCACTCGAATGCGCAGCTACCGCGACTTCGCCAAAGCAAGTGTTTTCAAAATAGTGAAAAGATGACTTGCTCCGACTGCCACAATACACATCAATTTGAACGCGGAAATTTGAAGCTTTTTTCCGAGAGATGCATTCAATGTCATAAACCAGCAGATTGTGGCAAACATGCGGCTATCGGCGAATCCATTCGTCAAAACTGCATCGATTGCCACATGCCGCCGAATGTAGCCGAAGACATCAAGATAGCGTCCGAGGGAGCCCTGTTTAAGCCAACGATGCGAGATCATCATATCAGAATATCGGAGGAGGCGACGGCACGCTTCCTCCGCGAACTAAACCCCTAGATCGCGAGAATTCGGAGTTCTTTTCCAAACGCGAATGGTGTGGAGCGATATCGAGGTTGGTGAGCATCGGCCATGCATTTTACGCTCGACTTCGCATGTGAATTGGTTACACTGCTCCCAGTGTTCGTCGACTCTTGCGAGGGCGGAATGGAAGAGGAATATTTCATTCTTTGCCGAAAAGGCAAATCGGATTTCCTGACGATTCGAACCAAAGAAGTCGCTTGAATTTTGGGATGACAGGAACGTAAACGTAAATGCTATACCTGGGTCGGTACCTCTGTTTAATGCTATTCCTTTGCATACACGTTGCAGGATGTGGAAAAGGCGTTGTGGAACCAGTTGATGTCCCCGCTCCAGACGTTACGGCTTCTAAGCCCGAATCTAGAGAAGTGAGCGAGTTCCTTGAATATATTGGCCGCACGGCATCGCCAGAATTTGTAGAGATTCGGCCGCGGGTTTCTGGCTACTTGATGAAGATTCACTTTAAAGAAGGTAGTGAAGTCAAAGCAGAAGAACCACTTTTCGAAATCGACCGTCGACCATATGAGTACGCGCTGAAAAATGCTGAGGCTCGATTGGAACAAGCCAAGCAACAGTTGAAACTTGCGACCATTACTCTTGATCGGATAAACACACTGAGAAAAACAAATTCCGTCTCACAACAGGAACTCGATGAAGCGATTCAAAAACAAGACAGCGCAACCGCCGAAATCACTGCAGGAGAAGCCGCTGTCGCGCAAGCGGATTTAGACCTTAAATTCTGCGAGATCAAGGCACCGATTGCAGGCAGGATTGGAAGGGCAAGCGTCACAGAGGGTAATTTGATTCAAGCTGGTCAAGCCAATGCGGAACCTCTAACAACCATTGCCAGCGTCGATAAAATTCAGGTCCTGTTCGATGTAGATGAGAATTCAGTCCTAAAGTTCATGGCTTTGCGAAGAGGCCAAGGTGTCAACGTCAAGTATACGAACGTTCGGGAGCTTAATCAGACGGTTCAGGTTGCGCTGGCGAACGAAACGGATTTCCCACACGAAGGCGTCCTCGACTTCATCGACAATCGTGTTCGAACTACGACCGGTACGCTGTTGGTGCGTGCCGAGCTCGACAATAAAGCTCGAATCTTTGCTCCCGGATTTTTTGTGCGAGTTCGCATACCGTATGGCAAGGCTCAGGAAGTGTTGATGATCAGCGAGCGTGCCATCTTGAATGACCAAAACCTAAAGTACGTTTTGATTGTTGGCGAAAATGACATTGTGGAGCGTCGAGATGTCGAACTTGGCATCCTGGACAATGGGATGCGTGTCATCAAGGCTGGACTGACAGCCGATGATCAAGTCATTGTGAATGGAGTACAACGAGCGAAACCGGGGTCGAGCGTTCGCTTACTAAAATCGCAGGATCGTTCTACTTCTTCACCAAACAAGGAGTGAGACATGCTAGCTCGCTTCTTCGTGGATCGCCCTGTATTCGCGACCGTTCTTTCGCTTGTCATCGTCCTGATGGGCAGTGTTGCTCTAATGCAACTACCCATCGCCCAGTATCCGGAAGTGGCTCCACCGACGATTCAAATCACAGCGATGTACCCGGGGGCCAACTCGCAAGTGGTGGCCGATACGGTTGCAGCACCCATTGAGCAAGAGATCAATGGCGTCGAGAAAATGCTCTACATGTCGTCTCGCTGTACGAACGATGGCTTGATGGCTTTGGATGTTACCTTTGAACTGGGCACAAACATCGATCAAGCCCAAGTGCTTGTTCAAAACCGTGTTGCGATCGCGGAAGCTAAACTTCCTGAGGATGTGCGCCGACAGGGGATTGTAACGAAAAAGAAATCGCCGAGCATCCTGCTCACTGTGAACCTCACCTCATCGGAAGATCGTTACGACCAACTTTATCTTTCCAACTTCGCAACGATTGAGGTGCGGGATTCGTTGATGCGAATCCCAGGAGTTGGCGATGTCGGTATGCTTGGTGCGCGAGACTATGCGATGCGAGTATGGCTCGACCCCCAAAAACTTGCAGTACGCAACATGACGGCAATCGATGTTTTACAAGCGTTGCGAGAACAAAATGTCCAGATTGCGGCTGGTCGTATTGGCCAATCTCCAGCACCGGAGGGCCAAGATTTCCAATTTGCAATCAATACCAAAGGCCGTCTACTCGAAGCGAATCAATTTGACAATATAGTTGTAAAAACCGGTGACGATAGCGAGTTGGTTCGACTGGCAGATGTCGCTCGAACGGAGTTGGGTGCACGCAATTACGATGTCAGCAGTACGCTCGATGGCAAGCCCAGCATAACAATGGCTGTCTTTCAGTTGCCGGGATCGAATGCTCTCAGTACCGCACAAGCGATTCGCGATGAGATGGACCGGTTGAAATCGACCCGCTTTCCCGAAGGCATCGACTATGCCATCGTTTATGACACTACGATCGTGGTAGATGAGTCCATCCATGAAGTCTACAAGACATTATTGGAAGCTTTCATTTTAGTCTTTCTCGTTGTCATCCTCTTCCTGCAGGACTGGCGAGCGACTCTGATGCCGATGATCGATGTTCCCGTGTCCCTGATCGGTACGCTTGCTGTTATGCAATGGCTCGGTTTTTCCCTCAACAATCTTTCGATGCTGGGCCTTGTAGTCGCGATCGGAATCGTCGTCGACGACGCAATTGTTGTGGTCGAGAACATTGAGCGATGGATGGCGAAAGGGATACCAGCCCGCGAAGCAACGATCAAAGCGATGGCGGAAATCACTGGCCCTGTCATTGCAATTACCCTAGTGCTTAGCTCGGTGTTTTTGCCGACTATTTTTATTGCGGGTATTCCAGGTAAGTTCTTCCAGCAGTTTGCTTTGACGATTGCAGCATCGACCATTATTTCCGCGATCAATGCGATGACGATGGCGCCTGCCCGAGCCGTTACTTTGATCAAACCGCATGTCGCAGGCCACGATCGAGAAGCACTACCGCGTTGGGGAATTGCTTTGCTAGCAGGTTACCTTGCAATGCGTTTTGTGCCGAATGTTTCAAGCCCTTTGTTGGATTTCCTTGGGGTGATACAGCCCTCTGGTCTACAAAACGCGATCCTTGTCGTCATCTTTGTGTTCGGGGCTCTAGCCGGATGGGTGGCTGGCCCCTCGTTCAACAGGGTTTTACAGAAGTTTTTTCACCTCTTTAACGCTTGCTTCGACAAGGTGACTTGGGTGTACGGCAAAATGGTAGCTGGCGTGCTCCGAATTAGTCTGATCATGGTGATCGTTTACATTGGACTAATCTTCCTGGCCGTGCGGGGATTTCAATTGGTTCCGAGCGGTTTTCTGCCGTCGCAGGACAAAGGCTATTTGGTTGTTAGTGCAAAATTGCCCGACGGCGCAAGTCTGCAGCGTACCGAAGCGGTTGCAAAAGCGATCAATGAGATGGTGCTTTCGATCGACGGGGTTGCTCACACATTGAGTATCCCCGGCTACTCTATTCTGACCAGTACGAACGCTTCCAACTCGCTGGGAATATTTGTTATTCTGGATTCGTTCGAGCATCGCAGTAAACATCGAGACCTGTATTCCGACGATCTTGCTAGAACCCTTCAGCAGAAGCTAGCGGGTATCCAAGAAGCACAGATCGTGGTGTTGGGTGCTCCACCGATCGACGGTCTCGCGTCGACTGCTGGGATGAAGATGCAGGTACAAGATCGCGCGGGGGCAGGACCGGCTGCATTGCAGGGTGCTTTGGAAAACTTGGTATCTGCAGCCAGCCATGAACCTCGCTTAGCTGGAACCTATTCCAGTTATTCTGCCAATGAGCCTCAGTTGTATGTAGACATTAATCGTGAGAAAGCTAAAGCTGCAGGGGTTCCTTTGAATGACGTTTTTCAGACGCTGCAAATATATCTTGGCTCTGCATATGCCAACGATATCACTCGATTTGGACGTAACTGGCAGGTGAGCGTTCAAGCGGATACTCCGTTTCGTGCAAACCCAGCAGATATTGGCAAACTACAAGTTCGTAATCAACTCGGCGAGATGGTTCCATTAGCCACGTTGATCGATGTTCGTGATGTGAGTGGTCCCGGAATTGTATATCGATTCAACATGAACGCATCGGCGGACTTCGTATCGAATCCAGCTCCTGGCAGTGCCTCGGGGGATACGATAGGATTGATGGAACAGATTGCCAAGCGTGAGCTTCCGAGCAGCATGAGCTTCGAATGGACCGAACTCGCGTACCAGCAGATTTTGGTAGGGAATGATTTATTGACGAAGCTCGTGTTTCCGCTGGCTGTGGTCTTTGTGTTTATGGTGCTGGCAGCTCAATACGAAAGTTGGTCACTGCCAATCGCGATCCTGTTGATTGTCCCGATGTGTTTGTTTGCTGCGGTCGCCGGCCTTTGGCTGACCGGTTCAGAAAGCAATATCTTTACTCAGATTGGGTTAGTAGTGCTCATTGCGTTGGCAGCAAAAAACGCAATCTTGATTGTAGAGTTCGCGAAACAATTGCAGGACGAGGGGAAGGATCGAAGCGAAGCGGTAATCGAAGCTTGCAAGGTCCGGCTTCGTCCAATTCTGATGACTTCGTTGGCATTCATTTTAGGTGTTGCACCGTTAATGATCGGTCGTGGAGCTGGGTTTGAAATGCGAAGTTCCTTGGGACTTGCTGTGTTTTCTGGGATGTTGGGCGTGACCTTATTCGGTTTGATTTTCACGCCGGTTTTCTATGTGCTGATCGATTCGTTGGGGAGTTCGAGAAAGAGTCCAGAAGCAAGTGAACAGCACACATCAGACGCAGCGACGAAAAATGGTCGTTGATCGCAAGGTTGGCAATTGGCAACCATCGTTGCATTATTTCTTTTTTTGCCGACGGTTCGGTTGCGCTTCTTCTTGAACGGGGCCAGACATAGGGGGAGTTTCGTAGAAAACTCCATCGTTTACCATGCGAGGATCGCCTGTCGCACTGAGCTCCTGCAGCAATCGCTTCTCTAACTTCGCCTTGATGTCAGCGTAACTGGGGTCGGTTGCTTGGTTGGTGGTTTGATGGGGATCCTTTTTTAAATCGTACAATTCTTCACGCGGTCGCTTTCCATAAACCCATTCGAAATGAGATCGCCATTTCGGATCATTGCGCACTCCCACCAGCCATGCTTTCGTCGGCCCCGCATCTTCATCTGGAAGCGTGCTGCGTGTTTCTTCTGTTATCTCTTCGGCGGTTGGTGGGTTATTGCCATCCAAACGATAAGGGTCACCCAACGGCCAACGATCCGGTTTGAAGTTGAGGATGTAAAGGTAATCGTGCGTTCGAATGGCCCGCTGAGGATAGGGCATGAAGTCAGCACGCGCATTTTCAACGTGACGTTCTCGGCCGATGAAGACTGCATCTCGATTCGGCTCAACACGCCCCGACTTATCCGACTGAAGGAGCGGCAACAAACTGCGACCTATCATTCGCTCTGGAATCGCAACATTGCCCGCTTGCAGAAATGTCGGTGCAAGGTCGATGAGACTGATCATATCGTCGACGACGCGTCCGCCCGGCGCTTTGCCCCATCGGATCGCAAGAGACACGCTGGAACCGAAGTCGTACAAATTGCATTTTCCGTGGGGAAATCCAGGAGCACCGTGATCACCACTTACCACGACGATCGTGTTTTCCAATTCACCGATCGACTCCAGCTTTTTCAGATGCAATCCTAATGCCGTATCGAAGGCTGCGATCTCTCCGAAGTAGTCGGCCAGATCCTCGCGCACTTCGGGCACGTCCGGTAGAAAGCTTGGCATCTTTCCTTGCAGCGAGTCGGGATTGATGTTCCAAAGCGCTTTGCCCGACCCCTTGATCCATTTGCGGTGAACATTGGTCGGCCCAAACCAGTAACAGAAGGGTTGATTATCAACGCGGTCCGCTAAAAAATTGTCGAAGTTCTTTTGCACTTCTGCATAGATCGATTGTTTGGCTGCATCTAGCGTTATACCTTCCTTTACCATCTTGGTTACATTTTGGGAGAACTGATTGAAACGTCCACCCGCTTTTTCATACGCGTATTTCCCTGCACCGTAAGGAGCATCCGAAGGAGTACCCGGACTCCAGACCTTGTACGACTCGCCGATGTGATAGCCTGACTCTTTCAGCAGTAACGGATACGCAGGTTGCGAGCCGTCCCAAATTGCGCCGCGAAGGATGGATGAACGACCGGTACGCCAAAAGTGTTGTCCTGAAAGAAGTGCACTACGACATGGCGTGCAACTCGGAGCTGAAACAAACGCGCTACGAAACAGGACGCCTTCTTTCGCTATGCGATCAAAGTTTGGTGTTGAAACAATGTCATTGATCGTGCCTGGCCCATCGATCTTTGCATAAGCACCTGCAAAGCGTCCCCAATCGTCCGCAAATGCGAACAAGATATTCGGTCGCTTCTCTTCGGCGCGACTTTCGTTTGGTATCGAAAGCGAACAGGCTAGAAGTATCAAACAAAGGAAGGTGCAAAAATATCGTCGCATGCGCGATCTCCACGGAAAGGATGAATCAGTAACGGAGCAAAAGAATAGAATAACAACGACGGGAATCAAAGCGTTTTAGTTCTTTTTCTGCAGCGGCCAAGAACTGACGCCAACGCGTTTTGCCCACAAGCTCCACTGCTCTGCCATTTTTTGAACTCGCTCGGGGTTGCTGCTGGCCAAGTCGTTTGTTTCCGTTCGATCTTGGTGCATATCGTATAGTTCCCAAGCTCCCGGGTGTTTGGAAACCAGTTTCCATTTGCCATCGCGTAGCGCACGGTTCCCTTCATGCTCCCAAAAGATAGGGGAAGTCCGTTCGATTGCCTTCCCGGAAAAGGCTGGTGCGATCGATAAGCCTTCCATCGGTTGAATGGTGTTTCCATTCATTTCTGCTGGGTATTTGGCTCGCCCAAGAACGACGCAGGTTGCCATCAAATCAATCAAATGTGCCGGCGTTTTTTCGAGTGCGCCCCGCTGGGACGATCCCATTCCTTTGGGCCAATGGGCGATGAGAGGAGTGCTAATTCCACCTTCGTGCTCCCAGTGCTTGTACTCACGAAAGGGTGTGTTGCTAACATTCGCCCACGCTTGACCGTAGCCGATGTAGGTGTCTGCAGGGCCGGGCATTACGTTTCCTTGCCGAACAGGGAAGCCATCCCGCGTTTGTTTCGGGATCATGTCAGGCTGAAGGTAGTCGTTAGCCAATGCGGGCAAGCTCGGTGCATCGGCTCGTTCCGAGGCTACCCCATTGCGTCCCATCGGTTCCGCGCATCCACCGTTATCTTGTAAATAGAGAATCAAAGTGTTTTCCAGTTGTCCATTGGTTTTGAGCGATTGGAGGAGTCGACCGATTCCTTGGTCCATACAATCGATCATCGCCGCATAGACTTCCATGCATCGCGATTCGAACGCTTCGTTCTTTACCTTGCTCCAATCACCCGCTTGCTCGGTGACTTTCCAGTTGGGATCGAGAAGACCGAGCTGTTTCATCTTTTCCAGTCGTGCTACGCGAATGGGTGAATAGCCTGCGTCGTATTTACCACGATACTTTGCGATGTCTGCTTCTTTGGCGTGCATTGGCCAATGGGCCGAAGTATGCGCCATATACAGAAAGAAAGGCTTATCTGATTTGGCTTTGGCATGTTCTGTAACAAAGCGCACCGCGTGATCGTTGATCGCGTCGGTGTAGTAGAACAACTCTGGCGTGTACTGTGGATCTGCATACGGCGAAATCAGAGTATTGTCGCGAGCTAAGGAATTCGGATCATAAAAACTCCCCGCGCCGTGAATTGTTCCATAGAATCGATCAAAGCCGCGTTGCAATGGCCAATTGTGTTGCTCTTCGATTGACTTCGTCTTGACTGCTTTGGTAACGTGCCATTTACCAGTCATGTAAGTCGCATAGCCCGAGGATTTCAAGACCTCAGCGATCGTCACCGCACGCTTGCTCAATTCTCCAGCGTATGCTTCGCCTGCAGTCGCGCGATAGTCTTCCATCATGTGACCGATTCCGGCCTGATGCGAGTAAAGACCCGTCAACAAAGCGGCGCGTGTTGGGCAACATCGAGCCGTGTTATAGAATTGCGTGAACCGAAGTCCGTTCGCGGCGAGTGAGTCCAAGTTCGGTGTTTGAATCTCGCCTCCGTAACAGCCGATATCCGAGTAGCCGATGTCATCCGCCATAATCACAATTATGTTTGGCCGCTGTGGATTTGTCTGAGCCTCCGAAGAGACCATGGAGCAAAACCAAAACTGGAGTGACAAAAGAAGCCACCTGGCGGTGGTTTGACTGCTGAATTGCAAACGTAAAAACGCGTTTGATCGGCGAAGAGGAATCATGAAAGTTGCATCGCTAGAGGTGGGATTTCAAAACGAGAGACTTTTGAAAGCCTTCTCATGTAGATCCTTAGTTTAGCAACAACAACCGAGTCCGTTTTGCGATCCAGACTGATTCAACCGTAATTACGCCGCGACGGACTGTGGCACGAAATGCGAGGAGCGAGGGAATGCGATCGTATCGAAATGTTTCCATTTCATGACATCGGACAGATCGACTTGGTCTACTGGATCCACTCCGTAAGCGCTATCGGTGGTAAAGAGAACGTATTCGCGATCGTGAAGGAATGACCATAGTGCGCGGCGTTTTTCGGCGTTTAGGTGGCGGTAAAACTCGACATGCACAATTGGATTCTGCGCAACAATGATGGACTCGATCGTCTTGAGAACCTCAAGATCAAATCCCTCGGTGTCCACTTTGACAAAACTGATTCTGGAAATACGTTCAGGGCAGTTCTGATTCATCCAACGATGCATATTTCGACCGGGAACTTCAATTTTGTACGGATGCCCGTGAATCCATTTGCTGATACCTGCGAAATTTCCACCATTGATCATTCCAGGGTCCGAATAGTGGAAAGTCAGAGTCTCATCGTTTGGTGAAACAGCAGCCATCACCGGAAGGATGTTTGTCTTGTTTCGGTTCAACCGAGCGTTCTGTTCCAATACTTTGAATACGTATGGGTTGGGCTCCCAAGCGATCACAGCCCCCTGTTTCCCTGCTGCCAACGCCAATGGAAGAGAAAAATCACCGCAATGCGCTCCCACATCCAGTACCGTGTCGCCTGAACGGATGTATTGCCTTAGTTTGTCGACATAATCTTGTTCAAAGCGAACGAAATAGTCTTTGGGATGAAGCCACTTGGCATACTCGATTTCACCGTCTTTTTCGAGTGAAAAAGATATCTTCTTCGTTCCAAAAGTTGTCACACGAGGCTTTAGACCCAACGTCCAGACAAGAGACTTTAGTTTCATTCGCTGTCACTTCCTGGCAAGATCAGGATCCCACTTGCTATTCGAATGACATCATTTGAATAACAAAATGGCTAATTGTTGCCACGTTTTAGACCATCGAAAGATGGCAAGTCAATGCGAATGAAGTCTACAGATTGCCATGGCAGCGATCGTAAATAGGGCTGAAACGTAAAGTGCAATAGGGGTCTGAAACGAAAGAAAAGGTCCGTTACGGCCGCACTGTCAATTGATTTGTTGACTCCTATTCTCTGGGGCCTTATGCTAGACAATCCATCCCTTCCCCGCCCGGTTCGTCTTGCTGAACCCCTTTCCTAAGAGGACTCATCCGTGAAGCAACTATCCTGTCTGCTATTCTTTTTTCTCTTTTCGACAAGCATGGCTATGAGTCAGAGCGAGCCCAAACTAATGCGACTAGGGATTGTTGGGTTAGACACTTCGCATGTTCCTGCATTTACGAAACTGTTTAACAATCCAAAGGCCGACGGAGACCTCGCAGGCTTCAAGGTGGTGGCAGGGTATCCAGGAGGCACGGACATGCCGGCCAGTCGCGATCGAGTTGCCAAATTCACGGAAGAGATTCGAGGCATGGGCGTCGAGATCGTCCATACGATTCCAGAGCTTCTCGAACGTGTCGATATGGTGTTGCTGGAAAGTGTCGATGGTCGTATTCACTTGAAAGAAGCGCGTGAAATATTCAAATCGGGCAAGCCGGTTTTCATTGATAAGCCGGTCGCAGGTACGTTGGCCGAAGCGATCGCAATCTACGAACTCGCCAAGCGGCACAACGTGAAGTACTTCTCAAGCTCGTCTCTTCGCTTTGGCGACAACATTCGCGAACTGGTCGGAAACCCGGCAGCAGGAGAAACGCTAGGAGCCATGACTTGGGGACCATGCTCCTATCAAGCAGGTACTCCAGACTTGTTTTTCTACGGCATACATGGCGTCGAGCCGTTATTCACGTTGATGGGAATAGGCTGCGAGACCGTCGCGCGAACCAAAGGGCCAAAACATGATCAGGTGACTGGCGTTTGGAAAGACGGACGGATCGGTACGTATCGAGGGATCGTACAAGGAAAAGCAGATTACGGCGCGGTGTTGTACGGGAGCAAAGCGATTCTTCAAAGCGACAAGAAAAGTGGATACGAAGCGTTGTGCCGCGAGATCGGGCGATTCTTTCGGACCGGTGTCGTTCCAGTCAGTCCAGAGGAAACCTTAGAAATTTTTGCGTTCATGGAAGCTGCCGATGAGAGCTTGCGACAAGGCGGAAAACCTGTTGCATTGGATACAGTCATGACCAAAGCCAAGGCGGATGCCGCACTTCTTCTCAAGTAAGATATCGGAGCACTACAATGAATCGCTTCAATCGTCGTCGTTTTTTCGAAGACTCCATCATGGCCGCGGCGGCCGTCAGTCTTTGCACAGAAACCGTAACCGCAGCAGGCGCTATCAGCGCTAACGAAAAGCTAACCGCTGCGATTATCGGTTGCGGTATTCGAGGCAAAGCTCACGCTCAAGAGTTAGCAAAATTAGTAGACGTCGATATCGCCTATGTATGCGACCCCGATCTGGATCGAGCCGATGAAGTTGGTGCGCTGCTCGTCGAGCGGAATCGTCCCATGCCAAAAAAGGTTCAAGATCTGCGAGTGGTCTTCGATGACAAATCTGTCGATGTTGTATTCGTGGCAACACCGAACCATTGGCACGCGTTGGCTTCGATATGGGCCATGCAATCGGGTAAGGATGTCTATTGCGAAAAACCTGTAAGCCATAACGTTAGCGAAGGACGTCGCATTGTCCAAGTGGCTCGCAAATACGGGCGAATCTGCCAATCTGGAACGCAAAATAGATCGCGAGGCGCACTAGCGGAAGCGGTCAGTTACATGGCGGATGGAAAACTGGGCGAAGTCAAGCTCGCACGAAGCATCGTCTACGGAGGCCGCGGCTCGATCGGCAAGGCAACGAAGTGCGAAATGCCACCCCGCTGCAGTTATGATCTGTGGGCCGGACCTGCACCCATGACAGAACTCGAGCGCCCCAAGTTTCACTACGATTGGCATTGGTTTTGGGATACAGGAAATGGAGAATTAGGCAACAACAATATTCATTCGTTGGATATATGCCGTTGGGGACTGGGACTTACGGGGCTTGGTCAAAGTGTCATCAGCTATGGTGGACGCTTAGGGTACGTCGATGTAGCAGAAACCCCAAACACACAAGTGGCTATCTTTGATTTTGGGACGAAGACGATCGTTTCAGAAACACGGGGATTGAAGACGGCACCGTTCCATCCGACCATCAAAGCGTCGTGGTTCTTCTATGGCACCGAAGGTATCATCGCGGAGGCCAGCCTATACGACCTCGATGGGAAACTCGTTCGCGCCTTTGAAGGCAAATCGGAAAATCACTTCACCAACTTTTTGAATGCGGTCCGCAGCCGAAAGCAAACCGACTTGAACGCAGAAATTCTCGAAGGTCACCAGTCGACTGCGTTATGTCATATTGCCAATATCTCGTTTCGGTTGGGAGTGGAAACGACACTTACAGAAGTACCACGCAAGCTTGAATCGATAAAGGATCAAGACGAAGCGATGGAAACATTGCATCGCACGCAAACGCATTTGTCCGAAGCAGGTGTCGATGCAAACCAAGCCAAGATGATCGTCGGCAAGCATTTGCGAATTGCACCCAGCAAAGAGCAATTCATAGACAACCCGCAAGCAGATGCACTGCTAACGCGTGAGTATCGGACTCCCTTTGTTGTCCCAAAGGAAACCGACATCTAGCGTTATCCGTGGTCAAGCCACTGTCCATCATGAAGTGAGAATTGATTCTCCATCAGTCTATGCTCCTTTTTTTCGACCACGAATAGTTCGAATCATACGAATGTGGGATTCAGTGTATTCTTATTCGTGGTATTCGTGTTATTCGTGGTCAAACCACTGGTGCAACATGCAGCCGTGTGTTCGTTGCCATTGCAACC
>Ga0207937_1000340_pt1 | contig 16546 bp, 11 predicted proteins | sample LakMenEpi04Sep11_FD_150668 | JGI IMG/M metagenome (GOLD analysis project Ga0207937, IMG submission 150668) | Freshwater microbial communities from Lake Mendota, WI - 04SEP2011 deep hole epilimnion (SPAdes) | ecosystem: Environmental > Aquatic > Freshwater > Lentic | place: Lake Mendota, Madison...
CCTCCGAACGAAGCGGTCTGGGCATATCAAATTCTCCTTTTCTCCAAATCCTACCAGCCCCTCCCCGAATTGCAAGTGCCTGGCACTCAAAAATGACAATATGGCGGATGCGATGGTTCGCATGTTGCCGAATTTGAATTTAGAGCAACGCCACGCCGTCGGGTGTGATTCGAAAGAGTCGGTCGGAGACTGGGTGGTTTGTGGTGGAGTAATCTCGTTCGACTGCGTGTTGTAGCATCGATCGATTGTCTCGATACTCGAACATCATCAACGTGTCCCTCGACGGGACTGCCGCCACGATGGACCGACCCAATTGTTTAGATGCGATCGAGTATAACTTGGGATGCAATAGGTAGCTGGATGCCGCGCCGCCGTGATGCTGGAGTGAGCCGACCGCTGGCGTGTCTTCCGATAAACGCATCGTGTACACCTCCGGTTCGGGTAACGCTGCCAAATTCTCGATTGCGGTATTCAACAGCAATTCTAACGAAACGCCCCATCGCTCCAGATCCAGACTGTGAATGAATCGAAACGTATCTTGGTTGTCGATTGCAAAGCAAATGCGCAACTCCGCCAACCACGGAGCACTGATGAGAAACGGGGCCGTGCGGGGCGGCGAAGAACCCTCGCTATCGTCGCTTTTCACTTGCGTGCGTTGGTTCGCCTCCTGAATATACTTGTCCGTCTTAAGCAAAGGCTGGATCCGACTGCGAGCAGATTCCCACGATTCGCTTCCAAGCTTTTCGCCTTTCCGTTTCGCTAGCCCGACGATCCCTTGTACAAAATGGTCCACCATGGTTTCCATGCCAGATGGATTGCGCATCACTTGGGAGAGTAGATTTCCGATGGAGAGTTGAAACTGGTTCACGGTTACCGTCATCCCACTCACCTTGATCTCTGTATCGGGAAAGTTATCTGAGATCGCTTGCGTCACACGCGATAACACTTGCGAGGCGAGCAATTCTTCGTTTCGATGAATCCGCAACGAGGAAAGCATCCGCTCGATGATCGGTTCGTATCGCGGCCTGGACGAAGCGAGGTACGAGGAAGAAACTCCTAAAATCAAATCGAAGCAGAGGATAAACCAACGGTACCCTGACGGATCAGTCTCGGGACGTTCGGCTCGATAGTTGTCGTAGATGATCGTGGGATCTTGCTCCATTGGACTGGATTGGATTTGCTGGAACATGAGCGTCGCCAGCTCTTTCCATTTCCCCAATCGCAAGATCTGATCGGCATCGACCGATACGGGCGCACGAAAGAGCATCAACCCAGCAAAACTCTCGGCTGTAGGTGCGGAAAACTCGACCGCTCCATCTTCTTCTGTCTCCAAATTCCAATGCGCAGGATAGTCGATCTCAAAGAAGTTCTGCGGATGGCGAAAGCTCAGATAGTAAGGACATTCGTCGGTAGATTGAGGATAGGTTGGGTTCATTGTTTGGGCTGCGCGTTCTTCTTGGTCATCCGTTGAACGAGGGCATCGTTTGTCTGTTTCGGACCGGGAGTGCTCCGACCGTTTTCGATGTATTGCTCCATCAACTGCGTGAGTTTATCGACGACATCGGGATGGGCGGACTGAACGTTTGTCGATTCGCTTGGGTCGTTGAGCATATCATAGAGTTGAACGTCGGGCATTCCCAGGGTGGTCGCTTCTGCATCCTTGGGGCTTCCCCAACCACCGGAGCCTGAAGAAAAAATCAGTTTCCATTTTCCTTGCCGAATTGCAAATTTTCCATCGATCGAATGATGGACCACTGCTTCGCGAATCTTTTTGTCTTCTTCTCCGAGCAATGCAGGCAAGATACTGACGCTATCGACTGCTGCATCGATCGGCAGTTTCGACTTTAGAATATCTGCACAGGTGGCCAACAAGTCCACATGGCATATGGGTTGAGCACTTGCCGATCCTTTTGGGATCAAAGCTGGCCAACGCACGATGAAAGGTACACGGTGTCCGCCTTCCCAAATATCGGCCTTGTATCCACGAAATGGACCGCTTGCGAAGTGGCCTTGTTTCTCGAGCGACTCTGTTTTGGCGGCAGGCGAACAGCCATTGTCTGCAGTGAAGATCACAAGAGTATTGTTTGCGATCCCTGCTTGATCGATGGCAGTTAAGATATCGCCAACGACAGCGTCCGTCTGCATGACAAAGTCTCCGTAGCTGCCCAGTTCGCTTTTCCCTTGCCATTCTTCGGAAGGGACGATTGGTGTATGCGGAGAGGTTAGCGGAACGTAAAGAAAGAACGGTTTGCCATTCTTTGCAGCCTCGCTCTGTTGACCGATGTATTGAACCGACTTTGCACCCAATCGAGGAAGCATCTCGATCGGTTTCAAGCTTTCGATGACGACATCGTTCTCGATCAACCCGGACATGGTTCGAGCATTCGAGCATCCCCAAAAATAGTCAAAGCCACGTGTGATCGGCCCTTCGATTATCTTCGATCCTACGGGCAAGCCCGCATCGCCGCTCTTGGCTTTATTCCTTTTCGCATTATTCGATGTGCGAGTTGAGTCCTTCGATTCTGGTTCGGTCGAATGAAAACCCAAGTGCCATTTGCCAATGGCAGCAGTCTTATACTCGTGCTGTTTGAGAAAGGCCCCAACGGTCAAGCGATCAGCATCAATCAATGGTGGGTCATTCGAACCATCCAATACGCCACGTTGAAGTCGCGTACGCCAAGCGTATCGTCCTGTAAGCAATCCATAGCGTGTTGGTGTACAAACGGACGAACCGCTATGAGCATCCGTGAATCGCATTCCTTGAGATGCCAATCGGTCCAAGTTGGGGGTTGGAATTTTGCAGCGATCAGGATTCAAGATGCGTATGTCGCCATATCCCAAGTCATCGGCCAGGATGTAGATGATATTTGGTCGCACGGTTGCAGAAGGCGATTGACCTTGCAAATCTCTGGTCGAGAGAGCAATCAGTAAGACAAGAGCGAAAAATGGTATCTTCATTGGATTTTGCGTAGCAATTGGTTCGAGAGAAAGCGAGTCAGGATTTTACCAGAATTTGTTGCAAGCTTTCCATTTCGAGACAACAGACTCCGGCTGGTCAATCTTTTTCGGACGATATTTGATAACATCCGTGGCTGGGGAGAGCGACCATAGGGTTGCTCGTCAGGGGGTACCCGATTTCAGTATGGATCGATGATGCAGTTTGATTTCAAGTCGTTGGATGCAACGAGCCGCTATAAATTGATGACCGGTTTGGTGGTTCCGAGGCCGATCGCATGGATCACAACCATCAATGTGAATGGGGCGATCAATGCGGCACCCTTTAGTTTCTTCAACGCTATTGGGACGGATCCCGCGCTGATCGTTCTAGGGATAGGGGACCATCCAGACCGGCCCAAGGATACAGCGGTCAACATCCAGCGGGAGAAAGAGTTTGTTGTCAATCTGGTACCTGAAGCACTGGCACAAGCGATGAGCGATTCGGCGACCGACTATCCAGCACACGTGTCTGAGATCGATGCATTAGGACTAGCGACTTCGTGCTCGCAATGGGTCAAGCCGCCGAGACTGGACGGTTGTCCGGCGTCGCTGGAATGTCGATTGGAGCGGGTATTGATGATTGGCGAGAACCGGATTGTTTTCGGCGAAGTATTAGGCGTTCATGTATTGGACGCGGTCGTGTCGGATGTCTCCAAATGTCAAGTTGCGTCGGAACGAATGCAGTTGATTGGCCGCATGGGAGGACTGGGAGGCTACACGCGAACAACGGACGTCTTTCAAATCCCGCGCAAAAAGTACATGGGATCGTAATGATGCGGCTTAGTGATTTGATACGCGAGATGTGGTAGTGTGGTAGGAAATCGAGTTTTGGATGGTTATACTCATCGGATCCGATTGACCTTATCCCATTACCTATCAAATCGATATGACTCGACGATCGAACGGAACTTTGGAGCTTCGCCCCATGTTGCCATCGGATGTGCCCCATGCACTTCGGATCATCAACGAATACGATGAAGACGACGCATTGGAGGCGAGAGATACTTATGAGGAGAGTATTGATGGTCAGTACTGTTTATGCGAGCGGGGGCAGGTGATTGGCGTTGTTGGAGCGAAACCGATCGAGGACACGGATGGTTCGATGGGATTGTCTTGGACCTATCTTCAGCGAGCGGATCGACGATCAGGCAAGGGCTCTCAGATGCTTCAATGGATCATCGAGATCATGAGAGACATGGGAGGGCGGAAAGTATTCGTACATGCGAGCGACTATCAAGATCCCGGGGAAGGGGATATCTACTTCGACGCACGCGACGCGTACGTACGCGCAGGTTTTATGCAAGAGGTTCGTCAACCTGACTTCTATGCGCCCGGCGAGTCGATGCTGGTCTATGGTCTACGACTGGTACCACGCGAAGCGCGTGAAGTCCCTCTACAACTCGACGATATCAAGATAACCGACGTGGACGAGATTCCAGAAACCAACAATGCGTACTGGCTTGCTTGGGAACTAGTTCAAAACGGTAGCGGTACCCAGCCTGCCGATTTTGAACGGCTCTACAGGGAGGTGAAGTCCTGGGGCGGCCGAGCGATCTATATGGCGTTTCCATCGGATGTCGCTAACGCAAGTGCTCTGGTAACAGCAGCTCGTTTTCGAATCGCTGGGCGATTGATGGACTATTACGAGGATGGTGTAGACCAAATTCACTATCGTTACGATCTACTCTCTTAGGGGAATAGCCTTCATTCTTCCGAGGAACGGTATCGGGATCGCATTCAAGGGATATAGAGGCAAACGAAAAAAGGCCGATACTTTCGTAACGGCCTTTTTATTGGACCAAGCGTCCAAGTCAACGTTTTATGAAAGCCTGCCTGTAGAGCATGCTTGGTAAATCAATTAATTGCAACCGCAGCTAGGAGCAGCTTCGCATCCGCAGCTAGGAGCAGCTTCGCAGCAGTCAGCCTTCTTGAATTTGCCAAAGAAGGACTTGATGGCTGCCATCTTCTTTGCATGGTGAGCAGCCAATCGGTCCTTGAGGCTTGGCTTGCAGCAAGTTGGTTCAACTTCGCAACCACAGCTTGGAGCTGCTTCACAACCGCAGCTTGGTGCTGGAGCTGGAGCACAGCAAGGTGCTGGTGCTGGAGCTGGCGCTGGTGCTGCTGCACAGCAAGGAGCTGGCGCTGGTGCTGGTGCTTCGCAGCATGGTGCTGGAGCTGGTTCGCAGCAGCTTGACTTCAACGAATGAAGCTTCGAAAGCAATCCCTTGAGGATGTGCTTGCGAGCTGGTTTGCAGCATGGGTCTGGTTCGCAGCTTGGAGCTGGTTCGCAGGAAGGTGCTGGCGCTGGCTCGCAGCATGGTGCTGGTGCTGGTTCGCAGCAGGAGCTCTTCTTGTGGAAGAGGCCAGCGGAAGCGGACGAAGAAAAACTGATAGCAACGGCAACAACTGCCACGGAAGCGATTAAACGACGCATGGATCTATCTCCAAAATTGAAAACATGGTTACATTTCCCGCGCCCAACTCATTCTGGTTGCCTGACCATCCTGGCCTTCATCCAGCCGCCAACCTAGTTGATGGCGTAGACGCGAACTCTACCCCTAGAGATCCATCCTGAATTGGAAAAAGCAAGCTGATTGATAAAAATTACCCAACACAACCTTGGTATCCGGGGTGAGATTTAACGGCTAAGAGGGTTATAATGCCGATTCGACGTCGCCAACCCACTCAAACACCATCCATCTAGCCAATGTTTATAATTGACGAATTGCAATGGCGTGGACTTATCCACCAGTGCACGGACCTCGAATCGGTAACAAAAATTCTTGCGAACCCAACCGTCGTTTATGCAGGATTCGATCCCACGGCGGAATCATTGCATGTGGGATCCTTGCTTCCGCTAATGATGTTGCGTCGATTCCAACTGGCTGGTCATCGACCGATTGCATTGGTGGGTGGTGCTACAGGCATGGTGGGTGATCCGAGCGGAAAAAGCGACGAGCGCAATCTTTTGTCGAAAGAGGCGCTCGACAAAAACGTCGTAGGAATCAAAGCACAGATGGCGAGATTTCTTGACTTCACTGGCCCAAATGCCGCAATATTGGTTAACAATTTCGATTGGATGCACAGCTTTTCGTTCCTAGACTTTCTGCGGGACATCGGAAAGAATTTTCCTGTCAACGTGATGCTCAGCAAAGACTCCGTCAAAAGCCGCTTGGAACGTTCCGACACCGGACTGAGTTACACCGAATTCAGTTACATGCTTCTTCAAGCGTATGATTTCGTGCATTTGGCGAAGAGTCATGACTGCAAGATCCAAATCGGCGGTAGCGATCAATGGGGAAACATCACGGCTGGCATTGATTTAGGCCGTCGGATGCTTAGCAAGAGTCTTTTCGGACTCACGAACCCGCTTCTTACCACCTCAGACGGTCGGAAAATGGGTAAGACCGAAAAAGGGGCTGTCTGGCTTTCAGCAGAACGAACCAGTCCCTACGAATTTTATCAGTACTTCATCAGCATCGATGATGCCGACGCTTTGATGACGGTTCGATTTCTTTCGGATATCGATCATGACGAGTACAAAACGCTTGAAACGCAAATGGCGACCGATCCGAGAGGAGTGAAGAAACGGTTGGCACAATCGGTTACCGAGATCGTTCACGGTGAAGCGGGGCTAGAAACTGCCGAACGTGCTTCGCAAATGTTGTTCGGTGGCGAGATCGATAAACTGGTGGATCGCGAGCTTCTATCGATCTTCGCGGACGTCCCCAGTTGCTCCATGCCACGCCAATCGCTCGATGCCGGGGTGACTATGATCGATGCCATGGTGACCGCCGCCTTGGCAACGAGCAAAGGTGATGCGCGTCGAACGATCGAGAACGGTGGAGCTTATGTCAACAATCGAAAATGCGAGAGCATCGATCGGGTGTTGAAGCCAGAGGACTTGGCAAGCGAAAGTGTGATCGTGCTTCGCAGCGGGAAAAGAAAATACGCCCTCCTTCGATTCGAATAAGAAACGAAATCTTTTCATGAAGAACTATTTTTGGCGTGCCATGTGTGCAGTTGTTGTATTGCTTTTTCACGGGAATACAAACGCGGCAGAGAAACAACCGAACGTGCTCTTTATCGCAGTGGATGATCTGCGCAACGATCTTGGGGCCTTCGGTGTGCCATATGCAAAATCGCCGCAGATAGACGCATTTGCCGCCACGGCACGCGTATTCGATCGTCACTATGTCCAGGTGCCAACGTGCGGTGCGTCTCGTTGCGCCTTGATGCGAGGTCGTTATCCGACCGTCGCATCGCAAGTAGGTAACGACGGAATCAAGCAAACACAAAACGAATGGGGGCAACAAAGCCTTCCCGCTGTGTTTCGCCAAAATGGCTACCGAACCTATTCGCTTGGTAAGATCACTCACTATCCCGGCGGCCTCACGGGCAAAGAATGGGCAGAGGGTGACGAGGAATTACCAGGTGCGTGGGATCGCGCGTGGATACCGAACGGTCCATGGAAAACACCGGTATCGATAATGCACGGTTATGCAAATGGCGTTGCGAGAAACCCAGGAAAGTCGCCGCCACTAGAAGCGTTCGAGGGTTCGGACGATTCGTATCCAGACGCATGGGTTGCTGCGGAAGCTATTCATACGTTGAAAACGTTATCCGCCCAACAAGAGCCTTGGTTTTTTTGTGTCGGCTTCTTCAAGCCGCATTTACCGTTTGCTGCACCGAAGCGATGGCACGATCTTCATCAAAGGGGAATACCAGATCTGGTTGCTGAGATAGCTGCCAAACCGTCATGGCCTTCGGGTTGGCACAACAGTGGCGAGTTTCGAGGAAACTACGGTCATGCGCCAGGGCGCAACCCCGACACGGATATCGAGTATGCCAGAGAGATTCGTCAAGCGTATGCGGCATGCGTGAGTTACATGGACGAACAGGTTGGAAGAGTCCTGTCAGCATTGCGGGAACTCGATCGTGAAAAAGACACCATCGTTGTGCTATGGAGTGACCATGGTTTCTTGTTGGGAGAGCACTCGATTTGGGGAAAGCACTGCCTTTACGAGAATGCACTGCGTTCGCCTTTGATGATTCGTTATCCAGGCATTCGGCAGCCTGGCCAAACAAGCCATGCCACGGTTGAAACCGTAGACCTACTGCCGACGCTAGCCGATCTTTGCAATTTACCACCCCCGAGTGATCTTGACGGAAAGAGTTTAAGGCTGCAGTTGGAGGATCCTATCGCTCCATCGTTCAAAGATGCGCATGGGTTTTGGTCCGGCGGACAACGAACCGTCCGAACGGACCGTTGGCGATTGATTACTCAGCCAACGAAAGATGCGACGGCTCCTCAAGTCGAATTGTTCGATATGCAATCTGATTTCGACGAGACAAAAAACGTTGCGAGTGAGCATCCTGCTACTGTTAAGGAGTTGCTCGCGAAGATAAATCGGCTTCCTAATCCGAACAAAAAACCAAAGTAATTGACTATCGAATCTTCTGGTCAGGCAACTCGGATTTGATCCCTTCGTCGAGCGGCATTTTGTCATTTGATTCGTTCAGACCGACCTCTGCCATCGCCTTGACGAGTTCGAGTTTCATCTCGTTGACGACACCCGTATACTTCGGGTTGGCGACTAAGTTGTGTCGTTCTTCTGGATCAAATTCGATGTTGTAGAGCTCACCAGGATGTCGATCGGCTGATCCGTCACCATGTGGATAGCGAGTGTATTTCCAACTTTCAGTTCGGACGCTCCGCACATTGGGTGTGTACGGAAACTGCTTCTCGTAATTGTAGTGATAGAGCCATCGTTTACGCCACGAGTCATCTCCCTCTTGGACTAGTTTCTTCCAAGACTTGCCATGGATACCGGGAAGTGCAGGTGCACCACAAAGTTCGAGCAAGCTTGGAGCGATGTCGACCGTGAGCACTTGTTGATCGATCGCTTTTGGCTGATCGACAGGGGTAAGGCCAGGAAAGCGAACCACTTGAACGATGCGTATGCTCGGTTCGTGCGATGTTCGTTTGTCGACCATCCCATGCTCACCATTCAGAATACCATTGTCACTCATGAAGACGATGATCGTATTGTCCAACTCGCCTTGCTGTTGCAGAAGGCGGTACAATCGCCCAATGCTGTCATCCACCGAGAGAAGAGTGCCCCAATAAGCCCGTGTCATGGCTTCAAAGTCTTTTACCGCTTCAGGCGAGTCGTCAGGAAACTTTTTTCGCCAGTCGAAAAGCGGTCCGTAAATGCCATGCCATGTGTAAAGTCGTTGCTTGATCCAGTTCGGTTTATCCTCCAGCATGAAGGCTGATTCTGGATAGGAGATCCGAACGTTCTCGAATGACTTTTCGTATTTCGGTTCAGGAAAGTAAAAACTGTGCGGCGCTTTGTGGCCTATCATCATGCACCATGGCTTGCCATCGCGTGGCCGATTGAGCCACTCCTCGGCCATGTCCGTAACGACCGTGGTGTAGTATCCCTTGACTACTTCTCGTTTGGTTCCATTGATATTGAACTCGGTATCAAAATACTTGCCCTGCCCTTTGTGCGTTACGAACCAATTGAATCCTGGACGTGGTTCGTCATTTTCTTCACCCATGTGCCATTTGCCGAAATAGGCAGTGTCGTAGCCTTGAGATTGCAGAACGATCGGAAAGCTCTTGAAGCCCGCAGGATACTCAGCGAAGTTGTTGGTGACACCGTGGGCGTGGGCATAGAGACCGCTAAGGATGCTGGCGCGGCTTGGGGAGCACAACGATGTGGTGCAGAATGCATTTCTAAAGTAGACCCCTTCTCGGCCAAGGCGATCCATATTCGGCGTCTTGAGGTGTTTGCTTCCACCGAGGCCGATAGCGTCCCAGCGTTGATCGTCTGTGAGAATGAAGAGAATATTGGGCTTTTTGTCGGCAGCGAATCCTGGTGAAAAAATTGCCAGAAACAGCAAAACAACCGATGCTAACTGCTTGGGTGCCGATGCTAACTGCTTGGGTGATAGAGGTATCATGGTGATCTGAGGTAGGAGTTATCAACAACGCCAATCTTGGAGTGCGTGGAGAACTCATCATACACTCAAAATAGGTTTTCGAAATGTTCTCGAAACCTAATCGGGATCACTGTATCTCATTCCTTCTCACTTGTGTATGGATCTGCGGTTTTATGGATCTACGGTTTAGCGTTGAGTCTGGTCACGCCCTGCGACTTCGGCGTCGAAGCCAGTTGTATCGAAAAGAGACGCCGAATTTAAGAAGAACATTCCGATGTTTCGCAGTTGGTTCGCCGTGATTCGATTGGTTTGTTTTCGCGATTGTTCCATCGTTGGACTCCAGAGCTTCCATTGTGATTTCGCGAAATCAGTGGTCGAAGCGATCAAGTCGGTGAACCAAGGACCTGGTGTGTACACCGTGGTTGACGAGGGGAACTCAACAAAGTCAGACTCTGGGTACAGGATTCGACTCTCGTTCGGAAACAAGGCAGGATCGATTGGTAGATGATCGAGAATTCCCAAAATGGGGCTTCCTGAGACCATCGCAAGATCGTTGTAGATTCGCTTGTGCGGGCTCGAGTAGAACAAGCCTGTCGCTGTGTGCGATTGCGATTTGAAGTACCAGTGCTTGACGTTCCAATCTGTTGCCGTCCAGCTATCGATGACATTTCGGTCGTACAACAGAGGGGATTCAGCACGTGGCATTAGCGGCTCATCGATTGGCAATCTTTCCACATTGGCGAGGTAGTTGGGAACATCCGACAGCAAGTCGTTTTCTTTATCGGCGAGAATCGGTTCACCGTTTTCAAGAGCACAGTGTCCGAGACCACAATGTCCGTAGTCTGTGGAAGCGTTAGACGCGACCTTTGGCATGGAGTCACCCTCAAGAATCGGTGGTCGAGATTGCTCCTCCCGATTGCGATCTGACTCCGCTACGAAAACGCCCTCAGCAATCTCTTCACTCTTCGCAACTTCTTCGGAAGCATCTAGGATTGGTGATTGAGCAACAGTGATCTCCTCAAGGTACGAGTTGTCTTCGACAATGGGACAGGAATTGGCGATCGACGAGTACTTTGGCTCCACGGGCTCGCATTTTTGCCATTCGTTGCAGATCGGATCCATGCCCGTTTGCAGCGAGTTGTAAGCAGTTCGGTTGTCTGGATCTAACTCTGCGACGGCAGGCTTATTCGGCAAGCTATTGGTTGCGATCCCATCAGCATCGCTCGCTGCGGCATTGGATTCATCTTCAAACCGATAGACAAAAATGTTTGCTTGAATCCCAACTGCCGTTGGTTCTAGTTCTGTGGATTGTGCCTGACCAACGATATCCGCAAGCTTGAGGAGTGTTCCATTCCATTGACTGATGATGGAATTCCGTTTCTTCGCGACCAGTCCGACCCAGGAAAAACCGGTCCGGAATCCTAATAACAGTTCGTTGCTGATACGAGGTACTCGATGGTTGAGAAAAGCGTTCACATGAGAAAGAGCGTCGTGCAGCGCGGCAAATCGTTCACACTCTTCAATCTCGTTGATTTGATCCAACGCTTCGGTTTCAATCGCGGAAAGCAGCGATTCCTGCCCATTGTTTCTAGGAAGCCCCAGGTGCGAATCTGAGTCGAAGTCATTGAGAAAGCAGGCGTGCGATAATGAGTAGTGCCGCACTGCGGAATGACCATAACTGACATTTGCACCGACGGCGAGGAGGCCTGCTGCAATCAGGCCGCGCAAGACATTGCGAATGGGATGGGAACGCATTTAGGGACCTCGAAACAGTGTTGAATCGGGTGTCCAGAATAGCTGACTCCGCACGGAAGCTGAATCAGCCGTCCGTGGCCACGTCGAGTCATACAGCAAAGGATTATGTGCTTTGGGTAGGACCGCCAGACCAAAGATCCATTCTCAAGATCTGGCGAGTTGACACCTGAGTTATCGAAAATCCATCCCGAAAGCATGAAGGAAGAGTTTGCCCTGTACAACTTTCTTGCCTAACCACGCCGGATTGCCCGACCCTCATGCATTGTGCTAAATGTGACGATTGTTTTAGGATGTATGTGGAGTAAGCTTTCAGATTGTCATTACAGCGACAAACTGTTGCCACTTCGAAACCGGCTTCCCATTCGTTGCTTACAACTCACTCTGCCAAGCGAACTGACTTGATTGAACTCGCCACAATGCGAAGCCTAGCGTAATCGCCACGTAAGCGAGAAGCCCCGAGAAATGAACGATCGGAGGATGATCCAAATTGAAAAAGGTTTTGATCGAATCCGTTTCTGTTAAAGTGATATCGAGGCATTGAATCAATAGTGACCGCAATCGAAAACTAACGGTGAATTGACTGATTACCGCTGGAACCAAGGAAAGCAACGCTTCCACAATCAATGCAAAAAGAAAACCAGCCACCATGGCTCGACGTTGTAGAAGAGTTCCGATGAGTACAAATGCCGAGCCATAGGCGAACGCAGCCAGAACATTCAATAAGCAGGTTACCGCCCAGATTCGAATCGTATGCTCTCCCGTCAAACGGTAGATGGCTGGAATAAGACATGTGGCCGCGACGCAGGTTGCACTGATCGTCCATACCACTGCGACGACGTATTTTCCCAAAAGTACGGAACGTCTTCCGCCCGGTCGAACGACGGCATATACCCAGGTTTGTCCCTCAAGCTCCGAATGGACGACCGGGGTCGCCCACAAAAGCAAACTAAGAATCGTGACGACCTGAGGCAACAAAATAAAGATTAGCGACGCGACTCCGAACGCCAAATCTCCGGGCGGTACATCGGCTACGACCCTTCCTGATATACGTGAGATAGCTACGGACAACAGAATTACTGGAAAAAATGTCAACGAAAACCAAACCATGACGCGCCAAAAAGTCAACGAACGCAACGCTTCGAAACGCATGACTCCCCACGGACCCCAAAGCCATTTCCGTTGCCTGACATCTAACATCGTTGGTAACTTTCTTCTCGCAAAGATACGATCTCGGTCGTTTTGCTCTCTTGTTCACATCGATCCCAAACAGCTCTGCTGCGAGTATAATGTGATCTTTATCTCCCACCTATTCAATCCGTAAGGAATCAAACATGTTGATTCGACTGTTTGGAACGTTGGCAATCGCGGTTGCCCCCTCGTTCTCGATCTTTGCTCAAGAAGCGGCTCCAAAGCAAACTGGCTTTCGATGGAAAGTTGAAATGTTGGCACTTGACGCGAACGAAGGATGCGCCATCGGCGATCTCAATGGGGACGGGAAAAACGATATAGTCGCAGGACGAAATTGGTATGCAGCGCCCGACTTCAAGCCGCGGCCTCTTCGGACCATCGAAGATTGGAATGGATACGTAGAATCCAATGGCGATTTCATTATGGACATGAATGCAGATGGCCGTCTGGATATTGTGGCAGGCTCTTTTCTCCCCGCACAAGTTCATTGGTACGAGAATCCCGGTCCCGAAGGCTGGCGGCTTGGTCAAACGTGGAAGAAACACTTGTTGGTCGATACGGGGGCTAGCCAGAACGAAGCCCAACTTATGGCCGATATCGACGGAGATGGAAAACCAGAATGGGTCGTGAACAGTTGGAACAAAAAGAACCCAACAGTCATTTGGCGATTTACCAAACGAGAACCGACCAAGGAGAATCCAGCCGTCTATCAATTGGAAAAGGCAGTCGTCGGCGCGGAAGGAAACCAACATGGACTGGGCGTCGGTGACATCAATAACGATGGTCGAATCGATGTGCTGATCGGATCAGGTTGGTTCGAGCAACCAGCATCTGAGTCCTGGACGAAGCCATGGAAGTATCATGCTGACTGGAATATCCAGGGTAGTATCCCGATGATCGTGAAAGATGTGGATGGAGATGGATTGAACGATATGCTACTAGGTGCTGGGCATGACTATGGGCTCTATTGGTGGAAACGAAAGCAAACGAAACCAGACGAGGCATTGGCATTTGAAGAAATCGTGATCGACAAATCCTTTTCACAACCCCATGCCCTGGCGTTGGTCGATCTCGATGGCGACGGCGTCGATGAGTTAGTCTCTGGCAAAAGGTACTTCGCACACAATGGAGGCGATCCAGGTGGAAAAGACATGCCTGAGATCAATGCTTATCGCTGGACCGGTTCAGGTTTCACCAAATCTGTCATCGAACAAGGGCATGTCGGTGTCGGATTGCAAATCGCTGTAGGTGATTTGAATCAAGACAAACGAAACGACATAGCCGTCGCAGGCAAAAGCGGCACCTATATCTTGATCAATCAGCCTGCAGATAAGTGATTTAAGAATGGAACGTCGACCGCATAAGGAAAAGGCTATGCCGGACCCGTTCCCAATCCCCCCCAAGGTTAGCTGTCCGATGGCTCATACCTGGAGGGGCGATAGGAAAGTGGCTCAACGGCTTTCCGCCAAGTTACGCACGCATGCAATGGTCTGTAAAATTCATAAAAAATATTAGATACCCCCTATTGCAATCTGATTTCCTAACCCGTGTAATCGATTGCAACGTTCCGTCTTAGACCATCCACTCCGTCCCAAGTGTCTTACTCATGCCACTTCTCGCACGGCGCAACAAGCAACAAGCAACAAGCAAACACGCGGAAGTTCCGCCGGTTGTTTCTTGAGTCTTTAGAGACTCGAAAATTGATGGCTTCGGATCTAGATGCAATCTCCACGCAGGATCTCTTGCAACGATCGCTGGATCCTGTTCAAGGAGCTTCGCAACCCACCGCGAATTTTTCTTCCTTTAACTCAGATCGAATCATCGCATTAGACGCAGATAGCTTGAATCCAAGGCAAGCATCGTTGATCGACAACGCTAGTCGTCTGTCAAAAGTCGACTATGCACCGAGTTCTTATCTGAACCAATTTCGAAACCAAGTTCCATCACAAGGTCAACTGCAAGGATCGTTGATCGGTAGCTCCACGAACCCACGATTACAACTGAACGCTTCTGGCGACAGTTCCGCCACAACATCTTCAACCACACTCGATGCCAACACTGCTGAAGCCGGCTCCATCGCCAACGGTTCCTTCTTCGCGGGATTATTCACACAAGGGGGCCGCACTGCGAACACGCGGGTTGGCACTGCATCTCAACCTACGAAAGTTCAATGGGTCGGTGCATTTTGCGATGTCGATGGAACGGAAGTGTTTCCCTTAAGTCAATCTTCAAATGTAGTCATGTCGCCACTTCCTGAAGGAGAGGGAGACGATGACGGTGAATCCATTGTTCCCGCGGTCGATTTCCCAACACTGACATCGTCGAGTCACACAGGAGCGTTCGATCTTTTTCTTCCACCGTCTCCATCCTCTTCCAGTAGTCTTACGACATTTGGAGCTTTCACCGCCGCTTCGCTTACGAATCCAGATTTGACATTGCCGGGGTTGAATTGGGTGCACTTGGTCGATGTCTATTGGGTAAGTCCGACACAATGGAGCTTTACCGAATCGCTCGTGCTATCGTTTGATCTCGGAAACTCCGTCGAGGACGAAGGCCAAGAGTCGATCGTCAACGGCCAGGGTGGCAATGAAGATGGCCCCGATGGCGATGATAGCTCGGGAGATCCAGACGATGATGAAGACACTGGACTCGATGTGGAATCCGAGTGGGAGTCTTCAATTGGAGCTAGTCGCAGTGGGTATTTCAAGTTTACCTTCAGTGCCTCGCGAGGGATCACCACCGCGAGTGCTGCGGGAGTTCGATGGTCGTTGTTGGTAGACTATCTGGATTCTGCGTCGGTATCAGCCGAAGCTTCTGGCAGAGCTGACTTTACGCCGAGCGATCCATCGACCAATGACGATGGCGGGTCATCCAACGGCGACGACGAGCCGGGTACAGGCGGCGTCGAGGACGGAACCGGCAGGGATGTCATCGACACGCCACAGTACGCGGATGATTTTACGGCAACTTCGAAATGGAAAGCATCCGCCAGAATCTCTGTCGAGACTTCTGGGATCATTATCGTATCCAGCACTCCAGCCATTGCATCGGATGGCGAAATCGATCGAACGATAGCGGCCTCGATTACTTACGATGTGGAAGGTGATATCGAAGTCTCCGAAGAATGGTCCAGCTCGAGTCAATCAGGCGATATCAGCTTAGTGGATTTCCCGGTCGAGGATGGTGACCACCCTCTTGGCGGGTGCGGGACTGGGATATTCGACAATGGCGATGCACCGGGTGACGGCGACAATGGCGAGGGCGAAGGTGGATCCGGCGCCCGTGGTGGCAGAGATCCTGGAACTGATCCGATCGGTGAGGTCGAAGGCAAAGGCCACGCATCGATGAGCAGTGGCAAATCGCTTAACAAAGCGGGGGGCGGTCTCAATGGCTCGTTCGGCCTGAACGGTGTATTGCGAAATGGCAGATTTTCATCGCTGATTGGCAATGCCCTTTCGGATTTGGAAACAGCACGCGAGAATTCTGGAGATGGAGATCATTTGTTTGTCTTTCGAGATCACAAAGTTACGCCCGTGGAATATGGGCAAACCGTGACAACGATCGTGTTGAAGGCTGGCTGGACCGGCATAGGAAAAGGGGATGGAAGTGCGGATGGAGACGGGGATACTGAATTGGGACTCAATTCTGAAGGCGT
>Ga0207937_1000346_pt1 | contig 16342 bp, 9 predicted proteins | sample LakMenEpi04Sep11_FD_150668 | JGI IMG/M metagenome (GOLD analysis project Ga0207937, IMG submission 150668) | Freshwater microbial communities from Lake Mendota, WI - 04SEP2011 deep hole epilimnion (SPAdes) | ecosystem: Environmental > Aquatic > Freshwater > Lentic | place: Lake Mendota, Madison...
TGGAACGATCTCCTGCGTGGCTGGCTCGAAGTAACGATGCCAAAGTTCTTGTTGAAATTCGAACGGTGGTAGCAGTGTATCTACCGCAATGATGGTTCGATTGGAATCCAGAATCAACTTACCGTCGATCGCAAATGCTTCGTTCACGGGAACTCCCAAGTCTAGGGACGGAAGCCGAAGCGTCGTGCTCAACCTGGATTTCGTATTCCTTAAGGTGATCAGATTATCATTGGCGGAACTGGTAATTTCCCACCCCAGCAGTGTTTCGCCCACGCATGACTTCATACGACACGCAATCGCATTGTCCATTCCAAAGTTCTCTGAAGCGGTTGCAATCGTGACGTTCACTTTTCCTTTAGGCCACTCGGTGGTGTTCTGCTCGCTAACGCTAGCGATCTCCAGTGAGCGACGGTCGGGATCGGAATCGACCCATTGGCTAAACCAACTGTTCAAAACATTTCTACCCTCCGTATCGTCCCCGAGAAGCGTGTCGACCAAATGGGGACGGTTTGCAACCTGGTAAACTTTGGCCAGCAAAATGGCTGCATCTCGGTCGATCGCCATAAACTCACGGAAGGGGCGAGTTCCTAGAGATTCCACGAGTAGCTCTTCAGCATCCATTAGCTTGCCATCATTCAGCAGTTCATCTGCGAGTTTGTTCCTCGAATTACGAACTGCGGGGTGAGCTCGGAAATGCTTCAACTTGATACGTTGCAGGTTTGGTGGTAGCGCTTCCAGTTTTTTTATCTGCGAGTCGAGACCAGCCTTCAGCTTAGGATTGGCTTCAAGATTAGGTAGCCGTTCAAAAAGCTGAGTCAATTGAGTCTCGATCCAGCGATCTTCTTGGATTGTGAGTTCCTCTGTCGGCGTGAAATAATCGGAGCTTGCCGTCTGTTCCCGGCGCCGTCCAGTCCGAGCATCCGAAAACTCGAACAGCTTCAAAAGAACGTCCTCATACTGCCCCTTTTGTTGGAGTCCGAAAACCAGCATTCGTAAGAAAACAAAATCGTTTTCCAATCCTATGTCAAACTTTGCGATGCGAGACGCATACTTTTCAAAATCCGACCCGAGTGCCATCGTCGAAGCTTTTCGAAGCAACCCCCAACATTCCTGATTCGTCGGATCGGACACATACACTTTTTCCAGTAGATCCATGGCATCATCGATTTTGCCTTCCGCCAAAGCGAGCTCGCCCCGCTTGAGCATTGATTGAGTCGAGACCGACGAATTCTCGAGTTCGACCCTTACTTCGTTTCGAACCAAGTCGCGTATTGCATAAGCATCCATCTGAAGCGGGGATACTGAGATAAGCTTATCGTTCGCGTAGATCAAGTTTCCAGGAACATGCTCCAGTCGGATAAAGTCCAACATCTTGCCCGAATCTAAATCCAGCTCCAAGATGGAAGGTTCGGCTGTTGGCAAATAGTACTTGGTTCCGTTTCGAACCCCTTTGCCTACAACTTGTTGCCCGGGACCGAGCGGGATCTGCCAACGCTCTTTGCCTGACATCAAATCCAGTCCATAAACACTTGACTGACAAACGACGATCACGGTGTCTGAAACGATTCCGCCGACATAGCGAACTTGGTACGCTCTCTCCTTGAGTTCGTACCACAAAGGTTTGCCGGACTGAATGGAAACTGCAAAGACACCGCTTCCTTCGGTCGGAGAGAAAACCGCAACCCCATCGCTCACCACCGGCGATAGATCTGCAGAGCGCGCTTCAAAGGGTGAATAGTCACCCATTTGTTCGCCGCCAAAAGCGCCAACTTGCGAAAACGACGTGGACTCACGCATCTCATACGGGTAAGCCCACTGCAACGAGCGCGAATGCAGATCAAACGCCACCAAATATCCAGACAGCGTCGGGCAAAAGACAATATTGCCATCCACCGAAGGCGATGCGCCAACATTCCGTCGCAACACGTCGGAAGCAATCGTCCCGGTTGCATTGGAAACCAATGGTTGTTTCCATCGGAGCTTTCCTGTTTCTGGAGTCAACGAGAGAAGAAGAACTTCACTGTTGATTTCAGCCATGATAAGAAGTTCTCCGCGGTGCGGCAGAGGTGGACCGAGAAACAAGGCGTTGATCAACTCTGGTTCTCGTTCACTCTTTACGCCACCTACTTCCCATAGCAGCTTACCCTCTCCAGGCGCACTCCAACATTGCAGGACATTGTAGGTTTTGGCTGCAAGCGGCTTAGACATCCGAGCATTGGGGCCGAGTGCGAACGACTCCGCTACATCGATACTTGGCAGCTCGCTCACTCCGTAAATTCTAATTCCGTCACTCGCTAGATTGCCAGTTGCCGCTTCTCCCCATACCCGTTTGGACAAGTAGTCGGGTGTTTCATCGTCCCGCGCCAACGACAGTCGCGTGGCCATTCCATCCATCGCGAGCCCAAGCGGCATGCCTGAGTATGGTTGGACCCACTGCAGCAGTCCATTGAGAGAATCGATGGCTACAATCCGCTGATCATATGTTGAAACTACGATACTACGACCGATACAGATTGGCACCCTCGACGGAATCAAAGCTGCGGCGGCATCGCGAGGCAAACTGGATTGCGATTTGAGTGAAGACAAAAGATTCTGTCGATGCTGACTCGACTCGTGCAGCTCTGCATGCCAACGAAGCATCGGCAAGGGGACTCCAGCCGATGTGCTAGAATTGCGTTGAGCATTCCCTCCAGAGAGTAGCGGCCTAGTAACAGATCGCTGCACCGACGTTACTTTATTCGATGCTAGTAAATCCGAGACAGCGGCAAGATCGATTGCACCGTTGTTCCACTGGACGTTCTTACCGTGCCAATTCACTTTTCCACTTGGAGTTTTCTGTGCAAGCTCCGTCAAGATGGTGTTCGCTTCCTCTGGACTTCCTGCTTCGAGGAAAGCCGACGCAGCCGCCAATGCGACCGAAGGCCCGAATCGAGCAAAAGGACGCTTCTGTTCGAATAGCTTGACATACAACATTGCTGCTTTCAGTAGATCCCCTTGATGCATCGCTCGTTCCGCCAAAAGCAGCGTTGCATCTTGTCCCGATGCCAAAAAGCTATAGCGAGTTGCGACCCCTTCCAGGGCTCGCCAATCACCTTCTTCTAAGGCTTTTCGAAGAGCTTGCTCGGCCTGTACGCCATGCCGCACATTTAGAATCTCGAACGCTTCCTCAGGAAGCTCATTCGTGATGTCGGCTATTTCTGCAAACAAACTTCCCTTGATGATTCGCAGCTTACTCTTTCCCGGCCTTAAGAAGTAATCGACGCCAATATCCTCATTGAGCTCCGCATCTTCTAGTCCGAGCAGTGTCCCAATGGCTAATGTCGCTTCGGTCCATTCCTTCGCTTCTACATTGGCTTTCGCTTCATCCAATAAGGATAGTAGTTCGCGCGACGGAGTCATCAAACTCGGGTTGGCGCGATTTGGCATATTGGAACGGAGGGGCTGCCCATAAACCATGTTCCAAGGGCTGAAAGCCAATCCCACTATCGAAACCGCTAGTGATTTCGTGAACAATCTCAACGCATCCATGGCCTTTTGTCATTTCTTTGGAACGCTTTTGGAATCCGCCTTTTCAATCGACAAATCCTAGTGTAACCGCTTCTTGCCTGTTAATGAACCAGAAGGAATCGGTTACCGTGCTATGCGCCACTTTCACGCGAATTCATGCGAATAGGCAATTCAGGGGGGTTAGGCGAAAGCGTTTTGACAAAGAACTAACAAGTATTCAACAATTTTTGCTAGCAATAGCCATTTGGGGGGGTGACTTTGCGACATCGATCTGGTTAGATTAGTGCCCGTCGCGAGCCACGCAATTGCACCCTGTATGCGCAATTAGATGCCGTTAGTCGTGGCTCGATTCTTAAGCTCCAACCATAGAAAGTGCGAATGTTGCGATGTGCTTACTGGCCATTCAATATCGCGTGGTTTCTGACAGTCCCATCCTTGTTGCAGCGAATCGAGAGGAGTTTTTCGACCGACGCAGTTCAGGCCCGACTATCCAGGCTGGTAAACCTCGAGTTTTATGCCCCACCGATCAACGAACCGGCGGGACATGGCTTGGGGTCAATCAGCATGGCGTCTTCGTCGGAATTTGCAACAGACGGACATTAGAGCCACTTGGCAGCAATCGATCACGCGGGCTATTGTGTAAAGAAACCCTCAAGGGGACTTCTTCGCAATCTTGCCTGGATCGTGCGCTGGAGGAACTGGATAAACATCAATTCGAAGCGTGCAACTTAGTCGTTGTCGATCGAGATGCAGGCTTCGTGATCCATCACGAGTCAGAGAACGAGGTCGTATCGATGCGATCTGGTTTGAACATCGTTGGGGGACGCAATCTAAACGATCCACGAGATGAACGTGTACAATTGGCCAGCCGATTGTTAACGCTGCAAAATCTGGATTCCCCCGTAAAGTTCCTCGCTGTAGCCAGCCGTGTTTTTGCTCGCTCCCCAACACCTACGGGGCGCGCGAATATGGTTCTGCGTGGTGCGGACTACGGTACGGTTTCTAGCACATTGATAGCTCTCGGGGCTAAACCTCGTGATGCTATTTATCAGTATGCCGATGGACCAGCCGACGAAGCTCGATTCGAAGACTACTCGCCAATGCTCCGGGACATCCTCAGTCGCGGACTCCGAGAGACCAAGCCGAAAGCGATGGCTTGATCGGTCGCTACTCAAAACTACTAGTAGAACGGGTCGTCCGGCCCGTTGTGCTGTGCCATAATGCGTCTGTCGGCTTGGACATGAGTCGATGAGCCAAGGAAATTACGATAAGCGAGAAGTGCTCGGTCGATCTTAGAGACTCTCCTAGCATCAAACCTTAATGATCTAGTCCCCCAAATCTTCAAACGGCAAATCGCCATCCATTCTCTCAGCGAGTCCCTGCTTGAAGTGCTTGCGGCAAACAGTGACGTAACGCTCGTTCCCTCCGATCTGAATTTGCTCTCCCTCTCGAACAGGTTTACCGGTCGAGTCGATGCGCAGCACCATCGTCGCCTTGCGTCCGCAATGGCAAATCGTTTTGATTTCATTGAGGTTGTCAGCCCATGCCATCAAGTACTGACTCCCTTCGAATAGGTTTCCCTGGAAATCGGTGCGCAATCCATAGGCCAGTACAGGAATCCCCAAATCGTCACAGACGTCACCCAACTGACGTACCTGCTTCTTCGTTAGGAACTGCGCTTCATCGACTAGCACGCAATCGACCTTCTGCTTTTCATGCTCTTGTTGAATGCGGCGAAACAAATTTTCTGAGATCGAAAAGGTGATTGCTTCCGACTGTAGACCGATACGAGAACTCACGACACCTGCTCCGAATCGATCGTCGATCTCGGGTGCAAATACCAGCGTGCGCATCCCTCGTTCTCTATAGTTGTAACTCGACTGGAGCAAGATCGTGGACTTGCCCGCGTTCATGGTCGAGTAATAGAAATACATTTTGGCCAATTTTCTACTCCGATATGGATGGCACTGGTGGAGAGGCAACGAACTAGACGGCGGCTGGTTCTTCGACAGGGCTAGCGATTTGCACAAAGATATCGTGCAATGTCGGCTTCACCATTTCAAAGTGCTCGATCTCTCCAGCTTGAAGCAATGCTCGCAGCACTTCTTGTCTCTTGGAAGAATCCGCCAGTGCAAGTTCCACAAATCGTCCATGTTCCACTCGATGCTGAACACCTGGTAGAAGCTCTGGAACAGGTTGTCGGTTGGCCAATGCAACTCTCAACCGAGGCTCGCCGTACGTGTCGAGTATCTGATCTAACGTACCATCGAGTACTTTCTTTCCTTGAAAGATCATACAAACATGGTCGCACATGCGTTCCGCCATCGCCATATCGTGCGTGCTAAAGATGACCGTCGTCCCTTGATCGCGAAGCTCTAGCACTGCGTCACGAAGCACTTCCATGTTCACCGGATCTAGACCGCTAAACGGTTCATCGAGGATCAGCAACTGTGGATTGGATGCGACCGCAGCAACGAATTGAACTTTTTGTGCCATCCCTTTCGAAAGCTGATCAATTCTTTTCTTGTACCAATCTTTGGCATTGAGCTTTGTCATCCATCGATCGATGTTCTCATCCGGATTGCGGCAACCCTTGATGCGAGCAAAATAGCGCAACACTCTTCGAACCGTCATCCGACGATAAAGCCCTCGTTCTTCGGGCAAGTATCCGACGCGATCGTCCGCGCAGTTTCCGTCGGTTGCACCGAGAACTTGGACGACCCCAGTATCCGGCTTATAAATCCTGAGGATCATGCGCATGGTCGTCGTCTTGCCTGACCCGTTTGGACCGATGAATCCGAAAATCTTGCCGCTTGGGATTTGAAGATCCATCGGGTAAACCGCTTGATGGTTCCCAAATTTCTTGGAAACACCCGTCAACTCGACCGCGAAGTCCGCCATTTCAATTCGTTTTGTTTCTTCTGAAGTGTCAGTGCTCTGCAACTTCCTGTGGCTACAATTACTTTGTGGAGAGTATCATACGATGATCGATTGAACAGATTAATGGCTTTTTCGAGGCACAAGCATGAAAAGTATCCTGAGACGCAGTTTTCTCACTGGCACCGCTGGATTGGCCAGCCTAGCCTTGCTTCAAGGACGGTCGGACGCGATCGATCCCTTCCGTCGCACCGCGCCTGGACGTATGCAATTGAGTTTGGCAGCCTACTCGCTCCGAGACAAATTGACCAAAGGTGGCTGGGACCTATTCAAGTTCGTGGACTACTGTCACGAACAAGGATTGGCTGGAGCAGAGCTCACCAGTTATTACTTTCCTGCCGACGTGACGACCGAGTATTTGGTCGACCTCAAGCAGCATTGTCATCGTCGAGGAGTCACGATCTCGGGAGGTGCCATTCGAAACGACTTCTGCCAGACCGATGCGACAAAACTTGCTGCGGACATCGAACATACGAAAAAATGGATCGACTATTATGCGATCTTGGGTGCCCCGGTGATTCGAATCTTTGCTGGCAATCAACCCAAAAACGACACATGGGGAGACACCGTGGCTCGTTGCGTGAGGGCTTGCGAAACCGTTTGCGAGTATGCCCACAAGAAGGGTGTTTACTTGGGCCTCGAGAACCATGGTGGAGTCACTGCGAAAGCGGAGGGCTTGTTGGAGATCGTTTCGAAAGTTCAAGCCAAGAGCTTCGGCATTAACTTTGACTCGGGTAATTTTTCGTCCACAGATGATCCCTATCGAGAACTGGAGCAGATCGCACCCTACGCAGTCAATGCACAGCTCAAAGTGGAAATCACGACAAACGGCAAAAAAGGAGAGACGGATCTCAAACGAGTTGTCGAAATTCTGCGCAAGTCAGGATATAGCGGCTGGGTCGCTTTGGAATACGAAGCCAAAGAAGAGCCACTCGAAGCGATCCCCAAGTGGTTGAACAAACTCAGGTCGATCGTCTGATGCTGTTCTTTTCGACGAAGCTTGCCAGTTGACCACTGCCGGCGAAAGGCAGAATCACCAACAGTACATGGGGGACACCGCAGTTTTGCTATGGACTCTATTGTCCGAAAAGTAGTAGGATTCGAGCGGAAACACTCATTTAACTACACCTGGTGTCCCTTTTCATGGTTCCTCAACCTCTCCGGATTGCGTTGATGTCCTCTCAGAAAACCTGGGGGGGTGGAGAGCAGTTCGTTTGGTCACTAGGTCGAGGATTGGCTGAACGCGGGCACCATATCGCTTGGTTCGCCGACAAAGATAGCACTCTGTCAAGAAAGCTCGCTTCGGTAGGGTCCCATGCGTTTCATTTGCCAAGCCGCCTTCCCAACCCCCGAGATTTGATCCGACTGCGCAGGATCTGCAAGTCGCATGCGATCCAATTGATACACGCCAACGATCCACACGCAATCAACTGGAGCGGACTATCGCTGCTCGGCAAAACCAGTATCAAACGAGTTGGTGTGAAACACACTGCATTTCCTGTGCATTCTTCTTTGCTGTATAACCACTTGCTGGACGCTCTCGTCTGCGTCTCTCAAGCAGTGCGGAAGACTTGTACTGAATCTGGAGTTTCCGAAAGCAAGACAACGGTCATTCATGGCGGAGTTGAACCGATGACCATCAACAAGCATGAAGCTCGTTTTTCGATTTGTGAAGAACTGGGGGTGTCGTTGGATGTCCCTATATTCTCCGCCGTAGGTAGTTTGAATCCCTGCAAATCGTACCATCGTATCATCGAAGCGGCGCATCACTTGCGGTGGCATCTTTGCGATTTCCGGATTGTCATATGTGGAGAGGGAAGTGAACGCCATCGGCTAGAGGAGTTGATTCGGCGATATTCACTTCAAGACAGAGTCAAGTTGATCGGTTTCCAAAATCGTCCAGAACGTTGGGTCGCAGGTAGCGACGCATTTGTGCACACATCAGCGGCAGAAGGCTTGTCGCTGGTAGTTATCATGGCTCAAATGCTAAACACTCCCGTGATTAGCACCGACAGCGACGGCTTAGGGGAAGTTGTACGAAGTCCTTATACCGGCGAGGAGTTAGCGGCCATTATTCAAGGAGATGACCCGGCGAATCTCGCGAGATTGATGATGGAATCCATTCATAAAACGCCAAAATTCATGGAAAGAACCCGTGCGGCAATGAACTCCGCATTAGAACGCTTCACTGAAAAGCAAATGATCGATGGATTCGAAAGATTGTATCTAAGGTTGACCCGTGCGTACGATTCATCGCTTCGTGATCAAAAAGCAGCGTAAAGACAAAATTGAGTTCATTGAGCAAATGCTAGTTTTGGGTTTTCCAAAGGGGTTGCAGCTAAGAAAGAACACCTTCCGATTGTAAGGCCCCTAAGCAAATCACTTCATTACAGGTCGATTTGCAATCGATAAGACTTGCAAGACGCGTGCTGAATATGTGTTCAGAACAGCAAGGTTGTAACGGAGTACTAATTTAAAATGTCGCAATTCGGACGCAATTGGCTAAAGAAAGCATTACTTTCCACCGGTATCTTGGCTGCTATCACACCAGTACTCGTCGCGCAAGAAGATCCTTCTAAGCTGACTCAGCCTGTGCTTCGCGTGTCAAAGAATGAGGCGATCGTCGCACCGGCGGCTCCTCACCCACTCGATCCGGCTATCAGTCTAGCTCATCAGGCGACCAGCCTGATTGAGCGCGACCTTCGTGACTACACGGGTGTGCTGGTCAAGCGAGAGAAGATCGGAAACACGACAGGGGAGCATGAGTTTATGTTCCTCAAAATTAGACACCGAAAAGTTGAGAACAATCAAACGGTCGTTCCCTTCAGTGTGTATCTTGCTTTTCTGAAGCCTGCAGCCGTCAAGGGACGGGAAGTAATTTTCGTCGAGAACCAAAACGGCGGAAATCTGATTGCCCATGAAGGCGGAATGAAACGCATGTTAGGAACTCACCAACTCCCACCCACGGGCATGTTGGCGATGGCAGGCCAGCGATACCCGCTAACCGATATTGGTATAGAAAACTTAGTTGCCAAATTAATCGAGCGTGGCGAAAAAGATAAACGGCACGGCATCTGTAATGTCGAACTCATTCCTGGTGCAAAGGTAAGCAAAAGAGAATGCTCGATCATTCAGGTGACACATCCTGTCCAAGCCCCGCACTTCGACTTTCACATTGCTCAGATCTTCATGGATGACCAGTGGAAGGTGCCCGTTCGCTACGCGGCCTACGATTGGCCAAAGCGACAAGGAGACGAGCTTGACGTGATTGAAGAGTACACCTATCAAGACTTGAAGTTTAACGTCGGGCTGACGGATGCTGATTTCGATCCGAACAATAAAGACTACAACTTTCATAAAAGATAGTTGGCAGTTCGATCGATTTGCGATCCAATCGCTCGCGAATTGCAAGAAGCATTCTTAGATTCTAGGCAGAAAATCGCACCCGAAACTAGCGGTGCGATTTTCTCATCCTCGTCGAGATCTTCATGAGAAACCTCGACTTGCAATTCAGACTTCACGGCCCGAGTATCTACGCTACTTGCTTCAAGAACCCTTCGAGCATCTTCGCACGAGTTGGATTCTGGAGTTTAGCAACAGCCTTGGCTTCTATCTGCCGAACACGTTCGCGTGTTACTTTGAAGATCCGGCCGACTTCTTCGAGGGTATACGAATAGCCATCGGTCAGTCCATATCGGAGCCGAATGATCTCTCGCTCGCGATACGTCAGCGTCTTTAACAAAGAGTCGATACGATCGCGAAGCACGCCGTTGCTCGCGTTGCGAACAGGATTGTCGCTTGCTGGATCTTCGAGAAATTCACCGAACGCATTGTCTTCCCCTTCGCCGACCGGACGATCGAGGCTGATGGGACTTCGGCCAATGTCGAGAACTCGTTGCACTTCCTCAATTGGTAGTTGAGCAACTTCCGCGATCTCATACATACTCGGCTCTCGGAGAAGATCCTGCGTGAGACGCTTCTGAATGTTTCGTAATTTGCTCAGCACGTCGATCATGTGAACTGGAATGCGGATCGTTCTCGCTTGATCGGAGATTGCTCGGGTGATCGCTTGTCGAATCCACCAAGTTGCATATGTCGAGAACTTGAATCCTCGACGATATTCGTACTTGTCAACAGCCCGCATCAACCCCGTGTTTCCTTCTTGAATCAAATCAAGGAAACTGAGTCCGCGATTGCGATACTTCTTGGCGATGGAAACAACCAGTCGCAGGTTACCGCTGGACAATTGACGTTTGACTGCTTCGTACTCTTTGAAGTTTCGGCGGAAGTCTTCGCATCGAGTTCTCAACGATCGTGGACTCTCTTGAGTCGTCATAATGAGATGGCGAAGTTCTGAGATGTTGCGTGCTAACTCGGTCGGATTCGTTCCTGAATCACGCAATTGAGCAATCCGAGATTGGAGGTAGTCCATACGTTGGGAGTATTGCTCTAGCTGCCGCATTAATGGAATCACTCGCTTCGATCGTAGCGACAACTCCTCTACCAACACGAGCGACTTGAGTCGTCGACGTTGATACGAGCGTCGTGCGCGTGTTTTACTTTCTTCCGAAGTACTCTTTTGTACGATCGTTCGGAAGTCATGCTGATTCTCATTGATGAGCGCGTCGAGTGTTTGGAGATTGCAGGGCATACGCGCTCCGATCTGTTCTTTAGTTAGTCGCTCTGTAAGCGACACCTTGATCGTACGATCGAATGGCAATGCGCCCGCCGCTACCTTGCGGAGGATCTCCACTGTGTGTCTTAACGCAAAATCGTTACCTAGCACGGCACGACGAAACTTGCGTCGCGTGATTTCGATTTTCTTCGCGAGCGAGATCTCTTGGTCGCGATTGAGGAGAGGGATTTCGCACATCTGGCTCAGATAGAGCCGAATCGGGTCGTTCGTAAGGCGTGGTGCTGGATCTGACGACGTCGATACTCCTTCGCCATCGAAGACTCGGAGTTGCGGAACTTCCTTCTCGACTTCGTCAACGATTCCGACGCCTGCACGTTCCAACGCAAAGAGCAGTGTATCCAACTTGTCGGCACTATTTGCTTCATCCGGAAGATAGCTATTCACCTGTTCATAGGTGACAAAGCCTTGTGTGCGACCAAGATCCAACAACTGTTGCAAATCGAACATTTGTGATTCCACGGCATCAACTCCTTTTGATAGTGGTACTCATTGTCTACAAATTCACATCCAATGCGAATTCGCTGGGTCGACAATGTTTCTACGGGTTGTCAGTTTGAACTAAACCATGCTTCAAGCGGTTTTGGAGCACGATTTGGTTTAGCAAGTCGAGTTCAGTTTCTGCATCAACTTGTTTCTTTTCCAGCAGGTTAATTTGTTGACGACGGTAAGCTCGGTCTTCTTGACCGCTCAGCCGCTCACATAACGAGTGGAGTCGTTCGTCGGGTGTCATCTTCGCAAGCACAGCCTTTCGACTCGCTTGTTCTTCGATACTCACAAGGACATTTTTGATTCCTGCGTCCTCAACTGCCGACAGAACACTTTCAAAGTCTAACGTATGTCCAGCGAGTTCCAAGTCTAAATACACCTGAAATATTTTTTTTGCTGTGGTACTGCTCAATGTCGTTACCGGGAACCGTTCAATGGCCATCGGGACGACATCTTCGAACAATGCCATCACTTCAAATAACTCGCATTCGATAGCATTCAACTCAGAATATTTGTAGACGATGTTCTGTGTTGCTGGCGGCATCGCGGGTGCAGCGTTTTGTTTATCTGCCGCGGTGGCCAGCGAGAGTGGCGGAGCGGCCTGCATCTGCCGAAACTCCTGTCTCTGTTTTGCTCGTTCGGATGCTTTTTGGCGAATCGAATCGATTCGCATTCGGATTTCCGATTGCTCGACGCCGAACTGTCGCGACAGCCGTGCGAGCAATTGATCGTGGCGCAATCGGCTCGATTCACTCGTAACGAGAGTATCTCGAGTCACTCGCGACATTGTTTCCAAGATGTCTTCGAGTGCCGAATTGGCTCGGTGTGTATCGATGAGTGGATCGAATCCCTGGCAAAGAATCCGGATCTTGTGTTCGAGCGCGTCTACCGCTGTCGAAAGCAACGACTTGAGTTGAGTACCCGAGTGTTTGAGCAAGTAATCGCACGGGTCGAGGCCATCGGGCAGCGTTAAAATCCGCAAGTCCATTTGTTCCGAGACGAACAACTCGAGAATTTCTCGGGTTCGCTTTTGTCCTGCTTCGTCGCCATCCAACAGCAGTACCACCGAGTCGCAATAGCGCCGCAGCAGTTTGATCTGCCCCTCCCCCAGTGCTGTACCACAGCAAGCGACGGCGTTTCCTATTCCATGCTGAACAGCCATGATCACATCGGTATAGCCTTCCATGACAACAACTTGTTTTGCCTTGACGATGGATTCGCGAGCCAAATCCAGGCCATAGAGTTGGTGGCTCTTGTGATAGAGACGTGTTTCGTTGCAATTCACATACTTTGCCGTATCCGGCGACGCGCCTGGCAAGACTCGCCCACCGACGGCGATCGGTCGTCCGGACGGGTCGCGAATCGGAAAAATAGCTCGATTTCGAAAGCGATCGTATCGTGATCCGCGATCGCCTCGCGCCGCTAATCCGATCGATTCCAGTACGTCCGGTGAGAACGACTTGCTACCTCCTCGGTCCAGCAGCCAGGACCAGCTTTCGGGTGCGAATCCGATTTGAAATTTGCGAATGCTTTCGTCGGTAATGCCACGTCCTTCGAGATATTCTCGGGCCGCATTTGCTTCGGGTGCGGACAAGAGGCACTCGTGAAACTCTTGCGTCGCCCATTTCATGGCTTCGTAAAGTCGCTTTTTGTCGTCTCGAGAACCTCGTTCTTTCGGGCTTTCAATCACGATGCCCGCTCGATCCGCCAGCATCCGCAATGCTTCAGGAAACCCAACGCTTTCTTTCTTCATGACGAAGCTGAAGACGTCTCCGCCAATGTCGCAAACCCAGCATTTCCATGTTTGGCGGTCTGGATTGACTTGCAAACTGGGGCGACGGTCATCATGAAATGGGCACGCCGCGACAAAGCCTCTCCCCTGCCTACGAATTTCGCCATAACTGCCGATCAAATCGACAATATTGACCGCCAAGCGAACTCTATCTTTGACTTCGTTGTCAATAGCGAAGGACACTAGTCTCTCCCAGCGAACCGAGGGCAAAACGCAACCATGGGATGAATTCAAGTTATTGAATCTACCATCAATGTTGACGTACTACCGCAAAAATTCGCGAGCTTATTCTAGGAGTGGGTTCCTGAGCTACCTGCGGAGCAAATGGGGGGCGGCAACGCAAGAGCACTTGAGTCATCCGTAACTCGGGGAAAGAGTATGGTTCTATTCGCCCAGCGACGTCAACATCAGTTTCTTCGATTCATGAGAAACCAGACTCCTCATGAATCGAATTTCATAGTAACCTTTTTGCCTGCAAACAGAAGGGTCATATCCTTCTGACTTACCATTTTCCAGAAACGCGTGTGTCGAATGTTTGAGTTCTTGCCAATTGCTCCTCCCGATTCCATCCTCGGCTTAAGCGATGCCTTTGCAAAAGATCCTCGTCCCGGCAAAATCAATTTGACGGTTGGGGTTTACAAGACGGAAGATGGCTCCACGCCGATCTTGGCAACCGTGAAGAAAGCGGAAGTCAAATTGCTCAATACCGAGAATACGAAAGGATACATGCCTATCGAAGGGCACCTAGAGTATCTCAAGGCTGTGGTAGGCCTCGTCTTCTCCGATCAATTGGATCACGGCCGAGTCGCAGCAGCTCAAACCCCAGGCGGAACTGGTGCACTTCGTGTCGGTGCCGATACGGTCGCGAGGCATTTCCCTGGCACCCGAATTTGGCTTAGCAATCCAACTTGGGCCAATCACGGTTCGATTTTCCAAGCGGCAGGATTGGTAACACCGGTCTATACGTATCTTTCGGCGGACAAAACATCGTTGGATTTTTCTGGCATGCTTGAGAACCTCGAACGAGATGGTCGACCTGGGGATCTCGTCTGTTTGCACGCGTGTTGCCATAACCCGACGGGTATTGATCCCACTCTCGAGGAATGGTCTCAGATATCTGACTTGCTCGCGAGGAAGAAAATGATTCCATTCGTCGACTTCGCTTACCAAGGATTCGGTGATGGACTCATGGAAGATGCGAAGCCGCTTTACGCTCTTCTCGCAAAGAACCCGGAAGCCATTGTCTGCAGCTCCTTTTCAAAGAACTTTGGTTTGTATTCCGAACGGGTTGGCGCGGTAATGCTCGTCAGTGCCGATGCCTCGAAGACTGAGGCGGCTCTCAGTCAAATTCGCCAATCGATTCGTTGCAACTACAGCAATCCACCGCGACATGGTGCTTCGACCGTCGCGATCATCTTGAATGATGCCTCTCTACGTGCGGAATGGAACGCCGAAGTGGATGCCATGCGAAACCGAATTTCTCAGATGCGATCTATGTTCATCGAAGGGATGAAGAAAACAGGTATCGACCGCGACTTTAGCTTTTTGCAGCGCCAAAAGGGGATGTTTTCCTACAGCGGCCTAAATAGCATGCAAGCGGATTGGCTGAAGAATGAACGCGGGATCTATATCGTTGGGACGGGGCGAATCAACGTCGCCGGCATGGCACCACAAACCATGGAGACTCTTTGCCAATCGATAGCCGATTGCATCCAAGCGACAAAGTAATCCAGGCCGTTTTGCTCCGTTGTCACGGGCTGCCATCGCTGACAGCCTATGTCATTGAAGTTTTGGCTGCCCACCTCGGAATGCCGATGGGTGCAATAGAAACACCGGAACGATCTGATGCACGACCTCGAGCTTTGCGATTTCCTTTCAATTTCTTTCTGATTGAGCGGATGGTTGCGTGACTGTATAGTGAACGAACAACACTGATCACGTTTTAACCACTTCATCGAAATTCTATGCGTTTCGTCAATTTATCTCTGCTTCTTTGGCTCTGCTGTGCCTCTGTGTCAAATGCACAAGAGATAACTCCAGCACGGAAGCTCACTCCTGGTCTCCCGTGCAGCGAAACGATCCAGGGACTCGTAGAGACTGCCATCTTAGAAGAAAAAATGCCAGGTTGCGTCATTTGCATCGGTCGTCACGATCGAATTCTGCATTTGAAAGCTTATGGAAATCGAGCTCTGAAACCCAAGACCGAGCCGATGACGGTAGACACGGTTTTCGATATGGCTTCGATTACAAAACCAGTTGCAACTGGTTCGAGCATTATGAAACTCGTCGAGATGGGCAAACTGCGGATCAACGACAAAGTCGTCGACATTCTGCCTGAGTTCAATTCCAAAGAGAAAGACAAACTTATCGTCCTCGATTTACTGGTTCATCGAAGCGGGCTCATCCCCGACAATGCGTTGGCCGACTATCAAAATGGAGTCGAAAAGTCGTGGGAACGCATTTGTGACTTACCGTTGACTGCTCCCATTGGAACAGCATTCAAATACTCGGACGTAAATTTTATCGTCCTCGGCAAGATTGTTGAGAAGCTGAGCGGGCAAGATCTCAATGCTTTTTCACGAAAGAACATTTTCGAACCAATCGGCATGCAGGAGTCGGGCTTCTTGCCCGGTGAGAACTTGAGAAAGAGAGCAGCTCCAACAGAGCAACGCGATGGCGCATCGATTCAAGGCGAAGTGCATGACCCCCGGGCACATCTGATGAACGGCGTCGCTGGTCATGCAGGACTCTTTTCCACGGCTAATGATATGGCTCTTTATGCACAGATGTTTTTACGAATGGGTAAAGCCGTAAAGGCTGATGGTTCATCGGTGCAAGTGTTTGCTCCAACAACTCTACAGCTAATGTCGCAAGGGGTTCCCGTGCCGGGTGGAATCCGAGGATTGAGTTGGGACAAAAGGACC
>Ga0207937_1000348_pt1 | contig 16307 bp, 12 predicted proteins | sample LakMenEpi04Sep11_FD_150668 | JGI IMG/M metagenome (GOLD analysis project Ga0207937, IMG submission 150668) | Freshwater microbial communities from Lake Mendota, WI - 04SEP2011 deep hole epilimnion (SPAdes) | ecosystem: Environmental > Aquatic > Freshwater > Lentic | place: Lake Mendota, Madison...
GAATGGCAGCAGCCAGCGATTTCCCAGATTTTCACCGAATTGCTAGCTGCCGTGGCTGCGGAATCTGCCTCCTCGCCCGCCAGCATTATGAGCCAAAATTATGAAACCGCACGAGCCAACCCCGAAATCCACAACCTACCTGGCAACCTCAAGGACGCAAGGGACGTCATTTTTCCATACTTTTGGGGGACTGATAGCTGGAATAACCCGCTCCATCTCGAAAACGTCCGAGGTCCCGCCAACAACGCTTCGTTGATCGGAATGCTTGCCTGCTTGCTGAAGAACCCGAACCTTTGCACAGACAGGTACAGCCAGCGATCGAACGAACTTGAGGTCAAGGCGATTACAACCCTTGCGAACCTTATATTCTACCACACGAACGATCCCTGGGGTGTCTTTACGATCGGCGGAACCATTTCCAACCTCTACGGCGCAAAGATTGGTGTCGAAAAAGTGTTACCCGGAACGATGCGAGAAGGACTGCGCGGAGAGCGAATCGTCGGCATCTGCTCCCAAGCGAGCCACTACTCGAATCAAACCGTTGCGGGTTGGCTTGGGATCGGTACCCAGAACCTGATCGAGATCCCGACAAACGCCGATCTCTCGATGCGTATGGATCTGCTGGATGCAAAACTAGACGAACTCTACAACGCAAAAATCAAGGTCGCTTATGTCTGCTGTACGTTCGGCACTACCGACGGATTCGGATTCGATGATATCGAAGCTACCTATCACCTCATTCACGAAAAGGCGGCGAAGTACTCTGTGCCGTTGCCTCAGCTTCACGCCGATGCCGCCGTGGGTTGGGCATTGTCGATGCTCACGGAATACAACACTCAATCGAACCCACTGCAAATGGAGCCTCGCTTGATCGATCTGGTACAACAAGTTCAGTCCAAGAACAAAGGGCTGCGATTTGCTGATTCGGTAACGATCGATTTTCATAAGATGGGGCGTGGGCACTATCCATCGAGCGCCTTTATCGTCAATCGAAGAGAAGATCTCAAGTATCTCGCGAGGACCGTTTCCGACACCCCCTATTTCTCTGACGCAAATGCGAGCAGAGATCCAGCTCTGTTTACACTCGAATGTTCGCGACCTGCCTTGGGTCCTTACAGCGTGATCGCTTCGTTGAACGCTATCGGTTTGACCGGATGGCAAATGTTGCTTGCTCGATCGTTAGAGCTCGCAGATAGACTCAAAGCGAGACTGTCCAAGCTGGACTATTGCAAAGTTCTCAATGCAGACACACCCGGCGCGAGCGTCAATTGGTGGGTGCTACCCAAAGGCCGCAATGCGGAAGATATCTTTCAACGACTGGTTGATAACGATCTAACGCGCGAACAACAGTTGCGTTATCTTCCCGAAGTACGTCGTCTCTTTGACAAACGAAACAAAATGATGGACCCTAATCTCGATGCGAGGTTAGGATTCACCACCAGCTTCGGATATTGCCCGCACGGTATTGATATTCCCGCTTGGAAAGCAGTCTTCTTCAACCCAAAGACGACCGAAGCGATGGTCGATAGAATCGCGGATAGTATCGAAGAACTTTAATCGACGAACTCGGATTGCGATCAACCCCTCGGAGGCAATACTGGATAATCCGCTGGCTGCGAGGCATGCGGAACCATGACTCCCGTCACTGGATCTCGATCGGTTCGAATCGGATAAGGCAGGATCGGTGTCGTCACACTCTTGATCGCAGATACCACTTCAATTTTGTCACGATACTTTCCGCCCCAGAAATCTGCGATCTCTTTAGAGCCCAGCGACATTTCTTCCACGAGGAAGACAACATCGGCTGTATGCATCAATGCTTCACCACCCACAGGCATGCCGGTATCGCGAATCTGCCCGATACATAGACATGTGATCCCTTTGTCATGATTGTATGTCTTGAGCGCTGACAAATTGTCAGCCGTTCGATTACGAGATGGATCCAGCATATTGAGCGAATCGATAACGACAAATCGAATGTTCTCTTTCTCTACGAGATAGCGATACTTGCCGACAAAGTCGTCCCAACTTTTACCGCGATGGTACTGGCTTTGCATGACAAACATGTTCGCGAGCACTTTGGATGCAAACTCTTCTTCCCCAAGCCCTGTCGCTTGCATTCCGATCTTGGTCATGCGACTACATAGATCGTCACGACCAAATTCCGGTGCGTTGTAGAAGCCTTCTTCTGCAATAACATACGCTACGGGCATGCCGCTCAATGCAACTTTTGCTAGGCCTGCAAGACTCGAACGAGTCTTCCCTTTTCCGGGAGGCCCAGCCAATGCGATGGTGCACCCTTTCGGGACACCACCCAGCGAGTTGTTTCGATCGTTGGTCAAACACAGCGAGTCGAGAACACTTCCTAGAGGCAACCCTTGCTGCTCCTTGATTCGATTCTTCAAGAATACAGGTCGAATGATATCCGAATCCAAACCAGCATCTGCATCAGGGGCCGGTGTACCGCCTGCGAATGGAACCGCCGAAGGGTCCATGGAACCACCAGGCATAAGACCCGTGTTTCCCATCATCGCTTGCATCATCTGCATCATCGCAAACATCGGGTTCGGTTGCATCGGTTGAGGCATGGCCGGTTGCCCATACGCCATCGACGGTGGGTATGCATTTGCCGCTGTCGGTATACCCGGGCTCATCGGCGGCATCATCGCAGGCGCTGGCATCATCGCGGGCGCTGGCATCATCGCGGGCGGCGGGACCATTCCTGGTGTCGAAGGAGCAGCCAAGATATCCTCAGGGCCCGATGCTTTTTTCTTTGCCATACCAAATCTCGTTGAAGTCAAATAGGTGCCGACTGAGAATGAAAACGAATCTCATGCTAAGGCTCGAAATTGTAACAAGAAATGAACTCTTTGTTCTACAACACCTCCCATGCAATCCTAAATCTCCCGTGTGATCTTAGGACCTGGGCAATTGATTGCGTTGACGTACTGTTTCATATAGCAATAGTGTGCCCGTCATCGCAACGTTGAGCGATTCGACGTTGTGCTTCATGGGCACGGAAACGACACCGTCACATTGATCGAGGACTTGTTTCGAAACGCCCGAGCCTTCGTTTCCAAGAACAAAGATTGTCGGCCCTTGTAGGTCCCATTCCCAAAACGACTTGCCACCCATCGAAGCGGCCAACACTTGAGCACCGTTCTTGCGATTGGCTTTGATCCATGCATCCAAGGACACTTGCTGGGGCGGCATTCGAAACCACTGACCTGCGGTGGAACGCAATACCTTGGCATTATACGGATCGACCGAGCCATCTCCTAAAACTAAGCTATCCGCGCCACAGGCTACCGCGGACCGAAGAAGTGTTCCTAAGTTCCCTGGGTCTTGCAATCCGTCCAGCGCGAGCCCGAGGCTCGGCCGTTCACTTTGCTCCGGATGCGGATCTCGAAATCTTGCAACTGCCAGGATTCCGTCCGGCGATTCGGTCGTTGCCATGACCTTCATCACTTGGTCACTCACCAAATACTGTGGTGTCCGCGAATCCAATTGTCTAAACCAGTCCGCGGATGTCTCCAACCATTTCTGTGTAGCGACGATCGAGTCCAGTGGCCAGCCGCAGCGGATGCCTTCGGAGACTAAATTCTCTCCCTCGATAAGGAAGCGTTTTTTCTCGCAACGCACAGAAGATTTGTGCAATCGTACCACCGATTGAACCCATGGATTCTTAGTACTTTGAATGACGATCGCATCCGAAGGCAATCGAGGCGTTGTCACTCATCGCACCCTTTATCTAAACAGACATCCCCATCGCATGACGAATCTGCGTCGTGTGATTCTGCAATCGAATCGTGTGCGCTGTCGTCGCGATGTTGGACAGGACCGGACGGATCGATGTACTTCGGGAAATACTTTTCTACCACTTCGTAAAACTGTTCTGGAGTTTCAACTTTGCCAACGTGGGTCCGGAAGTGCCGAGCTCCATGTTTGTTCTGCGCGTAGCAGCACGCAAACTTTCGCATCAACATCGTTCCCTTATGCGATCCGAATCGATGAGAGACCAGATCATAATGTCGAAGCATGCAGGCTTTTTGTTCTTCGAGTGTCGGGTCTGGCGGGATCGGTTTACCAGCGAGTGCCGCTGCCGCTTGGGCAAACAGCCATGGACGCCCCAGTGCCGCGCGGGCGATCATGACTCCATCCACGCGATAATTGCGAAACGCATGAACAACTTGCTCCGCAGATTGCAAATCACCATTCCCAATCAGTGGGATACGTTCCAAGTGTTCTTTGATCTCCGATATGCGCGTCCAGTCGGCAGATCCGCTAAAAAAATCTTCCGCCGTTCGACCATGGACCGTGAGCGCCGAGGCTCCAGCTCGTTCTACTGTTTGAGCTACTGCGATATGATTCATCGTCGCTCGTGTACAACCCAAACGGATCTTTGCCGTAACGGGTGTTGGGTAGCAAGCCTCCACCAGTCTCGAAATGATAGCGTACATGCGTTCAGGATCACGCAGCAGGTAAGAACCGCTGTGAGCCTTCTCGGTGACTTGCTTCACTGGACAACCAAAATTGATATCGACAACCGAGACTTCGTATTCCTCCACCAGCCGCTTACCAACTTTGGCCATCGTGTCTGGATCGTTATCCCAGATTTGCACGGCCAAGGGTCGCGCCTCATCCTTGATCCCCCAAAGACGCTCAGGATGTTCGCAATCGTGTTCGTCGAGCCACACAAATCCACGTGCGTTGACCATCTCGGTCGCTTGAAGCCCAACACCGCCGAACTCTCGGACGATCTGCCGAAAGGCATAGTTGGTATAACCTGCCATCGGTGCTTGAAAAATCGGCGGGTCGATCTTGAGATTACCGATGCGAATGGGTTTAGCGAGCGACTCGACGTAGGTGTCGATCGCACTTTCGGATTCAAGAACAGTGGCTGATGTTTTCGAGTTAGTCATCCACCTATTTTGAACTGGAACCATCGCGACGCCAAGCCGAATCTGGCCGGAGATACACGTCGAAGAAATCAAACGATCGTTCCACTGTCTCCATGTCGACAAATGTAGCTAAATGGCCTTTATTGGGGACCGATACGTACTCAAACGCCACTTTGGCCTCTTCCAACCGCTGTTTCATGGCATTCGAGTTTTCGTCTGAAACGAGCCAATCTTTCGATCCATGGAAAAGAAACATAGGAGGATCGTCCTCGCTAACGTGAACAATCGGAGAGGCTTTGCGATAGACATCTGGCAGCGATCGGGGCGTTCCTCCGAACACTCCCGACAGCGTTTGGGTGTCCGGGGGAAACCGTGTTAAGTCAAACGGTGCTCCTCCACTCACACAGGCAACCGGTCGAGGCGTACTTGCATCCGCTTCGAGTGCCAACAAAGCAGAAAGATGCCCGCCAGCAGAGTAACCCCATATTCCGATCCGTTTCGAATCGACACCTAGCAGGTCTGCATTGGCAGCTAGCCATTGCAATGCAAGTTTGCAATCCTCAAGCTGCGCAGGAAACCTGTATTTGGGTGCCAATCGGTAATTGATCGACAAGACGCAATAGCCTCTAGCCGCTAGCTTTTTGGCATGGACGGCGTCGTTGAGTTTGTCCCCGAGTGTCCAAGCACCACCGTGGATGAAAACAACCGCCGGGAGTGGTTCCTTCACCGATTCCGTTGAACCGCGTATCGATCGAGGTCGATAGATGTCAGCACGATGCATCAATTCCTGTTCTGATCCGTAGATCACATTCCGGTCGACGGAGACCAACGCTGGAAAGACTGGCTCGCCTGCGCGCGCAGAACCGACGCTAACCCAGAGTAGTGAAAATAGTAAATACGATACTCGCTTTGGCATTCCTGGTTTCTCGGCATCATTGACAGACCTGACAAAAGTCAAAGTAGTAGACATTCCACGTGCCGTCCACCCAGCCAGCAAATGTCCAAGAGCTAGCCAGCAAATGTCCAAGAGCGGTCGGCACGACGGAGCGTGTCCGCTTTTGTCGGGTGTGTTATTGTAGGCGGAATTGGACAAACTAGTACCGCACTATGGTAAGATACGGCGAACAAATCTGTTGCGCTGTCGATTCAGCGTATCCTCGCATAGTATTCCTTACAAAGTATCGGAGTCAACCGAAATGACCATTCTCTCTCGGATTCTAATCCCCTCAATTTCATTTCTCATGGCGAGTGCTTTCAGCAGTTCTTTGCTTCGTGCCGAAGAGCCAGTTTGGGTACCGCTTTTTGATGGCAAAACATTGAATGGCTGGGAGAAAGTTGGTAAAGAGGAAAGCAAATGGGAAGTCCAAGACGGTGCGATCACAGGAACGGGCCCCGCGTCGATGCTCGTCTGTACCAAAGGGCCATACAAGAACTTTAGGTATCGTGCAGAAATCAGAATCAACGACAAGGGAAACTCCGGTCTCTACTTTCGCACGACTCGCAAGCCGAGCTTTTCGGATGGCTATGAAGCTCAGATCGACAGCACACACTCCGACCCAATACGAACAGGTTCACTGTACGGCATGTGCCATGTCTACAAAAGACTCGTCGAACCCAATGAGTGGTTTACCTATGAAATCGAAGTTCGCGATGATGTTTGGCGAAAGAGAAACCTGACCCGAATCAAGATCACAGTGAATGGAAACGAGTTGTATGAACACATGGATTTCGCACTTACTTTCAAGGAAGGGTACTTTGCATTTCAACAACATGATCCAGGCAGCCGAGTTCAGATTCGAAAAGTAGAAGTCGCTGAACTGCCAGAGACATCGAGTAAATAAGTCCCCGTGATTCAGTTTTCTGTGGTGGTCGACTTTCGAAACGGAGCTTCGTGGTCTGCCATTTCAATGCTTTGCCATTGTAGAACGATTGTCCTCAATCGTTCTTTAGGCGATTGGGGAAAATCGCTTTACTCTCTCATTCCAATTTCGAACCTGGACGAATCACTAGCTGGATTGTATTTCAGCGAGATCCACAGCTCGGTGTTCGGCGGCCGAAAGATAAGCAGCATCGACCAATGCCATAGTCTTTAGATTGTCTCTGCCGCTGATTTCCGGTTCCTTCCCTTGCTCGATGGCGCAAAGCAATTGCGTCATCGTTCCTAGAAAGGCGTCCGGGAACCAGACTTCCTTCCATGTCGGACGAATCCAGTGGTTGCCGGTCGAAATAGTCGTATACTCGATGGTGCTAGGGGTCGGCTTCGGATACTCGGGCCACCCAATCGTTCCTCGCGCCATACCGGTCAATCCTTCGACTCGCCAGCGAATATAGGTATCTGTTGCCGCACCTTCCAACGCTGGACCGGCCCAGACATCGTCCCACGAACACGCACGCAGACCCTTTGCGTACTCCAAGATGTATGCGCAGATACCATCAGTATGCGCAAACTTCTGCAGCGTTCGAGGATCTTGTCGCGTGCTCGCAAAGATTCGAACGGGGTCACCAAACCAATAGCGAAACGTATCCAGATGATGGATACTCATGATGCGCAACGTTACCCAGCCCTGCCGCTGTTGCCACGGCATCCAATGGGGAATGGCACGCATGTCGATGGTCGCAAATATCGGCTCACCGAACACCGATTGGTTCAATAGACTCTTCATGCTTCTAACCGATTGATCGTATCGCATATTTTGATTCACGGCCAAAGCGATGTTGGCATCTTCGCACAGACGGACGATCTCTTGCGCCTGTTGGTAATTTACACCGAGGGGTTTCTGGGCCAAAATCCCTTTTACTTTTCTTCGATGATGAACAATGAAATGAAGGATGTCGAACTGAACATCCGGTGGTACTGCAATATCGACAATCTCCACCCTCTCATCATCCAGCATCTCCCTATAGTCGGTGTAAATGGCAGGCAGATTGTGACGTTGTGCTACTTGGTGCAATCGATCTCGATTACGACCAGCGATGGCGACTGGATTTAGACCCGCATTACGATAGGCGACGAGATGGCAGTCAGCCATGATGAATCCAGAACCGATGCATCCGATGCCAATGTTCCGATTTTTTGGCAACTCAGGAAGATAGTTCACTACATAAGACATCGTAAGTCCTGCTCAGTATTCGTTTCGATCGCATGGAACCATTCCTTAATAGCCGGCAAAAGTTAAAGTAGTAGGCACACTTCATGTGCCGTCCATCTAGAATTCCAGCGAATGCCCATGGCGGACGGCACGTCGGAGCGTGCCTGCCACTTTTGACGGCAGGGTCCAATACGATGCGACATGGCACTATGCTTTGACAGCCCCTTGTGTTTTGTCTTTAGATCGTTCCAAAAAGACTTTGCCCGATTCACTTCCTTTCGCCCCCATGGCTAGGATCGCGGAATCCTCCAGCTTCTGCAGTGGGGTGAAACGCGGATGATGCGAGTCTTTGTACGGATCATTGTGTTTGGTGTTGTAACAACAGATCAAACCCCATCGGGGTTTTTCGCTTTGATTCGCATCGGAGCTGTGAAGCGTGTTGCCATGAAAGAACACTGCATCACCTGGTTCCATTTCACAATAGACCAACTCCATGCGTGCCATCGCCGCTTGGACACGTTCTGGATCGGCACCGGTTTGCGTACCGAATCGACCATGTTCCACACGGCCTAGTTTGTGGGATCCGCGAAGTACTTGCAAGCATCCATTCTCTCGGGTGGCAGGATCGAGCGCAATAAATACGCTGGCCATGTCGGGATACAAACACCCATTTTGATACCAATATCCGTAGTCTTGATGCCATTCCCAAGCGCCACCGACTCGTGGCTGTTTCGCACTAAGTTTGGAATGGTAGTGATAAACCTCATCTCCCAATAATTGCTCCATGGATTCGACGATACGGCGGCTTCGGCAGATTGCGCCATAAACATCGTCACCAGGATGATTCCATAACGATAGGTGTGTCGTTCGACCTTGGGTATCGACTACATCCATCGCATTGGATCTGAGGGATTCGTCTTCCCTCGCGGCCTGTAGCACCAATGCCGTCTCGTCAGAGGTGAGCAGACGCTTCACGATAAGGAAGCCGTGCTCTGCGAATTCCCGAATCTGTTGCGATTGTAAGGGGCCTGTCATCATATTGAAATCTTCGATCATCATTGAAAAAGGTCGGGCCGCGATTGCTCACCAACCATCGTACCAGGAAAAGCCGGCGTTTTGCACCGGTGAAAACTATCCACATCATTTGAATCCGCCTACTTCATTCAGGCACATGATGAACAATACGATGACAGCTCCTACCGCGAGCAGGATCGCTACCGACGCCGTTGCGACCGCTGATATCATCAATGTCAAGAATAAACTGGCTGGCTTCAAAGGTTTCGACGATCCAGTGCGGTGCAAGCCTCTCAAAATCGTAATGAGATACGGTGGGCCAACGAAGATCGCAAAAGGTATCAACATTCCTTGATCTTGGACCGCAAAACCTATGCCCACAAGTATTGTCAAAACGACGCATACGGCGAGCAGGATTGTAAAGAACACGTCCCAGGCGCTGAAACTTGTTGGAACACTCACGTCGGCTGGAAGAGCTGCAGATGTAGCATAGGGATTGGTTTCGCTTTTCGATTCGTGGCATAGCCAGCAGCGTCCACTCTTGTCCTGTAACTCCGCTCCGCAGTACGGACAGAATCGATGCACCAAAACAGGTGGAACATTCATGATTTAGCCTCTGCATTCATCCGATCCAACCTATGCTGGTACTCTTCCGCCATGCGACGCGTCGCTCGGATGATTTGCCCGCAAATAACTCCACACGAACCGAGCGACAGCAGCAATATCGCTTGCGTCAAGACTGGCGTCTCATGCACGACATCGAACCAACTCTTGTCCGATGCTCCCACCAGAAGCATATAGACGGACATCGCGACCAACGTCGTATACCATACCAGCCCAAGGCTAAATCGAAGGGCCGACAAAACAATGACGATGAACAACGTGAAGACCAATGGACTCGCCGCGCCGTTGCCCAGGTAGGCGAGCACTCCGATGATGGCAAGATCCATCGTCGTAGAGACGTACTTCAAAAACGATGGAAAGTAAGATCCCTTCAGCGTAACGAAGATGGCTAACGACAAACAGAGCCAAGCCAACGCGGCCATCGTGATTTGGCGATGATACGTTCTTCCCGCCTCTTGTATCGACTCGGTCATCACGTAGTTGATCAATTGAACGGAATAGAAAGAAATGACCATGACAACACGCAGCAATGCGGTACGCATCTCGCCATCGAGTTCCTGCCAACGACTCGCGATATACCACGATTTATCTTGTGAAGCGGTTGCTTGGTTCATCTGTCGTGCCACCATTCCTCAAACTGGTTTCTCCGGCGATGTTGTCCCTGCTCGTACTGATCCACAAAGTGACCAAAACGGCAATCAATATCACGGAAGCTATTTGATAAGACGTTAAGTTTAACAAAACCTTCGATTCTGGACGAAGCCACTCGGAGAAGAAACGGAAAATCAAATACGCGATCAAATACAATTTGAGTTGATGGTACACGAACCATTTCTTGTGCGCTATCCAAACCAACGCGACCGCTGCAAATCCATGGAATGCCACTTCGTATAGCTGCGTCGGATGTCGCAAGACTCCAGGTGGATCATGGGCTGTTGGAAATGCGACACCCCATGGCAGACTCGTTTCACATCCGAAGCAACAACCTGCTAAGAAACAGCCAACTCTTCCGACGGCAACAGCGATTGCGACGGGCAATGCAAAGCTATCGCCGGTCCGTATGCGAATATCGGCAAGCCATTTGACGAGTTCCACCGCAAGATAACCGCCGAAGATGCCTCCCAAGATGGTCTTGCCATCAGCGAACCAGACCGTCCCTTTGTAGAAAGCTTCGATGCCTTGCTCCATCAAAAACGGGACCTTGGCTCCAATCATGGAACCGACGAAAGCTGCACCGCCGATCAACCAGCGTTCGATGCTTGAAAGGGGAAGTCGTTTCTGGTTCTGGCGAGTAATCCACCATGCGATCGATACCGCCGCCAACAACACGACCATGTATATCCAGCGAATCGGCAGTGACATGCGATTCCTATAGGCGGTCCGCTGCCAATGACGACGGTGATGTCAGTAGCGGCGATGTTGTCAGTTGCGGTAAGGCGACATGGCCGTTTCGGTACAATACGTTGTAAGCGCAAAACGGGATGATATGACCGCTCGGTAGCACATGATGAGTACAACACTTCATCACTCGTCGGACATCAAAATTGTAAACGTCCAAAAACGATGTAATCGTGATTCGAAATAGCTGCTCGCCACCAATTTGCTTCGCTAACGCTTGTTCGAAAAATTGTTCTGCTATCGAACGGTTCGCTGAAGTTGAACAACCATCGCTCGAATCGCTTTGCAGAATAGTAAGGCTACTAGCAGCAGGTTTTTCCGGCTCACAACAACCACTTGGACCGCAATTTGGATCACAGCAATCTTGTCGGCTCAGGTATTGCTTTACCAGCCGTTTTCCTTCTTCTCGCGTGAAGGAAAGCCCATTCGCTAATAGATCCAGGTTTAGTTTCGCATCGATGAATCTCGTCAATGGAACCAGGTCGTCTCCGACGCGAAAAGCTAACGACAAAATGTGGCAATTGGGATGAGCGCACGGAAGTGGGAAGAAGTCCCCGTCTTCGTAAAGTCCGTTCGATTGTTCGCAAAGCATACGAATGCAATCGGGAGCCGTGATACGATTCTCGAGTTCTTCTTGCAAATAGAATCGCCCGCTGTACGTGGCTGGCTGAAGACTCAGACCACTGACCCACGGTCGCGTCCTGGCCATCTCAACCAGATTCCCTACCTCGTTTTCGTTGACGCCCGCTTGCAGGGTTGCAACGAGAGTTACATGCAACCCAGCAGCCCCGATTTGATCCAAAGCGCGTAGTTTCGTTTCGTAAAGCGGCTCGCCACGCAACGATTCGTAAACGGCATCATTGGTACCATCGAACTGCAAATAGATTTCAATCCGATCCCGGTGCCCCGCTAGCCAGTCCACCAACTTCGGATCTTTCGCAAGCCGAATACCATTCGTGTTGAGCATGATATAGTCGATGGGCTGCGACAACGCATACTCGATGATTTCCAAAAGCTGAGGATGTGTGGTCGGTTCGCCGCCAGAAATTTGAAGCACGTCGGCTTTCCCTTCTGCCCTGACCAAAGCATCAATGGCAGCCCGAGCTTGTTCGATCGATTTGTGTTTCAAACCTGGACGGCTATCTGCGTAGCACATCGGGCAAGAAAGATTGCAATTGTCGGTAATCTCAAGGACCGCGACACAGGTGTGTTGTTCATGTTCACTACAGAGTCCACAATCGAGTGGACATCCACGCTTCGGTTCGACAAACGTCTTCTTGGGAAGCTTTGGCGGAAGGGCATAATCGTATCGATCGTACCATTTTCTATCGCTGCAAATGAAATCTTCTCGCAGACCATGAGACGGACATCGCTTGCGGAAATAGATTCGATCACCGCGTGCGATAATCTTGGCAGGGATAACCTCCAAACAGGATGGGCAAAGGCATTGCGTAGTGCCCAAGAAGGTGTAATGGCGCATCGCCTCATTCGTTGTCGTCATTTGTCCATCCTGGGAGATCGTATGTTTATGTTGCGGGTTCCTATTCGGTCACCCTCCCCAGCCTTTGGCCGCCCCTCCCGGAGGGAGGGTACTAAATCAATCTCGATAGACTTTCGCTTTACGATCACCGGCGGACATGATGTAGGCCATCAAATCGCGGAGTTCGTTCTCGTTGAGACTGTCGATCAATCCAATTGGCATTTGCGAAACTTTCGAGGAGACAACACTCTCCACGTCCGACTTCTTCACGATAACAGGCTTAGCATCTACATCGACAGTAAACACGTAATACTCATCACCAATCTCCACCGCGCGACCCAGCAACACTTGGCCATCGGTCGTCAGCAACTGCTGTGAGCCGTACTGATCGGAGATGGTTTTGCTCGGCTCGATGATTGCCGTTAGCATGTCTTCCACCGAAAATTTCTTCCCAGCCGTGGACAAGTCCGGGCCGACGGCTCCACCTTCTCCACCGATGCGATGGCATTTGGCACAAGAAGTGGCATGGTACAAGTTCTGGCCCACTTGGAAGTCGCGTTTCATGGGTTGCGAATTGACTACGGCCAACGCTTCCGCCACTGTCCATTTACGACCGGGGCCCACAGGCGGCTTGGATTGGATGGGTGCTGCGACGAGAGAAACACCAGCAAATGGCTCGAGCACTAAGAGCTCCGCTTGGGTACAGCTAGCGAGCGAGTCTTCTCGAAACTGCGACAGGAATTTTGCATAGCTATTTCCACCAGGCTTCTTGGAGGCATCGATAAAGAACTGCAAATACTTGCGACGTTGATCGAGCGTCCATCCGTTCTTCACGTTTCGAAGCATAAAGGCAAAGTGAATCCCACGCGCGGGTGGCATGTCGGCTAACATTTTGCCAACCGTTCCACCGTAGCCAGCGTTGCGAGTCACCAAGTATCCCCAATCGGGAATCGGTTCTGGTCCCAAGTTGTCCATCAATGACAACGTCTTCGCAATCACCGTGGGTGACTGCAAACAAACGAGCAGTTGTACGAGTTCTGCGTTCAGAGGATAGGATTTGGCTGGATAAAGTGCATCCAGTCGTCGAACCAGCTTCTCACGCTTTTCCGAGGTGGGTTCGCCATGACGAGCAAACGTCACTTGTAGAACGCGAAGCCAAAAGAGTTGGTCCGATTCACTGAGCGATTCAAAGTCCATCGTGGACAACTTATCGACAACAGGTCCAACCTCTTTTGCCGTTCCTTGATGAGCCACTGCCAGCATGGCATTAAGAACAGCTTTCGTCTCTTTGGTTGAGAAAACCGCATTACTCCAACTGGCAAACGGTTGACTCTCCAGTGCGACGCGAGCCGCATAGCGAATGAAGCGATCACTATGGCCAAGGTTCTCAAGGATGACGCGTAAATCTCCATTGGGCTTGCCATGAAACTCTTCGAGTCGGCGACGCAGCGCTCGAAGCTCTGCCCCTTGCGCGATAGAGCCCGACGCTGCGGCGGTCGTCTCGTTGCCGACGTAGGTTACTCGATACAACGCGGACTGTGTACCTCGTCCACCTGCGGCAAAGTAAAAGGCACCGTCGTCTCCCACGACTGCATCTGTGACTGGCAAAGGTGAGCCAGTCACGAAGTCCGACTTCTTGCCTGAGTAACTGGATCCATCGGGAGTCAACTCGACCGAGTAGATTGTGCTGTAAGTCCAATCGAGGATATAGAGTGCATTTTGATAGGCTGCTGGAAACTTAGCACCAGTCCCAAACAGTACACCTGTGGGTGACCCCGGACCAATCTCGACAGCGGGTGGTAGCGAATCTTCGTAGTAGGTCGGCCATTTTCCGGTTCCACTTCGCCAACCGAATTCGCTACCACTGGTTGCATGACAGACTCGCGTGGGGCGATACCATGGAGAACCAAAGTCCCACTCCATGTCTGCATCGTACGTGAACAAATCTCCATCGCTATTGAAAGCGATGTCATACTGGTTTCGATAGCCCATGCTATAAACCGTCCAGTCTTTGCCCGTAGGGTCGACGTTGCAAATCCATCCACCTGGGGCCAAGATTCCAGCTGCGTGTCCATTCGCATCCCAGCGTCTTGGGAGCAAGTGATCTTCGTTCCAATTTTGAGGAATGCGGCTGCCTGCGATCGTCGTTGGTAGTTTGGTATGATTCCCCCCGACGACAAATAGCGACTTCTTGTCAGGGCTGAGAATCACTGCGTGTGGTCCATGTTCGCCTGACCCCTGAAGAGGCATGCAGAACTCATCGCTATCGACCAGACCATCACCGTCGGTGTCGCGAAGGCGATGCAATCCAGATCCCGGACCATTGACGACCGCATAAAGCGAATCAAACGCCCAGAGTAGCCCTTGAGCTGCGCTCAGCTTCACGGGCAATGGCTCCACTTTCGTCGGTTGGTTGGCATCTCCTGGTGTGATCATAAAGATTCCAGCTCCACCTTGATCGCAAGCGAAGAGGCGGCCATTGGGACCAGTGGTCAATGAGACCCACGATCCCATCGCCCGTGGCACTTGATAGATTTTTTCAATTTTGAAGCCCGGTGGCACTTGTGCGTTGGTAGCGATTTCCGGTTTGAATTCACCGCTCGAACCACCACCGAATGCCGACTCAAGAGCTTCTCGGTTGATGCTGGCAGACCAAGGAAGTTTTGCATCTCCGATGGCTCCGATCACTTGCACATTCGACCAATCTTTGTCGTCAAAGCCTGTGTTTCGCCACGCAGCCCCTTTTGAATTCGCTGCACCCTTCCAAGTGGCGTCGGTCGACACATTCACGGTCGTCCCCGACTTGGTCTTCACATGAAGCGTCGCGATGACGCCGGCCGGGCCACCATCGTTCTTGGCGGAAATGGCGATCGTGTTCACACCCGATGTGAGATGTTTTTTGGCATCTCCCGTTTCTAGTGTTTCCCATGCATTGGATCGGACCACACGTTTGTCGTTGATGAACAACTCGCATTGATTGTCCGCAGTTGCAGCGACAAACGCTTGTTCAATTTCGCCGTCGAACTTGAATTCCTTGCGCAATTGAATTTGAGCATTTGCCTCCGGACTTCCAAGCCACACCCAAGAGGGTGAACCCAATTCAACTTTCTGTTTGGCAGTCGCAACCTGTGCCCGGGTCGCGTCGAGAACCGAGAAGCAGGAAATGCACGTAGCGAGCAATACGATCGCGCTAGCGCGCCAACGAAAGGAAAGAGGGAGAATCATAAGCAATCTCATCGTAGCGGAAGTTGGGAAGGACAGTGGGCATACTAATATAGTTGAAATTCAAAGGCCTTGCACGAAGGATTCATTAAGGGCCCCAGGAGTTCCGACAGTGAGGGTTTTTCCAAGGCGCAACGACTTGTTGTTTACCAAACCCACCAAGTCACGGAATCGACAACCAGTTTCGAACGAACCTTAGTTAGAGTCCACCGTGTTCGATTTTTCAAATGGCAGGAGAAATGAGGGCAAAAGAATAGGACCACAGCCTCATTCTTCTGCCTGCATTCTACTGCCAACGGATTTGGGCTCGCTTATCGAATCTTTTCCCTTATGCCTCTATTTGAACCCCGCCCCCTTGCCCTTCCTCGCCCCTCCATCGCGTTGCGAACCAGCTCAGACTTGGAATTGATCGAGTGGACTTTGCACCACAAGCCCGGGGCGATTCATCACATGCGTCCGATTGCTGGACGAGGAAGCGATCTTGGCTTGCTCGGCTTATGTCGATTTGAATCCCATTCGAGCAGCGATGGCCCATTCGATTGAGACGAGCAAATTCACCTCGGCCAAGCTTCGATTCGA
>Ga0207937_1000350_pt1 | contig 16268 bp, 12 predicted proteins | sample LakMenEpi04Sep11_FD_150668 | JGI IMG/M metagenome (GOLD analysis project Ga0207937, IMG submission 150668) | Freshwater microbial communities from Lake Mendota, WI - 04SEP2011 deep hole epilimnion (SPAdes) | ecosystem: Environmental > Aquatic > Freshwater > Lentic | place: Lake Mendota, Madison...
ATGTCCTCACCCGACGGTACGTCCTCGCTGTCTCGCAGTTTAGCATCGGGTTTGGGCAAGCCTTTGCGTTTGCCCTTTGTTTCCTCAACGACCTTGCCCTTTGCATCAAGTTCTGGGCGCTCGACCGTGATCGTCTGGTAGCCAAAGTCGGAGTTCTTGAAGATACGGCTGATGGGTGTGGCAGTGAGCGGCAAGGCGCTAGCCGCCGGTGTCTGAATCGCCGGTATCCGTGAACAACCGACGGCTAGCGTCTTGTCGCTAATGCTTGCGTTATCGCTTTGCATCATTTCCCTCGATCCATTCGGTCTTGTGCTTCAGTAATGTAAAGGACGACCTGTTCGAGGTCATCATCGGTATCGAGGAATTCGATGTCTCCGCCCTTTGTCCAAACCTTTTCGTTGGTGGATTCCAGCACGCAGTCTAGGCGACGAAGGACGGTGAAGGGAAGAATGACCTTGCCGTATTCGGACTGCTTGTAATCTCCGCGAAGAAGGTCGGCGACGGACCAAATAAAGGAAGAAAGGTTTTGTTGACTCATTGGCGTTGTGACTGTTCGTGTAGCGATAATCCTCAACAGTTTACCAGAATCGAAGTTTTTCGAAATTGCCAAGTCGTTTCGAAAAGCGACGGACTTGCAATCCAGTTGTATAACAAACAATACGATTGGGTTGCGATGTACAATGAGCAGCCCTGTCGGGCCGGATGTGGCAACCGGCACAATTCATGTTCATCGCTGTTTACCATTGAACTCATTACCATTCCATATCAAGGATACATTCCATCATGCGAGTTGAATCTGTTGCAACCTTGCTGCAAGGCATGTTGCTCGGTGTATCGCTTACGATATCGCTCTTGATGTCACACTCGTCCGGACAAGATCGACCGAGTTCTGCAATCCAATCCTGGGCACAATCCATCCAACCGTTATCTCGATCCGTCGATTTGAATGTCGGGGAGTCGACCGATGTCGTCTTGTCCAATGGATCCCCAGTCAAACTACGATTGCTCAATCTTCGCGAAGTACGCGATGAGGTTTGTTTCGCTGTGCGACGTGCGGAAGTGTCCAGCGAAATCGATGGTCAACTCGTAGAATTGGTCTCTGCCAATTACAACCTTCCAAAGTCTATTGGATCCGTTCAAATCGATTGCCCTATCACCAAAGGAAACAACTCCAATGGCGATGCCAAGTTTTGGGGATTGGACAAAGACGTTCGTCTGCGACTGTGGCCCACTGCTTCGTCCCTGATCCACCCAGGGACATTTCTTTATCCCGCGAAACAAAAGTGGTTCGCGAACAAAACGCAGATGGCAAACGAACCTGTCTTTGTCGATGGGGGCGAGCGACCTGGCAAGCGTTCGATCTATTACCACAGCGGATTGGATATCGGTGGCTCCGAAGGTCTCGTCGAAGTTGTTGCTGCCACCGATGGACTGGTCGTTTCGTCTGCCGATCAGACATTGGATGAACACCGAAAAGATTCACCCGTGTCGCCTCGCTATGATGTGGTGTATCTGCTCGACGCTCGTGGCTGGTACTATCGCTACAGCCACTTGAAAGAAATCGACAAGAGTGTGCTGCCTGGCCGGGTACTGAAAATGGGAGACCGTATCGGCTTGCTCGGTAAGGAAGGCGGAAGTGGTGGGTGGTCCCATTTGCACTTTGAAATCAAAAGTCGACAACCCTCCGGAAAATGGGGAACTGAAGAAGGCTATCCGTTCCTGTGGGAAGCGTATGTTCAGCAATACCAACCCGCAGTCATCGCCGTCGCACGACCACATCATCTCCTTTGGTCTGGAAACTCCGTCACCTTGGATGGATCCAAGTCGTGGAGCAAATCTGGCTCCAATCTTCAGTACCAATGGCAATGGAGCGATGGGACGGTATCGACCGAACCGATTGTAACTCGCCATTACGAGAAACCTGGCAAGTACAGTGAGATCCTGCGAGTCGTTGATGGTCAAGGTAACATCGCTTATGACTTTGCCAATGTTTACGTTTACGACGCTATGCATCGCGAACGATTGCTCCCTTCGATTCACGCAAACTATTATCCCACGACAGACATCCAGCCAGGCGATGAGCTCATCTTCAAAGTGCGTACCTTTGGCAACACCCACGGCAAAGAGTTATGGGACTTTGGCGATGGAAGCCCTACGCGTGAAGTTCAGTCCGATGGAAATGCAATAGCTTTGGCTCCCGATGGTTATGCGATCACGAAGCATCGCTATCAACAGCCAGGCGATTACATCGCTCGTGTGGAACGGACTGATTCATTTGGAGTCAAAGCTGTCGCCCATTTGCATATTCATGTCGAAGCATCGAAAGTCGTTCGCAATAAAGCGAACAACGCTCATGACGCTCGGAGTTTGATAGCTCCGCACTTCGCGCCACCCGCAGAACTGCGAGGGCAATTTGGCAACTATCGATCGCCGATGCAATTCAACGACGGTCGAATGGTCACCAACGCTGAGCAATGGCCCGCTCGCCGTGCGGAGATACTGAAGTACTGGGAAGAGAAGATCGGCAAGTGGCCTTCGTTGATCACCGAACCGAAATTAGAAATTCTCGAAACGGTGCGTCGCGAGAATTTTCAACAGTTGAAAATACGATTTCTTTGGATGCCGGGAGAGTTGACGACGGGTTATCTTTTGATTCCTGATGGGGATGGTCCCAAGCCGGGAGTGATCACCGTTTATTATGAACCCGAAACAGCGATCGGGCTCAATGCACCTCAGAGAGACTTTGCGCTACAGTTAGTAAGACGTGGATTCGTAGCATTGTCGATTGGTACGACGGAGGCCACGCAGAACAAATCGTATTCGCTGTACTATCCGAGTATCGACGATGCAAAAGTCGAGCCATTGTCGATGTTGGGATATGCGGCTGCGAACGCTTGGTACGCGCTCGCGTCGCGACCAGAAGTGGATTCGGCACGTATCGGAATTGTTGGCCATTCGTTCGGTGGCAAATGGGCGATGTTCGGATCCTGTTTGTTCGACAAATTCGCATGTGCTGCTTGGTCGGATCCTGGCATCGTGTTCGATGATCAGCGAGGGAACATCAATTACTGGGAGCCTTGGTATTTGGGATACCATCCCAAGCCATGGCGAGCGAGAGGTTTGGTGACCCAGGACAATCCCGCGAAGGGAGCCTATCCGAGGTTGCGCGCTGAAGGCCATGATCTTCATGAGCTGCACGCGTTGATGGCACCGCGACCGTTCTTAGTGTCCGGTGGGGCCGAGGATCCGCCGGAGCGCTGGATACCGTTGAATCACTCGATCGCCGTGAACTCGCTTTTGGGGCAGACGAATCGAGTGGCGATGACGAACCGACCGGAACACGCACCGAACGAAGAATCGAATGCGCAAATGGTCGCATTCTTTGAGCATTTTTTGCAACCGTCGCCGGTACGTTGATTGCTACGCGTCCCGGAGATTCTCGTAATCGTACTCAATTGCAACCACCAAAGCTTGCTTGAACCGTATCGTGTACTTTGTTATTGCTCTTCTTCCTTCACAGGAATGGGGCTGACGTCGACACCGACTTTGAGTGTCGTGGTGCCGCCGCCGATTAACAGGCCGCCGATCGGTGCAACGTCTGCATAATCAGACCCCCAGGCTGTTGTAATATGCTCGTTTCCGGGACAGACGTTGTTGGTGGGATCCAAATCCAACCAGCCACTATCACCGACGTAAACACTTGCCCAGGCGTGTGAGGCATCGGAGCCTACCAGTTTGGGTCGGCCGGGGGCAGGGTGTGTCAGCAAATAACCGCTGACATAACGAGCTGCTAGCCCTAAGGACCGCAGGCAAGCGATCATCAAGTGAGCAAAGTCTTGGCAGACCCCTTGTCTCGTCTTCAGCACATGCAGCGGAGTTGTTGCTACATGCGTGGAGTTCGGCACGTATTTAAACTCTTTGAAGATTCGTGTGTTGAGTTCGACTAAACACTCGTAAAGAGACCGATGCTTCGAAAAGCTTGGTCTCGCATAGTCCGCGAAGGCTGTTCCTGCTTTGATGTAGCGAGAATCAAAACAAAACTCTTGGGCGACTCGATCCTCTTCTGTAACTGGCAACCGTAGTCTTGAACGGATCTGCTCAAAGGATGAAGTCCGTACATCGTTGAAGTCGGGAGCGCTTCGAACTACCGTGCTCTCGGAGATGACGATCATCGAATTGTGTTGAGACTCGATACTAAAAAACTCGGTGGTATTGCCGAAACGATCTGTTCTCGGACGGCGAATCGTGGGCTTTGGCTCGATTTCTATATGGTTGCTTTCTACCACTTGGTATGGCAACGTTCTGGGAGCCAGACGCAGATGATTATGGCAAAGCAATGCCGGCGTCGAATAGTGATACTCCGTTCGGTGGACGACACGGTAGCGGACGGGAGAGGATGCCTTGCTCATTGATTGGCGGCATCCTCCAGCTGACGAACGGCCACCGTATGAGTCAAGAATCTCTGTGACAGAAAATCGACAAGTTCGCTTAAGTGAGTTTCGAGTTGATGGAGAAGGCTCTTCAGGTGCAATCGTTGTGGAAACGGCGATTCCGAGGTTTCTACCTCCACGGATAGCGAGTCTGCGTCAAACAAACGCATCATCCCGCGAGCATCCATAATGTTTCTTCGTTGTTTGGTTACGTCCATCTTGCTGACGCTGGTCAGGCTTTCCAGATGTTCGATGATCTTCATCAATTGGAACATCACGCTTCGCGGATTTGCCTGATCTAAAAGCAATAGATCGAGCGTCGGAGCCACTTCAAAGTTCATCAAATAGCGATAGCGATAGGTCATCGAACTGTCGCAAATCTCGAGGATCGACTCGACCAATGCACTAATGGGGCGGCCACCTGGTACCAGCAATAGCTCTTGTAAACGGATTAGTCCAAAGGCGCGTTCGATGCGTCGCCCTAGTTCCAGGAAGAGCCAGCCTGGTCCACGCGTCATGTTTTCGGATACCAGGCCGGCAAACGCGGAAAGAAGGGTTGTCACTTGATTTAGGAATACGCCCGCATCTCCCAACCGCTCCCTACGTTCCGGCCACGGAATCAAATAATTGAGGTCCAGTTTGCTCAGCAACTGCCACGAATCAAAGCTCAATCGGTCTCGGATAATCTCCGAATTGTTTCGTATTCCCATGAGTGCGCCACTCAGCGACATGGCTCGGTCGCTCGCAAACAGAAACTGCAAGACCTCTTTTCGCATCTCTTCCAAATGGCTGTCGGTATCTTGTGGTAATGTCTCGGTGAGCGTTCCATCTCCTGAGGAGAGGGCATAGACCACTTGCCAGTGAAAATCGAGCAACTCCGGCTCTACTTCGCCCGCCAATTGCGATACACATAGCCTCGCATGCCGAGCCATCCCTTCCGCACGTTCGGTGCTTCTTCCAAGCCAAAAAAGATGTTCGGCAACACGGCTTGGCAAATCCATTCCACTGCGTCGAACTTCTGTCGATGTCCTCGGCGATGTCAATAGTGTCACAGGTCGAACCTTGTTCGATGTCAGTACCCAAACATCTTTGCTCATTTGGCCGCCAATGAGGCTCTCGGATACGCGGTCTTCTTGATCTGCGATGCGTGCAATCCCACCGGGCATCACGTCAAAGCCGGATCTAGTCGCTGCCGCAAAGACCCGCAACACCGTCGGCCAAGCGACCACTCGATTGCCGTTCCAAGCAGGTGAGTAGCTGGGGCGGTTGGGTTCGACAGCAACGAAACTCCAAGGTCTTGCCTTTAGTTCTTCGCGAAAACGAGCGCGTTCGAGTTCATTGGATTTATAGAACTCCCAATCCGAGCTGGAATGTCGCGTAAACGAATCTCGGAATGCGTAACGTTCGACATCCTTCAATACTTCTTCCAGGACTTCGGGGGCACCACACCAGTGCATCGGAGAATTTTGCAGGATGAGATCTTCATTCAAAATCGCTTTGCACAATTGAGGGAGTATCGCCGTTACTGCAGGGCACTCTGCCCAGCCGCTTCCCAATTGGTTTGCGATACGCACTTGTTTATCTCGCACCGCTTGGCATAACCCTGCGATACCCAACGAGCTTTGGGTGTTGATTTCGAGCGGATCACAATCGGTATCGGGGATTCTTCGTAGAATCGACTCCACGCTTACCAAACCTCCGAGTGTCTTCAAATAGACATCTCCACCTCGTACCGTCAAGTCGCTCGTCTGAGTCAGTGTGTATCCGAGATAGCGTGCTAGATATGCGTCTTCGAAAAACGTTCGGCTGGCGATCCCTGGACTGAGCAGCACATTCCGCGACGTTTTGCTCCTTCGGACACCCGACGCGTTGAGTTGATCTCGCAGGCCTGCAAAGAAGCTAGCGAGTCGCATGACTTTCATATCGCGAAAGTCTCTCTCGAGAACGCGGGAGATCGCCAGTCGATTTTCGACAGCCAATCCTCCGCCGCTTGGACCTTGGGTTCGGTCGGCCAATACCACCCAGTCTCCGGATAGGTTGCGAACAATCTGAGCTGCGTAAAGATAAATAAATCGCTCGCCCGGTACAGCGTGTTGCATCGGGCGGACGAAGCTCTTTGAGCCGAATACGAGTTCCGGTGGTATCAGCCCTTGCCGGAGGTATTTTTGATCTCCGTAAACATCTTGGATCAGAAGATCCAATAGACGAACTCGTTGTTCAATTCCTTTCGATAGGCCGGACCACTGTGATTCCGAGATAACAAACGGAATGGGATCCAGCTCCCAAATCCGAGAAGCATCGGTCTTCATCAACTGACCAGTAGATGCAGAGGGGTTCTCGCGGAGTGACCGTTTTACCGATTGCCATCGGAGGTAGAGTTCGCCCCCGTCTAATCGAGGCTGTATCCCGAGGAGCCCCTGGTAATGCGGGCGTACCTGCCCGTCGCTGATCAGCTCATCGTAGCTTGTGGCTGGGCAGCGATAGGCGGGATAAAGTTCTGATATCGGATGTTCGTCAAGATGCGGCTGATTTGGCATTCTGTCCCTTGGTGCCGTGTCAAATTCCGTTCCCCAAGACAGCTATCCTAATACGAGTCCCAATTGCAGGAAAGATGGACTAACATACAAAGGCGAAACCAGTCGAATTCCGGCTCATAATCGCGGAATTTTTTTCGTGAAATCGCAGTTCACTTGGAAGGATTGTAAAACGAAGATGGCGATTGTACGTCCCAAACGCGATTTTCTTCGCCTCTACAACTATCCCAAGTGTTCACGAAGTTGCGGCACGCTAAAGGGCTGATTCAATCGCGGCGGTTTCAGGTAAGGTCGTTTCTTTTCCTGAAGCTTCGCTGATACTGATGTTCCCATTGGACGTTTTGAGATCCAACATGTTTTTTGCGTCATCTTCTTGCCCAAACAACACACCTTCCATTCGAGACTTCTTCGATTGTTCCACTTTGGAGTTGGACGCATTGCAGCTAACCGTTCCGTTGGATGTTTGTGCTGTTAGTCCGATGCCCGAGCCAGGGACGAGTTCTACTTGAATGCCCCCATTGCTGGTGTGGAGCGTATTGACGCCTGTGAGCGCACATGACTTTAGGCTGATTTTCCCATTGCTCGACTTAAGCGACATGGTTCCTTGGGACTCGATGACTTCGATTTTTCCATTGCTAGTGTTTGCAACTACCGAGCCTTGGAATCGCTCAAGTCGAATCCCGCCGTTCGATGTCTTGATTTCAAGATCCACTTTGCGATCGTAACACTCGACTGCACCATTGCTTGTTTTCAGCATCAGTTTCATCTTTGATGGAACGCTGAGTTCAAAAGCTACGCTATCGCTGTAATTGGTTCTCTCAGCATTTCTCTTTACGATCAGCTTGATTCCGGATGCGTTGGTTTCCACGGTTGGTTTCAAAAATGCAAGCCCAGCGTCGGCCTCCTCCTGAGTATTTCCTCTCGCTTTCATGTGCGCAACAACATCGATAGAACTTTCAGCACTTTCGCGAACGCTAATGTTTCCGTTGAACGTCGTAACGTCTAGCTCCAATTGGCCGTCGACTGGTACCGATGTTTTGAAATCTTCGCGGGCTTCAAATCGAGGGTAGTCGATTGAACAACCAGCCATCGCAAGCCCTACAACGCCCATTAACATGCGGTTCCAGTTCATCTCTTTTTCGCTTTTGTTGGCAGCTTTGGAAAGTAAAGTTCGTCCTCTTTCGATATTCCCGGTTCGGTTGCATGGTCGAAAGCTTGGGAAAACACACACCGATCTGGAAGAAATCGCATACCATCCGTCAAAATCCATACAAACCGGTCGATAGCGGTTGAATGCTAAGGTTTTCTTGACACTTCGACGGTATCAAGCTTCCGACGACCTATGGTTTGTCAACGAGGCGTTCGTTGTCGTGTTTTTGTGCTGTGCGTCCAAGCGAAGCTAACTTTGGCATTCAGATTGGTAAGTGTCGAGAAGATATAATGATGCAAAAATTCTCATATGATGTTTCCAGAGGCTTAGAGAGTTTTTGGAAAGGGGTCGTGTTCAGTGTTGAGCACATGTCGGTAACTCACTGGATGATTCTAGGCTCGCTTTCTGTGATCGTAGGCTTTTTGATGCTAAGAACGCAACGCATTTAGTTTCCGGCGACGCGTTGCAAGATTTCTTGATCAAAGTAATTCGTTGACATCGCAGCATCCACGATGATGGTCTGCGATTGAATACCAGACGATCTCGGGCTAAGCAGATACACGGCTGTATCAGCCACTTCTTGGGTGGACACACCTTCTCCTCGCGGAATCGCTTTTTCTGCGTACAAGTATGCATCGACATACCCTGGTATGCCTGCGGAGGCACTCGTCTTGAGCAATCCAGCCCCGACCGCATTGAATCGTATACGGGAAAAGCGGCTAAACGACTTGGTTAGGAACGCGAGCGACGAGTCCAATGCTGCCTTGACAGGTGCCATGAAACCATAGCTCTCACTCGCCATGCGAGTTGTTGAAATGCTGATGGTCACGACGGAGGCATCGGGTGCCAGTAACCCTTTCAGTGCATTGCTAATCGCAATAAAGGAAAAACACGAGATATCCATCGCTTGCAAGAATTGCCTTCTCGTCGTTTCATGAAAGGGCTTCATCCCTTCGCTGTAGTCGGCAAATGCAATCGAATGTACGACCCCGGCAATTGGTTGCTCGACCAACGTCAATTGCTTTGCCAACGCATCGATCTCTTCGGGACGCTCCACATCGCAAACGTAAATGGATTTTCCTGCAAGGAGCTTGCTCAATTCCTCGCGTCTCTTTTCGCTTCGTACAACGTACTCGACGAAGGCCCCTGATTGCTCGAGCGTTCTGCCGATAGCAAACGCCACACTTTTTTTGTTGGCAACACCGAACACGACGACGCGTTTGCCACTGAGTTGAAGAAAGTTCATCGATCCAATTCCTGTTATTTCGACTATGGAATACCAAGCGATTTGGTTTTCCTTACAAAGTTCTTCGGTATGCTTTGGCGCTTACGACTAATCGACCGAAAATTCTAGGGGCGATTTCGGCAAAGCACTGTAATTCCATTCGCGATCTTCGGCTAGACCAAGCACCCCCAACGCGAGCTCAGGTCCATACCATTGACGATACGCGAGATAGCTTGTCGTCAATCGTGGATTTACCTCCATCACCACAAGATCATCCAAGCGGATGGAACCGACGCATCGCGCTGGATACAAGAAATCGACTCCGATCCAACCGTTCGCTCCTGATAAACCCGATAAAATGCGTTCCACAAATTCTTCGAGAATCTTGTAGTCATGACGAAGAATCGGTCCAGAGCCTCCTAGATAGGTGACATGTTCACTTCGATCGATTCGTTGACTACAGGCTCCCAAAAGCGTAAATGAACACGACGAATCGCACAACACTGCTAAGCTCGCATGTTCGCCAGTGAGCCAAGGTTGAAGGATCCAACGATCTGGAGAATCTCGAACATCGTCGCGTATTCCGATTGCATTCGTCACTTCCGCCACGCTCGAGTACCACGACATGCCGCAGCAACCCGCTCCATCGCGACTTTTCAATACCCAACCGTTTGTCCTTGAGGAGGTTTCCCCATCCAGGTTTGTAACCACGTTTGCTTGGTTCAATAGTTCGGAGACTAACCAAGTTTTAGGATGTGTCACTGTGGTTGGCAACGATCTCGAAAAAACAGCTTTATCCGATGTCTTTGTGATAAAGGAACTCGATGAAACCTGCACATCGCAACCCGCAGCCCGAAAGTGCTCAACGACACGCAGCAACTCATTGTCTATCTCCGGCGCAATAACCAACGTAACATCTACGTTACCTGCAACCGAAAGCCATTCGCTCAGCCAGTCGTTTGTCTTTAAGAAGACGATGTTCACCTGCTCTGCAAGTGGAGAAAAGTGTGCACCATATGGCTGTGATTCTGCTGGCTCAAGAACTGTACGATCGAGGACAGTGGTAACTTCGATTTGGCACTTTGTTAGATCCGATGTGACCGCAGCCAACATACCCATCCCTTCTGCAAAGAGGGCTCGGAGTGTAGCCATCGGAGTTGCTGAATGAGAGAGACCGCCACCGCATAGATACTCCAGTACGGCGACGCGTGGAGTGGACCGTCGGTGTGCGCCCATCGTTATTCAAATCGTCGAAGATCGAGGTTAGACTTTGCGTAAGTCAATGCGAACCACTGTCGCCAAGCAATCTCGTTGTAACTAAACGACTGTCCCGTAATCTTCGAAAGGGCAGCTAGTACCCCTGGTTGGTTGACCAATCCGGTGCGAGTTTCGGTTTGCGAGCCGAAGGTCTGCTGCACAGAACCCGTGCTATCAACACCGCTGCTTGGTGCCTTTTGGATCGTGGTCGTGACTGGGGTTTGCAATGCGGAAATCAACGAAGGTATCGTACGTTCGTCACCCAAGACTTCGAGATTGTTACCTGCGCGATCGATCAGTGCAATGTTCGGTTTAGTGCCCGGGCGAAGCTTTGCTAGAAACGCGACCATGGCAATGTCGCGACTGGTCTCTGTTCGCATCAACGCGTCAAGGGACGCATCGACCACTCCTTGTGGCATGTTCAAATCGAGAGCCAGTTCAATAAAGGTTCCGGTGGCACTCTGGCCTGGCATACGTAGAAGTATATCGAAAAATTGGCTCCAATTACCGCTTCTCCGCACGCTCTCTACCAGGAGTTCCTTGATCTTTCCAATAGCAAGCGGATCCTTCAGACTGTTGAAGTACTCTTGAGCTTCAAACGCGAGCTTTTGGTTGGATGACCTGAGGTTCTTGAAATGGAGATCCACTTTTCTCGCAGCTTCGGCTCGCAGCTTCGCAGCCCTTTCTTTGCTAGCCGCAATGGCAGCCGCATGCATTGTGGTGTTTTCCGATTTCCCTTTGTACGTGTATCGCATGATTCCACGACGGTGCAAGAGTGCGTCTCGTCTCGCCATCTGACCGGTTTGCTCGTCCTTGATGTACCCAATCGCAGACCATGCGGTTCCATCCGATGGATCTAGCTCGACGACGCGTTCGTAGTGTGCATTGGAAAGCCCTTTTTGACTTCGCTCCAAACACTCCTTGGCAATTGCTCGGTTGTTCTCCGCATCATCGGGACGATTCTTGAGTGACGCGACATATGCCTTTTCGGACTCCGAATCGACGCGTTGTTTCGAAATTTGCGTCTTTTCTAACTGTAGTAGAATTCCGTCGTTCGTTCGGATCACAATCGAGTCCGCGGTTGACTTCAATACCGCTCCTGAAACGATACCATCGTTTTTCAGTGTCAACGTATCTGCACGCAACACAGTGCCGCCAATGCAACAAACCTGTAGGGACAATGCGGCTCTACTAGTCCACGATATTTTCATCGGCATGATGTTGTCATCCACGTTGAAGAGAGGCAAACGTCTCGCAATGATCTGCTTTGCCATCCCCTAATTATAGATGACCAATCTCCAAGAAATCTACACTACTAAGCGAAAAGCTTATTTCTTGATTGCGGCAGCCGCTCGGATAATCGCCAAAAACGAATCCGACTTGAGAGAAGCACCGCCGACCAGTGCCCCATCGATATTGGGTTGGCTGAGCAAATCCATGGCATTGTCCGCTTTGACGCTGCCGCCGTATTGTATCACGACTTTTTCGGCTACCGAGGCACCGAATTGCTTCGTCAGCAGTCCACGAATGTCGGCATGAACCTCTTCGGCTTGTGCCGGCGTAGCGGTTTTGCCGGTTCCGATTGCCCAAACCGGTTCGTAAGCCAGAACCGTTGCAGCCATTTCTTCTCCCGTCAGACCCGCTAACGATCCAATGCATTGGCCTTGGACGACGGATTGTGTTTTGCCTGCTTCACGTTGTTCGAGTGTTTCGCCAACACATACGATCGGAGTGAGGCCAGCTTTGAGAACAGCCTTGAGCTTCTCGTTCACCATGGAATCGGTTTCGCCGAAGATGGCACGTCGCTCGCTGTGACCCAGAATCACATAGCTACATCCCAAATCCTTGAGCATCCCGCAACTGATCTCGCCCGTGAAAGCTCCGTCGGCTGCTTGATTCACATTTTGTGCACCCAACCCGATCGAACTGCCTCGGATCGCGGCTCCTACATCATGCAAGTAAACGCTCGGTGGACACACCGCAACATCAACTCCACTGATGCCATGAAGACCATCCATTAGCTGATGAACTAGCGCAATCGAGCTATCTCGAAGCATGTTCATCTTCCAATTGCCAGCAATAAAAAAAGTTCTCACGGAAATGTGTCCCTTGGTTCAATGATCTTGGTTCTGGTTCAATTCTTAAAGAATCTAGAAAATGCTAGGATTGTCAACGCCACAGATTGATCTGGATTCACTTCCTCCAAGTTTGCTACTGTCGAAAGACTGACCGAACCCGTGCGAAGGAGTGAGTATCATGCGAAAGATTGCTGTCATCAACCAAAAAGGTGGCGTTGGCAAGACGACCACCGCTGTAAACTTGGCCGCTGGGTTGGCTCAATGTGGAAAAAAGGTTTGCGTTCTGGACTTGGATCCGCAAGCGCACGCGTCCCTCCACCTCGGAATTACCGTTGGGGAGCAAGAGACCAGTGTTTACGATCTACTGTGTGGCGACGCACAGCTTTCGGATGTGCGCCAATGGATTTCCCCCAACCTAGCCGTCGTCCCTGCGAACATCGATCTGGCAGCGGCCGAAATGGAACTCGCGGGCGAAGTCGGCCGTGAAGTGATCCTCAAAGACAAAATGGATCTCGATACCGAAGATTTTGATTTCGTCATCATCGATTGCCCTCCGTCACTGGGCGTATTGACCCTGAACGCGCTGACTGCCGTCGATGAAGTCTTTTTGCCATTGCAGCCGCACTTCTTAGCATTGCATGGATTGAGCAAATTGCTTCGTACGATCGAGATCGTAGCCAAACGCCTCAACCCGACTCTCCACCTGGAAGGCATCGTATTGTGCATGTATGAATCGAGCACCCGACTGGCTGCGGAAGTCAGTCGCGACGTCGAAGAGTTCTTGCAACGCAATGCGGCCCACAGCCCCGTTTGGGCTTCGGCTAAATTTTTTCAGACCAAGATCCGTCGCAACATTCGATTGGCAGAAGCACCTAGCTTCGGTCAATCGATATTCGAATACGCATCGAATAGCCACGGTGCCGAAGACTATCTGTCTTTAGCTTACGAAGTTCTGGCTATTGAAGGCACCCCGAAGAATTCGAACTCCCATGCTAAAGCGGTCGTGACTGCATAGCGATACAACCCACCCAATCCAACTAGGGCCTACCGAAAGCGTTCAACCAAAAGACGCGGAGCGATAACGTGAAAAAAGAATACGATCCAATCCACAAAGGCTCATTGTCCATCTCGAAAAAGTGCCGAGTACCTAACTCGTCAGCTAACAAGGGAGTTGTGGCACTTTGGATCGCTTCTTGCTGCGCGATTCCGGTGTCATTCACCGGGTGCCAAGCGTTCGGATTACGCGGTGATGCCATGGCCACGTTGGGAGATGACGACGACTGGTCATTGCCTAATGCACAATCTGCAAACACACAAGCTTCGCAAGTACCACGACCTAATCTCGTACAACGCAGTCGATTGTCGGATCGAAACCCAGAGGTTGTTGCATACGCACCCCGTACGGACGAATCAAAGAACCGCAAACCAGCAGTTACCCCGACGAAGCTTCCGGGTCTAGCGCCGATCGCAGCGACCTCATCAACGAGCGACGAACAGCCTGAGATTATCGATACGAACGAACAAACGATCGATGTCGATAGCGCTTTGGAAGGGCTTCCACAACAATATCGAGATGTCATGAAGCGGCAGCTAGCCGCTGCAAAACTATATGAATCGAGCGAAATTCAAAAGACGGCTGCGAGAGTAAGCCTGAATGATAACGAAGAGCGAACGGTAGCCAACCTGCCAAGCTCGTCAACAATCGCTCCAGCAAAGTCGACCGTGTCTGTCAGACTCAGTGATGATTCCCTGGAATCGGCGTCCAGCCCCCCGTCACCGCCTCAAGCCTTGGCGAGTAACGCTCCATCAGCAAGCAGCGCTCTATCAGCAAGCAGCGCTCTATCAGCAAGCAGTGCTCCATCGACACTTCTGCCTCCGCCCAATATGCCAACCACAAGTGTCGCAATAGCCACCACTCAACCGAACTCGAATCACGATTTAGGTGTACAGTCCGCCGGCGGAGGTTTGCCAGCTGCCCTCAATACCTCCAAGGCTGTCCTGCCAGCTTCTGCGACAACCGCGAGTCTACCGACCGCGATACCATCTTCGGCCAATGGTGTTTCGAGTATTGTCCCATCGGCAATGCCGAGCCCGGTTCTGCCTAACGCTCAGCTTCCCTCGACTTCATCAACTTCACCCTCGTCAATGCCTGGTGCTCAGAACGCTGTCCCAGCCAGTGGTTTTACGCAGTGGCATCAACCCCTGGCTCATGCCATTGAGATGTTAGAGAAGCAGATGCGCGATCAGCCGTCCAGCGATCAGAATCTTCGCATGCATCAAGAGCTAACGCTTCGACTGCTTTATGTTTCCATGCGCAAACTGGACGATGCGCTCCGTCCGATCGATGGATTGCCAGATCATGAACAAGAGTACTATCGCCACCAAATGCAAGCGCTCTACGAAGCTAGTAACCCCGATGCTATGCCGGTCCGTTCGCGACATCTCAGTCTTGTCATGAACTCACAGCGAGAAGCGACGAACCACCTCGCCGCCGCGAGTAACCTAGAAGTTCGTTCCGTCGCCTTTTGTACCGAAGTCGAACGGTACGGGGTCTTGACCAAGTTTCCAAAATATCAATTCACTCCTGACCAAGAAGTGTTGCTCTATTGCGAGCTCGAAAATGTGGCGGCAGAACAAGTCCGAGATGGTTTTGAAACACAGTTGCAAGGCAGCTATGAAATCGTCGATTCGCAAGGGCGAGTCATCGCGGAGCAAATTCTCCCCATGGAACCGGACATTTGCCAAAATCATCGTCGCGACTACTTTATCGTCTACAAAATCTACATGCCGCAGCAGATTTCACCCGGCGCTTACAAACTTCGATTGACGGTCGAAGATATGAAAGCTCGCAAATTCGGACAGTCTTCCTTGGATCTGCAGATCAAAAAATAATTGCGGTTTCGCGGTCGCAATTCGTTGCGGTGAACGAATGCTCGCTCCGTTGCCTTAGAACGAAGGTTTGCGAGAAGCTCGCGATCTTGGAAGGGTAAGCCTTACTTAAACTCGCTTTTTGAGTTCAAATAGCTTTCCATTGCCCTCCCACGAAAGCCTATCACTCGTCGTTGCGACTCTACGCATCTAGAACTCTTCTCCTGAATGACAATTACACAAGATTACGCGAGCACTGGCTGGCTGCAAGCTTTTATGGGCGCGCAAGACGCTCTGTTGCAACAGTCTCGGCTTTCCACCAAGAAACACATCGATTGGATCGACGCCCTCTGCAGCTTGACCACCATTCGAGAAAAACGTGATTCTCTCGACGCTTGTCTCACGGGGCTATGGGACTATGCGCAGGCCAACGAACTGGGTTGGCTCGTGAAAAACGTCCCTGCCAGTCAAACCGATTGGGTATTGCCAACGACCGATGAGTTCACGATCGAATGCAAAACGCCACCCACCATCTCGGATGCCAAAACGCTTGGCTGCGCGCTCGGCATATACGATTGGACGACCAAGGTCATGTTGCGCATCCAACGAAGCGAGTTTGCAACTTGGCAACGGCGGGTCGCTCGCAATGGAAGCGGAGCCCCGATCGGCTTTACCGTTGCGACTTCGGAAGCTCACATGATGGAGCTTGATTGTTCAGCCGTATGG
>Ga0207937_1000351_pt1 | contig 16259 bp, 10 predicted proteins | sample LakMenEpi04Sep11_FD_150668 | JGI IMG/M metagenome (GOLD analysis project Ga0207937, IMG submission 150668) | Freshwater microbial communities from Lake Mendota, WI - 04SEP2011 deep hole epilimnion (SPAdes) | ecosystem: Environmental > Aquatic > Freshwater > Lentic | place: Lake Mendota, Madison...
TCCGGAGCTGACACGATGCCTTCCAGCAATGTCACAAAGTGCTGCGACATTCGATCTATCGTCGATGGATCAAAAAGCTCCGGAAGATAGGAAAGGCATCCACTAACGCGATCAGCAGATTCTATCATCGTCAACGATAGATCGACCATGGTCGTGGGAGCGGGTGAGTCTTCCGGCTCGAAAGTTAAACCAGCAGACGAATGAACCGTCTGCATCGTGCGATGCAGCAACTGGCGAAACGTGACTCCGTCTGGGAACCGGAACCGCAATGGAAGTACATCGGTGGAAACTCCAGAATTACTTTCCAATTCGACTCGATCTCGTCCCTTGAACGGGCAACCTAGAAGGAGATCCGACTCACCACTGTATCGGTAAAGCAACGTTTGCCAGGCAGATAATGTCACATCGAAGAACGTCGCGCCCTCCGCCTGCGCAAGGATGCGAATTTGCTGAGCGAGTTGCGGCTTCAATTCAAAGCAAATGTGCCCGTTTTCCCCTGTTCGTAAGGTCGACCTCGAGTAATCGGTCGCCAGATTAAGCATCGGTCGGGCTCCCATGTCTTTTTTCCAGTAGCTGAGTCCCTCCTCTTGCGCAACAATCCGCATGGTGTCTCGATCTAGCACCGAGGGTTCACTACTAACAAAACCATTCCTGACGCTGACGGGTAGTACACCCATGCTGAGCTGTTCGTATGTCGCTCCATGACGCGAGGCGTGCGTCTGCCCAGACAACCCAATTCTTTGGCTTTCAAGATTACCTTCTGACTGCATTAAACTGGCCTTCTCTCAACCTGATTAAGCATGAATGATACTCTCCGTACTGCCTGAGCGGAAACGAATCGAACTCCAAACTGGAAGGACATATGCAATTTTCTTTTCCCAGAACCCGAAAAGCTAGGGAATTCATTGGAGTTTGAGAGAATTCAGACCCGAATAGTCGTTGCAATTCATACGAGATACAGAACCTGAAAGAGCAATAGCCGCAAGCAAGCCTATCGCTAAGAAAGCGATACATCACAAACACCATGTACGTCGCGATGCAAAAAACGACCCAATACCGCGATCGCGAGCTTGATCCGGGCAATAAATCACCCACCGCCGAGCGCCGCATGATCTGCTCCATCGCTCGCAGATAAAGCGGCCGTGGTCATTCAGCCAAATCGTGCACCAACGGTGCTTGGTCATATACACAGCATGTACACAGGCGAATTCGAAAGATAGACGGAATCATTCGAAATTCGATCAATCGAATGCGCTCTCGACGGGAGCCTTTGGCGTGCGTGTTGCAGCCAACTCCTGCTGGACGCGGGGTGGCAACTCGACCCGAAGCAATAGCACATCGCGGCCGCACATCAATAAATTGATCAGGAAAACAATTCCCGACAATGCGGCAAGCAAAACGAGAGCGCGCGTGTTTACCGAAGAGAACCCACCGGAGTCGAGTTCACGGATCGTCCAAGAAACGGATAAAAACTGGTGCCAGCCGTAGTCGAATGAACGGAAATCATGGAGCGCCAAGAGAATGAAGTATGGCAACAGCGGTACCAATGCAAACAAAAACGCTTGCATAAACAACCCCAAGAAAGGCCGTCCGACAATATGTCGCGGCACTGACATCATGATCAGTCTAGTCAAACCCGTATAAAGAATGAAGTAACTCAGCGCAGCCACCCCAACGGCGATAGTCTCTTCCTCTTGCTGGTAGGCCGCCGAGTACAACGGAAAAGCATACGCAAATCCGATAACACCAATCACGATACTTGCAAAAACAGAAGTCAAAAAAACGTAAGCTAAGCCCGCTCCGGGATAAAACCACGTTAGCGAACATTGCCCCAGAAGCGTGCGAGGTAAAGTCCGCTGAGCTCGCGGTGACAGGATACCTCGCTCCGAAACGCAGAGTGCTCCAACAATCAAAAAGATCGCCAGCAACACCGAATAGATCCAGACCCAATGCCCCGCCGTTTCGGTTGTCACCACCACCCATGCACACCAGAAAAAGATCGTCCCAATCCAAACTAGGAATCGACTCCGAACCGCTACCGCATGATTCTCACTTGGGAAATCGATTGCCGCTGCGCTGCATTGCATACATAGCGGCACGGTTGTCAGCGCGATTGTTCCGATGGACATAATCACTGGTGCGTTCACCCACGACATCATCGGAAAGGAATAGACAAACGCAATCGTTGCCGCACATACCACGTAGAAAAGGACTAACTGCATTCCCAAAACAAAAAGATTCGAGAACACCTGCAAGAATCGTTGACGAGATACCGTCGCGATCATGATGGAAATCGCCGACAACACCACCGAAGCAATGACCATAAAGTACAGGTAGATCAGAATGGTACTTACACTGATTCCACGAAGCAAATACGTGATGACGATGCACGGTAACATCGCGGACAGGTAGATGGCAATCTGAAGACATGCTGAGGACATCTTCCCTTGGACGATCTGCTTGGCCGATAATCCAGAGATACTTACCAATTCAAAGGTCCGACTCTCGGCCTCGAGCATCATCGATCGATAGGCACTAAAGGGAATGACGAGAATGAGTGGGAATGACAGGATCACAAAGTATCCAGTCAACACCAGCAAGCCACCCGGCAGATAATACGCATTTGGCAGTTGAGAGAAGACGGAATACATCGTCCATAGCAGCACTGCTACCAACGTGATCCCAAAACAAATCACAAACTGATTGGAGTTCAGCGACTGCCTCGCTTCTTTGACCACAATCGGATTGCTTCGTTCGCTCCACCAATCCCAGGCTTGCTGCCAACCTTGAGCGGATGCCGTGGTGAATCGTTCGATCAACGCCGTCTGACGCTCCAATGGCGGTGGTGTCGTACTCTGACTCATTGAACCGCTCCCGTCGTGATGCGCATGAATACATCTTCCAATGTTTGGCCTTCCGTCGAAAACTCGATCACCTCGAATCCTTCATTCACCATCGCGCGCAACAATGCCGCTTGGTCTCGATCAGATTTGGCTCCGAGGATCTGACAACGGACCATCGTTCCGTCGACGGCGACTGCGTCAACTCCATCCTGCACCGAAAGCCACTCCATCAATTTATGTTGCTGTTCAATGACCTTCATTTTCAAATTGGTATGAGGCATGAGCCGGTTCTGTATCTCCTGTACGGTGCCACTCACAATCATACAACCGCGTTCGATGATCCCTAAGGAATCGCACATTTCTCCCAACTCGCTCAAGATGTGGGACGAAATCAATAACGATGTCCCTTCAGCCGCCAACCCGAGTACCATTTGACGCAATTCGATACGCGCTCGTGGATCTAGACCATTCGCAGGTTCATCCAGTATCAAAACGGCTGGCCGATGAATCATGGCTCGCCCAAGACAAAGCCGTTGCCGCATTCCTTTAGAGAGCCCTTGAATCGACTTCTCTGCAATCTTGTCCAAGCCTGTGTATCCCAACGTGTAGCGAATCGCCTTCATACGCTCACGTCCGACCAATCCATAACTGCGTGCAAAGAAGTCGAGATACTCCAAACAGTTCATATTGGGATAAGTCCCGTAATCGTCGGGCATAAATCCCATACGTCGCCGCACCCGGTCTGGATCGTTGATGACGGAAAATCCATCGATCAACGCATCCCCATAATCTGGGGTGTCCAACGTGGCGAGGATCCGCATGGTCGTGGTTTTGCCAGCGCCGTTGGGGCCGATGAATCCGAAGACTTGACCTGCATTCACGTGAAACGAGACGTCGTTCACTGCTTTCGTCTTGCCGTAGAATCGAAACAGCCGCCGGAGCTCGATCATCGGATGATTCGATGGCACTACCACTTATAGACTCCTGTAAGGATATGCAGATTCTTCTCTTTGGCGAAAACTTCCGAAGGGAATGGTGTCTCCACAACCAATTCATGTCGACTCACCATGAAATAGCCGTAGCTATCCAATCGATTCAGCGTCGTTCGTACATTGAGAACAGGGCCAAGAAAGTCTTCGTGCGAAACAGTTCCGCCTCCCCCCCAGAATCGAGCTCGCCCCCTCGGGCGATTCGTCGAGTCCACTTCTTTCGGTGCTTTTGGCGTGAATGCCGAAGTCCATTGAATCAATCGATCGCTCAGTTTATCTAGCTCTTCACCCTGCGCTTTTGCTGTCGCTCCTGCCTCCAAGCCTTCGGCCACAAAGTACTTTTGGTTTGCATCCTTTACGATTATGAGCTCGATGGGATGCTTCGAAGCATTCGTTACTTGAACGGCGTTTGCCTCGTTCTCTTCGATTTTGATCGGCATCGAATATTGCTCTAACGGATGGGCCACAATCAACTGCTGCTGCGCTCGTGGAAGCATCCAGTACTTCAGGGTCTGCTTCCCGTTTTCGAAGAAGAGATGCCCTTGAACATTGCTCCTTACGTCTTGTTGATAGCCAGTCGCTGCATCTGTTCTCAATGGGTTGAGCAATGCCTTGTCAGAGAACTCCAGTCCCGATCGCGGCGGAGCACCACTCGAATACGATTGACGCGACCAAACAAACCCTTGCTTTGAAACACTGTCGTAATACTGCAGCGACGCAACCCGCCCTGTCGTGCCACGTCCCTCGATGAAAACATTGACGATCAATACGATTACAGACATCGTTACTGAGAATGCAGGAATCAAAAACAACAACAGCGTTTGCCGACGAAGTCTGCGGGCAATCAGGAGCATCACCGGCCCGACGATCAACAGGATCAAGACAATTAACGACGTGAAAAAAACGATGGGCGTCGTTCCCACACTCTCTACCAAGTTCTTCCAAAACCATTCATAGTCCACGTCGTCATCGTAAAAAATCGTACTGACCGGGTGGTGGCGACTTTCCGAAAGTAGCTGAGTGAAGACGGCTGGGTTGAGTATTCTCCCGCTTCCGCCCTCCACAGAATCAATCACGATCTGCCCACCACCATGGGATCGCCGGAGACAGTACTTTTCTCCATTGTGCAGAAGATTTCCCCATCGGTGGTCAGGTGACATTGGTTCGCCCCCGGAAGTAAACATTTGATCAATCGTCAATCGATCCACTTCGGAAGAACCATGGACAACAATTGTTCCTCCTGCCATCGCATACTGAGACAGAGCCTCACGAGCTTTGGCGTTAAGCCCAGACAGAACAATCGCTGGCACGCAAACCGAATCATACGACATGTAGGATCGCCAATCTTCGAACGCCGAGGCTGGATCCCTCTTCGTGATAGGAACCGCTTGGTATTGATTCAACGGATTCGCATAAGGGTTCGCTTTGTCGGTGGCCTTCAAAATCAATGAGTCTGCATAATTTGATTGCGAATACTCCAGCAACTGAACGGTTGTTCGCTGGGAATTGGCGGACGAAATGACCGGCTCTCCTTGCTGTATGTTTCTGCCATTCTCAAAGATATCGATAGTCCAAGCACAATACGCATCTCTACGGACGATTGGAATGGTAGCAGTCCCGTTGAATTGGCCTGCTGGTATCTCAACCTTGGCATGAAAAGCCATAGAACTATCGCTGAGCGAGCCGATGTACAAAACGACATCCAACTCCCGGTCAACAGCACAAACAGTCCTGGCTGGAACAGAATTGACCGAGATCTCTACTTGCTGAACCGTCGCACCATTGCGATCCGGCAATGGAGAGGCGGAAACTCGCAGCGAGGGCATGCCACTATATTTGCGAGTGACAAACGTCTGAGCCTGAGCCGTCGAAATCAAGTTTGTAACGACGAAGTATAAAGCAGCGCTTTGAATGCATCGTTGAAACGCAATACGAACATTGGACAAGTGATTCACGTGGATTACTCTTTACGCGGAACGATTTGCGGTGGCAAACGGTCTCCTGCGAATGGTGACTGTGGCTGTTGTTTGGATGAATCCAGGATTTCTCCCAAAATTCCGAACAGGTTACACACCAGAAAAATTACCGCGGACAACAAAACAAAGATACAAGCGATCACACCCATCAAGGCTAGGACAATCAAGAGTGTCCGATCGATGGTGTTTTGCATATAAACGGAAATGCCAACCGCGATGAGAATCATCACGACAAAAATCCAACGCAGCGAAAACGCCGGCAGGAATGGCTGAGGCGAAACATTTTCGTCTGCTTGGAGCATGGCTCGACCTTATTGAGAATAGATATTGGCTTGCATTCTACTCGATCCTACATGAGCTAGCCATTGACCTCTTCACCGGCCCAACGATCTCGCCATTGGATGAACGCAAGCAACAAAAACACCGTTCTAACCAAGTGAACCTAGCACGGAGAAAGCAAGCAGCCGAAGCGAAGCGCAACTACCATTTCGTTGCTGCACCCACTCGGAAGTACTGCCGGACTTGCGAGGATGGGCTCGACGGGGGATTCCGGCTTAGAATGCGGCCAAGAATTGCTTTCGAGAACTTTTTGGGAATTCTTGTCGGACCAATGCTCCGGTTGGGTATTCGTGACATAGGCGAGCTTTAGGTTTTTGGGGAACGAATAGGTTTCGCCCGTAAAGGCACGAACATCGCTACTATATTTATGACCCGCGACATTCCCTATCGAAACATGGCTTGGCTTTAATGTTCACTTCCTACGGCATCTTGCATTCGCATCGATTAGGAAACACGGTTTCGCTTTCAGGACACCGTCCATTGATAATTCATATCGGGTCCTTATCATAAAGAACACAAATACCAAAACATCCTCAGATATTGCAGGAATTGAACTTTAGATCATGTCGGCCACAGAACGCTCAGGGGTCTTGTCGGCTTTGCTTCGCATCGACAAAGAATGTGATCAATTTGAAACCGAGTGGCAGGCAGGTCAATCACCTCGTATAGAAGACGTATTGTCGCGATTACCAGCCGAGTTGCATGCGATTGCTTTTCGAGAGTTGCTCGTGATAGAGTTAGATTTGCGTCGGCGGCGGGGGGATGAAATCCGCCGCGATGAATATGAAAGGCGATTCTCCAGCTTTACGGCCATTATCAACGAATCGGCCGCTTCTTTTGGGCGAGGGCTAGATTTGACCACGCAGCCAAATCCATCGGATACTACTCCTAGTTCAGCGACTACCAGTACCCGTTACCGGGACATGCGACTTTTTCGACGCGGAGGGTTGGGCGTGCTCTATCGAGCTACCGACGAGTCATTGCATCGCGAAACAGTCGTCAAGTTCATGAGTGAGAAATGTGAAAAAGACGTCAACCTCGTCGCGCAGTTTAAAGTGGAAGCAGAGGTTACTAGCCGTCTCGATCATCCAGGAATCGTTCCGGTATACGGCGTCGGCAACGATTGGAACGGTCGACCATTTTACGTCATGCGCATGATCAACGGACGCGAACTGAGGCAGGCGATTGGAGAGTATCACCAGTCGCCGAGCCGGGATGGGTTATTCAACCTGCTGGAGCACCTTATCAGCGCCTGCAATACCATGGCCTACGCTCACCAAGTGGGTATCATCCATTGCGACATCAAGCCGGCTAACCTCATGATCGGTCGATATGGCGAAACATTCGTTCTCGACTGGGGTTTGGCTACCAACTTCGAGCGAACCAGTACGTTTCTGTCAACCAACGAGGCAACAGTAAGGCCGCATTCTGGTTCAACCGGATCGAGTAGTGGCGCTCGAGGAGGAACCTATGGCTACATCAGCCCGGAGCAATTGTGGACCGATGGGCCGATCGGTCCTACGAGCGATGTCTATAGCCTCGGAGCGACACTGTACGAAATCCTTACCAACCAACCACCCTTCAACGGGCATGATCCCGATGTTCGCGAGAAGATTCGCCAGGGCCAATTCGCTCCGCCCAGGAAGATAAAGCACGGTGTAAGTTCCGATCTAGAGGCGATCTGTTTGAAGGCGATGAGCTTGTCCCCGGATGCTAGGTATGCCACAGCAAAACTACTGGGCAACGACGTGACGAATTGGATGCGCGACGAAGCAATCCAGGCAGCGCCCGATCGTTGGTTCAATCGTGTGGCACGTTTTGCTAGGCGGCATCGAGGCTCGACCGCAGCTTTCTTCATGACCTTGCTCACCGTCGTGATCGCTGCGGGGTTGATTTACCTGACAAAGGAAAATGCTGCGCATGACCGGGAAATCCTCACCCAACAGAAGGCATTCGAAGAGCAACAGAAGCGAAAAGCGGATAAAAACTTTTCCGATCAAAGAAAAGGATTTGCTTTTGCTCTAGATGCGTTTGATGGCATTTGCCGCCCACTTGCGAACGACGAATTGAGTAATCTCGAAATGTTTCGTCCGTTCGTGGACGAAATCAGACAGTTCATTAAGAGCTATTTAGATGATTTGGTGAATCGTGATAGTGCCGATGGAATGCGTTTGCATACCGCCCGAGTATACGAACTCCGAGCAATTTTGGCTCGCGTTATTGAGGATGACACCAAGGCTGCACTTCAGGATTTGAAGCGAGCCGAGGAGCTATTTGAAATGTCCTCTACAAAACCAGAGGAAAGGCTCGACTGCGAAATACGACTGGTTCAAAATCATTTAAGTCAAGGTAGGCTCTACACTCAACTCAAACAATATGATGATGCACGTCGGTCGTTGGAGTCGGTAATTGATGACACGAAGTCACTGAGAGAGGAGCAGCCAAATAACAACCTTATTCTGCGTTACATAGCAGAAGCCCATCATGCGTTAGGTGAAGTTTATTTGAACCGACAGTTGGATGGGCCAGCGCGGAAGCATTCTTTAGATGAAGCCGAGAAACATTTTATCACCAGCCAAGAGCTTCGTGAATTATTGGTCAAGAATACAACCGGAGCCGAGAGTCGAGACTCTACTCGCGATCTCGCGCGGAGCTTCGGCTATTTGGGCGACGTGTATCTTGCGAAAGGAAACATCCCACAAGCTATTCGAGTATTTGAGGAATCCAAGAAGCTTCGAAAGATGCTCTACCGCGAAAGATCCGGTAATCCTGAATATCGCTTTCAATACGCACGCGGATTGGGTAATTTTGGCCTGCTCGAACGCAACTACAGCGGCAAAATCACTTTTGCTATGGAGCAACTTGAAGAAGAAAGAAAACTGCTGAAAGATCTCAAAGAGGACTTTCCGGAAGTCGCGAGCTTTGGAACGGACCTTGCAGACACGCAAAACATGCTGGCTGAAATCTATCTGATCGCGGCGATTGGCGACCCGCTACGTGCCGATGAGTATCGAAAACAAGCAAGCGATGCAGCCAACTCAGCCAGTCTCATCTACGGAAGTCTGGACCTACAGGGGCAATCGAGCGGTGCATCGGGATTGGCTCAGAGTTTCGTCCTATTGTCGCTGCTCGATCGAGATAAAGATGCCGGCGAAGCTGTTCGTCATGCGCAGTATGCTGTGGATCGACTTGTATCCAATGTTCCTGAGCAGCTTTTGAGTGGTTCAGATCTCGTAACGTTGGCTATGGCCCGCTCTCTCTTGGGGCAGTCCGCTGCAGCAATACGTTCGCTCAAATCTGGTGTCGAGCGAGGCGAGAACGCAGCCTATCGTTTTGAAATACATCAGAAACTTGCTTTCCAATCCATAGCGAACGATCAACAGTTAGCCCCGGAACTGACGGAACTCATCCATCAAGTTCGAGAGAGCCTGACCATGGAATAACCTGTCCTGAATGCTCTTATAATAGCCGACCAGAGACTAGGCTATCTGATTCTTCTGATTGACCGAACATGGATCGACAAAGAGCAATACATCACGGTTGGTTCCAATGCGGCCGTTCACTTCGACGCATTGGAATCAGACGTTTCTGTCGCGAGGCTCGGATTGAAGAGGATTCATCCGCAGGTTGCGATGCAGCTTCTAGCTATTGTTTTTGTTTCTTAGGCTTGTTGCGAGTAGCAGCTTGATCTTTCCATTTGGAAATGCGAAGCTGCCGACCCACGACCCACGCTTGTCCAAGCGTCTTGAAAACCTCGCGCGGCATGCCGGCGGGCAAAAAGACGCTGGTAAATTCGTCGTAGATCGTGATCTGCCCGATCAAGTTCGAATCTAAGCCGATCTCGTTTGCAATCGCTCCGACAATATTGCCTGGACGCACGCCGTGCGTTCGTCCGACCTCGAGGCGAAAACGCTCACGTTCATGTTTCTCGATGGAATCCCCGAGGTCCATATCCCTGCGAGGTCTGTCTTTGCCAGCTCGGCCTTCGAATCGTGCACCTTCGGGCCTTGCACTGTCGGAACGCGCACTGTCGGAACGCGCACTGTCGGAACGCGCACTGTCGGAACGTGAATCACGCTCAGGACGAGATCGCTCTCTAACGTTTCTTGGGTTGTTCTCGGATCCATCCGCAAATCGTTCGTCTCGTCGATTGCGATCGCGACTCGCTCCGCCTCGTCGTTCAGGCTCCGCTAGCAGGAATGGTTTGTTGTTTAACGATAGCACAGCGAGAGCTGTTGCAATCTTTGCTGCATCGACCGATTGATCTGCCATGCATTGCGTGATCACTCGCTCCATCGCACTGAACTCTGTACTTGCGATTGCTGTTTCGGACAATGCGGCTGCTATCTTGGACTTGAATCGCTCGACTCTCGTCGCGTTTACCTGGCTCACGCTCGGTATATCCATGATTTCCAATCGCTGTCGTGTCGCTCGTTCCAGTTCTCGCAGGAACCCTTGCTGGCGTGGAGTTAGCAGAAGTATGGCTTCCCCATCCCTGCCAGCTCGGCCAGTACGACCGATTCGATGCACATAAGCTTCCGAGTCGAATGGTAGATCGTAATTGATTACGTGAGTAATTCTCTGTACGTCCAAACCTCGCGCAGCGACATCCGTTGCGACCAGAATGTCGAACGCTCCTTGCTTGAGTTGTTCGATACATCGTTCGCGTTGCGATTGTGCGATCTCTCCGTTGATTGCAACGGCTGAGTATCCGAGCTCTTGAAGACTTTCGGCCAACTCGACGGTCGCCACGCGGGTCTTAACAAAGATGATGGTACCGTCCGTGGGCTCTGTTTCTAGAATACGATGCAGCGCCTCGAACTTTCGTTTCGGTTCCGCTAGCACAAATCGTTGGCGAATCGTTGCGGCAGTCCGTTGCTGGACATCAATCGACACGACGTGCGGATCCTTCAGATGTCGATCTGCGATCTCGCGAATCTGATGAGGCATGGTCGCGGAAAAGAGAGCGATTTGTACGTGGGGAGGAGATTGCTCCAACACCCAACGGACATCATCTACAAATCCCATTCGCAGCATTTCGTCCGCTTCGTCGAGTACCAAGCATTGAAGACCATCCAGCGAAAGTCGATTCTCCCGCATGTGATCCATGACCCGTCCAGGGGTACCAACCACGATGTGAGCACCGCGACGTAGTGCCTGGATTTGTGTCGAATAGGAACTGCCACCGTAAATTGGTGCGATTCTCAAGCCACGTAAATGTTGCCCGTATTTCTCGAACGACTCGGCTACTTGAATAGCTAGCTCGCGCGTTGGAGTAAGGACAAGCACTTGAGTGTTCGGGTTATTCACATCGATTCGGCAAAGCAGTGGCAAGGCGAATGCAGCGGTTTTCCCAGTGCCTGTTTGTGCTTGGCCCAACACGTCCCGCCCTCGCAGCAGTTCCGGAATCGTTCCCGCCTGGATACCGGTAGGAATCGTATAACCGGAGGATTCGAGCGCTTGGCAGATTTCTGGGCTCAGGCCTAATGCCTGAAACGCGGACTGTACAACAGCAGCGGAATGTACAACAGCAGCGGTTTGTTCAATAGATGCGGATTGTTCCACAACAATGGATTCTTCTAAATCGATTTCATTCATAAGTCAGCAAAGGTCAATCAGACAGTCGTCTAATGAGTATCATGTATGCCCTCTTCCATCCGTCCAATCAACACAATAGGACGAACGAAACAGCATTCCTGCGAATACGGTCTTCAGAGAGCCGAACCAATCTTCTCCAAGGGATCACAGCAGTCGAAATAACCGCATCCCCGCTAGAGAAGCACCGTCAAAAAGGAAAGTGGGGTTCGACTCAACGACTAAAACGAAGGTTTCCGGAGGAAACTCACACAGGTTGACACGAGAACCATTGCCTTCCGAGCTTGATTTCTGGATGAAATACTAAGTCCAACCTCCTTATTCTCCAAGACATAAAATAGAGAAGTCAGGAAAAAAAGAGCGGCCGGATCGTCCCGGCGTGAAATTGGTCGCTTCGATTCAATGCGACGGATTGAATTACAAACAATGCCTTTACTCCTCTGGTTTCGGCAAGTCGCGGTCATTTCGTAGCTTCTCGGCAAGACATAGGACGTGACCATCTGGGTCGGTTATCTCAAATTCCGACAAACCATAGAACATTCGTTCCAGTCTGCGATGTACGATTCCGTCAGATACAAATTGCTCATAGAGCGTGCGTAGCTGACCACCCTCCAATCGCAAGTATACATCCCATGAGTAAGGCTTTCTCTCAATAGCCACACGTCCTGGCTCCAACTGAAGCATGATCTCAGTCTCACCGTGACGCAAAATGGCAAAAGAATGTGGTGGTGCGTCTGGAAAAGGATCGCTCTCGAATCCCAATGCAGTTTCGTACCAAAGCATACTGCGCAGAACGTCGCACACTTTCAGAACAGGAACAGTTTGAAAAATACGCAATGGCACGATTACCTCTTTTGTATGACTACAACTTTTCGCACGAAGACTTGCAGTTGCTGTTCTCGCCCACTCAACTCTGATTCGGTCTGATCTATTCACTCATTCAGATGGGGATCGCATGCCTGGACCTGTGGATTTGCCTCGGAGACGCGGAATTGCTTTGAGCAGTTGCTGCCATCCATCTGAACTGACATTCGTACTTGGTACATGGATTGCTTCGAGTCTTGGCAACGTTGCCAAGACTGCTATCGATTGATCGGTGATCGATGTTCCTGCCAACCAAAGCGTTCTCAACGTTTTGTGATCTCTCAGAGATGCAACTCCCTTGTCTGTTACACTGCAATTGGATAGATCGAGTTCTTGCAAACGAGGCATCTTGGAAAAAGATTCGATCGAACTATCGGTTACCTTGCTGGACTCGACATTCAATCGGACAATGTCCCAATCGACACCTTGCTTCACCCAGGCTTCGTCGTCGACCTTCGAAAAGGAAACGTCGATCGAATCCCAATGGCGTTTACTCGCCAACGAATCGAGCAGCCATGAGGAATCGACATCGCACCGGCTCAACACCAACTCATTTCTATTCGCAAATGGCAAGTAGGAGTTACCGGACCGCGGCCCTCGTCTCAGATGATCGAAATACGATTTCATTATCAACTCGTCGTCGTTGGGCTCGAATACGATTGGCGATCCACGACGGTAGATACTGTCCAAATGTTTGGCTATTTGAGTCTTACTCGCCGTGCTGTTCTCCATCCAATAATGAGCCAACCCGCACGCTTGACTGTAGCGAGGTGCAATATCCTCCATAGAACGAAATCGAATTCCATTCGCAGACCCGAAGGCGTCCCAAGGGAACCACATCTGATCTCGCAGAAACCGAAATCGTCCCGCTTGGAGCCTACTCGAATCCCAGCCTCCGATATCGATCAATACCGATGCTCCCATATCTCGAAGGGAAAGAGACTCCATATAAAGTGCGATCCCCTCAGCAGCCCAAAACCCTCCCGTTTGGTCAGCATCGAATTGAATGGGAAGCGAAGACGATTCAATAAAAAACTGATGCGTGAGCTCATGCACCATCGTTGTAAAAGAACGTCGGTCTTCCATGTAAAAGAAACAGGCCTTTGCATTCTGATGGTAATAGCCCGTCGATACCGCAACATTCCGCACTTGCGACTGCAAGGCCTTGAGATAGTTTTCTTTATTTCGAAAGATGATTACCTGAAAAGGGCCCGCTGGGTTCGATCGGTAGTCAGGCCCTACGGTGGAAGAAGAACTCCAATACGAATAAAAAAGCTGCTTCCAAATGGCATACGTTTGTTCACAGATCTCGACAATGTCACTCGTATCGGATTGCTTGGTTTGAAAGGCAATTTCAAAATTTGGTGTCAACACTAGCTGATAGCTTGACGCGGGCCATTGCGTTATCGGATGTGGACCTTTCGTGCCAGTCGGAGCTCGCTTCGGTTGCAAGATATCTCCGGCAGGAGCCCAAGCTGCTTTACTTGAGGGAGTCAGTTCTGCGAATCCGGACGCTAACCAACGGAGTCGATACGCTTCGCTCCACTCGCGACGCGATTCTAGCTCTTCCGCCGATCGTTCGATTTCTCGCTGCATCTGTTGAACGAATTGCTGAAATTTGACTCGCTCCTCGAGGGCTGCGAACGCTTGGTCGAGCAAAAGCGAGATTCGCTTTGCATTGCTCTTGGATCGTGGCATCAAGAAACGTTGACGACCGTCGGCGGGGATCTCGAGGATCGCACGAGCGGACTGCAGGAACGCATAACCTGGGTGTTTTGCATCTTGGGATTGAGGCAATGCTACCAGCCATTCGTAGAACGGTTGACTCGATTCGAACGGCAGAAGCGTCTGCGCGCAGGATGTGCGAACTCCCAAACTCGATACAATCACGTACGCCGTGAAGACGATGGAGATGGATTGCATTCTTTGCACGAGTGGCGAACCTAATCAGAGTTGAGAAATCGTCTTGTGGGCAGAAAACGTGTCGGCGAATCGGAATTGCCGACGCGGAACTTCATCCCCCATCTATCTAGTGTAACCCATAACGAATCCTCGTGAACAAACCTCCTCTTCGATTGATGCTCTGTACTTCTTCGATGGAAGGGGGAGGAAGCGAAAAGCAGTTGCTCTACCTGCTTCAAAAGTTGGATCGAAGTCGATTTTCCCTCTCTCTTTATTTGTTCTATGCGTCGGGAAGTTTACTCTCCGAAGTTCCTGACGATGTACCGATCACCGCGTATTGGACAGACAACCAACCACCGCGATGGAATTGGCCGGGACGAATTCATCGCCACCAGATTCGGCATTTGGCAAATACGCTTGCCGAACAGAAAATCGATGTTGTTTACGATCGACTTTTCCACATGACGATGGTAACAGGGCCTGCGACCAAGCGTGCTCGCGTACGGCGTGTATCGACCATCGTATCCCCTCCCGAGTTCGATGTCGTACGCAGTGAGAAGCGCTGGTTGCGTTGGAAGAAGGAATCGTTACGAAGGTCGTATCTAAACGCAGATGCATTACTGGCCGTTGGATCGGGGACTGCCGACAGCGCATCAGAATTTTACGGTATTCAACGCGATCGTTTTCAAGTCGCCTCTAGCCCGGTGGATGTAGAGCGTATCGATCGTGACAGCAATCTCGCATGGGAAGGAATACCTCTTCGGTCCGATCGCAAGCAGATCGTCGCGATTGGACGATTGAGTGACGAAAAAGGGCATCGCTTCTTGATTCAAGCGGTAGCGCAGTATCAACGCGAGGCATTGTTGGATTTCGCACCGCCAGTGGATTTGCATCTCGTAGGAGATGGTGTATTGCGACGCGAGTTGCAGAGTTTAGCGGAGTCTTTGGGGCTCGGAGATTCCGTATTCTTTCATGGCCATTTATCCAACCCATTCCCATTGCTGAAGCGATGCGATTTGATGGTGCTCCCCTCGTTCTACGAAGGAATGCCGAACGTCTTACTGGAAGCGATGCTATGTCGAGTACCGATCCTGGCGACGAATACAGAGCAAGGTGCGGGCGAATTATTGCGCAAACATCCGTTAGGTAGTTTGGTGGCCAAAGGCAATGCTTCCGAGATGGCTAACGCGATTCGACATCGCTTCCAACATCCCAGCCAATGGCTTGAGCGACTGGACACCGCACGCGAACATGTGATCAAGCATCACAGTATGGAGCAATGGATCTCCCAAATGAGCCTAATCTTCGAAAAAGTTTGCTCTCATTAACACTGGCTAGGGATGAACCAAATGCGGATCGAACCACATGTCGAACGCAATACTTTATGCCGGTCTCTCGTTCATGCTCCGACCAGTGCGACAGCGTCATCAACTCGTTCCCGTGGCAAATCGAGACGATCAGCTAAGAACCGAATTGCTTCCTTTGGGTTTGGCCCGGGTCGAGCCCGAACCGGACGTAGAGCGGCTCACGCCACCGACAGTTCGCAATAAAGATGCCTGTCCTTCAATGTTCCTTTTTAATTCGGTTCGATTGCCAACCGAATCGAACCCTTGATGAAACGTGAAATGGGTCGCTGCGAAGGAACCATGCCGTGCCCCTAAGGGCCTAAGGGACACTGCTTCTGCTCGGCCGGATCTTTGCGCCTTTGCGTCTTTGCGCGATCCTGTGCATCCTGATAATCGATATGAAAT
>Ga0207937_1000352_pt1 | contig 16188 bp, 16 predicted proteins | sample LakMenEpi04Sep11_FD_150668 | JGI IMG/M metagenome (GOLD analysis project Ga0207937, IMG submission 150668) | Freshwater microbial communities from Lake Mendota, WI - 04SEP2011 deep hole epilimnion (SPAdes) | ecosystem: Environmental > Aquatic > Freshwater > Lentic | place: Lake Mendota, Madison...
GCGGAGGCGGAGGGCGGCAGCGAGTCCACCGAAGCCGGAGCCGATGATGAGGGCGCGGGTGGAAGGTCCGGCAGTCATAGACTGCTGCAATTGGTCAATGATTTGCTTGCTCGTTGGAAGACGGCGGGTTCACGGATACATGCGGCAAGGCCGGCGAGTTGTGTCGTGAAGGCGGTCGGAATGTGCGTGGTGTTGCTGATGTCGTCACAGAGATGCTGGAGGTGTTCTTGAGTGGCGGCAACAGCGCCTGAGGAAAAGAGTTTTTGCAGCCATGCATCGAGCAGCTTGTCCTCTATGCGGGCTGTCTCGTCGTGCAGGAAGGCAAGAAGGGGTGCCGCGACGTCTGGTCGGAGATGGAGGAGGAAGATTGCAATGGAGTTGGCCTTGCCCTCGCGCAGGTCGAGGCCGGCACGGCTGCGCCCTTTGAGGCCAAAGGTATCGGCGAGATCGTCCTGTATCTGGTAAGCTGCACCGAGACGGGAGAAGGACTTTCCGATGGCTGCGGAGAGATTTTCGGGTAGTTGCGCGAGGGTGGCGGCGGATTGCGCGGCGAAGGAAAAGAGGGAGCCTGTCTTAGCCTCAGCTATTTTTTCGTAAGCATCCAGTGTGGGCGGGGCACTATGGAAGTCGATTTCCGCGGACTGCCCCGCGGTGGCCTCGCGAAGGGTGGTGGCAAACAGGAGGCTGATGCCGGGTAGTTGCGCGGCGAGAGCGGCGGCCTGAGCGATGAGAAAGGTGCCGAGGTTTATGGCTTGGTTGCGTCCGAAGGTGCGCCAGATGCTGGCACGGCCACGTCGCATCTCATCATTGTCCTGCACGTCATCAAGGATCAGTGAGGCATTGTGGAGGAGTTCAACCGTCGCGGCCAAGGTTATGCCTTCTTTGGCCGGAAGTTGCAGGGCTTGGGCCAGATCCAGGCAAAGGTGCGCGCGTACGCGTTTCCCGGGTTGCTCCAGAAGATATTTGGCGGCTTGGCCAAGGTGACCTGGGGCTTTGGCAGCTTCGTTGAGGATATGTTCAACGTGTGCAATATCGTACCCGCTTGCACTCGTGAGTTGGATGGGTTGAGGCACTGGGGAGTGGGAGAAAAAAGCGGCCGGGGCTTTGGGCCCCGGCCGCGGTGAATTTAAGGATTCTTAATTTTTTAGTGAGCGGCCGAGGCGTAAGACGAATCTTCCTCAGCCGACTTGGCGCGGGCTATGAAATAGACATAAAGACCGAGGCCGCATTTGGCCACGATGTCCGCTATGCTGTAGCCGATCTGCAGTCCGACGTTGGTCGAACCGGCTGCACCGAAGCCCAACATCGGCAGCATGTAGGCGATCGGGTAGAAGGCCCAGCTGATGAGGATGAGGGTGCGTGCTGCGCTGATGAGGCCGCGGGCTGACTCAGGCTGGCGGTCGAGCGACTTGGAAAGCTCGATCCACAGCACATAGAGGATGTAGAGGAACGGAATCATGCTCAACACCCACCAGAACCAGCGGGTCCCAGAGTCGGCAGAAATTTCGCCGGGGTAACCGAGTCCGATCATCAACACGGCGGCGATAACCAACCGGGTGAAGAGGGAGCGGGTGACGCTCTTCGGTAGCGCAAGCACTGCGACCAGTTCCACCAGAAGGAGCGGAACGGTGAGCAACCAGTCGACGTAGCGATAAGCGTCGTTGAACGAGCTCATGTCGCCACTGGCGTAAGCGGCGTCCCAACTCATGAAGATGCGGACGTAGTGGTAGCACGCAATGAGCGTGACAAGGCCCGATACAATCAGGGCCGGACGGTATTTCGGGAGCACTGAGCCACGTGACAAAAAGAAGAACACAGTGGCGGCTCCCATGGCGGCGATGGTGAGGCTCAGGATGTTGTAAACCAACCCGAACTCACCCGGACTCAAGGCCGAAACCGTGGTGACGGTTTCGACGATTTGGAGGGTTTCTTCCATAACAGGAAGGATGCTGACTCTCTCTTGTGTGGAGGGCAACACGTTTTTTTGGTTTGATAATCGGGGGCGCGGATGGCCCGATGAGGCAATGGAAGAATTTGATGAGCGCGGACATGCGCGTTTGGTTGGCAATGTGCTGATCGGTCTGGCCCTATTTGCCTTCGGGATCGCGTTGGCAGATTCGATTCCAGATGATATTTTCGCGTTACCGCCGCATTATTTCGGAAATGGCGGAGCGGTTGCGATCGGTTTACTGTTTCTGGTCAGTGGGATATGGTTGCGAAAGTAAGCTCGCAAGGTCTGTTACCTTGGCACATTTCGGGTAGTGCGATCAAGGGCACGAACAACGCAGCGGGTGTGGCGGCCAAGTTTCAATGGCGCCGCCGTTTTCGTCGATCGCCATGTCGCCCCCAAGCGTGGGAATGATGGTGTAAGGGGATTTGTCGTCGAGGGATGCAGCGACGAACGAGGCGGTGAGCCCGTTGACATCGACCACCGCACCGATGCGAAATAGGGAACGGGTTTCCTCGATGGCGTCATCGCTGCCGGATCGAAGGACAACGCGCAACTGGGGATGAGAGGCCAGCGCGGCCACGGCCACGGCGATATTATCGCGTTCCTCACTGCCTGCCGCTACGAGGGCTATGGCTTGCTCTACGCGCGCAGCATCGAGGGCTGCTTTAGAGGCGCCATCGCCGATAAGAACGGGAATGCCGCAACTCCGCGCGATGGGTAAAGAGCGCGCCTCGGGACTCTGCTCGATACCTGTGACCGCAATGCCGAGTGCCTGCAATTCCTGAGCCAACCTCAAGCCGACCTGACCCATGCCAACGACAATCACGTGTCCGAACCGTGGTGCTACCCGGCGTCCGAATATCGCCGCGTGGCGTCCGGAGAGCAGGTAGTTGACGATCCCCGCGGCGAACAACGCGGTGAACCCCATGACAAAAAGTGCGGCTATGGTGGCCCAGATCAGTAACCACGGATCATCCGGCAGTGCGGGGGCCGAGATTGTGGCTGTGGTGCGCGTGGCATCATAAAGCGCGCGCAAGAAATTGGCGTGTCCCAACCCGACGAGTGTATCGGCAAAAATGATCGCGATCAGACCGGCGGCGCCGCCGAGGAGCACTCGTGTGCCGGAATCATAGGGTCGAAATTGGCCAGCCAGACGGCCGAGCAAGCCGCGCGTTTTCATAACTTCCGGCGTGCGATAGGGTTCGATGTCAGCGCCTTCTTTATCCCTGTGTTTCACTGCGACCCAAGCCGGCACTTCGGGTGTGGACTTGCGACGGACCGCATTGGCTTCCGGATGAATGGCGCCGGCGACCATGGCTGGCACGGAAATCGCGGCGGGCGACAGGACAACGCATCCCGGAACGGCGCTGCGCAGTTGGGCCCTAGCGGTCCGGTCAAACATGGCGACGAAGAGGCGCGTGTCCGGACGGATGTGGTGCACCATCAACCCGTAGCGCAGGGCCTTTATGTCGTCGTGCAGCATGACAGCCACTCCGTCGATGTCCGAGCTTAATTCCGCGCGCACTTCGGCATCGGAAGGCTCATGTAAGTGAGTGACGGAGATGCCGGAACTGGCAAGAAGAGAACACACGCGTCGACCTACATCCGTCCGACCAATGACAACGATGCGTCGCGTTTTCATGTGTTCGATTTTAAAAAAAGGGGAACTGGAAGCGCGGGTGAGGGGAAGTGCGAGTCTCGCTGAGCCAGGGGGGGGTGATTTGATGACTCTACTTGCTGCCCGGTTTGATGGCCGGAGTGGCGGCGAGGTCGGGGGGTAAAGAGTCGGCGGGAAATGTTTCCGGGTTCATTTCTACCAAACCGATGAACGGGAAGTCCATGACGGGAAGGTTTCCGCCGGAGCGATTGACGAGGCATCCGGCGGCGGCGACAACGCCCCCGAGGCGTTTTACGATTTCCACGGTTTCCATCAGGCGGCCACCGCGGGTGACGACGTCCTCGATGACGATGAAACGTTCACCCGGATTGATCGAGAAACCGCGACGCATGACCAAGGCGCCTTGGTCGTCTTTCTCCACAAAAATGTGCGGTTTGCCCAACCGGCGGGCAACTTCTTGACCCACAATGATTCCGCCGAGTGCGGGGGAGATGACGGTGCTGCATTCGATTTCGCGGAGTCTTTCTGCCAAGGCGCCGCAGATTTTTTCCGCCACGGCGGTATCGCGCAACAAAAGGGCGCACTGGAAAAATTCGCGGCTATGCAGACCGGAGCGGAGGATGAAATGACCGTGAAGGAGGGCCTTAGTTTGGCGGAACAGGTTGAGAATGTCGGTTTGACTGAGGCTCATGTGGTGGTAGGTGCGTTAACGAATGAAAGATTGCCATCGTGGCGCCGGAGAAACTCATCGGCAAGATTGTGGTAAGCGCGAGCCCCCGGGCCCGCGGGATCATGCTCCAGAATGGTGCGTCCGAAGCTGGGGGCTTCGCTTAGGCGGACACTGCGGGGAATGACGGTGTCGTAGAGGACTTCCTGGAAATGGCTGCGCACGTCCGCCACGACCGCGCTGGCAAGGTTTGTTCTCGCATCGAACATTGTCATAACGAGGCCGGAGAGGGTGAGCGAGGGGTTGGCGCCGGATTCGCGGATCTGGCCCATGACGAACATGAGTTTACCCAGTCCCTCAAGCGCATAGTATTCGCATTGGACGGGAACGAGCAGTTGATCGGCAGCGACAAGGGCATTCGTCATGAGAATGCCGAGGGATGGGGGGCAGTCGAGGACGCAAAAGTCAAAGGCAGCATTGTCGCGCAGGGGTTGGAGTACGCGGCGGATCTGGCTGAGGTGGTTCTCCATGCGGGCGACTTCGATTTCCAGTCCGGCAAGGTCAAGGTTGGCCCCGATGATGGAGAGATTATCCATGCGGGTCGAAGTGAGGCAGGTGAGGATGTCTGCACTGCCGGTGAGTGGTCCGTAAAGGGTGGGCGGATTTTCCTGTTCTGCCCCGAGAGCGCTGGTGGCGTTGCCTTGGGGATCAAGGTCGATGAGCAGCACGCGTTTTCCCTTGGTGGCGAGAGCGGCAGCGAGGTTAACGGAGGTGGTGGTTTTGCCGACTCCGCCTTTCTGGTTGGCAACCGCGAGGATTTTCATGGGCGTGAAGAATGGCGAAGCGGCGGGACTGGGTCAATTTTTGCCGTAATAGGCGACAAGTCCGTCCACGACTCCGCGCACATATTCGCGGTAGATGCTTTCGCGAGGGGTGCCGTTGATGTTGCGTCTCCCTTTGTAATCCCCGAGCTGGATGCGGTCGTGAACCTCGCGGTTGTTCATGACGTAGGGCTCGAGATAAATCACCGGACATTCGAAAAGGCGATTGGCAAGGAGGTTGCGGGCCCAGATGAAAGGAGAGTTTCCGACGTTGATGGCCGTATCGGAACTGTAAGTGTAGGGAGGCAGGCCGGTAGCGCGGGCCATGGATTGGGCTACCGCGCGGGAGACGGAGAGTTCTTCCTCATAAGACCGATTGAGCAGTTTGTTCATGAGGTCGTAGCGCTGGTCTTCGTAGGAAAGTTCGAGCGCGGAGTAGCATCCGCTGACCAGCAAATGAAGATGATTTGCCTCGACGAGGGTGGGACGGGTGGGGTTTCCCCAACTTTCGGCATTGAAATGGAGAGCCAAGACCAAGTCGGGCTTGAGGTGCTGATTGACGAGGCGGGCCCGTGCGCGGATTTCACCGGTTCGATAAAAAAGGCGCTCGGATTCCGATTTGAGGCTGGCGGAATTGATGGAGCGTCCCTGATCTCTCAAGGAAGCTGCGGCGTGGGCTCGGAGTTTATCGGGACGGAGTTTGGTGGTCGGCCGACTGCTGTCGCGGATGAGGCTGACTTTGGCCCCGTGGTGTTCCAGTTCTTTTTTGAGGAGGCGGGCGACGTAGAGGGTCATGTCGCCCTCTGTGACGGGTTTGCTGTCACCAATTTGGAACCAGCGTTCCTCCATGCGAGCCCACTCGCCGCCGAGGTGACCGGGGTCGAGGGCGATGCGGAGTCCTCGCAGGCTGCGATTGGTATTCCAATAACGCGGAACGGGTCTGGTGCTGGCGGGGTTGGGGGCGAAGTCCAAGCGGAAGGGCGGTTGGCCTTTTGAGGTAGCGACTGACGCATGGTTTTCGGCAATGGAGAAGTATTTCTGCCAAGCACCGCGCGGTGCGTAGACTTGAGTGAGTAAGCGGGTGAATTCGTCCTTGGAGATGGTGTGTTGGAATTTCTCGAGCGATGACCAATCAGGTTTGGCAGCGAGCGGCGTGAATTTCTGTGCGCTGGCGCTAGCGGCAAGGATCAGAAGGGCGAAGGCGGTGCGGACGAATTGCATGGCGGTGGAAGCGGGAAATCTCTATCCCTTCGGCTTTTAAATCAATGATCCGGATACTTTTTTTGGGCGATGTGGTGGGAGAACCCGGGCGTAAGGCTTTGGCCAAGCGACTCAAAAGCATGCAAGAGGAGATGGCTGTGGATTTTACCATCGTCAACGGCGAGAATGCGGCTGGCGGCCGGGGTATAAGCGGCAAGCAGTGCATTGAGATTCTCAAGGCTGGCGCCACGGTGATCACGACGGGGGATCATGTATGGGATCAAAAAGACTTGCCGGCGTATATCGAGACCGAGCCGAGATTGCTGAGGCCTTGCAATTATCCTGCGGGGACGCCGGGCTCTGGTGTGGTGGTCTTGGATACGGCTAAAGGTCCGGTGGGTGTGCTCAATGTGCGCGGGTTGACTTTTCTTAACCCGCCGCTGGACGACCCTTTTCGTCGTGCGGCGGATGAGGTCGAAACGCTCAGGGCCAAGACGCGGGTGGTTTTTGTTGATTTCCACGCAGAGACGACGAGTGAGAAAATTGCCATGGGGCGCTACTTGGATGGGCGGGTATCGGCTGTGGTGGGTACGCATACGCATGTTCAGACCGCGGATGAACAGATTTTCCCGGGAGGGACGGCTTTTCTTTGCGATGCAGGGATGTGCGGCGCCGTCGATTCGATCCTCGGCCGGACCAAGGAATCGATATTGCGCCGCTTCCTGACAGGTATGCCCACGACACTCCCGGTGGCGAACGGTTTGGTTCATTTGTGCGGTGCCGTGGTTGAAATTGATGAGAAATCTGGACGCGCGACCGCCATCAAACGGGTTAGCGAGCCGGTTGATCCTTGAGGAGTGTCCGACGAATTTGTGAAAAACTTTTTTGACACAGAAGGCTTTCGCTGGCATGAAAGCCGGACGCTGCGAACAAGTCGGGCAGTCTGTGGGCCGTAGATTTGATTTCTTTTTCAGATAAACGGCCTCGGACTGTATCGTCTTTTTTGACGCCGCGACCAATCAAACCTAAAACCAAAACAAAAATTTGCGGAGATTGCCCATGTAGCTCAGTTGGTAGAGCACGTCCTTGGTAAGGACGAGGTCACCGGTTCAATCCCGGTCATGGGCTCCAGCCGCGCGCGGCGCATATTCGCAACAATCAACCAACAAACAAATCACTATGGCTAAGGATACGTTCAAACGCGACAAACCCCACGTGAACATCGGCACAATCGGTCACGTGGACCACGGCAAAACCACCCTCACCGCCGCGATCACCACGGTGCTCTCGAAATCCGGAAAAGCACAGGCCCGCGGCTACGCGGACATCGATGCAGCTCCGGAAGAAAAAGAGCGTGGTATCACGATCAACACGGCGCACGTGGAATACGAGAGCGACAAACGCCACTATGCGCACGTCGATTGCCCTGGCCATGCTGACTACATCAAAAACATGATCACTGGCGCGGCCCAGATGGATGGCGCCATCCTCGTGGTAAGCGCGGCAGATGGTCCGATGCCGCAAACACGCGAACACATTCTCCTCGCGCGTCAAGTGGGTGTGCCATCGATTGTTGTTTTCATGAACAAGTGCGACATGGTTGACGATCCGGAGTTGCTCGACTTGGTCGAGATGGAAATCCGTGACCTTCTCAGCAAATACGAGTTCCCGGGCGACGAAATTCCCATTGTCAAAGGCTCCGCTCTCAAGGCGCTCGAAGGCGATGCCGAGATGGAAAAGCAGATCCTTGCTCTTATCGATGCCGTTGACAGCTACATTCCTGAGCCGCAGCGTCCGCTCGACCAGCCGTTCCTCATGCCCATCGAGGACGTGTTCAACATTGAGGGTCGCGGCACCGTTTGCACCGGTCGTGTTGAGCGCGGCAAGCTGAAAAAGATGGAAGAAGTTGAGATCGTCGGTATTCGCCCGACTGTCAAAACAACGGTTACTGACATCGAAATGTTCCGCAAACTTCTCGACGATGCTATGGCTGGCGACAACATTGGCGCTTTGCTTCGTGGCATCAAGAAAGAGGACATTGAGCGCGGTCAAGTGTTGGCCAAACCAGGCTCGATCACGCCACACAAAAAGTTCAAAGCAGAGGTCTATATCCTCAGCAAGGACGAGGGTGGCCGTCATACCCCCTTCTTCTCGAACTACCGTCCGCAGTTCTACTTCCGCACGACCGACGTGACCGGAACCGTGAAGCTGCCCGACGGCGTGGAAATGGTGATGCCTGGTGACAACATTTCGATGGAAGTCGAGTTGATCACCCCGATCGCCATGGAGAAAACAATCCGTTTCGCCATCCGCGAAGGCGGCCGCACCGTCGGCGCCGGTCGCGTGGCTGAGATTCTGGACTAAAATAAGGAAGGATACGTACAGGCCAGTAGCTCAATTGGTAGAGTAGCGGTCTCCAAAACCGTCGGTTGGGGGTTCGAGTCCCTCCTGGCCTGCTCTAAAGCTGACAAGCGCGTAATCATCCCATCGCATGTTTCGACGCCTGAAAAACTTCATCGCCGAAGTTCGCACAGAACTAGGCAAGGCCACTTGGCCGTGGGATCCCAAAGAAAAAGGGTTTCGCCGCTACAAGGAACTGGCTGACTCCACGGTTGTCGTGATCGTGGCGATGTTGATTGTCGGAGGGTACATTGCTTTCTTCGATCTCATGCTTGTCAACGTTGTCGGCTGGCTGACTCACCCTTGATTTCCTTCCATCTTTTATGACCTCATCTCTCCGCATACCGGCACCACGTGACCAATGGTTCGTGGTACAGGTTCTCTCCGGCCAGGAGAAAAAAGTTTACGATAGTGTTATCAAACGCCTGAAAACCGAAGAGATGGGAGATCTTGTCTACAATGTTCTCATCCCGACCGAACGCGTTCAGGAAATAAAGCAGGGTAAAAAAAGCGAGACTACCCGGAAGTTTTTCCCCGGTTACATCATCGTCAATATGCACTTGCTGCAAGAGGAGGGGGGCTTGGTCGATCGTACATGGTATTTTATCAAAGACACGCCAGGTGTGATCGGATTTGCCGGCACAAAAGACCGCCCGACTCCCATGCGCCCGCGCGAGGTGGAGAGCATGCTTGCGCAGATTCAAGAGCGTGTGGATACGGTCAAGCCGAAGGTTTCTTTCCAAGTCGGTGAAAAAGTGAAAGTGGCGGACGGTCCGTTCCAAAACCAGACCGGCGTGGTGGAAGAGGTTGACCCCGAGCGAGGCAAGTTGCGCGTCTCCGTGACAATTTTCGGTCGCGAGACACCTGTCGAATTGGAATACTGGCAGGTCGATCGAGAAGAGTAAGAGGAATTCAATATGGCAAAAGAAGTTATCGGAACAATCAAACTGCAGATCCCGGCGGGCCAAGCAAATCCCGCTCCCCCGGTCGGTCCGGCTTTGGGTCAAAAGGGCGTGAACATCATGGCTTTTTGCAAGGAGTTCAATGCTGCAACCCAAAAGCAGGCGGGAGATATCCTGCCGGTCGTGATCACTGTTTACAAAGACAAGTCGTTCACTTTCATCACCAAGTCGCCTCCCGCTTCCGTTTTGATTAAGAAAGCAGCGGGAATTGCGTCAGGTTCCAAAGAGCCCAACAAAACCAAGGTCGGCAAACTCAACAAAAAGCAGTTGCTCGAGATTGCCAAGACAAAGATGAAAGACCTCAATGCCCGCGACGACGAGGCCGCGATGAAGATCATCGCCGGCACAGCTCGCCAAATGGGCGTGGAAATCGAAGCATAAGATTTTTAACAGCACCCGTTAACTCGCGGTGCACAACCGCAGGAGAGCTGTATAGCTCGCTCGCACTGCAAATCAACATGGCAAAAAAAAGAAGCAAACGATACGAGGCGGCCCGCAAAGTGGTCGATTCCTCACGCAAATATGCATTGGTCGATGCGGTGAAAGTGCTCAAAAGCATGCCGCCGGCCAAATACGACATGACCGTCACCCTCTCGATGCGCCTGGGGGTCGATCCTAAACAGTCCGATCAAATGGTGCGAGGAACTTGCCCGCTTCCTCACGGTAGTGGCAAATCTGTCCGCGTTCTGGTCTTCGCCACCGGACCTGCAGCAGAGGCTGCCCGAACTGCCGGCGCGGAATACGTCGGATATGAAGATATGATCAAAAAGTGTGTTGAAGGCTTTTCCGATTTCGATGTGGCTGTCGCCACACCGGCAGCTATGTCCGAAGTCCGCAAGCTCGGCAAAGTGCTCGGCCCCCGCGGACTCATGCCCAACCCCAAAACTGGCACTGTAACGGACGACACCGCCAAAGCCGTGGCAGAAGTCAAGGCTGGTCGCGTTGAGTTCAAGCTCGACAAAAATGGTAATGTTGCAGTGCCTGTTGGCAAATTTTCTTTCAGCGAGGAAGCGCTGGTGCAAAACGCCGATGTGGTTATTGACGCAGTCGCCAAGTCCCGTCCGCCGACGGCGAAAGGTGTCTTCATTCAAAGCGTGACCCTCGCAGCGACCGTCACACCGGGCATTCCGCTCGACCTCACCAACCTCAGCAAGAACTAACCGCCATGCGCCCGGAAAAAGCCAATATCGTCAAAGATCTCAAGGATCAGCTGAACTCCTCACCGTTCCTGCTGGTGACCGATTACACCGGACTCAAAGTGGATCAGTTCGCTGAGCTGCGCACCCGTCTGGTTGCCGTAGGTGCCGAATGCCACGTGGTAAAAAATACCATGCTGCGCATCGCCGCCACCGAGTTGGGGATGCCGGACATCTCGGCCTCGCTTTCGGGCCAGACCGCTATTGTGACCGGCGAGCAAGACATTTGTGCCACGGCGAAAGTGTTGAAAACTTTCGCGGCGGAGTTCAAGAAACCGGCTGTCAAGGCCGGCATATTGGAAAATGCTCCGCTTTCGGCAGAGCAAGTTCATGCCATGGCCGACCTGCCACCGTTGCCTGTTCTCCAAGCCCAGCTGCTGGGACTGCTGAATTCACCGGCGAGCAAGCTGGTGCGCACACTCAACGAGCCCGGAGCCAGCTTGGCCCGCGTACTCAAAGCGAAAGTGGACGCCGCAGGAGGGGGTGTCTGAGAAATATTTTCCCGCACGGCCAAATTGTGGCTGCGCGGGGGAAACAAAACATAAACGGTTCCTTGTCGGTCGGGCGGCAGCCCGCCTCAAATCCGCCGGTGCCCCGGCGGGCGACAATACCACAACCAAGGAAGCTTGCCGCTCGGGCACCATGCCAGAGCGGTCGCTAAACAAATAGTATGGCTAATATCGAAACCATCGTGGACCAACTGAGCGGTTTGACCGTTTTGGAAGTGTCCGAATTGGTCAAAGCCCTCGAGGAAAAATGGGGAGTCAGCGCCGCCGCCCCGGTGGCAGCTGTGGCCGCGCCCGCCGCTGGCGGAGCAGCCTCTCCTGCAGCAGAGGAGAAAACCTCCTTTGACGTGATCCTCGCCGATGGCGGCAGCAATAAGATCGCTGTCATCAAAGAAGTTCGCGCCGCTGTGCCCGGACTCGGCTTGGCCGATGCCAAAGCCCTCGTCGAGGGGGCCCCGAAAGCCCTCAAAGAGGGTGTTACCAAGGAGGAAGCCGAAGAGATCAAGAAAAAGGTCGAAGCGGCTGGAGCCAAGGTCGAAATCAAATAAATTCGCTACCGTGGCGGGGCGTGGAAAATTTTCCTTGCGCCCCGCCCGGAAGCCAGTCATGTTACAAGGTCTTTCCCGGGATACCCGACGAACCATTGTCCAAAGCTTGACACCCTGCACCGTATGGATGCTGTGCCACAGCACGCATTCTGGCGGAGCGGGGTTGTTTAGTCTGCCGGATTTTGCCGTCGCGGGTAGCCGGAGATAGACCAGCGCCAAGCGCACAACCACCATCGCATTCATGTCTGATCGTCTCTACTTCGGTAAACTCAAGGAAACAACCGAGCCGCCCAATCTCATCGAGCTGCAAAGCGAATCTTACAAAGAATTCCTGCAGGAAGGCGTCGCTCCGTCAAAACGTAAAAACACCGGTCTCGAGGCTGTCTTCCGCGAGGTATTCCCGATCCCGAGCTACGATGAGAAAATGGTGCTCGAATATGTTGGATATGACATCGGCGAGCCGAAGCGCAATGCTCTAGAAGCACAACGCGAGGGTGAAACTTACAGCGCCTCGCTCCATGTGACTTTCCGGTTCAAGGACGAACGGGGAACCAAAGAAGAAAAAGTTTACATGGGCGAACTTCCGCTCATGACCCCTCAGGGCACTTTTGTCATCAACGGGGCGGAGCGCGTCATCGTCAGCCAATTGCACCGATCCCCGGGTATCTGCTTTGAATCCACCGTGCATGCCAACGGCAAAGTGCTTTACAGCTTCCGCATCATCCCTGATCGCGGCTCGTGGGTCGAAGTGCAGTTCGATACAAACGATCTTTTGTATGTCTATATGGACCGTCGGAAGCGTCGACGTAAATTCCTCGCCACGACGTTCCTTCGCGCGATGGGATATCCCTCTGACAAGGATATTGTCGGCCTTTTCTACACCCCGCAGGAGCTCAAGCTGAGCGGGCGTCTTGACGAGGATGACGTGGCGAGCAAGGTGCTTGTGGAGGACATCAAAGATGGCGAGATACTTCTCGCCAATGCTTTTGAGCCTCTAAACAAAGCGACTATTGCTCGTTTGCTGGCAGCGGGTATTGCCAAAGTGTCCGTGGTCGATGTTTCGGCTGACGACACCATCATAAAGTCGCTCCGCAAAGATCCTGCGCACAACGAAGAGGAAGCCCTCAAAGACATTTACCGCAAACTGCGCCCCGGTGATCCCCCGACTGTGGCCAATGCCAAGAATATGCTCAAACGCATGTTCTTTGACCCGAAAAAATACGACCTCGGGCGTGTTGGCCGCCACAAGATCAATCTCAAGTTGAATTTGAGTGTTCCGGATGAGACGCGTGTCATGACCCGCGAGGATTTCATTGCAGCGGTCAAACACTTGCTGGAACTCAAGCGTGAGGAAGGAATGGTCGATGACATCGATCACCTAGGCAGTCGACGTGTCCGCACTGTGGGCGAACTTTTGGCCAACCAGTGCCGCACGGGTTTGGCCCGCACGGAACGCGTGGTCAAAGAGAGAATGACACTTTTCGATTCAGCTTTGGAGCACATTACACCTTCCAAACTTATCAACCCGAAAGCCCTGAGTGGGGTGGTGCGCGACTTCTTCGGTCGTTCGCAGCTGAGCCAGTTCATGGATCAGACAAATCCTCTCTCGGAGCTGACCCACAAGCGCCGCCTCTCCGCTCTCGGACCTGGCGGTCTCAGCCGAGATCGTGCAGGATTTGAGGTGCGTGACGTGCATCCTTCGCACTACGGTCGTATCTGCCCCATCGAAACACCGGAAGGACCGAACATCGGTCTCATCAGCTCGCTTAGCACATTTGCGCGCATCAATGACTTCGGTTTTATCGAGTCGCCCTACCGCAAGGTTGTGAATGGACGGGTGACAGACCAGATCGAGTATCTGCCGGCTGACAAAGAAGAAAATTTTCTAGTCGCTCAAGCCAACTCCGTCACGGATTCCCACGGGAAACTTGTCGGTGACAAAGTTTCCGTGCGGTATCGTGGTGACTTTCTCGAAGTCGAGCCCGCCAAAGTGCACTACATGGATGTGTCTCCGAAACAGCTTGTTTCTGTGGCGGCAGGCTTGATTCCCTTTCTTGAGCATGACGACGCCAATCGTGCGTTGATGGGCTCAAACATGCAGCGCCAAGGCGTTCCGCTTTTGCGTTCAGAATCCCCACTGGTCGGAACAGGCCTGGAGGGGCGCGTGGCACGCGATTCGCGGGCGGTAATTGCCGCGGAGGAATCCGGTAAAGTTGCCTCGGTCACTGCCGACCAAATTGTTATTACCAAGGACGGCAAACTTCCAGAAGGCAAGCGCAAGCTCAAATCCGATGCGGACAAAGGATTGTTTGTTTACGAGCTGCGCAAGTTCATGCGATCAAACAGCAGCACCTGCATCAACCAGCGACCGATCGTCCATAAGGGTCAAAGTATCAAAAAGGGTGAAGTTATCGCAGACGGACCTTGCACAGAGGGGGGAGAGTTGGCCCTCGGGCGCAACGTGCTCGTCGCGTTCATGCCTTGGAGCGGTTACAACTTTGAGGATGCGATCCTGATCAGTGAACGCGTCGTCAAAGAAGACATCTACACCTCGATTCACATCGACGAGTTTGAAATCGGTGCCCGCGACACCAAGCTCGGTCCCGAAGAAATCACCCGCGACATTCCGAACGTCGGCGAGGAGGCTCTGCGCAATCTCGGGCCTGACGGCGTGGTTCGCATCGGCGCAGAGGTGAAGCCCGGTGATATCCTTGTCGGCAAAATCACACCGAAGAGCGAAACGGAGTTAGCTCCCGAGGAGCGTCTCCTCCGGGCCATTTTCGGCGAAAAAGCGGCTGACGTGAAAGACACATCACTGACCGTCCCTTCGGGCACTTACGGCATCGTGATGGATGTCAAAGTTTCCTCGAAAAAAGAGCTGACCAAGACCAAGCTTTCACCTACCGAGGCGAAGAAACACTCCAAGGTGCTGGAGGAAGAATACAAACGCCGAAGCGATGAGCTACACGAGCAGTTGACCGAAGCTCTGTCCAACGTTCTTTTGGGCGAAAAAATCCCGCTCGATGTGGTTAACGGCGAAACCGGTGAAATCATCATCCCGGCCAACCGTAAAATCACCAAGACGCTTCTGCGCAAGCTCGCGGGCGTTTACAATCAAGTCGAGATTGATCCCAGCCCGATCCGCAACAAGATCCTCGAGATCATCGGACAATACCGTCATCGCTTTGATGAACTACAGCACGAGAGGGATGAAAACATGCTCCGCGTGGAAAGTGGGGATGAAGTCGATCCCGGTATCGTGAAGCAGGTCAAAGTTTACATCGCCAGCAAGCGCAAGCTAAGTGTGGGCGATAAAATGGCTGGCCGCCACGGAAACAAAGGCGTCGTAGCCAAAATAGTTCCCGAGGAGGATATGCCGTTTCTTTCGGACGGCACCCCGGTGGACATTGTTCTCAACCCGCTCGGCGTGCCGAGTCGTATGAACGTCGGTCAGGTTTTGGAAACGCATCTTGGCATTGCCGCAAAAGCCCTCGGTTTCAAGGTTGCCACCCCGGTGTTCGATGGTATCAGCGAGGACAAAATTTTCGACTACATGAAGCAGGCCAGCAAAGTCGATGGTTTCAAATGGGTGCAACCCAATGGCAAAGCTATCGTGCATGATGGTCGCACTGGTGATGCCTTCGAGCAGGAAGTCGTTGTGGGCTACATTTACATGCTGAAACTCGGGCACCTTGTGGCTGATAAGATTCATGCCCGCGCGGTGGGGCCTTATTCGCTTGTGACCCAGCAGCCTTTGGGCGGAAAAGCTCAATACGGCGGTCAGCGTTTCGGCGAGATGGAGGTTTGGGCGCTCGAAGCCTACGGCGCTGCTTACACGCTGCAGGAACTGCTCACCGTAAAATCCGACGATGTGCAGGGCCGTACACGTATCTACGAGTCCATCGTCAAGGGAGACAACTCTCTTGAAGCAGGCACGCCTGAGTCTTTCAACGTGCTGATCAAAGAAATGAAAAGCCTCGGGCTTGATGTCAAAGCAGGCAAACCTAGCCGGGTTCCGACGGACCTGGTGGCATAAATTATTTACGGGATCACAAAAAAATCATGAGCGATCAAATGCTACGCGACCTGTCCGGCGAAACTGCGCCGGCTTTCGATCAAGTCTCCGTCACGGTGGCTTCACCGGAGTCTATCCGGTCTTGGAGTCACGGCGAGGTCAAGAATCCGGAGACGATCAACTACCGCACATTCAAGCCAGAAAAGGGCGGCCTCTTCTGCGAGCGCATCTTCGGTCCGACCCGCGACTGGGAATGCACCTGCGGAAAATATAAGCGTATCAAACACAAAGGTGTTGTCTGCGA
>Ga0207937_1000353_pt1 | contig 16160 bp, 8 predicted proteins | sample LakMenEpi04Sep11_FD_150668 | JGI IMG/M metagenome (GOLD analysis project Ga0207937, IMG submission 150668) | Freshwater microbial communities from Lake Mendota, WI - 04SEP2011 deep hole epilimnion (SPAdes) | ecosystem: Environmental > Aquatic > Freshwater > Lentic | place: Lake Mendota, Madison...
CCCGACGGCTCACCATGAACCAACAAGCGGGTCCTAAATCAGAAGTCTCCTGAAGGACTCAGGGCGAAGTCGAATCGTTCTCAAGATAGTGACACGAATGCCAGGGCAAATCAATCCTAAGCCAAGAAGAGTTCGAAAAAGGTTGTTGCAAAAACCCGTCAGTTCTTTCTCGCTACCTTCGCATCGACAGCGCACTAGGCAGTAGACTCTGGCTGGCGAAGCATCACCCAAATCGTCGACGCAATCACCATCCCCATGCCAATCAAACTGCCGACACTTGGGGACTGCTGCTCCACCGCCCACTTGACGAGGGCAGCCACCGCCACTTGCGAAAGCCCCACAATGCTGACATTCGCGGGCGAGCCAGTGGTGAATGCTTTCGTGAGGCACAATTGACCGAATGTCGCTGCGACCCCAACTCCGATCAGTCGCACGATCCCATACGAATCCACTACCGAATAGGTATCTGTTAACGGGATGGATATCCAAACAAAGAAACTGCACGTCGTAGCGACCGCCGAGAAATGGGTCACAACAGCACGCGTATCTAGATCCTTGAGTCGATGCAGATTGAGCAGCGCGACCCCACTGAGAATACTCGCAATGACCGCAGAAGGAATTGCGGTCTGAGGACTGTAAAACGCTTGCGACTGCGGCCCAGCCGCGATGCTACTCGCGTAAACCAGCCACATGCCAGTACAACTGATGGCTAACGCGATCCATGATTTGCGAGACGGGACAATTCCCAGAATGGGCCATGAAAGGATCGCAACCCAAATCGGATAACTGTTCGAAAGAGCCAATACGATCTCTACATCATAATGGGTCATCGCATAGAACCCGAAAATCATACTTACCCAACCCGATAGAGAACGTATCCAAAGCGAAGTTGGTTTCCAGAAAACCAACTTCGCACCGGCTGCGATCACCAGTCCAAAAGCCAAAATCGTTGCTATGCCCGAACGAACCATTGCGATCCATGGAAAGCTAAACTGCTCTTTCACGGATTCAGCCAAAAGAGCCATGAATGCAAAAAATATGGATCCGCACAACATCCAAAGATAAGCCAACGATAGCTCCGACTAGAATTTAATCCGATGCGATGATCATGAAGGTAGGAGCTGCCGTAGGTCCTGTTGATAAAACTGACGCAACAGCTCAAAAACGTTGGGGTGATATTCTGCTAAAACACGAGGTGCCTGAAAGTATAGTTCACTTGCGACAGCAAAAAACTCACTTTCTTTCGTCAGACCATAATCATTGATGAAAACGCGATAACCATCCGCAACCATCGACCGCGCTGCTTCAAACTCGCGTTGCATCCCCGCTTTCCATCGCTTTTCATCGATATTCGCGGGCAATGGTGGCAGCCCGTCTGCGAACGGGCTGTTGATCAAATCAAGCTGGTGAGCAAATTCATGAATCGCCAAATGGTTACCAGAATTGGCTGACTCTTTTGCGTATTGTAGGTCTTGCCAGTTTACAATGACGGGCCCGCGATAGATCGTTTCACCAGCACGAGCAAACTCTCCCATCACCGACGGGATACCTTCGGACAGACTGCTGTACTGGGGACCAGCCTTTGCAATGTAAGGTGTCGGATAGATAAGAATCGACGATGTCTTTCCGAAGAACCAATCCGGGTAAGCGGTCACCATCAGGCCTGCGGAAGCGGCAACCGCCCATTGCATGGCAACGTCCACTTGAAGACCGTTGCAACCCTCCCATTTCTTCTCGGCGATAAAGACCCGAATCCATCGGATCAACGCATGCCTCGCCGAGGCAGAAAGAAAACGTGCTTGCCAAATCGAAGAATCTAATTGCTGCTCTTCAATTACCGTAATCCGTTGGCTCTGGAGCTTCTTTCGATTTCCAAATAGCCAATCCAACATAAACTAGATCGAAATGGATTGAGGGGACTTTGTCTCAGAGATGCTACTCTCTGACTCGTTCCTATCGCGAGCCCCAATCTCGTCGTGTGAACCGATCTCGGAGTGGCCCCGATCCGACCGATTCATTTCACCAATTCTGCTTCTCTGAAGCGACAATGGAACACGCCGAGAGACGAGCGTGACTAGAATCCCTTCCTGTACCTTCTGTCCGTCTTGATTGATCAATTGGCGATACCAATGCACTTCTCCGTGGCGTCTACCGTGCGGTTTGAGATCAAGAACTTCGGTTACCACATGGACTCGGTCCCCGGAATAGACAGGCTTGGTGAAGCTCCAGGATCGAATCGAAACAAAGGCGCTCGTCTGCACACTAGGTGCCTGGGAACTTAGTCCAGCCAAAAAAGATATGCCCAACAAACCGTGTGCAATGGGCCGACCGAAAGGACCGTTCGCAGCGAACACCGGATCGACATGGAGCGGATCTTGATCGCCCGTCAAAGCGGCAAATTGCTGGATGTCTTCCTCCAGAACAACACGTTCCTGGCTTGTCCAGCGATCTCCTAGCTGCAAATCTTCGTATCCAAGCGGTAAGGTTTTTTCCATCTTGATCCTTGCCAATGACGGGTGGTTGACACTTGAGAATTGTCAACAACCCATTGCGTTTCCGCAACCCCGTAACGCAAGGATGCCTCATAATAAACTTATCCCTTTGACAAACAATCGGTTTTGCCGGCAGACCTTTTCTATTCTCTCCATGCTCCCCAAGGGCTCAGCTTGACAGAAATCATGCTGTCGCTTGCCAACTTCACACAAGTCGAGCTACTCAGGCTCCACAGTGCATCTAGCTTATGAAGAAGAAACTCTGTGAAGAATACCATCGAAGATTCCACCGAGTGCCCGGTTCCAATAGAATTCTGGTATCGATTTCAAATCACGTGATGGAATGCGCGATATCAGAGGCTAGTGGTGTATCGGACTACGGATTGCGAGGAACGCCATGACTCGTTTGTGTTGCTTTGCCATTTTCTTTCTGGTCGTTGCTATCGCCAACTGGCCTTATGCTTACATCAATGCTTACTCTGATTCGATGGGAGCCATTGACCCGCTGTTGAGTAACTACACAACTCAAAAAACATTTACGCTTGCAGGTTGGCCATGCGAGTTCTACTTAGAGTCGATGATCTCGGCAGAAAAGAAGGCGACAAGCTTTCAATGGACTGGACTAGTCAGGTGCGTCATTTTTTGGTCCTTTTTTCCGGTGCTGTACGTCGTCGGCGAGAAACTCCGACGCTGGTCGATCCTCCATCTCCAAGATTCCGATGATGAAGTGGATGATCGGAAATCACACACGTCGCAATCGAGCGAAACACAATCGAAAGAGAAGTCGAGAGACGATCAAGCCTCAGGTACTTTTCGCATGCGATTATGGGAAATGTTCGTGTTTACAGCGTTGGTCGCGGGCTCCCTTAGCTATTGGCTCTCTCTCTGCCGGCGAGCTGCCTATGACAAGATATTGGCCCAAGAAATCCGAAGTGAAGGTGGCTTTGCCATTCGTACAGTCATGCTTCCACGGCTCTTGACTCATGTTCTACCCTATGTTGGAAACGAGCCATTCCTCAGGCTCAGTTTCGTCCAGCTGAAGAACCCCACCGACGAACTCGTGTCGAGAGTCGTAGAACGGCCTTACCTCAGCTCGTTGGGTCTATCTGGTGGCAATTACAGCTTCCGGAATCTCAACCGCCTTTCCACGAATCCACTTCTCAGGGAAGTTGCTATCGTTCAGCGACAGGTCGATTCCGAGGCAATCTCTTTCATTCAATCATTGCCATTCATTCGCATACTAAACCTGAAGCAAACCAATATCACGGCCAAAGATTTAAAGGCGATTGGCCAACCTCAATTAGAAGAGCTCAACCTCATCCAAACGAACCTACGATTGTCCGAGCTTGGAACACCTGCCTTTTCCCAGACATTACGTGTTTTGCGATTGCCTCTTCCGCCGAACGGCACAGGCGGTTCATTGCTTCTAGAGGGCTGGCCAAACTTAGTCAAATTGTCGTGCGATGACAACGAAAAACCGATCAACTCCGAACCAGTTTCGATCGTGTTGCGAAATCTACCAAGCCTAAAAACAATCGAACTGGATGCACTTCAACTTTTCGATATCGATGTCGAAACAGTGCCCAACTTGCGGGACATTGTACCTGCCTTTTATCGATGGCAAGAAAGAACGACCTCTTCTCAAATAGTCCCTAGTTCTATCTGGCCTAGAAGACTGAGACTAAAGGACGTTCCCAAACTGACCGAGTTTTCGTTTTTCCCGATGAATACAGAATCGATTGAGATCGCCAATTCGCAGATGGAGGTCAGGTTGAATGCTTACAACAATAGTGCGTTCCGAATTGGCGAGCCAGGGAACAGCTTTACAAACCGTGTTGGCGACACGGAGCGCGGTTTCTTGAATGCCTCGGACATACCTTTAAGAACACGACAGAAATGGATCGACGATCTATCGAATTGTGCTATTGCCAGCCTGGACCTAGAGCTTGTCCCTCTTCATGACGTGAAGCTAAACAAGCTGAAGGAAAACAAGTCGATACGCAATTTGATGCTGGGAAAGTCGGGGATAGTGCAATCACAATTGGCTGCCATGGAGGAGATGCATCAATTGGAAGAGCTTTCTCTATTGGGAATCTTTGTTGATGATCGAACCATAGAATCGCTATTGCGATCCCTTCCCAAACTGCGCAGACTCGTTTGCGAACCGGTAGGAGTGAAGAACGTTCAAATCAAAAACAAATCGGAGATTGAAAGCCTTTTCATAAGACCAAACCGCCAAATGAGAGAATCGGTGGAAGTTTATTCTGGTCCAAACATCGCCTACGATCTGCCTTTGAACATCATGCGATTGGAGTCCCTTTCCATTGCGAATGCGACGAAACTGCAGGATAACTTCATCTCCAAAGTACCGACCGCGCAAGTACATATTGAAGGAGCCCCTGCGTTGAAAGGGCTTAGTTTTCAGCACCCTTTGCCCTCGGACGCTGTTGTCCAAGATGTTCGTGATTTGGTTTTCTTCGCAGCGGGCGGTCCCACATGTAACGACGCCATCGTCAACGAAGTTTTGAACTGCAAATCACTCAAGAGTTTGACTTTGGCCTTTACCGACCTGAAGTCTGCAACGCTCCAACGAATTGCAAATCTCACAGAACTGGAGTCGCTTACCATGACTGGCTCCAAGATTGACAACGAGTTTCTTGCGTCCCTTTCGAAATTGCAGAAGCTGCGCAAACTCCGATTGAATGAGACATCCCTCGACAAGGCGGACCTTTCCGCTCTTGCCAATCTGAAGCTACTGGAGCTTCTCGATTTGGGGGACTGGAACCTAAAGCCTGGCGCGATAGAAACGATAGCTGCAAACCATCCGCGTCTGAAGGAACTTTCTATCGTTCAAGCTCCTCTCTCCTCGAACTGTTTGCGAAAAATCGCCAGTCTTCAGGAACTCGATACTTTAGAACTATCCCATTGCAACATCGATGACGAAATGGCAAAAGCATTTGTTGAAACTCCACCCATGCGTCTCCGAAGGCTTTTCTTGAGTTCGTCTGTCCTTAGCGAAAAAGGGGAAGATCTTCTGAGGAGTAGTCTCAAGAACATTCTATTCGGACGAACTCCACGGCAAAGGAACTATGACTTCAGTTACGAAATCGATCCGATGCGATTTTCATCGAACTGAACTGAAACGTGACCAAATGCCATCATTGGCAGCAAGAATAACTTCCTGGTTCGGATAGCACGAGCGTTCGTACCTTTGTAGGATACAACGCGTGCTAAAACTCAACTGCCATGGATCGGCAGCATTGAATCTCAAGGATGAATGATCATGTCGCGAAAAACGCTTCTCTTGACTCTGCTGGTCACGTTTTGTTCGATTGCAAATCAATCTTGCACTGCAATCGTATTCGCCTCAATGACGACAGACGGACCGATCGTTGCAAGCTCCGAACCGACCCTCGCGGAACCAGTTAAGGAAACGGTCTTCCCCGAGTCCGTTTCCATTGAGGGTGAATCCGAGGATGGTGAATCGGAAGCAGAACAAATCGCGGAACTGAAAGAATCGATCGAGAATGATCGCTCGCAATTGCAAACATTAGAAAAAGAGTTGGACGATCCCAACGGCGAGTACGCGACGGCTGAGAAAGAGTTTCGTAGCCTCGATGAAGCGCGCGATTTGCTGACAGAACAGATGGAGTCTGCGATCGCACTTCCACTCGAGCCAGCAGCCATTGAAAGTCTCCAAGACGAATTGCGCTCGATCGAAAAACGCTGGACGTTAGCCAAAGATCGTTTCGATTTGGCAATCGAGGATCGAAAGACCACCAAAGAACAAAGAGTGACCCTCTCGAGCAAGATCGAACGCGATGAACAAGCACTGCTCGTGTTGACGGAAGATCTACCAGCAGACGAAAAAAAGTCATCCAAATCGGCGAGCAAGGATGGCAAGGAAAAGTCGAATGATGAAAGCGAGGAGAAGAAAAGTGATCTAGAGCCCAAGGAGGACAACAAAAGTTCGAGCAAAGACTCCACTGCGGAAGAAGACGAAAAGAAAGGGAGTAACGAAGATGAATCCGAGGCTGTCGATGAAGAGTTGATGGAGGCTGAAAAAGAAGCCGACCTGAAAGAAACCGCAGCCGAAGAAGCGCAACAGGAAACGCAGTCGCTGGAAGCTCGCCTTAAAGATCTGCAACAACTCATCCATCAAGAACAAAAGGAAATCACTACCGCCAAGAAGAAAGTCGATCTGGCCGCATCGGCTCAGCATGAGCTGTCAAGCGAACTATCGAAACGCGAGGCAGAAGGAGCAGACGCACAGGAAATACAAGAACTAAAAAAGGCAATCTCCGACGCGAATCAACGATTGATCCAATCTCGTTCCGACGTAACGCAGATCAACGAACGCCTGAGCGACCATCGCGCAGAACTGAGTGACCTTCAATCGGAGCACATCGTCGCGCTCCACGAAGCGGCACGCAAAAGTAGAGAAGCACAAGAAGCCGAGGAACTTGTCGAAAGCTTGAAGAATCCCTACACGATACGAAACATACTCCAATGGGTCGTGATTCATGGACCACGATTGCTTCTCATTGTGGTGGGAATGTTCGTCTTGAATCGGTTCGCTTCGTTGTTTGCTTACCGTTCCATCCAACTCGTATCCAAAAGTGCAGGCCGTGGCTCGAAAGCGGAACGAGAGAATCGAGCAAAAACACTCGTTGGTGTTTTTCAGAACGCTGCCACCGTTGGCATCTTTATCACCGGATTCTTGATGATCCTTGAGGAACTGGGGGCAAACATCACCGTATTGATGGGTGGTGTTGCTGTCGTCGGTTTGGCGGTCGCTTTCGGAGCCCAAAACCTTATCAAAGATTACTTCTATGGTTTCGTAATGCTGCTGGAGAACCAATACATGCTCAATGATACCGTCCGCATTGGCGGACTGGTTGGCCAAGTCGAGAGAATCACTTTGAGAATGACGGTTCTCCGCGATAGTAGTGGCGTCGTCCACTTTGTTCCTAATGGCACAATCAACAGCGTTAGCAATGAGACGCATGGATGGTCCCGAGCTACCATCGAAGTGGGCATCGGTCAGCAAGACGATTTCGAAAAGATTGAGACAATACTCGTCGCCGTCGCCCTAGAGCTAAGAGACGATCCTGTCATTGGTAAGCTACTCTTGGACACGCCCACGCCTCCTATGTTGGATAGTCTCGGTTCCCCGAATATCCAGCTGAAGATGTCTGTGAAGACCATGCCGAACAAGCACGGGATCGTCAAGCAAGAATGGCTTCGAAGGGTCAAACGCGCTCTCTCGTCCAGTCGGTCGTCCGAATTACAGTCAACACAGCAGCACGACAGCGAATCCCCGACAATCTCGTATCGCTCCAAAAACGCCGCCTAATCCAGATTCCAGACGATTGAATCGTCGATGTATTGTTCATAGGGTAAACAGCTAAAACCATTTGCGTTTTCGGAAGTAGATGAGAAGTCCTATGGCCATGGCGACCATAATTGAAAGTGCAAATGGATAACCGAAGTACCATTTCAACTCAGGCATATTCCATGGCGAATGATCGCTAAAGTTCATTCCATAGACTCCCGCAACAAAGGACAATGGAATGAAGATCGTGGAAATGATCGTCAACACCTTCATGATTTCGTTCATGCTATTGCTGACCGTCGACATGTAGTAGTCACGCAGGTCCGATGTCAATTCACGATAGGTGTCGACAGAATCGATCAGCTGAACGACGTGATCGTAACAATCTCGCAAGTGGACTCGTGTCTCAGGTTGAATAATGGGCAACGAATCGCGTACTAACTCGTTGATCATTTCTCGATGAGGCCTCAACGAACGGCGAAGCGCCAGCAGCTGACCTCGCAAATCATGGATCTTCATCAACTGAGAAGGCTCAATCTGTTCCGTTATCTCGATTTCCACAAGATCCACTGCATCGGAAATTTTTTCCATAGCAGGAAAGTAGCTGTCGATCACGGCGTCGAGCAACGCGTACAATAAATGATCTGGCCCGGATTCGCAGACCTTGCCACGGCGGGTCCGAATGCGCTGACGCAAAGGCTCCCAACAGTCGCCAGGCCTCTCTTGAAATGAGATCAGCACGCCTGGAAGCAAGAAAAACGATAACTGCTCGGTTTGAAAAGAATCCGCGTTGTCGATCATTCGAGCGACGACGAACAGATGGTCTACGAAGTCGTCCACCTTCGAGCGTTGATGAACGTTGACCACATCTTCCATCGCTAGCGGATGTAGATGGAGCAATTCCGAAAGCTTGCGCAGTTTCTCTTCAGACCCCAGCCCCGTCACGTCGACCCAAATGGTCCTATAGGACTTCCTCAATGGAACAAAGTCTTCGAATCTCGTAAGGGACTGTTCGTGAACTTCGCCGGCTCCAAAGGCCATGACTCGAATGTCAGTAGACTCCGCGCTAGGATCTACAACAATAACGCCAGGAGCCGCACCGGGAGCAGATCGACGTTTGCCGAGACTCTGGCTTTTACGGCGGCTCCTAGTTTTTCTCATGGAGTTCGAAGTTCCAAACTATTCTTGAGCTAGTTTTCGCAGCACCGTAGGAAGAATTCCGCCGTTTCGGTAATAATCGATTTCCACAGGGGTATCGATCCTAACCAATGCCTCAAAGGATTTGCTCGAGCCAGATGCCGACGTTGCCTTTACAGTCACCTTGCTTCGAGGTTGCAGATCATCGCTCAATGATGGGATATCGAATACTTCCTCGCCGGTAAGCCCAAGACTCTGTGCAGTCTGCCCATCCAAGAACTGCAAAGGCAATACTCCCATGCCCACGAGATTGCTCCGGTGGATTCGTTCGTAGCTCGATGCAATCACTGCTTTGATACCCAGTTGCAACGTGCCTTTCGCAGCCCAATCACGAGAAGAGCCAGTGCCATATTCTGTGCCCGCCAGAATAATGAGAGGAGTGTTCGTTGATTGATACTTCATGGAGGCATCGTAGATGCTCATTTGCTCGCCGGTTGGCAAATAGCGAGTCACGCCGCCTTCAACACCTGGTGTCATCGCGTTTCGAATGCGAATGTTCGCAAAGGTGCCACGCACCATGACGCGATCGTTGCCTCGTCGAGCACCATAGCTATTGAAATCACGTGGATGGACTCCATTCTCCACCAGGAAACGCCCCGCTGGGCCGTCTTTTGCAATCGAGCCTGCTGGCGAAATATGGTCTGTCGTTACGGAATCGCCAAGTACGGCGAGCACGCGAGCACCGGTGATGGGCTTGATGGAACAGTCGCCTTGGGTGATTCCTTCCAGGAATGGTGGCCGCTGGATGTACGTGCTCTTTGCATCCCATTGAAAAAGTTCGCCCGGCGTAATGGGGATCGCATTCCATGTTTCATTGGAAGTGAAGGCTCCGGAGTACTGCTTGATAAACATTCCCGGCTGGACGGATTGCTCCACGTTTGCCAATATCTCTTCGTGCGATGGCCAGATTTCATGGAAGAATACAGGCTTACCCGCATCATCGTGTCCAATCGGCTCCGACTCGAAATCGATATCTACAGTCCCTGCAATCGCATACGCAACAACCAATGCGGGACTCGCTAGGTAGTTCGCGCGTGTGTGAGGATTGACTCGCCCCTCAAAGTTTCGATTACCACTCAAAACGGCAGCAGCGACCAAATTGCCCGCAGTAATTGCATTCGAAACCGGTTCAGGAAGCGGACCACTGTTCCCGATACACGTGGTGCAGCCGTAACCTACCACATGGAACCCGAGCTGCTCCAGCGGTTCTAGTACGCCTGCATCCGTCAAATAATCGGTAACAACTCTCGAACCAGGTGCAAGACTGGTCTTTACAAACGACTTCACCTTGAGGCCCCGCGCCACAGCTTTCTTTGCCAGCAGGCCAGCCCCAAGCATTACCGAAGGATTGCTCGTATTGGTGCAGGAAGTGATCGCAGCAATCACAACTGAACCGTGAGTGATTTCAGTACTATGGCCATTGTCCAGCACTGTGCTCTTCGAACCTCTTTGTTCGGTGGTTAACCCAAACCCGCGTTCAGCGATCGGGGCAGAAAGCGCCTTGGAGAAAGATGCCTTCAGGGTCTTCAAAGCTACTCGGTCCTGCGGCCGCTTCGGCCCAGCCAGCGAAGGCTCCACCGACGAAAGATCGAGAGTCAAGACTTTGGTGTAGGTGAGGTCTGCAGCCCCATCTAACCGAAACAATCCTTGTTCTTTGCAGTATCGCTCTACCAGTGCGACCTCATCGTTTGTCCGACCTGTTCGCTTCATGAATCGAAGCGTTTCATCGTCTACAGGGAAAAACCCCATGGTGGCGCCGTACTCTGGGGCCATGTTGGCAATCGTGGCTCGGTCGGCGAGTGTCATGCGTGAAACTCCGTCGCCGAAGAACTCGACAAACTTGTTCACGACTCCTTCCTTTCGAAGGATCTCTGTTACACGAAGCACCAAGTCCGTGGCGGTTGCTCCTGGAGCAAGTTCCCCAACAAGCTTCATACCGACCACCTCAGGCATGAGCATATAGAGTGGCTGGCCAAGCATGGTAGCTTCGGCTTCAATACCACCAACACCCCAACCGAGAACCCCAAGTCCGTTGATCATCGTGGTGTGAGAATCTGTTCCGACCAAACTGTCGGGATAAGCAACAGCACCTTTGAAGTCTTTTCCTTGGAAAACCGCTTTCGCAAGAAACTCTAGATTCACTTGGTGAACAATCCCGGTGTTTGGTGGAACAACACGGAAGTTGTCAAACGCCTGCTGGCCCCATCGCAGAAATTCGTAGCGTTCTTTGTTTCTTTCAAACTCCACCTCGACATTTTTCGAGAGAGAATCTGCCGATCCGAAGTAGTCCACTTGAACGGAGTGATCGATGACCAAATCGACAGGAATCAATGGATTGATCTTTTTGGGATCTCCACCCAACGCCTTCATTCCATCTCGCATGGCCGCAAGATCTACTACGGCAGGAACACCGGTAAAGTCTTGCAAAACCACGCGGGCCGGTTTGAAGGGAACTTCCAGCTCGGCTGGCTTAGCGGCATTCCAATTTGCCAAATTCTTGACATCGTCTTCCGAAACCTGGTACCCATCGCAATTGCGTAGAACCGCTTCCAGCAAAATACGAATGGAGAACGGCAAATGCGCGACCTTGGCTAAGCCTGATTTTTCCAACTGACTCAGGCGGTAAATACCCATCTCTCCTTGAGGCGCTTGGAACGAACTTCGGGCACCAAATGGATCGGTCAATCGTTGGGAAGAAGACATGTCAATGAAGTCTAAAAGTGAGTTGATACTGTAAATCCAAACCCAAAGATTCCATGGACTATTCGGCAACTTTAAACCGACGACGGTTTACATGCCGAATTTGGGAACCGAGGTTCCTTGGGAATGAAGTGAGCGTATTGTAGCGGAGAATAGCAAAAGAAAAACGGCCCGCGAATGATTCCTCAAACGCGGGCCGTTTCCAATTTTTGAACAGGCCAAATCGACCTGCAGTTTCAACCTAACACTACTTGCAACCGCAACCGCTCGCTGCTGGAGCAGGTGCTGCACAACCGCAACCTGCGCCGCTACCGGCTGTCGCTCCGCCACAAGCAGAAGCAGCAGTTGCAGATCCTGAAACTACTGCAGATCCTGAAACTACAGGAACGGAAACGGTCGTTGGAACCATCTTGCAAACCGTAACGGGAACTTCTTCCGTTACAGTGTAAGGAACACAAACGTTCAATGTTCGTGTTTTGGTTTCCTTGACGTCATCGTAAACAGTGACATCGTAGGAACGAGTCTTGTCTTCCTTCACAGTGTCCATAACGGTCACGTCGTAGGATTCAGTCTTGGTCGAAGCAACCATTTCTGTGTAGTTTACGTCGCGAGTCTTGGTCTCGGTTACGTACTCCACCTTAGAAACGGTGTATTCGCGAGTTTGCATTTCTGTAACTTGCTTGTTCACAGTCTTCATAAGGGTTTCTTGAACCACTCGTGGGACTTGAACCGTACGGGTACGAGTTTCGTTGTTGTAAACGGTCTTCGTAACTGGACGTGTTCGAGTTTCAGTATTCATGCTGCACTTCCTGACAGTGCGGGTTTTGGTTTCTGGAACCATAACCGACTTGTTGACGGTGCGAGTACGAGTTTCTGTTGTGTAGCTGACCTTGTTCACAGTACGTTGACGTGTCTCAGTGGTCATGGTTGTCTTTGGAACCATGCGAGTACGTGTTTCGGTGTTGTAAACTGTCTTAGGAACGGTTCGAGTGCGAGCTTCGTCTCGGTAGAGAGTTACGTTGTAGGTATAGGTCTCTTCCGATGATTGCTGTTGCATGGTCGTAACAGGAACTTCTTCTGTCACTACGTTTGGAACCCAAACCTTCTTGCAAACCATTCGTGTCGCTGGTGCAACTCCACCACCGTAAGCGCTACCCGAATCAACGACAGAACCAGCGCCTGAACCGCAACCACATGCTGGAGCAACAGGTGCTGCACATCCGCATGCTGGTGCAGGTGCTGCGCATCCGCAACCGCTGGAAACGGTCGAACCGCATCCGCCGGAAACCGATGTCGAGTATCCTGTCGAAACGCCACACCCAGAAGAGACTGGCACTTCTTCTTGAATCGTTTGGTAGGATCCCATGTCTCTAGTAACGGTTCGCGTTGTGGTTACAGGAACCATGCGGCAAACTTGGCGAGTTCCAGTGCGAGCTTCCGTGTAAGGAACCTTGACTGTATAGTTTTGCACTTCTTGTGTCGTTACAGGAACTTGAACAGTGTAGGACTGTTCAACTTGAGTTGTAACAGGCACTTGGACTGTATAGTTCTGAACTTCTGGTGTCGTTACTGGAACTTGAACTGTGTAAGGAACTTGTTCTTGAACAGTCTTGCAAACATTGACGGTGTACGTTTGCACTTCGTCTGTGTAAACAGGAACTTGAACGGTATAGGATTGTTGCTCGGTAACAGTCGAAGGAACAGAAACTGTGTATGTCTGCTCTTGGCTATCGTAAACAGTCTTGTTGACCGTGTAAGGAACTTGTTCTTGAACTGTTTTGGAAACAGGAACTTGTGTTGTCTTGACTTCTGTCTTGGTGACAGGGGTCGTAACTTGGTAGGACTCAGTTCGGGTCTTTTGAACTGGAGTTTGAACCGTTACTTCGCGAGTCTTGGTTTCCTTGCGAGGAACTTGCTTGACTTCGGTGTACGTTTCAGTCTTTGTTTCCTTGCGAGGAACCTTGTTAACGACGGTGTACTCTTCCGTCTTGGTTTCCATGCGGGAAAGATTCTTTGTGACGGTTCGCATTTCGGTGACTTGTGTAGGAACCATGACGGTTTTCTCTACGTAAGTTACTTGCGAACCACATGCTGCGGAACCAGCGGCGGCCATTACGGCACTTCCACATCCTCCACAAGCGCTGCTAGCTGCTACAGCAGCGGTGCTGCCACATCCACAATCAGCGAAAACGTTACTGGCCCCCAAGATGGTAGCGGCCAGCCCAAGTGCATACACTGGGCGAAACTTCATTGCAGTCTCCTCGATGAAAAAATTAAAACGGCCACTAGGCCAAACGTGAACTGGGTATTTCTTCTGACGGCGGACAAGATGCCGGTAGAATAAACTCAAAGGTGCCAAAACGTGCAGATGGACCGCCGAACCTGTACAGATGAGGTGTCTCGAAACGAATCGTTCGCTCTTTCTCGGCCAATCTGCCCCCGAGTTTAACCCAGCTAGCTATTGTTGGTAGATTGTGGACGCAAATTCTCGCTAAATAATCCAAATTATTTTAAAGGAAGCCCTTAACATCTTCGAAAATGCGTACTTTCACGCCAGCAAGTATTAACGGCTGCGATGCTGATCTGCTAAAGACCCGCTTTTTCTAGCATGAGAGTAGCTGATTGCTGGCCAGCAATAGAAGATAACGAAATGCCTAGAGGGATGGCTTGCCGAAGCAAACCATCCCTCTAGGACTTTTCCCCCTAACTCGTTCACAGCTCACGCTGTTCGCTTCAAAAATCAACTGTTTCTATCGTCGGGACCAATCTGCGGATGTTCCGTCGCGTCGAATCCACTCAAGATCGGATTCGTCCAGTGGCCCGATTGGCTCGCAATTCAGGGGGAATGATCTTTTCCTTTTCGGGAACCGCCGGAATCGTTTCAGGACTTTCTTTTCCTTCTTGATTACTGTTGGTTCCTGGCTGAATCACTCGTGTGGCTGGTCTCGCTTGAGCTTGGGCAGTACCTGTGAATTGTTGGTATTCTCCTTGCGAGATCACCTTAGGTCGGCTGGCTCCGTAGTCCATGTACTTGGCAGCGTCCCGTTCCCGTGCTCGTTCATGTGCGTCCCAGTACGCCTTGTCCGCCCAGAGCCCTTCTTCCAATTGAATGTTGTTGTACTCGAGCAGTGAGCCTTTCAGAGCATGCAGGTCCACTAGCAATTTGTTGTATTCAGCGACCAATCGGTTGTACTGTTGTCCAGCTCTCGCTCGTGACTGCTGAGCACGCAATAGTTCATTCAACAAAAATTCCGACTTGTCTTCATTCAATCTCGGTTCCAGGCTTTTGACTTCGGAATCCGATGCAGACATCGCCTTTAGCTGATGCCCCATCTGATGATAGACCGACTCGAAATTGTTGAGATGTTCGTAAAGCTTGAAAAGGGCGGCGTCCTCTTTCGACTCCAAGGCTTGGTGGTTTTTTGCCAAATCAAGCTGGGCGTTGGTGATGGCATTGAGTGCTCTTCGAGCGCCGAAAGGATTGGGGGTGAACTCGGCTCGAACCACACCTTCTTGGTAGTTGCCTCCAAAGAGCTCTTCCCAAGCGCTAGCCTGTCCACCGCCTAGAGGAAAGGGAGGATTTCCTCCTTCGCTGTTGAGCAACCTGCCTCCCACACCGACCCAACGATACAAAAGATTGATGTTCACGTCTGGAAGGATTTGATTCTTGGCAGAAATCAATTCCAGCTCTTTCTGCTTGATAATCCACTTTTGCCGTCGTAGTTCTAGGTTTCGAGTGTAGAGCTCAGCTTTCACACTGTCCAAATCGAACTGCGCCCAGCCCACAGTAGGCTTATCCGAAGGTCGGATCAACCGACCATCGGATGCTGACCACCCGAGAAGGAACCGAAGATTACGCTCTCGTCCGAATAATCCAGGGTCACCACCTGCTCCACTGCCTGCCAGCGATGCTTTCACCTGTGTCTCAAGATCTTGGTAAGTTGCCTCAGCGCGAGCAACCTCGCTTACCCTGGCATTACCTCCATCGTATCTGTCCTTCGCAACCTTGTGCGCTAGCGCTGCACCTTCTCGAGCGACTTTGGCTAATTCAAAATTCCAGTAGGAAGCGTAAAGGTCCCAGTAAGCAAACTCCACGTCACGAACCAAATTCCGCACTCGCTCTTCGTATTCCACGAGCGAAACATCTTCGTTGATCCGTGCTACAACGATTGGGATTCGATTGACCAGTGTCCCGCGTCCTCGTAGCAACGGATGCTGAACTCCCGCCTCCAGAATTTGCGTGTAATCGCTCGGTACCGCTCGTCCAAAGTTGCCCAACCCCTGAGACTGAGTTGGGATATTATTGAACGAATAGATCGATTGCGATCGCAACGTGGCTACGCCACCCGTTGCCATTCGCTTCGAGAGCGCCATCTGGCCTGTGCCATCGCGTCCCTGGAAGAACTGTGGATTGAAAACGTTTCCGGAACCTACGT
>Ga0207937_1000354_pt1 | contig 16122 bp, 11 predicted proteins | sample LakMenEpi04Sep11_FD_150668 | JGI IMG/M metagenome (GOLD analysis project Ga0207937, IMG submission 150668) | Freshwater microbial communities from Lake Mendota, WI - 04SEP2011 deep hole epilimnion (SPAdes) | ecosystem: Environmental > Aquatic > Freshwater > Lentic | place: Lake Mendota, Madison...
ACCGCTGAGGCTTTTGAAGCGACCACTGCCGGAAAGAAATTGCTTTCAGGGCGGAACGTTACTGATGGTGCACTTCCTTGGTGCCAATGGGGTGCCGCTGCAGGAACCGACGATGATCAACCTGATGGCCAGATTGCAGTGGCAACGGTGGCGAAGATAAATGAACTTGGAGACACCCCGTGGTTCATCGGGTGTGGCTTTATGAAACCACATGATCCTTTCATCGTGCCCCAGAAGTACTTTGACATGTATCCGATGGATTCGCTCAAGATTTGGAGTGATCCGGCAGATGTTTCTCCAGTCCGAAAAGAAGCGGTGGGTTTTGGCGATTATGGAAAAGCGTTCACAAACTTCTCAGATAGAGAGTGGCGAGAGCTCTTTCGGGCTTACTGTGCAGGTACGAGTTTTATGGATGCGCAACTAGGGCGAGTACTTGATTCTCTCGACAAGAACAATCTGTGGGACAAGACGCTGGTCATCTTCGTTGGCGATCATGGATATCATACTGGCGAACGCAACTGGTGGAATAAGAATACGTTGTTTGAACGCTCGTGTCGCGCTCCACTCGTAATTTGTGCGCCCGGCGTGAAGGGTGGCCAAACGAGTCGCTCGCTTGTTGAGTTCGTGGATCTTTATCCGACGATCGCTGATTTTTGTGGATTGAAAGTTCCGCATAAAGTGGCAGGCGTTAGCTTGCGTTCCGTATTGCAATCGCCTGAATCCAGAGTCAAGGAGGCTGCTTTCACGCTCATCACGCGCGGTACAAAGCTCTATGGTCAAAGTGTTCGCACGGATCGATGGCGATTAACAATATGGAGTGATGATCAGGTTCAACTCTTTGACCACGACGTCGACCCAGAAGAGCTTCAAGATGTTGCCAGAGATTACCCCGAGATTGTGAAAGCACTCGCGGCACAACTTGCCGGCGAAAGATTGGACTTGAAGAACTAAGTAACGTTTCGTCCTAGTAGCTTGCAATTGATTGGATCGGCTCTGCACAAACCAAAAGCACGGCAGTCCTGAGGCTGCCGTGCTAGAGTCATTAGACTTCAAAGTGAATGGGAAAATTTACTGAAAACTACTTGTTCTTCAGTTCTTTGATCATCTCTTTGAGCTCTTGGATCTCTTTGCGCATCAGCTCGATCTCTTCTCTAAGTTCATCGTTGCCTGAGAACGCAAATACGCCGCCGCCGCTTGGATTCTGTCCCGCTATTCGTGATTTCAATTGATCCAACATTTCTTGGTTACTAAACACAAAACCGCTAGGTGGAATGTCTAGTTGGAGGCTTTCCACCAATTTGTCCGTATCCTTGATCTCTGCTGGCTTCAATTTGATTTCAAGTTCTTTCGAATCTCTCAATATTTTCAAAGCAAGTTCCTTTCCATCTTTGCCGGCGGCTTGAACCGATTTAGAAAGTTGCTCCACCGACTTCACTTCAGCGCCATCAATTGCCATCAAGACGTCGTCTTCTTGGATACCTGCTTTAAATGCCGGCGACTCGGGCACTACCGACATTATTGTTAACCCGGCTCTAGAAGCATTTTCTTCCTCGACAGAAGAACTGCACGCGACCCCTATTCGGAATCTCTGATCGAGATCTCTCGATACTTGAGCGCGAAAGATATTCCCAATTGTTCCGATCGCACGCTCACTCGGTTCGCCTCCGTCCTCGATCAAAACCTCCACTTGTTCCTTGCCATCCGTAACCTTCAGTTTCTGCTCTATTCTCTTCTTCGCAACCTGCATCAACTCAGTAGCCTTACTCCGAGCCTTCGATGCGTTCAAGGAAATGGAGTCTATTTCTTGAAGCACCCTTTCTCGCACTTCTTGAGAAACAGAGGCCTTTTCTAGCTGCTCCGCAACTCGCTTCCTTACATGTTCGAAACTGTCCTCATTGACAACGATGCGGGGTGACTTCAGTTCCTTCTCGCCTGTGGTTTGCGCCAGCAAATGGCTCCCCTCGGTGAACGAAGCAGAAATCGTCAACATGTATCCCGTTAAACTACGCTTCATAAAAATTCCCTTATAGAAACAGTGAGTTACCGAATGGAATCATTGGCCGTATGGACGCAAACCTACTTTGTGAATTGGCACAATCACTTGCCTTCCATCTTGTAGTTTCCCCATCACATACTCTGGTTTCATGTCAATCTCAAAACCTTGTTTTCTGAGTCTTTGATTCGCTTCCTGAATCTCGATTTCTTGTTTTGCCAAAGCAATCGTAGGATCAAAATCTGTCGCGTCAAAGATTGGTATCTCATAGTCGGTCGAAGGCAATCGCACCCGCAAATCTGTTTCTGGCATTCCATCGTAAGGGTCGGAGTCAGCCACCAAACCGATCGACGAATTTGCTTCTGAAGGCGACTTCTTCAAGACAGCTTCGTTGGTATTTTGAATTCCGGAAACCATTCCCAACGAGGGGGATGTCGAGGGTTGTGCAGTAAGTCCGGAGAATGTGCGACCACCAATAAATCCCATGATGGCAACAAGCCCTGCAGCCAGCATTGGCCCCCAAACGGACCACGGAGATCGCGTGCCGTTGGGCACGCCCGCGTGACCAAATGCAGTTCCTTGATTTACGCTTAACGGATGAGCCGCTAACGAAGAATCCACATCCGCAGAACTGCGCTCGCGTGGCATCGATTGGACAATGCTGTCTTCGTTACTGACCTTTGCATCGAACATCGCGATCTGTTTTCGAAATTGCTGCTCTTCCAGCAACGCCAGCGCGAGAATTTTCCATTGTTGAGGCTCTCCTTCACACTCAGCAAGCAACGCTCGCCTCTGTGAGCCAGTACACTCGCCATCTACGATGGATTGCAACTGAATTGGATCGATCATCTTTCGGTACTTTCTAAAATCACAATCTTGAAATCAATCACCATTTCAAAGAAACACTACGTGTCTAAAGTTCTCCGAGCAAAGCTCGCAGAGCCCTCCTCGCCTTAAGCAATCGATATTCAACGGTCTTTACCGTAATACCTAAGTGCTCCGCGAGTTCCTGATATCCCCAGCCTTCCGTATACTTCAACAACAATATCTGACGATCGTGCGAAGGCAATTTCTTCATCGCTTCTCCCAGTGCGGAATCATCTTCCAAACGCATGAGCCATTCGCCGGGAGTCGGTGCTGGGGAAACTTCTGAACCTCGCCCTGACTGAACGGCACCATGGATCAACCGCTTTCGCCTTCCGGTCGACCTGTGGTGATTTATAACTTTCCTTAATGCAATCCGGTAGAGCCACGGCGCGACTTTGGATGGATCGACTGGTTTACAATTTTGAACGATTGCCGCGAGTGCTACCTCTTGCAGCACATCCTCGGCAGCTTGATGATCAGCGAGACGAGAATGGACAACTGTTGCAAGCCACCGGCGGTGCGTTTCCAGTGCTTCCGGCCAGTCAATTCTCTCGTAATCTTCTTCCATCGGTATTCTCAACGTCATCGCGATCATGTTGGGAGGAAAGTCGCCAACGGATGCAAACTCCCTTAGGGGAACCTCGCAAAATCGATTTTTTTCTCGACTCTGCGGATGTCCGAATCGATCGAGGAGCCTAGCGATGTACGTAACCTTTGGGAGGAAGTTGCTTCACACCCGATTTTTCTTTTGTCCAAAGCCCCGTTCGGCCGACGATAGTGCCGATTCGCGTAAGCGGAATCCCCAGAGCTTGGGACGGAAACTGGTCGGCCGATTCCCCTCGAACGGTCATCAAGAGCTCAAAGTCTTCACCATCCCCTAAAGCGTGATCTACGGCGTTTTTCCCACTTGTTTTTGCGAGTTCTCTCGCAGCCTCGCTCAATGGGATTTGATCCAATTTCACTTCTGCCCCGCAGCGACTCGCTACCGTCAGATTCAGCAAATCGATCCCCAACCCGTCGCTGATGTCGGTGGCTGCTGTGACAAGTCCCGTTTGCAGCAACTCCTTTGCGAGTTCAACACGCGGCTCAAAGTCCAAATGTTTCCCGAGGATACTGCCACCCAAAAGGCCAGAAACAAAAACAGCGTCCCCCACGTTTGCCCCGGAACGCGTCCAAGCAGAACCGGGGTCTGTTTTTCCGATCGCCGTCATATGAATAACCAAGGGCCCATCCCAAACGTTGGTATCGCCGCCAGCGATGGAAACATCGTACTGCTTCGCGACTTCGAAGACCCCTTCGAAGAGCTCAGCCGCAATATCACCCGCGGAGGAGCGAGGCAAACAGAGAGACAGAAAGACGGCGACTGGCGTTGCAGCCATGCTCGCCAAATCGCTTAAGTTTACTCCAATCAGCTTTTTACCTGCCCTTCTCGGCCCGCACTCCTTTAGAATAAAATGAGTGCCATCGCAGAGGGAGTCGGTCGTCACAACCATATCCTCTCCTGCCGTCGCCAGTAACGCGCAGTCGTCGCCGATTCCCAACTTCACAGAAGGTAATTTAGATGATCGTTGTTTTGCCCAAGCGATAAAGCTATGTTCCATAGTTTAACCTGTATGCGAAATTGAAAAATGCAAGACAAAGACTATCCCTTCGTTACCTATCGCACTAGACGTTTTTGCGAACCATGGATTTGGTTCTGTTTTGCATGCTTTGTTTTCCTTGGAGGCTCGCAGCAAAAGTCGCTTGGGCAACCAGGGACGCCCCCAGAAACGGCCGATCTTTCGATATCCCGATTCGTTATCCCAAAAGGAGTTACCCCCAATGTCAAGGAAGAAGTTGTCCGTGAATGGATTAAGATGCTGGGCGATTCGAGCTATAGCAAGAGGGAATTGGCCTCCAATCTGCTGAATGAGAATCAAACAGTATCTGTTCCAATCGCCCTAGATGAACTACCAACCCAATCCGGAGAGTCACTCGATAGAATTTTGTCGTTTTTGGGAGAAGTCGTTGGTGATCCCATGTCTCCGATGTCATCTCAGGTGTTTGAAGAGCTAAAGCAACTATCGAAACGAACTGACGGAAGTCGAAGCGCTCAGATTTCTCAGGCTTTCAAATCGATACGGATGGAGTATGGACAGAAGACTTGGGAAAGGATTCGCAAGCTTTGCCCAGACTCTAGAACCGAGTTTATATCTCGATCTTCTAGAAAAACCGTTCCCAACCCATTAGACATCACTCCTAAATTTCAAGGCACGGCGAATGATCTTGCCGGCCTTGACCAAGTCGATTGGATCGAATTCGCGAGACTGGAGGGACCAAAGATTGACCGAGAGATTCTCAAAGCGACGTTAAAGCTTCCAAAACTAAAGCATCTTCAGATCGTCAATGCTCCGCTGACGGCAGATGACTTGAAGCTGCTCGAGGATGGCCCTGATCTCGATACATTGGAGCTGACGTATATACCCGTTGATGACGAGTTTATCTCGATCGTGCAGCAGCTTCCTATTTGGGGATCGTTATGGATTTTTGGATCAAAGCTTAGCTCAGCAGGGGCCGATGAACTGATACGAACTTTGAGCGATGTGAAAGTTGATGTGTTGCGCGGTGCATACCTTGGTGTGATTAGTCAAGGCAACGCTCTTGATGTGCACGAGGTCGAACCAAATTCTGCCGCTGACATCTATGGCATTAGACCGAGAGACCGTATCGTCAGTGTGAACGACCTTCGGTTGGAAAGCTTTGATCAGCTTCGTCGAGAGCTAGGAAAATTTACTCCTGGCGAGGAAGTGACTATTGAGGTTAATCGAATAGTTCAAACCTTTGATCCCCCCGGCGAAGGACAAGACCTTGATTCGCTCTTGCCTGAATCGCTCTTACCAAGGGTAAAGTTGAAACGGCAATCGTTGAAGTTAAAAGTCGTTCTCGGAAAGCGCCAAGGTTAACCACTGACGGAACTCCCATGCGGCAAATCTCTACTCCAAATACGTACTCCAACGAGCCGCATCTATGTACTCTTTAACCATTTGGTCGCATTCTCCTTGTTTCAAAACGCCCAATGCCACTTGTTGGTTCACCTTCTTTGCAAAGGCTTGTTGCAAGCTCGCAGCTTCGTATTGTGCAAAGCGCACCATATCTTCAATGTGACTTCCCGCGATAAGTTTCGAGACATGAAACTGTCCGTCGTCTACCAAGAACACCTGAGCTTCATTGGGCAGTCCAAAAAGATTGTGAAACGAGCCCATCACTTCTTGATAGGCGCCAACCAAAAACAATCCTACGTAGTAGTCTTCGTTTTCTCGCCATTCCGGTAGTTCCAGCGTCTCCTTGACATCTTTCAAATCAACGAACTTATCTATTTTTCCGTCGGAGTCACATGTAACATCGACCAAGGTAGCAAAATCGAGCTTGGCTTCGTCGAGGCGATGGATAGGAACAATGGGAAACAATTGGCCAATAGCCCATGAGTCAGGCGCTGAACGGAAAAGTGAAAAATTGCACAAAAATTTGGCTGCCAATACTCGTTTCACTTCCTCAAACTCCTCATTTGGAATCCTTGCACTTTCCGATTCCTTGAGAGCCCGAGCGCAAACCTCCCAATAGAGCACTTCTCCTTTAGCGCGATCCTCAAGCGAGATCAGCCCCAAATTGAATTGCGTGTGCAATTCGTCTTTGTGTTCGATCGCATCGTGGTAATACTCCAGGTAGTTCTTGCCATTGATGTCATCACAAAGCCACTTGAGTTCCGTGATCACTTGTGGGTCATCCGAATCGATCTCCACTTCGGGTTGATCGTCGGCGAACGTCTCGATCTCTTCTCGGATCGACACGATCAACACTGAGTGATAAGCGGTCATCATCCGTCCGCTTTCAGTAACCAGGCTTGGGTGAGGAACTCCTTCCTCATCACAGACAGAAAGTATTGAATAAACGACATCGTTCGCAAACTCTTGCACGGTGTAGTTCATGGAGGATTCGAATCGCGTTTTGGAGCCATCGTAATCGACACCTAGCCCACCGCCGATGTCAAGATAGTCGATTCCAAACCCCAATTGGTGAATCTTCGAGTAAACGCGAGCAGCCTCTTTCATTGCGTTCTTCACTCGCTTGATATCGGTGATTTGCGAGCCAATGTGAAAATGCAAGAGTTTGAATTGATGCTCCATCTTCGATTCGCGGAGCAACTTCACGCTTTGCATGATTTCGGAGGTCGTTAAACCAAACTTTGCAGAATCTCCACCCGAGCTAGCCCACTTCCCAGAGCCTCTCGTGTACAGTTTGACACGCAAACCAATCCAGGGGCAAACCCCCGTTTGGCTTACCACTCGTAGCAACATCTTCAATTCGTTGAGTTTTTCGATAACGATGATGACGCGTTTGCCAGCTTGCACCGCCAAACAAGCGAGTCGACAAAACGCTTCGTCCTTAAATCCGTTGCAGATCAGCAGTGTTTCAGGAACTTGCTCTTGTGCAACGGCAGCATACAACTCAGCCTTGGATCCGCATTCCAAGCCGACACGCAGTCTGCCACTCTCTTTCAAAAACTCTTCCACGACTTCCCGTCGTGGGTTTACCTTCATGGGAAACACTGGAAAGTGTTTCGCTTTGTACTCGAACTGAGCAATGGCTTCCTGGTAGGCAGAAGTCAGGATTTTGAGCTGGTTCGACAGTATCTGTGGGAATCGCAAAAGCAACGGAAGCTTCATTTTTTTTTCGTTGACCAGATAGTCCACGAGATGTTTCAGATCGACCGTCCTCGGGTCGTTCGCACTGGGCCTAGCAGTTATGTTGCCAGATTTGTTGACGTCAAAATAGCCTCCTGACCAATTCTCGATCCCGTAAATGGTTTGAACACGTTGAATAGATTGGTCATTCATCAAGATAGATATCCCCGGCTAGTTAGAGTGACTTCAGATTCTAATGAGTCTTGCAGCATTCTCTAGACTGGGTTGTCCGGTTGCGGCAGGAAGTTCTCAATTGCTGCTAGGGTGCGATCCAACGCCCCACGATGGGAAGCTGTAACCGTCTTTGCGCGATCGCCGATTTCGTTTCGCAAGGTTGAGTTCGCCACCATCTCGCGGACCCAAGGCAACAATTCTTCTTCGTTCATAAACTGCTTGCACGCTTTCGCATGGTGCAATAACCCGACGATGTCTGCAAAATTCTTTGTGTTAGGGCCGAAGCTTGTCGCGACTCCGTAGGCACAAGGCTCAATCATGTTTTGGCCACCTCGATTTCCAAAACTACCACCGACAAACCCAATCGATGCCAGTCCCCACCACCATTTCAATTCGCCGATCGTGTCGCCCAAGAAGATTGTCCAACCGGGGTCGGGGGCAGAATTCATGTGATCCGAACGTTTCGCCCAAGGTCGCCCTTTACTTTGAATCAGCTTCGCTATTTCGCCAAACCTCTCTCGATGCCGAGGGACGATGAGCAACTTTAGATTGGGAAACTCAGGGCTTATCTTCAAGAATGCGTTGAGAACCAAATCTTCCTCCGGCTCCTGAGTACTTCCTGCCACCCAAACAATGTCGTCCTCGCGAAGCCCCAATAGTTTGCGACGATCCAAAATTTCTGTCGCACTTCGGTCAGGCTCAGCTCCATCGAATTTGATACTACCCGTGACTGAAATCGCGCTAGGTTCGACTCCCAATTGAAGGAATCGATCCGCATAGGTTTGGTTTTGGGCTCCCACCCAATCCAAGGAGCGGAGGATCGGCTTCATGATCCAGGATATCTTTCGATAGCCGCGAAAACTCTTTTCGCTCAGTCGTCCGTTCAATACGAGGACCGGGCATCCTTGTTTTTCGGCTTCTTTCAACCAATTTGGCCAAACTTCCAACTCCATCAACAGAATGAGGCTCGGGTTGATCCTTCGAAACGACTCCTTGATCGCCCAGGAAAAATCAAATGGGGCAAAGAATACCGGATGTTCTGGAAACGATTCTCTCGCCAGGTCGTAACCACTGTCAGTCGAGGTAGAGATCACAAATGGAAGGTCCGGTCTGCGATTTTCCAAGGCTCGAACGACCGTCCGCATTAATTGCACTTCTCCAACGCTGACGGCGTGTAGCCAAACCGTCTTGAAACCCGTACGGTTTACGATGGTCGAAGCGCCAAAAAATTTTTCCCTCCACCCCCGTTTGTATCGACCATGCCGAATGGCCTGATAAAGGATGGTTGGGCTGATAAAACAAACCAAGATTAGGTACAATGCATTCGTCAAGACGAACATCCCTGAGTATCCTTGGGCGTGTGCGGATAGCCGCTCAGCAAACCTACGGTGCTTTCGAAACAAATTGATAAGTAAATGACTGACTCGATTGCTTTAGGTGAGTCCGGAAAGACTGCTTCTGGTCGATCGCTTCCGACGTGGGCTGTCCACGCTATCACGATCGGGTTAGTTGCTACGTCCCTTCTTCTAGGATTCAGTTTCTGGGCCGATTGGTTTACGTCAATCGATCGCATCGTTTGTACGATTTGCGTCGCCGTTGGGCTGATCATATCTATCTCCAGGAGTTGGTGGAACTCAGATAAGCCAACACGCGTGGTTGCTCCGGGAATTTTGTGGTCATTTTCCGCGATTTTCGTGGGGATCGCTATCGCCACAAGCAGGCCAAAGTTTTACGCGATCGCTCTAGGATTGTCGGTTGCCGGTTGGTTTGCAGCTCAAATGAAGGGCGAAAGTGTTGGAAATGCAATTGCGATCGGGTTGGCATTTATGGTCCCTGCTTTGGTCAAGGCCTTCGAGGAACGGAATGCCTTTGCCAGTATCGAGTCCATTGCGGTAAGCGTTACTTCAGGTTTAGCCGACGTATTCGCTCAATCTCACTTTCGAGAAGGCAATACTCTCTATTTCGGATACGGGATTGCAGACCAATTCTCCTGCGTTGGCAAATGGGACAGCATTGTAACTTTCCTTGGAATTAGTTTGCTTTGTGTTTTTGCTTTTCGTCGAAGTTTGGTAAGCGGACTAGCCACCTGCTCTCTGGCTTTTTTCGTTTGGATTGCGGTCCGAGCCGCAGCTTGGGTCGTCCTATCGTTGATTGTGTCCTCGACCGAACAAAACAACGAGTCGGGCCCCATGGCCGTTATGCATTGGAATACGACACTTGAAGTTAGTTTGTTTTTGATCGGTGCATTGCTGATTGTCAGTCTCGATCAACTCTTTAGTTCTTTCTTGGCACCGATCCCTCTTGAGTTCATTAATCCCGATTTTCCCCTAGTAGCAATTTCTTGGAATTCGATTGTCGGCTTGCCGAATCTGAATCCCGAAGTGCCCAGTCGTGCGATAGAAATTGAGGACTTTAACGAGGATGATCTAGAATGACCGAACGAACATGGAGTCACTTTCTGTCTTGGTTCGCGAGAGAGAGCCTCAAGATCTTTACCGCACCGATGAGTGTCTATGGCGGTGCAGTCGATGCGCTAAAGGGATGGAAATACTCTCGCAATTCGACGATGTTTTGGATTCATCTTCCTGCGTTTCTCATCTTACTATCTGTCTATCTGATTTATGGTTTCTCGGTTTTCGAACGAACCGACTCCAAAGTTCAGCGTTATGGGGTGGAGGGAGAAAAAACTCTTCCAACTAGAACCCTCGAAAGTATAGCCAATACAAAATTTTCACTTCTTTTCCCGAACGTGAAGCCGGCAACCCCGGAGTCCGCATTCCCGTCTGAACGAGCCAAACGAGCATTTCAATTCGCAGAGCTTTTGGCGAAGAGAATTCTTACTTTCGAACCGAATAGCGTTCCAACACGATATCGACTAGCGTTGATGAAAAGTATTCAAGGAGACGAAGAGCAAGCGAAGGAGATCATGTTCGATATCGCTTCAGGTGAATACGGAACGTACCCGCCCGCAAGCTGCTGGGCAGCTTCATGGATCCTTCAAGCCAAGGAAGACAATCGAGAAGTCGATATGAAGGATCTTGGGAAGCATCTCAATAATGCAACTTCCTGGAACGAATGCAACGTTAAACTCGTCTCGATTTTTTCCATCTTGTTGGAGCAGAATGGTCTAGCACCCAAAGCTATCGAAGTTGCCATGGACGCGTCGAAACGAGATCGTCGCTACAACCTACAGCTAGCGGGACTCTATAGTCGTCTCAACAATCAAGAAGGGCTGCGTCAAGCCTCTTATGCGGCCGAAGAGTTTTTTGGTGCAAAGCTAAATACAGGAAACGAACAGGATGATGATCGTTTGGCGATCGCGGAAGTTCGAAAGCTCACGGGCCGACTACCTCAAGCTGCGTCTGTACTAGAGGAGGGACTGATGAACAATGCGAAAAGACCAAGGCTTTCTCGCATGCTATCCGATGTCCGCATCGCTATGTTCCAGCAATCTATTGCTCCAGGTCCCGGCGGAACGATGACAGCCGACATGACTCTGCTCGAGTCTGCTATCGATGCTGATCCGGAAAATCCTTCCATTTCCGAACAAGCAGCTCGGCTACTAACGCAGAAAATCAAACCAAGCAAAAAGATCATTGACGCACTTCGTAAGCAAATAGCGAATGAGATTACAACAGCTCAATCGCATAGTTTGTTGGCCCAAGGGTATTACCTCACAGGGGATGAAGAAAACGCGATCAAAAACTGGGAAATGGCTATAAAGAAAAATGTTAATGCGAGGGTCGAGGATGCCAACCCTTATAATAATCTTGCATTCTGTTTGTTCAAATCGGTGCCCCCAAATTTAGAACGTGCACTCCAGTTGATTGACATTGCGAACAACACTGCTCCCAAGAATGCAGAAGTGCTCGACACTTACGGGCAAATTCTAATGGCTGCGAATCGACCAAAGGAAGCGATCAGCAAGTTCGAGCAAAGTATTGCCGCCGATGAAAATCGAATCGCAACAAGAAAGAAGCTGATCGATGCCTATCTTGCGGCCGGACTGAAGGACATGGCCAAAGCGCAAAAAGAGGTTGTCGAATCCATGGAGCCAAAACCATCAGTGGACGAAGCGAACAAAGAACCGAAGTAATCATGCTTTCGTTGCATTTGCTGTCGCTAAGCCAAAATGCCCGTCGCAACTTTTCCAGAAACGTCTGTCAATCGAAAATCTCTGCCCGCGTAGCGATACGTGAGGCGTTCATGATCCAACCCTAAAAGGTGCAGTATGGTTGCATGGAGATCATGAACATGCATTTTATTCTCGATGGCGTAGTAACCGTAATCGTCCGTGGCTCCATAAGCGAATCCACGCTTCACTCCCCCCCCTGCCATCCACATACAAAAGCCGTGGGGGTTATGATCTCTACCGTTTCCTTGAGACGTTGGTGTGCGTCCGAACTCGCCTCCCCAGAGTACCAAGGTATCAGCCAAGAGCCCTCGCGACTCGAGATCGGAGAGAAAACCAGCGATAGGTTTGTCAACTTCAGAAGCGTTCTTCGTATGTCCGAGCAGCAGATCGCTATGTTGATCCCACTGGACTTCACTGTCGCTGTGTGTGACCTGCACAAACCTAACGCCTCGCTCCAAAAACCTTCGTGCCAACAAGCACTGTCGTCCAAAATTCTCCGTCAGTGGATCATCAATTCCATAGAGCCGATGGGTTGCGGCTGACTCTCTACCTAAATCTTGTATTTCCGGAACTGCTCCTTGCATGCGAAATGCAAGTTCAAAGCTATGGAGTCTCCCTTCGAGTACTTCATCTTGTGTCCCCTGGCTTTGACCCAATTTTTCCATGCGTCGAAGCAATTCAATTTGACGCATCTGCATCGAGGGTTCAACACGTGAATTGGAAATGTTTCCAATCTGCGCAGCTTTTGCTGGCAAGCTTGCATTCCCAATCGGAGTGCCTTGATAGGCCGATGGCAAAAAGGCAGATCCCCAGTTATTGACACCTCCATGCGCCAGCGTCGGGCAGATGGTCACAAAGGAGGGGAGATTGTCATTCTCCGTTCCGAGACCATAACTGATCCAGGATCCTAAGCTTGGACGCACGAACTGGTCGCTTCCAGTATGCATCTTTAGCAATGCTCCACCATGCGCAGGGTTGCTGCCATGCAACGAACGCAACACACAAAGCTTGTCAATGTGCTTTGATACATGTGGGAATAAATCGCTCACTGGCAATCCAGATTGGCCACAGTTTCGAAACTTCCACGGTGATTTCAGTAGATTTCCCTGAGCCGCAAAAACGACTCGCGGTAGCTCAAAGGGAGGTGGTTTACCATCATCCCTATCGAGCAAAGGCTTGGGATCAAACGTGTCCACATGGGATGGCCCTCCCTTCATAAAAAGAAACACCATTCGTTTCGCGCGAGGGGGAAAGTGGGGGGCCTTTGGTGACAAAAGGTTAGCGTCCCTGGCAGATGCTTCACTCATACACAGTGTTTGAAAGGCCAAATGACCAAAGCCGAGCGCTGCAGATTGCAAGATCTGGCGCCTTGAAACGATGGAATGCTCACCGAAATGAACTGGCAAATTCATGAGGACTACCTTACAAAAAAGAACTCGTTGCCAATAAGTAGATTCTGTGTCAATGTCGTCCAGCGTCCCTCGACTTCACTCTCTGTGTTGGCACTCTTGATCCATGGCAACGCCAAACCAACCTCCGATTCAGACGGATCTCGACCCAATACAACTCGGTACAATTTTGTCACTCTTTGATGAAGGGTTGCGTTCTGGGGATCTTCACAAACTCGCTTTGAAACCTTCTCAGCAGCATCCAAAACCCAGTCTGCATTCAACAATAAAAGTGATTGAGGTGCTACCGAAGTTGTAGCACGATGCCCAGTCGGCATCGTTGGATCTGGATAATCAAACTGTTGAAACAACGGCGCCAGGTTGTTTCGAATGATCGGGAAGTAAGCGGTCCTTCGAGCGGTGTCATACTTCGTGTGATCGATCGAGGTATGGTCAAAAACGAACTGCCGATTTCGAAGTGGAACAGTCTTCCCGCCCAATTGATAGTCCAGTAAGCCAGTAACGTGCAGGATAGAATCTCTGATCTGTTCCGCATCCAATCGTTGCGATGGAAAATGCCATAACATCACATTCTCCGGATCGATCTCTCGGCCTGCACTGTCCAACTCGGCATCGGTGGAGCCCATACGATAAGTCGAGGAAAGAACAATGCTCCGTTGCAGCTCTTTCACTCTCCACCCAGATTCGATCAATTCCCTCGCGAGATAATCTAACAGTTCTGGGTGGCTCGGTGCTGAACCGAGTTTTCCGAAGTTATCCGGGGTCGCCACAATCCCCCGACCGAAATGCCAACGCCACAAGCGATTCACAAAAACGCGTGCTGTCAGCGAATGGCTCGATTCCGTAAGCCAGTTCGCTAACTCCAATCGCCCACTTTGGTTGCGACGAAATACTGGACTCCTAGGTGACGAAACCAAAACCGAAGGAAATCTTCGCTTTACCGATGGGCCTGGATTGCGATGACTCCCTCGCACATGAATTGGGATGCTATCACGAACCTCTCCGTCAACTACTCCCATGAAAGTGGATTCGTCTGGCGCGTTACTTTCAAACTCTCTAACGACGGTTGCCAATGAATTCAGGCTAGAAATTTGTTCTACCTCAAGAGCATGCTCTAGCTTGGCGGGAATGGCAAGAAAACCGGTTGCATCCGCAATTGCCTTTTTCGCGACCTCTCTCAAAGCCGATATCTCGCTTTCGCTCTCGTCAGTGGCATGGACATCTACTGCGGTTCGCTCCGCTGAGAACAGCTTTCCATAATAAGTCTGCATAGCTGCAACATCATTTTTCTGAACGCATTCATTCCAAACACGAAACAGCGGCGAGTCAGCAAAGCGTGCCAAGTACAGTCGGCAATTCAAGAGCACGCGAGGATGCAAGTCATTTGCTTTGGCCAAAGGTTCACAATCGATCAAACTGCAGTCAGCTGTTAACTGCATGCACACCTTCAAATAATCGAGAACCTTGTCACGAGTTTTTTTCCTAAGAGCGTTGATCGCCTCCGTTTTTGCTTTAGCATAGGCCGCCTGTTTGGCCGACAACTGCGCGTTTACTTCTGCCAATTGCTTTTTCTCAACATCGCTTGCAATACTCACTTCGTTCCAATGCTTGATTGCCCCGGTGTTGGATGTTCCGAATGTACGAGTACTTTGGAAAATGGCGGCCAAAGAATAGTATTCGGACTGCAAGATCGGGTCGAATTTGTGATCATGACATCGAACGCACCCGAGCGTTAGACCCAGGAACGCTTTACCTATCGTGTCAATCTGTTCGTCAATGGTATCGAACATCAGTTTGTCACGATCAGGTTCTGCTAGGACCTTTGCTCCTAGCACCAGAAAGCCCGTTCCAACATGTGTTTCTTGAGTGGTATAGTCCAACAAATCTCCCGCGATCTGTTCCCGAAGAAATTGATCGAATGGTTTGTTGCTATTCCAGGACTGGATCACGTAATCTCGGTAACGCCATGCCGTCCCAAAGGCCAAATTTTCATCGAGTCCGTTCGAGTCGGAATAGCGAACTACATCTAGCCAATGCCTTCCCCAGCGAACGCCATACTGTGGCGAATTGAGTAACCGATCGACGACCCTTTCGTAAGCATCCGCTGCCGTATCTCGTTCGAATTCCTCAATCTCTTCCGCGCTAGGTGGTAATCCAACAAGGTCTAGTGTTACACGACGCAGCCACTGACTTCGCGGTGCAGGTCCCGATTGTTTTAGACTATGGTGTGTCTTTCGATGCGAAACAAAGGAATCGATTGCCCCCTCGCCGGCATGTACTTGAGGATCTGATGGAATGACGACTTCCGCTACGGGCTGAAATGACCAGAACGCACGACCTAGTTCGATCGAAACGTTAGATCTTTCTTTAGGTGTATCGGTCGTCGACCTAGGATCTGGAATCGAGGCATGAACCCATTTCTCCAGTACAGAAATGCCTTCTTTGCCGAGTGGACCGCTCGGCGGCATTCGCAGATCTTCATTGCCATAACGTATCGCGAGAAGCAATCGGCTCGCATCTAGATCAGCCAGATCTACCGCTGGTCCAGAATCTCCTCCCGTTAGGATCTCTTCCCGCGACCCAAGCGACAGCCCGCCCTCTTTCTTGTTGGCGGAATGACACTCTAAACAATTCTCTACCAAGAGCGGGCGAACGTGTTTTTCGAAATACTCGATTCCTTCCGCTGAAGTATCTTGGCAGGAAGCCATCCTTACGAATGACGACGCTACGAATGACGACGCTGTGAAGACCACTGAGACTGCGCAAAGGAAGAAACGCTGACTACATTTTCGCAAGTGTCGTATGGAGCACATCGAGATCTAT